>OHDI01000492.1_pt1 | contig 17015 bp, 17 predicted proteins | sample 1566981 | NCBI WGS metagenome assembly OHDI01 (sample SAMEA3879509, study PRJEB24766) | human gut metagenome | biome: human-associated habitat; feature: feces | place: USA | collected 1985/1987 | reverse complement strand
GTGATGGAATAATAAGATCCAATAATTCCAACCTTCATTAAAATGGTTAGAACTATAAAAGATACAACAGAAAGTAAAAGCCAAGCAAGATTTGCCTTATTCAATAATTCTTTACGCATGACTTACACCTTCTCTCTAACGTTTTTACCTAATAAACCAGCTGGTTTTAAGATCAAAATCAAAATCAATATAATGTAGACAATCGCATCTTTATACAAAGAACTACCATAAGCGGTAACCATAGTTTCAGCAATCCCAATAAATAATCCACCAATCATAGCACCTGGAATACTTCCAATACCACCAAATACTGCAGCAATAAATGCTTTTAATCCTGGTGTCATCCCCATCAAAGGATTGATTGAATTATAATAAATTCCAACTAAAACGCCGGCAACACCTGCTAAAGCTGACCCTAAAAGGAATGTAAATGAAATTGTTTTATCCACATCGATACCCATTAAACGTGCAGCATCTTCATCAACACTTACAGCACGCATAGCACGTCCCATTTTTGTCTTTTGAACAATGAACTGCAAAACAACCATTAAAATAACAGTAATGACAAAAATATAGACTTGTTGCATTGTAATTGTGACAGGTCCTAAATGAAATGATGCACTCGTTAATAATTTAGGATACGTTCTTACTTCACTACCCATGATATATTGTGTTGCATACTCCAAGACATAACTTACACCAATTGCTGTAATCAATGCGGTAATTCGAGTCGCATGACGAAGTGGTTTATATGCGATGCGATCAATCAATACACCTACAACACCACAGAAAATCATTGAAATTAATAGTGCAGGAATAAACCCTAAACCACAATATGTTGTTATTAGAAATGCACAATAAGCACCTAACATATAGATATCTCCATGTGCAAAGTTGATCAATTTAATAATTCCATAAACCATAGTATATCCCAAGGCAATCAAGGCATAAATACTTCCTAAGGATAGACCATTGACTAGTTGTTGTAAAAAAGCTGTCATATTAACCTCCTTATTAAAAAAGAGGGGGAATTGTTCCCCCTTTGAACAAAGACTTATTTATTTGGATCTACTGAAACGGCTTCCGTCTGAACACCATCTACTAAGTTAACAACTAATACAGACTTTTTAGGTGAATGTGTCTTATCAAATGTGAATGAACCAGTCAAACCTTCAAATTTAGCATCAGCGATAGCCTTTTGTAGATCTGCACCTGTTTTACCAGCTTTTTCTAAAGCTTGTAAACCTAAATTAGTAGCATCGTAAGTTAATGCAGAGAACATATTTGGAGCTTCTCCATATTCTTTAGTATATGCATCTACAAATGCAGTTAATTCATCACTTGCGTTAACTGTAGTATAAGCAGTTGAATAGTAGCAGTTATTTAAATTTTCACTACCAGCAAGTTCTACTAATTTTTCTGATTCAAATCCATCAGCACCTAAAATTGTGCAATCCATACCAGCTTCACGAGCTTGTTTAATAATTAATCCAGCTTCTGAATAGTAACCAGCAATGAATAATACATCTGCACCTTTATCTTTTACTTTTGTGATGATACCGGCAAAGTCAGTATCTTTAGCGTTATAGCTTTCTGTAGCTACAACTTCTCCACCCAAATCTTCAAATTTTTGTGTAAATACTTTAGTAAGACCCTTTCCATAATCACTAACTTCGTTAATGATAACAGCTTTTTTCTTACCTAAGTTTTCATATCCAAAATTAGCCATTGCCTTACCTTGATATGAATCTTCGAAACAAATACGGAACGCATATTCATAAGGAGAATCCCCATTCATTGTTGCATCTACCTGAGTAGCAGATGGTGAAATGACTGGAACTTGGTTTTGATCCGCTACTGGATATGTTGCAATAGAAGCACCAGAAGTTGCAGGTCCAACCTCAAAAGCTACACCATCTTCAGTCATCAATTTTGTAGCTGCTGAAGTAGCTTCACTAGCATCTCCTTTATTGTCCATTTTGACAGCTTTAATTTTATATTTTGAATCCTTGTTTGCGTTATATTCCTTGATAGCTAGCGTTGCCCCTTTATACTCAGCTTGACCATAAGAAGCTACAGCACCAGACAATTCATAGTTCAAACCAATCTTGACTGTATCTCCTTCTTTTAATTCAGTTGCAGCAGTTCCACTTCCTGAACTACATCCGACTAACATGCTTAATGCGACAGCACTAGAAGCAAACGTTTTTAATAATTTACCTTTCATAATCTATACCTCCCTCGAGTTGTACAGATATAATAGCGCAAGCGGAAAACGTTTTCAAGTCTTTTTTACATGTTTTTTACACTTAATTTACATCCATATTTACAATTTACATTATTTTCAAAAGCTTTCTTTGCACAAAAAAAATAGCTAAAGTTATCAAAACCTTAGCTATTCAATCAACTATTAATACATTCCCTGAGGCATTGCAGGTGCAGGTTCATCCTTATCAATTTTTGCCACTCCAGCCTCTGTTGTTAAGAACAAGGCTGAAATACTAGAAGCATTCATCAATGCATTACGAGTTACTTTTGTAGGATCAATGATACCAGATTCAATCATATCTACCCATTCACCATGTTTTGCATCGAATCCTACATTTTCACCTGCTTCTTTTTGTCTTTCAACAATCTCTTCACTGTTATATCCAGCATTATCAGCAATCTGTGCAATTGGAGCTAACAATGCATCAAATACAACTTTAATACCTTTTTGTACATCAACTACATCCGATTTTACTTCATCTTTCAAAGCAACATATGCCTTTACTAAACAAGCTCCACCACCAACTACAATACCTTCACTAACGGCAGCACGAGTTGAGTTCAATGCATCTTCAATACGAAGTTTCTTTTCTTTCAATTCACTTTCAGTTGCAGCACCCACTTTAATGATCGCAACACCATTTGATAATTTACCTAACCGCTCTGCCATACGTTTCTTATCATAATCACTTGTAGTGTTTTCCATTTGTGCTTCAATTTCAGCTACACGAGCAGCCACATCTTCTTTACTTCCAGCTCCACCAATCATTGTTGTATTATCTTTTGTGACAACAATCTTTTTAACTGTACCCAAATCCGATAACTGCATATCTTTCAATTCCATATTCAAATCTTTTGAATAGAATTTAGCACCTGTCATAATCGCAATATCTTGCAACATTTCTTTTTGGTTGTCACCAAAGCCTGGAGCTTTAGTCGCAACTACATTGAATGTTCCACGAAGTTTATTTAATGCCAAAGTAGAAACTACTTCATTTTCTAAATCTTCCGCAATAATCAATAACGCACGATTTGCCTGAACCAATTGTTCAAGTAAAGGTAAGATTTCCTGAATGTTTGTGATCTTTTGATCCGTTACTAATACATAAGCATTTTCCATTGTAGCTTCCATCTTTTCACGATCACTCACCATATATGGAGAAACATAGCCCTTGTCATACTGCATACCTTCACTAATTTCAAGTTCTGTTTCAAATCCCTTTGAATCATCTGTTGAAATAACACCATCACGACCGACTTTTTCCATCGCATCCGCAATAATCTTACCAATTTCTTCCGATCCAGATGAAATTGTCGCAACATTGGCAATATCTTTACTGCTTTCTACTTTCTTAGATACGGACAAGATATACTCGCTCACAGCCTTAGCTGCTTTTTCGATACCTTCACGCATCAACACGGGATTTGCTCCACGATCCACTTGACGTAAACCATTTTCAATCATACTTTGAGCTAAAATTGTAGCTGTTGTTGTTCCATCTCCAGCTGTATCATTTGTCTTATTGGCAACTTCATATACCAATTTAGCACCCATATTTTCAAACTTATCTTCCAATTCAATTTCTTTAGCAATACTTACACCATCGTTTGTGATCAATGGGGATCCATATTCCTTTTCAAGAACAACATTACGTCCTTTAGGACCTAAAGTAACACGAACTGCATTTGCTAATGTGTTAACACCTCTTAGCATGGATTCACGAGCATCTTTTGAAAAACGTACTTCTTTAGCCATAATTCATTACCTCCTACTACTTACTTACTGCAATGATATCTTCATCTTTGATGACAATGAATTCTTCATCATCAATCTTCATTGTAGTTCCTGAATATTCTTTATATAAAACTTTATCTCCACAAGCATATCCAGCATCTTTAACATCTGCACCAATACTTGCGACAACTGCAAGCTTTGACTTTTCTTTTCCACTTGTCAAAATGATTCCACTTGCCGTAGTTTTTTCTTCTTTCTCTTTCTTTAATAAAACATAATCATGTAAAGGTTGTAACATAATTCATCCTCCTTTTAGCACTTAACTGTTCTAACTGCTAAATACTATTATACTCATTTTTAGCACTGATGCAACAGGTTTGCTAAAAATTTAATAAAAGAAAATGGCGAGGATTACTCGCCATATACATGAATTCTATTAATTGCTCTTTCCAATGATAACTGAGCTCTTTTTAGATTTGTATCTGAATCTTTTTTCTCTAAACGCGCTTTGGCACGTTCCATTGATTTTTTTGCACGCTCAAGATCGATATCTTTTTTTCCTTCGATCGCATCAGCTAGAATCATGCCTTCATTTTTGTTGAATTGTAAAAAGCCACCAGAAATCGCAAAGATTTCTTCTTCATCATTTTCGTTTTTCAAAACAAGCTTACAAGGTACCAAAGATGCAAAGATAGGCATGTGATTTGGTAAAATTGTTGTTTCTCCAACCACCGTCTTTACATGGATACTTTTGACTTCCTGCTTTAAATATTCGCCTTTTGGTGTTACTACTTTAAAAGCAATCATGACTATTCACCAGCCATTTTTTCAGCTTTTTTTTGTGCTTCTTCAATTGTTCCAACAAACATGAATGCTTGTTCTGGAAGATCATCAAATTCACCTGCTAATAAGCGTTCGAAACTGCGAATTGTATCTTCCAAAGGTACATATTTTCCAGGAATACCAGAGAATACTTCGGCAACATTAAATGGTTGCGACAAGAAGTTACGAACACGACGTGCACGGTTAACAACTTTCTTATCTTCTTCACTTAATTCATCCATACCTAAGATGGCAATGATATCCTGTAAATCTTTATATCTCTGTAGAATATTTTGAACTCCACGAGCTACTTTATAGTGCTTTTCACCAACTACAAGTGGATCCAAGATACGTGAACTTGATTCAAGTGGATCTACGGCAGGATAAATACCTAATGCCGCAATGTCACGGTCTAATACCGTTTTTGCATCCAAGTGAGAGAATGTTGTTGCTGGAGCTGGGTCAGTCAAATCATCCGCAGGCACATAAATAGCCTGTACAGAAGTGATAGAGCCATCTTTTGTTGATGTGATTCTTTCTTGCAACTGTCCCATTTCTGTAGCTAATGTAGGCTGATATCCTACAGCACTAGGAACACGTCCTAATAAGGCACTAACTTCAGATCCTGCCTGTGTAAAACGGAAGATATTATCAATAAACAATAATACGTCCTGGTGTTCTACATCACGGAAATATTCTGCCATTGTTAGACCAGTTAATCCAACACGCATTCTGGCTCCTGGACTTTCATTCATCTGTCCATAAACCAATACTGTTTTATCTAATACGCCGCTGTCTTTCATCTCGTGATACATATCATTTCCTTCACGAGTTCTTTCTCCAACGCCTACTACAACGGATTTACCACCATGTTCTTTGGCAATATTGTGGATCAACTCTTGAATCAATACGGTTTTACCTACTCCGGCACCACCGAACAATCCAATCTTACCACCCTTTGCGTAAGGACATAGTAAGTCAATAACTTTAATACCTGTTTCCAATGGTTCGCTTGTTGTACTTTGTTCATCAAATGCTGGTGCCTTTCTATGAATTGGCATAGTTTGAGCATCTACATCACCTAAACCATCAATTGGTTTACCCAAAACATTAAACATACGACCCAATACATTTTCTCCGACAGGAGCCTGAATTGGTTTTTTAGTATCAATGGCATCCATACCACGAACCAAACCATCTGTACTTCCCATCGCAATACAACGTACTCTATCAGCACCGATATCTTGTTCGACTTCTACAATTAGATTTTCTTCATTTGGGCGTTCAATTTCAATTGCCGTTAATAAATCTGGTAAATTATTTTGTGAAAATTGAATATCCACAACCGGACCAATGATCTCAACGACTTTTCCAATATTTTGACTCATGTTTACCCTCCTTTATGAAAGTGCATTTGCACCACCGACAATTTCAGTGATTTCTTGTGTGATAGCTCCTTGACGTACACGGTTATATGCAAGTTCAAGATTATCCTGCAATTCTTCTGCATTGTCAGTTGCACTCTCCATTGCCATTCTTCGAGAAGCCTGTTCACTTGTTTTACTCTCTAGATAACGAGAATAAAGGATTGATTTTGTCACCATAGGAATCATGTTTTGTAACATGGTTTCCTTATCTGGTTCAAAAATCATATCCGCATGCATACCTGACTTCTTTTCTTCCTGAGGCTTAGAAACAGGTAAAACCGTTTCTAAAGTAGGAACAAATGTCAATGTGTTCTTATAGTGCGTATATAAAATTTGAATTTTTGAAATTTCTTTCTTTTCAAACAAGTCTAATGCATCCTGCATACATTTCGATAAAGCATCATATACATCATCCTCGTCAAGATCACTTAATACATTTTTAACGTTGTAGTTTCTTTTTGAAATCCATGCAGAACCACGAATCCCTATCATAACTACATGATCCTTTTCAGAAAACTCATCTTGTATCATACGATACACGTTTGCGTTGTAGCCACCACAAAGTCCCATATCACTTGTGATCACAAAGATAAAGCTTGGCTTTCCTTGATTCTCATTTAAATACATAGAATCATCTCCAGCACTACGAAGTACCATTGTGAATAGTTCTTGAAGACCTTGTGCATAACTACGGTTTTCTTCCATAATTTGTCTTTGTCTAGTTAATTTACTTGAAGCAATCAGCTGCATTGCTTTTGTGATTTTTTTAGTTGAACTAACGGAACTGATTCGGGCTTGAATAGCCTGTCTACTCTGTGCCATGTTGCGCACCCTTTTCTAGTGCATATTGTTTTGCGTATGCATCCAAAGCCTTCTTAATATCCGCTTCTAATTCATCGTCAATTGCCTTTTTCATTTCAATCTGATCTAAAACATAAGGATATTCACGATGTACATACTCCAACATTCCTTGTTCAAATTCACCAACTTGGTCTACTTCAACAGGTTTTAAATATCTATTTTTTGCAGCATACAAAGATAATACTTGTTCAGGCACTGTTAATGGTGAATATTGTTTTTGAATCAATAATTGAGTCAATCTTGCACCATGATCCAATACATCTTTTGTACTCGCATCCAAATCTGAACCAAACTTCGCAAAAGATTCCATTTCACGATATTGAGCTAGTTCAAGCTTTAATGAACCAGAAACCTGTTTCATAGCTTTTGTCTGTGCAGCACTACCTACACGACTTACACTTAAACCACTATCTACACTTGGACGAACGCCTTCATTAAACATATCTGTTTTCAAGAAAATCTGTCCATCCGTAATTGAAATTACGTTTGTAGGAATATAGGCAGAGATATCTCCGGCCTGTGTTTCAATAATTGGTAAAGCTGTTAAAGATCCACCACCATAATTCTCATTTAAACGTGCAGCACGCTCTAATAAACGTGAGTGTAAGTAGAATACATCTCCAGGATACGCTTCACGTCCAGGAGGACGACGAAGAAGTAAAGACAGTGTACGGTAAGCTACGGCATGTTTTGATAAGTCATCATAAACAATTAATACGTCTTCTCCGTTTTCCATCCATTCTTCACCCATTGCACAACCTGCATAAGGTGCAATATATTGTAATGGCGCTGCTTCAGATGCAGTAGCCGCTACGATCGTAGTATATTCCATAGCTCCGTGTTGTTTTAATTTTTCAACGATTTGAGCTACAGTACTTGCCTTTTGACCAATCGCTACATAAATACATTTTACATTTTGACCTTTTTGATTCAAAATCGTATCGATTGCGATTGCTGTTTTACCAGTCTGACGGTCACCAATGATCAACTCACGTTGTCCACGACCAATTGGAATCATAGAGTCAATAATTTTTAAACCCGTTTGTAATGGAACCGATACACTCTTTCTTGTCATTACACCTGGGGCCACACGTTCTACTGGACGTGTTCTATCTGTTTTGATTTCACCTAAACCATCAATCGGTTGTCCTAATGCATTGACGACACGACCCATCAAACTATCACCAACTGGAACTTCAATGATGTGACCTGTACGTTTTACAACGTCACCTTCTTTGATATCGGAATTATCACCTAGTAATACGACACCTACTTGTTCGTCTTCTAAGTTCATGACCATACCATATACATCGTGAGGGAATAACAACAATTCACTCATCATGGCATTTTTCAATCCATATACCGTTGCGATACCATCACCTACTGTTAGGATAGTACCACTTTCATTCATTTCAAGATCCTGGTCGATACTTTGAATCTGAGCTTTGATTAATTTTGAAATCTCTGCTGGATTTAAACTCATCATATCACCTGCTTATCTATTAATTGCTTCCTTCATTGCGTCAATCTTCGCAATGACCGTATTATCCATCACTAAATCATTTGCCTGTACTTTAATACCTGCAATCAAAGATGGATCCACTTGTACTTCAAGTTCAAGTGTCTTATTCATTTTTTTCTCTAACATCTCTTTCAATCTTGATAATTGATCTTCATCTAGTTTTGATGCACTCGTTACTTTAACGATTTCAATTCTATGTTTCTTTCGATAACACTCTTCATACGCATCACTGATTTTATCAAGATGAGAAAGTTCATTATGCTCATTTAACACAAGCAAGAAACGAAATACAGTTGTATCTAATTCGGATTCGAAAGCTGTTTGGATGATTTCCTTTTTCTTTACTCGAGGAATACTTGGATGTGCTAGAATCTTGCTTAATTCTGGTACTGAAGTAATCACTTGCGCTACTTGTTTTAGCTCTGACATCCAAGCCATTTCTTGCTTTGAATCTTGTGCTAATTCAAATAGGGCCTCGGCATAAGGCGTATAATCTACCATTGTTTATCGCCTGCCTGTTCAATAAAATCTTCCACAAACTGCTTCTGTGTTTCTTCATCCATTTCTTTTTTAATCAACTGACTCGCTGCGCTTAATGCGACATCGCTAATTGCTTTTTTCATTTCTTTTTGAGCGTCACGCTTCTGACGTTCGATATCTTCATTTGCGTTTTTCTTAATACGCAAAGCTTCATCATTTGCTTCTTTTATAATCTGCTGTTTTTCTTGATCCGCATGTGCTCTAGCTGAAACAAGAATGGTATGAGCTTCTTGCAATACATTACGCAATTTTTCATCATACTGTTCTTTAACATCTTCAGCCTGCTTTTTAATAGCTACTGAAGAATCGATATTTTCTTGAATTAAATCTTGTCGTTTTTGAATTAATGTTAGTAATTTTTCCCAAAAGAATTTTTTGGCAAACATTACAATCAAAAAAGTAGAAATACAAACTAAAACAACATCGGTCAATGAAATTCGCAAATAATTGTCAATATTAAAGTCAATCATTACCGATTCTCCTAATCATTAACCTTTGATGAAAATCAATAAAATCGCAATGATCAAAGCATAGATACCTGTTGTTTCGGCTAAGGCGATACCTAATACCATGATAGATTGAATTTTACTTGCTGCATCTGGGTTACGACCAACGCTTTCTGCACCTTTACTAGCTGCAATACCCTGACCAATACCAGGACCTAAACCAGCAATCATCGCAATACCTGCACCTAAGCAAGCCATACCACGTACGAAAAATTCATTAAACATTTTATTTTCCTCCTATTTATTAATCTTCTTGAATCGCCACTTGCTGTCCTAAGAAGAACGAGCTTAGTGTAAAGAAGATATATGTCTGAATTACACCTGAGAATATATCAAAATACATATGTAAAAATGGCGTTACTAATAATCCTAACAATCCTATTGGCATCAACATTTTAATCAATGTATACACCAACATAGAAATGATATATCCTGCCAAAATATTACCAAATAAACGCATTGTTAATGAGATAGGCAGCGCCAACTCTCCTATGACATTCAATGGTGTCAACAAGAACATCGGCTCTGTCAACTCTTTCATTCGTGCTAATAATCCACCTTTTTTAATACCATTACCTTGGATCATCAACCACATTGTGATAGCCAATGTCGCATTAAAACTTACATTGCTCGTTGGATTTTGAAGCCCAATCAAACCAATCAAGTTACTTACAATCATCATCACAATCAAAGTGCCAAACATAGGAATATATTTCTTTGTAGTTTCCCTTAAGTTATCTTTAATTACGTAAAGCACTAAGTTGTAGATCTCCTCACAAATATACACAATCCCTTTACTAGCTTTTGAAGGATCTTGTTTTTCAATTTTCTTCCCTGCAAAGTAGAAGAAGAACGCAAAGAAAACACAAATTCCAAGCCATACAAGAATAGATTGTTGAATCTGTAAAGAGAACTTTCCAATGTGAATGATAATTGCACTTACATCACTCATGGAAATCCTCCTTTTCTTTTAGTGCATATAAAAGAATAGCTCCTTTATTGCACATAAGCCCAACAAGAACTGCCAAAATTGGCAACTCCATTAATTGACAAATAACTAAAACTAGACCATACATAAGATATCTTTTCATATATTCTTGTGTACCTATCTTTTTTCCAGCTATTTCATCTGTTGGAATATTTAAAGCCATTTGAACAATCTTACGATACCCCACTAAACCTGTAAGACAACCTATCCAAACCGCTATAAATACTTGAATCATTTGAGAATGAAAAATCATTGCACAAGCTATAGAACAAAATAAGCTAAAAGCCAAAGTATACTTTTTTATTTGTTTATTCATTTGCTGCATTGTTCTACCTCGATTTTTTAATCAATAAAACTACACTACCAATTATGCTATATAATAAACCAATAATCACAAATAGTGGAGTCGTATGTAACCAACCATCAATATTGTAACCAATAAGGCCAAATATCAACATACTTGTGCATAGCATTCCCGAAAAAGCATAAGGTTTCATCAACTATTTTGTACCGAAAATACGATCGCCTGCATCTCCTAAACCAGGAACAATATATCCATGCTCATTTAAATGATCATCTAATGATGCCAAATAAATATCTACATCTGGATGTGCTTCTTCAACCGTTTTCACACCTTCAGGAGCTCCAACCAAACAAACTAATTTAATATTTGTAGCACCTTGTTTTTTAACCATATCAATAGCCGCAACACTAGATCCACCTGTTGCCAACATTGGATCCACAACAATTGTAATTGCTTCTTCTAAATTTTTTGGATATTTTTCAAAATAAGTGTGTGGTTCTAAAGTTTCTTCATCACGATACATACCAACATGCGCAATCTTTGCGGTTGGAATCAAATCCTGAATTCCATTTACCATACCTAGTCCAGCACGTAAAATTGGCACAATCACGACTTTTTTAGCCAATTCATAACCTGTGTACTGACAAATTGGTGTTTCGATTTCAATTGGTTTCAAAGGCAAATCACGAGTGATTTCATAAACCATTAATCCTCCAATTTCATCTAAGTTTTGACGAAAATCTTTCGTCCCCGTATCCTTTTTTCGCATAACTGTTAGTTTATGCTTAATTAAAGGATGATCAATAACTGTTAACATTTAAATTACCTACCTTTATAGCCATAATTATACCATCCTTGTCCATAATAGAAAACACTGAAAGAAATGGAATCCTCCAAAACTTCCAGTGTTATATTATATGAATATTCTGCTTTTTATCATTAAACAATTCTAATCAATTGTCAAAATTTCAAACTGCTTTGCCGCTCTTACATCAATTCCATAAGGATGTAAGTCCTTTCGTAATAGTACATTCGAAAATGTATCCAATGCTAGATCTTGCGTATTCGCCTCTTCACTCAAATGCGCAAGAACAATATTTTTTGTCTTCGCATTGATCAAGGAAGTTAAATTTAAACTTGAATCTTCATTATTCAAATGCCCATTATCACTCAAAATACGCTGTTTTAAAAACATCGGACGATTTGTATGCATCAAACGATCCACATCGTGATTGCTTTCAAAGATATAATGGTCTGCATTCGCAATATACGGTTTGATTTGATTGGGTACATAACCTGTATCTGTTACATACACAAGTTTTTCTTTATCCGACTCTACCACAAAACCAATTGTATGTGGCGAATCATGAGACAAACCTAGAAATTGAATGCTCAAATCTTTGATAATCAACTTTTGATTCGGTACTACATCATGTTTATCCAACGCATCCTTTAAATCACAATAAGAATACACATCCAAATGCTTAAAATGCTTTAACTGCGAAACATGATCCGAATGAGCATGACTAATCAAGACACCATTTGTATCATCAACACAAGCTCCAACCTTTTTAAAGCTTTCCATCAAATACTTTTTTGTTGAACCACAATCAATCAACAATTGCGTATCTTCATGACGAATCAAACAACTGTTGCCTTTTGAGCCACTACACAATAAATCAATGCGCATAAATATCATCTCCAGAGGCTTCTAAATTTGTAAAACGAGATATATTCTTTTCAAAAGCCAATTGAATCTTTCCAATACCACCATTACGATGTTTTGCCAAAGATAAATCAACAACTTCTGTTTCTTCTTGTGATTCCTTATCTTTATCATAATAATTGCTACGATATAGAAACATTACGATATCGGCATCCTGCTCGATTGATCCAGACTCACGTAAATCGGACAATTGCGGTTCATGATCCGTTCTTTCTTCAACCTTACGAGAAAGCTGAGAAAGCGCAATAACTGGACATTCCATTTCTTTTGCTAAAATCTTTAAATTACGCGAAATATCACTAACCTCTTGTTGACGAGAATCTGCGCGTGTTCCCGTAATCAGCTGCAAGTAGTCAATTACAACTAAAGAAATAGAGCCATTTTCACTCTTTAATTTACGACACTTCGAGAAAATCTGAGATACCTTGATACTACTTGTGTCATCAATATAAATCTTTCTTTCACTCAAATGCGAACCTGCCTCATATAAACGAGACATTTCTTCATTTGTCAATTTACCACTACGAAGCTTATCCGAATATACCTGAGATTCCGAACTCATTAAACGCTTCATCATCGAATCACTAGGCATTTCCAGTGAAAATATCGCAACAGCTCCTTCATTACGTTTCGCAACTTGAGCTGCAAAATTTAAAGCCAAGGCACTCTTTCCCATGGCAGGACGAGCTGCAAGAATAATTAAATCGCCTCGCTGAAAACCATTCGTCATACGATCCAATAAGACATAACCCGTTTCAATTCCAGTTACACCTTTCATCGTACGAAGCTCTTTTAATTCATTAATGACACGAGTAACGATTTCTTCACTTGATTCAAATTCGCTTCCCCTACGATGTCTAGTTACATCCATAACTAAACGTTCCGCATCATCTAAAACTGTATCAATATCTTCGCCAGATGAATAGCCTTCTTCACTAATTTTATCCGCAACATAAATCAACCTTCTTAGCTGTGCCTTATTTTTGATTGTTTCAATATAAGATCTTGATGTTGCACTTGAAATAGCTGAATCGGCCAAACGAATAATATAATCCGTTCCTTGACTAGACTCTAACTGATCTGTTTCCTGTAAACGCGTAACCACTGTATTCATGTCAATAGGCTGACCATTTTCATGAATTGTACAGATAGCCTGATAAATCTGCTGATGAGAAGGCAAATAAAATTCTTCTGCATGTAAATCAAGTTCCTGACAATCTTGGATGACTCTTGGATAAACCATTAAAGAACCAAGAACAGATTGTTCTAAGGAAACCGCATTAGGCATTTCACGAGACATATTATGCCTTTTCACTTACATGAACAACAATTTCACCAATCACTTGTCCACGATATAAATCCACAGGAACACGAGTCACACCTAAAGATGCAATAGATTGTTCCAATTGAAGTTTTCTTTTATCTACACGAATCCCTTTTTTAGATAAAGCTTCCACAATTTGTTTACTAGAAACAGAACCAAAAGTAGCTCCATTTTTACCTGTACTCAAAGTAAACTCTAAAGTAATACCCTTTAAAGTTTCGCTCAAAGCTTCAGCTTCTTTTTTTAACTCAGCCTCATGTTCAGCTCTTTCTTCCATTTGTTTATCTAAAACTTTGGCAGAACCCTTTGTATACGCAATCGCCGATTTATTCTTAAATAAGAAATTTCTTGCGTAGCCATCACTTACCTCAACTACATCATCTTTCTTTCCTAATTTACGAATATCTTTAAGCAATATTACTTTCATTATTTTGTTCCTCCTCTATACATTTTAAGATCATATCCTTCATCTGTTGCACGGATACACCTTCTCTTTCGACAGCAGCCGCACTAAAGTGACCACCACCATTTAATTTTTCCATAATCTTTTGAACATTGTATGAACCATCACTACGAGCACTTACCGCAACAGCATTCGGATTTGTCTTTACCTTTGCGATGGTAAAACTAGCAACACAGCCTTTAATCAATAATAAAGCTTGTGAAACCTGAGCCATCATCGTCTTATCTAATGTTTCATCATCAATCGCTGCAATCATAAAATGATTGTAGTAAGGTTTTGCCTGCTGAATCAATGCATTCTTCATAGAGAAATACAAATAGTCTTCACACAAAGCTTTTTCAGCACGACTTGTATTAGCTCCCCAATTTTGTAAGGCAGCTGCTGCTTCAAACGTACGGGCATCCGTATGCATTTTAAAACGATTTGTATCCACTAAAATACCCAAATACATAATCGTCGCTTCCATTTCATAAATAGGAATATGATTTGGAATATTTTGAAGCAATTCAACAATTAACTCACAAGCTGAACTTGCACTGCTTTCAACATATATCAACAAAGTATTCTTAACAAACGCATCACTACGTCTATGATGATCAATCACAAGGATACGATTGCATTGATCCACAAATTCTTTGACACTTGATATTGCAGGAATACCATGATCAGCCATAATCAATAAATCTTTATTATAATCTATAGAATCCATCGCCTCATCTGGAGTAATCAAAGTATGTCTTTCTTGAATGACAGTAACAAATGAATTCATCATTTCTTGAAGCTGCTCATCTCTAGGAACATCCTTTAAAACAATAAATACTTCCTTGCCTAACGCATGTACCCAGCTAGATAAAGCTAGACATGCTCCCATACAGTCAAAATCACTCATAACATGCCCTGCAATATAGACACGATTTGATTCCATAATAGCTTCTTGAATAGATTGTGCCATAATGCGTACACGAACTTTAGAACGTGTTGAACTTGTTTCTGAGTTTCCACCCACAAATTGAACCGTTCCTCCACTTGAACGAATAGCCGCCTGATCTCCACCACGACTTTGTGCGAGTTCAATCAATTCATTGACCATATCATCTAGTACCGTAAAATCATTTGATCCATACGCAAAAGCCATACTTAACGTAATTGAAACATCTAATTTATTTGCCTCATCCTTAATAAGCTGTAAAATAGTAAAATTCTGCTTCCGTACTTCCGTTAAGATTTCTTTATTCAAAATCACCAAAAAACGATCTGAACGTAAACGTCTAACAAACATCTTATTATCTTTAGCCCACGTTACTAAAGCAGCTCTTAAATGTGTATTGATTTGGGCCATGATTTCTTCATTTTCATAAGACTGATATTCCATATAGTTATCTAACTGCAATAACCCAATCACTATTTCATTATCCAAATACTGCTGACGCATATTATAGTAATCTGTAATATCCTTCACATATAAAATTTGAGCATCTCTTTTTCTCGTGATTTCGTAAATTCGACCTTCCGATTTTCCAATAACCATATCCACATCGTCATCAAACAAAGTACGAATATTGCTGATCCAGCTGGTTAATTTACTATTAGTCAACGTAATACCCTTCTCTTTAAAGAAAGGCGAAGCCCAAGTTACAATGTATTCTTCGTTATAAGTTAAGATACCCACATCACCAAAATTCAAAGCATCTTTGGCATCTTTACCTAAAACTCTTGAAATATCTACTTCCGTCTTCATTCCATGTTCTTTTAAAGATTTCCAAAAGCCAAAGAAAGCACAGATAAAAACAATCCATACAATCAAAGCGGCAATCATATATATATACTCTTTCTTTAAAAACAACAGGATTGATAGTATAAGGCCCAAAGCTAGACCTGTAATGCATAGACTACGCCACTTTTCAAACTGTTTCATATAGAAAACCTCTATTCTTTTCGTAACTGTAAAAGACAGTCCAACTCTCCCATAAACATCCACAATAAATTAAGTCCAGGCACAAACGCACCAAAAATAGAAAGAAATGACCATTTCTTCTTTTGGTATTTGACACATAAACTCATAAAATAAACAACTCCAAAATATAATAACAAGGTACAATCCACAAAGAAAATAACTTGTGCTAAATCAACGATCCCCGTTGGACATTCTATCACATTTTGAACAAAAAAGAACGCAATCCACACCACAACAGAACCTAGACCTATCCATCTTGGGCTTTGTACCTTAGATAATGGTTGTGGCGGAATAATATCCATATGCATACGTAAGCACACCATTAATGCTACTAAATGAATACATAACGCCTGTAATAGACCTAATAACCCTATCATCAAGTATGTAAATACTTTTAAGCTTATAAAAGGAATATATTGTGAAATCAAGCGGAAATCTTCATAGAAATCAATGCCAAACAAAGTACTCCACAATAGAATAATACATAAATTGGCTATAATAGAAAGAATAAAACAAATAATAAAATTAGTCATATTCTTAGCATGTTTAAACACGCCCACCCCATATATAAATCC
>OHDI01000477.1_pt1 | contig 17648 bp, 6 predicted proteins | sample 1566981 | NCBI WGS metagenome assembly OHDI01 (sample SAMEA3879509, study PRJEB24766) | human gut metagenome | biome: human-associated habitat; feature: feces | place: USA | collected 1985/1987 | reverse complement strand
CGCTTTTTCATGTGTGTGTCCTCCGTATTCCATTGCAGGGAGACTGCAAAAATTTCCTACTTTCTATAATAACCGAAAACGGCGGATTAGTCAATATCTCTTTTCAATTTTTAAGGTGCAAATTAAAAAACGATTATTATCTAAATTGAATGAAATTCGACAAAAAATCATATTGACAAATGTTTTTCCTTGTTTTATAATAAAAATATACAATTTAACCATATTATTAAACACAGAAACGCAATTACGTGTCCTCATGGCATGAATAGAGTTGCAGCAAAGCCATCCTATTCAGAGTTTACTTTAATATACAAAAAATATTCACCTTATTACATCTGACCATCGCCGAAATCCTGTATCATAATACTATGTTTTCAAAGGAGGTTATCTATATGAAAAAGAAACATTTTGCTGTTTTAACCTTTGCCCTTTGTTTTTCCCTTCTTTCAACTGCTTGTGGAACATCGAAAAACAGCACTGAATCCACGCAGACACAAAAGGGACTTGTCCTTACAGTCTCCAGCACAGCCGATTTTGTCGATCAAGCCACAACTTTACAAGAGCTAATCGACTCTTCAGACATTGTTGCAAAAGTTAACGTCCAAAAAGTTGATTCCTGTGTTTACAAAGGCACTGATTCTGTCGTTACTTCCATTACCCCAGAAATTTTGGAGATATATAAAGGCACCTATAATGGCGAGACTTTCGATATGTACGGTGGGTATATTAGCTGCGCAGAGTATCAAAACGCACCCATTTTTCAAGAGAACGATGACGCTCTGCCTTTCGATACATCAAGTTATTCTGAATCTGAAATCAATAACGCACAACTTTACTGGGACTGGTGCAACGTATATATTCCAAGCGCCGGAGACACACTTCTTTACTTCGGCAAAGTAAGTGACAACAACAACTTTTTCCTTACGAATGCTTATCAAGGACTATTTCATTTAGAAGATGGGAACTGGACAAATCAGGCTTTAATCACTGGTTCGCAAACACAGCAAGAACTGCTCGTCACAGACCTGTTGAACATTTCCGGTTCGTCTGCTGTGGAATCCCCTCAAACCGGAATATCAAAAACAATTGATGCAATTACCTACACCTATCCCGGCAGCGATTACGATACTATGATTTCCATTCCAGAAAGCGCACTCACAGAAGCAATACAAAAAAAATATTTCTGATGCAGAATAACAGCAAGAGCGGCAATGCAGCGACATTGTCGCTCTGTTTATTTATCCCCACACCACCGGCAGCGGCGTATCTGCATGGTCACCGATGTGCTTTTCCATCCAGACCATGTGATACCACCGCCCGAACTTATAGCCGCACTGATGGAATTCGCCCACCATCCGGTAGCCCAGCTTTTCGTGGAACCGGATGCTGTCCCGTGTCAGATAGGGGTCGCTTTCGCCCATAGGGCAGGCGATGCAGGCGTTCATATTGAGGAAATGCCGCCGCCGCAGTTCCTGTTCCAGGGCATCGTGGAGCAGTCTGCCGATGCCACGGCGTTTCTGGTGCTGTTCCACATAGATGGAAGTCTCCACCGACCAGTCATAGGCAGCACGGTCGTGAAATTTTCCGGCGTAGGCATAGCCCACCGGCACGCCGTCCTGCTCTGCCACCAGATAGGGGTATTTTTTTAAGGTATCCGCAATGCGGCAGGCAAATTCCGTCTCGGTGGGAACGTCGTATTCAAAGGTGATGGCAGTCTGTGCCACATAGGGCGCATAAATGGCAAGCAGTGCCGGGGCATCTGCCGGGACTGCCGGGCGTATCTGTATGGACATGGTGATTCCTCCTTTGGTGATTCTCTGTCTAGGGTACACCTTTTGAGACGGATTGTCAAGACTTTTGGCGCAAAACAGCCCCCAGCGGTGCAAATTCCGCTGAGGGCTGTTTCATTATGTGAAATCGATTATACTTTCAAAGAAATGGGGTTGCCTTAGTTCTTCATCTCGAAGTGTTCGCCCAGGATATCCTTGTTTGCGTCCAGAATCGGCTGGATGCACTCTGCCACGAATTCCTCGGTCTGCTGTTCGCTGCGGCCGGTGAAATTCTCCGGTTTCAGAATCTTGTCCAGGTCTTCCTTGGTAATCATGAACGCCGGGTCTGCCAGGAGCATATCGCACAGGTCGTTATCCAGACCCTCTTCCTTGACGTGCTTGCCGGCAACCATGGAATAGGTGCGGATCTTCTCATGGAGTTCCTGGCGGTTGCCGCCTTTTTCCACTGCGTCCATCATGATGTTTTCGGTTGCCATAAACGGCAGTTCACGCATGATGCGCTGACGAATCATCTTCGGATAAACCACCAGACCGTCGGTGACGTTCAGCATGATGTTCAGAATCGCATCCACTGCCAGGAATGCCTCCGGAACAGAAACACGCTTGTTTGCGGAGTCATCCAGAGTACGTTCAAACCACTGGGTACCTGCGGTGAATGCCGGGTTCAGACTGTCGATCATCACGTAGCGTGCCAGAGAAGTGATACGCTCACAGCGCATGGGGTTGCGCTTGTATGCCATTGCAGAAGAGCCGATCTGGGTCTTTTCAAACGGCTCCTCCATCTCCTTGAAGCTCTGGAGCAGACGCATATCGTTGGAGAACTTGCTGCAGGACTGTGCAATGCCGCTGAGGGTTGCCAGAACCTGAGAGTCGATCTTTCTGGAATAGGTCTGACCGGAAACCGGAACGACACCGTCAAAGCCCATTTCCTTGGCGATCTTCGCCTCCAGCTCCTTGACCTTGTCGGTATCACCCTTGAACAGCTCCATAAAGGATGCCTGTGTACCGGTAGTACCCTTGGAACCCAGCAGCTTCAGATTTGCAATACGGTATTCCAGTTCGTTGAAGTCCATGAGCAGCTCGTTCATCCACAGGGTAGCACGCTTGCCCACTGTGGTCAGCTGTGCCGGCTGGAGGTGGGTATATGCCAGCGCCGGCATTGCCTTGTATTCCAGGGCAAAACGGGACAGGTTCGCCAGAACGTTAATCATCTTCCGGCGCACGATCTCCAGTGCATCACGCATGATGATGATGTCGGTGTTGTCGCCCACATAGCAGGAGGTTGCACCCAAGTGGATGATGCCGGCAGCCTTCGGGCATACCTGGCCGTAAGCGTACACGTGGGACATGACATCGTGGCGGCGGCGCTTTTCCTCTGCCTCGGCAACGTCATAGTCGATGTTGTCGATGTTTGCCTCCAGTTCGTCCACCTGCTCCTGTGTCACCGGCAGACCCAGCTCCATCTCTGCACGAGCCAGAGCCACCCAGAGACGGCGCCAGGTGGAAAACTTCTTGTCTGCGGAGAAAACGTGCTGCATCTCTTCGCTGGCATAGCGGGTGCAGAACGGACTTTCATAACTTGTGGTATTACGCATATTTTTGTACCTCTTTCTTTTGGAATCCGTTGACGGAATCGTTTCTTGTCCTATTATAGCATATTTCGGCAGGATTGGCAAGAGGGCGAAAAAACCGCCCCGACAGGAATGCCCTACCGAGACGGTCTTTCACGATGACGGAGACAGCTCACACGGAAAATGTGTACCTTATCCGGTCGTTACGTTTTACTTTTTTCTGCGCTTTTTTCCCGTCACGAGCGCTGCAGCCAGTGCAGCGCCTGCCGGGATCAGAAGTGCCGGAAGTGCCTCGCCGGTCTTTGGCGTTGAGGAGACTCTTGTGCTGCCGGAGGACGAACCGGAACTGCTGCCGCTGCTGTTGCTGCGGGTAGTGGTCGTCGTCTGGCTGCTGCCGGCAGTGGTGGATGCAGAATCACTGCTGTCCGTGCCGGTGCCGTCGGTTGTCACCAGGGTTGCCGTTGTGGTCGGCGTATGCTCTCCATTTCCGGCGGTGGTGTTTCTCTCGGTCGTGGTCTCTTCGGCTGTGGTTGTCGTAGTCGTTGTGGTGGTAGTTCCTTCGGTTTCAGAAGTGGTCGTCTCTGTGCCGATGTACTCATCCACCATGACGATTGCCTTTGTGTCTGCACTATATGCGGTGCTTACGATCTGCCATGTACCGTCCTCCTGGACGACAGGTGCGCCGTTCTCATCGACGGCAACTGTCAGCAGCAGCAGATCGCCGTTTTCATCCAGCTGGAAGTAGATCGGCTCTGCAATTGCATAGTCTGCCGGAGCGAGGACTTCGGTCAGGCAGTACGGTACGCCTGTTTCGATGTTGGCAAAGACGTGAGACACGCCCTCTTCCGATACCCACTGGTCGATGACATTGCCCGACTGGTCTGTGATCGTCAGCGTTGCGCCGCCGATCTCCTTGCCGCCTGCGTCACACTTGCGGATGAGATAGCCGTTCGGACGTTCTGTGGTAACGGTGGTGGTTTCTGTTGTTTCTGTGGTCGTTTCTTCGGTTGTGGTCTCTTCGGTAGTCGTATCTTCTGTTTCAGAGGTTGTTGTGATTACTGTGGTTGTGGTCGTTGCTGCTGCGGTCGTAGTGCTTGTTTCCGTTCCGGTCTCCGATACGGTGGTCGTCTCGGTCGGTGCTGTGGTATCCGTCTCCGTTTCCGTTGCAGAAACAGTCGTGGTATCGGCGCTGACAGATGTTGTCGTCTCAGAACCGGTTTCCGAAGTGCTTTCCGACGATGTGCTTACCGCAGAGGTAGTTGTTCCGCTGGTGGTGGTATTGGTCGGACCTGCACTGGATTCTGTAGAACCTGTGGTTGATGTGACAGTACCCGACGCACTGCCGGATGTGGTCACTGTTGTGCCGCTGGTCGTGGTGTTGGTGGGTCCGGCGCTGGTTTGTGTTGCACTAGTGGAAGATACTGTTGCACTGCTGGTGACAGTGACAGTGTCGGTATTGGTCTGGGTTGTAGCGGATGTAGAAGATTCGGTGACAACGGTAACAGTCGATACAGTTGTACCGGATACGGTTGCCGTAGTATTGCTTGCGGATACGGTCGAGGTTTCCGTTGTCTGCGTGCCGGATGCAGATTCCGAAGAGGAACTGCTGCCGGATGTCACGCTGCTGGAAACCGATGTGGTTTTTGTTGTAACTGTTGTCTCAGACGAACTGCTGGTTTCCGAGCTGGAGGATGTCACCTTTTTCAGTGCATCGAACATGGTGATAAGACCGGTTGTCTCATCGTATTTGTTCGTCTTGCTCTCACCGACTTCTACGTTCTGTACCTTGCCGTCAACCACTTCAAACATGATCTTGGTGGTCAGTTCATAGCCGTCCGGTGCAATCGTTTCTTCCAGGGTATACTTGCCGTCCGGGAGCTGTTTCAGCAGAATTGCCTTGTCGCCGGATGTCCAGGTGATGACCTTGGAGCCAGCCGCATTGCCTTCGATCTTACCGTTTTCTGCGGTTACATGAGACAGATCTACGCCGCCCTCATAGGTCAGTTTCATATCTGCGCCGGGCAGTTCCTGTGCAGCGTCTCCGTCCTTGCCCACCTTTACGATGGATACTTCGGACGGTGCGTCCTTCATAATCACTGCGTTGGCAGATTCGCCCTCTTCCAGGCCCTCACGCTTTGTCACGTTTCCGTGTTCGTCCACCGTAAAGGTCATGGTCTCGGTCTTTCTGGTAAAGCCGTCCGGTGCAGTAACCTCTTCCAGGGTGTATGTGCCTGCCGGCAGATTTGCCAGTGTGACACCGCCCTTGGCTGCGTCAGAAGTCCATGTGATGGTGTTGTCCTTAACCTGGATCGCAGCCACGCTGTCATCGCCGTAAGAGGCTTTTACCTTGGAAAGGTCTGCATCCTTCGGTGCGATCAGTTTCAGTTCTGCGCCGTCCAGTTCCTCTGTACCGTTGATGCTCTGCTTGCCGATCGTAACGCCGGGTTTCAGTGCATCGAACATGGTGATAAGACCGGTGGTCTCATCGTACTTGTTTGTCTTGCTCTCACCGACTTCTACGTTCTGTACCTTGCCGTCAACCACTTCAAACATGATCTTGGTGGTCAGTTCATAGCCGTCCGGTGCAATCGTTTCTTCCAGGGTATACTTGCCGTCCGGGAGCTGTTTCAGCAGAATTGCCTTGTCGCCGGATGTCCAGGTGATGACCTTGGAGCCAGCCGCATTGCCTTCGATCTTACCGTTTTCTGCGGTTACATGAGACAGATCTACGCCGCCCTCATAGGTCAGTTTCATATCTGCGCCGGGCAGTTCCTGTGCAGCGTCTCCGTCCTTGCCCACCTTTACGATGGATACTTCGGACGGTGCATCTTCCATGACAACAGTCTTATCATCCTTTTTCGTCAGATTGTTTACGGTTTCGACCTTGCCGTCTGCGCCGACCACAAAGGTCATGGTCTCGGTCTTTCTGGTGAAGCCGTCCGGGGGAGTGATCTCTTCCAGGGTGTATGTGCCTGCCGGAAGATCGGTCAGCTCTACGCTGCCCTTTGTGCCGTCGGATGTCCAGCTGATGGTTTTGCCGTCATTTGCGATGCCGTCCGTAGACTTGTCGCCGTAAGCATAACCCACCTTGGACAGGTCAACGCCGTCCGGTGCAGTCAGTTTCAGTACGGCTCCGGTGAGTTCTTCGCCGCCGCCGACTGCCTGCTTACTAACAGAAACCGTTTTCTTGATGCTGTCCTTCATGACGATTTCATTATCGGAAACGTCATATTCCTCAGAAACGGCGGAAGTCTGTGTTACCTGACCATTCTTTATGGTAAAGGTGAAGCTTGTGCTTACCTTATTGTAGCCGTCCGGTGCAGCGACTTCTTCCATGATATATTCGCCGTCCGGCAGACCGATGATGTCAGTCTTGTTTTTGCCGTCTGAAACAAAGGTGATGGTATCGGATGTCTGCGTGTACTTGCCGTAATCGGCGTTGTCCTCCAGGGAGTCTGCCTTTGTCAGCGAAGTTTCTCCACGCTTGACCTCCAGCACATCTGCGTTCAGACTGCCGTCTGTCCGGGTGATCTTGATGGTTGCGCCTGCCAGTTCTGCGGAATCTGCAATGTCCTGCTTGTCCACGCTGATCTGCGAACGGTTAATAGCGGTAACCTTATTTGCCGCAAAAATACAGTTATTATTTTCAATCGGGCTGCCGTCCGGATGATTGGCAACCACATAGCCGCTTTCATCTACGCTGAATGTCACGCTCAGCGGTGCGTAGCCCTTAACTGCAGTCTCTGTCAGAGTGTATTCACCCTTTGCCAGATTTGCAATGGTTTCCGGTGCTGTCAAGGTCTTGGAAAAACCGCCGGGGCCTGTCAGCGTAAACGCACAGTTTGCCATTTCCCTGCCGTCTACATCTACCTTTGCAAATGAAATCTCTACATCGCTCTGGTACGCATCGGTGATGGTCTTATCGCCCGGAATGCCGGCATCCATGGTAACCATGTTGCCGTTGGAATAGCTTGCGACAAAGGTCTTTTTGCCGACTTCTGTCATGCCGCCGTCCGGAACTATTGTGTCTCCGTCCTTGTCCAGCTCAAAGACGTAGTAGGTCTTGCTGCTGTCTAGTCCCTCAAAGGTGACGGACTTACTGCCGTTGTCGCCGGCAGTAATGTTGATGTCTTTCTTTTCAACCAGCTGATAGCTCTCGTCTGCATTCTGCGTATACAGTCCCACCTGGATTGCATGGTCAACTGCCGGTTTGCCGTCCTCGGTAGCGATCTTGGTTACCTTGATCCTTGTGGGATTTTCGGTGGCATTGGTGATGACCGCATCCGCACTGGGTGCATCCTTGGTCAGCAGAATTGCCTGCTCACCACAGCCGTTATAGGAAACGTAGAATGTCTTATCTGTTTTCGTAGTGGGATCCTTGAAATCTGTTACGACGCTCTGGACAAAGGATTTCCCTGCGCCGACACGCTCTTTGCCGTTCATCTCAAAGATGTAATACTCGGTATCAGCGTCCAGACCGTCAAAGGTCACGCTAGAGCCAGCACTAACAGTTTTTGCATCAATCTGTGTATAGGTGTCACCGTTCTTGGTGAACAGTCCCACAGAGAATGCGGGTGTGCTCTTGACATCATCTGCGATCAGCACCTTGCTGACGGTGATGCTGTAGTCGATCTCCTCGGTGTTGGTGATCTCAGTTTTGCCGTCTGCCTGTACTGCCGCCGGTGCTGCCGGTTCGGAGGTATAGCGGATACCGCTGTCTGAGGTGTATTTTGCAAAGTCTGTATCTGCCAGAACACCGTTTGCATTGGTCTCCAGCACGTAGAATTCCACGCCCTTGGGCACATCTTCAAATGTCACGTTCTGCTTGCCTGCCTCGGTGAATGTCAGAGACTGTACCGGCGCATCTTCATAGCGCACATAGTCCCCGGCCGCATTCTTGATGAACAGGGCAAAGTAGAAGGTATCGCCGGTCACGCTGTCCCCTGCCAGGGTCTTGGTCAGCGTGATATTGCCCACATTTTTGGTGTTGGTCACGCCGACGGTCTGGCTCGCCGTGGCATCGGTGGAAATTACATTATCGGTATATTTCGGTGTGTAATTCTGAATCCGGTTGCCCTTGGCGTCGGTTTCCAGGAGATAAACGTTATTGGCGTTGTTCTGCTGCTTGATCGAGGACAGGTCTACGTCCTTCATGGTGACGGATGCCGCAGTCTGTCCTGCCGGAACGGTGACGGAAATCACATCGCTCAAACGTGTGGTATAATTTTCGTCGGCAAACAGAGCAAAGTAGAAAGTTGCATCCTTGGTCTCTGCCTCTGTCAGCGTCTTGTTGACGGTCACATCAATGGTGGTGTCCGGTGTCTGTACCCAGACGCCGACCTTTGCCGGCTCTGCCACCATGACGGTGTCGCCCAGAATGCTGGTATTCTGATAGGAGTACGCAAAGCTGTTCCATGCGATATTCTCCTCGCCGGTCTTTGCCACATAGCTGGGAACGGTTGCGGTCACTTTGACAACAGCTTCCTCACCGACCTTGACGGTCGTATCTTGCAACTGGATCCGGAAGTCTACGGTATCGTCAGACTTGATGTTTGTCCAGTTCATGACATCGTTCTGCCCCAGCCAGTCCTTGGAATATTCATCCAGGACGGAGGTCTTGTCGGTGGAGTAGCTGCGTACTGTTTTGTCAATTACATCTGTTCCGTTCACCACAACAGAATCAATGCTCTTGAGTTTCACGCCGAATGCGGAGAAACGCTCATAGCCGGAAACCAGACCCAAGTCACCCACATAGGGCAGACGGTCGATAATGGTCATGTTTTCCAGATCTACCGGCGAGTTGTTCTTGATGTGGAGTTCATAGGTCACATCTTCGCCCTGCATACCCTGCACATAGTTGTGGGTAGGCTGGCGGCTGTAACCGGTATCGGTAGCCGGGTCCGTGTGCGGTGTGCCGGTGTGGTTCTGGTTGGTGTAGGTAATGGTCTTCCAGGATTCGGTGGTCAGACCAACGATGTTATAGTTTGCGTAGCTCCAGATCTGGTCGTCACGCTTTTCGCCGGCAACCGTATCTTCGGTGGAGAACGGCTGTGTCACACTGGCATAGCCGGTATTGGTGATGACGCCCTCTTTTTCCTGACCGTCCTTGACGGTGGTGGTGAACTGGAAGACGATGCACTTGTTCGGTGCAAGCGTTGCCTTGCCCAGCTTGTCCGCATAAATAATCAGTTTCGAACCGTCGATCTTGTAGGCATCGCGGGGAACAGGCGTGCCGCTTTCCAGCAGACCAGTCTTGTCGTTTGCCTTAAATGTGGAACTGCCGTCGCTGTTATGCGTCAGCGTCAGTTCCTGGTAGGTCATCTGCAAGCCGGTCTCATTGCTGAACTGGTATGTCGGCGGCAGATTGTCGGTCAGCGTCACGCCGTCCAGTTTCAAGTCTGCCACATCGGTGGAGTCGCCTCTGCCGTTGTACAGCACAGTCTGCCAGATCAGTGTATCACCGGCGGTGATGTAGCCGTTTTCTACCGGCTGTACGTCATCGGCATTGTAGGTCTGTCCTGCAAAGGATGCCACTGCCAGCTTGGCGAAACCGGGTGCGGGAGTGGTTTTGGTGAAGCTGATGTCTGCGGTTGCATTCGGAGTTTTATCCTTGAGAACCGTTTCACCGTCTTTGACAACAACATTGGTAACTGTGTTTGTCAAAGTTGTACTCTTTGCAATCGTATCGTAGAGTTTTTGTGCTCCGTCAGAAGTCAGCTTTGTCTTATATGTAATCGTCACAGCGGAACTGCTTCCATTCAATGAGGTTGCAGAGGTAAACGCAATTGTGAGTTGATTACCGTCCAATTTCGAAGCACTGGTGTCCAATGTACCATTTGTTACAGAAATCACCTGTGATAAATCACCGTCTGCCAACGTCATACCGTCCGGAAGAACATCTGTCAGAGTAAAGGTCTTTCCATAATAATCTGTGGTATCTTGTGTGTTCGGTTTCAGTGTAATCGTATTGGTAAATTCTTGATTTTCCAAATCATTCTGTGACAAGTCGGAGATTTCCTTTTTGTTCGGAGAAGCACTTTTCTCTGTGTTGAAACAGAAATCATAGGGAACCTGAACCGATGCCGCTGCATAAGAACCAGTAGTTGCTCCCCACATACCGCTTTCACTGTTCCATGTGTTATTCGGATAAAATGCAACATAATTTCGATAATAATTGGGACGTGCACCTGCCATGCTCATATTATTCATGGTCATTGTATATTCGATCTCAATAGACTGACCGGGAGCCAATGTCAGCTGATCTGCCGGAATCTTATAGCCCCATGTAGTATTTTTGTTCGCATCATTATACCAGTAATATATTCCCAAATCAGTCGAGCCGGTATAAGTACCTGTGCAGGCGATTACTTTACCAGTAGTCCGGGCATCTTCAGAAGTCTGACGATACCAGCCATCAGCCATTTTCAAGCCGTTTACGGTTGCACCGGTGAGGTTGGTGAAACGAACACGGAATACAGCTTTATCGCCCTCCGAAAATCCTTGGAAACCGGATTTTATGCTGTCATCGGTATCTACCAGCACATTACCGTTTTCATCGACAATCCACTTTTCCGCCTTATAATCGCCGGAAGTATCTTTTGTGGTTTTGACTTCATTGGATTTTACAGTGCTGCCGTCATATCTACACTGTGCCTGATTGACGATTTCTCCAGTCGTACCAGTCTTAACTTTACCAGTAATGGTAACTGTCACCTTTTCGCCCGGTGCAATGCTCCAAACGCCCTTATTTTCTACGGTGTTTCCCCTTACCTTTACCTCATATCCAGCTTTGTCTGTCTTGGCAGCCACACTTTCCAACACTTCCGGAACTGCATCAGAAAATGTCACGTCATTTGCATCAGCACTGCCGCTGTTTTCTACAACAATGGTATAGATCAGGGTATTTCCTGCCACATAGGAAGACTTGTCCACTGTCTTCGTAATCCCCAGCTGTGCTTTCGGCGTATCCGGTGTAAACTTCACTTCATTGGAAGACTTGCCGTCTACCTTTGCTATGTTGGAAATTTCTCCGTTCACGCTGTCTTTGATTGTACCAATTACCGTGATCTGTACTGTCTTTCCTGCCGGAACGTCAATTTTGCCCGGGAAATCAGCCACTGCAGCACCATCTACCTTATAAGTCATATTTTCCAGATACTGCAGCAAGTTCGCATCAGAAACAGCAACATCTTTCGCATCCTTTGCACCGGAATTGGTGACAGAAATGGTATAAGTAGCAGTCTGCCCGGAAATGTCTGTGTAGTACTTCTGTCCCAGGTTCTTACCATTATAGATAACAGAACCGCTCTTCACCGGCGTTTCGATCACAGCCTCATCCTTTTTCACCTGGATGGTCTTTTCCGCCTTTTCGCCGTGGTTTCCGGTAACGGTATTGGTCAGCGCCACGGTTTCGTCCTTGTCCACGGTACACTCGATTTCCTTGGTGACGCTCTTTCCGGCAGGCACGGCAATGCCTGTCCAGGCAATGTCCCCGGTCGGTGTCAGTCCGTCCGGCAGGGTATCCGTGATATCGATATCACCATCCATATCGCCGGTGTTGGTCACGGTAATGACAAACTTGACCTTATCGCCTTTTAAGTAGTATGCCTTTTCATTTTCCACCGTTTTGCTCAGACTGAACTGCGGTCCCTTGGGTGCGCTGACTGTCAGTTCCACGCTGTTTCCGCCGATGGACTTTTCCGCTGCATTGTCCCCGTAGGGCTTGCCGGAAACGCTCAGATCGTTGGTGACCTTGCCGTCTGCTGTACCGTTCATCTTTACGGTACTGCTGTTCAGCGGCAGTGCCACATTCAGACGCACTGCCGGCATCTCGGCGTTCTCGTTCTTGCTGTTCAGCACAAAAGAGATGTCTGCCTTTGCGCCTTTTACGGTGACGGTGGGTTCTGCATCATAGCCTGCCGCCTGGATCGCCGACTTTACGGCGTTCCGGATGGCATCTGCTGCATCGTCGTCCAGGAATGTCATGTTTTCCAGGCTGATCGTATCCTGGAAGGTCAGGCTCTTCACCCACTCTGCGCCTTTTTTCTGGGACGCATTGTTGGAAGAGGCGCTGAGCGTATAGTTCACCGAAGTGCCGCCTGCAATGTCGCTGGCTTTCAGACTGGTGCGGTCCTCGCTCTTGGACGCATTCCAGTTCATGGCTGCAATTGCGGTGATCGTATTGGACACGCTCTTTCCGGAGCCATCCTGTGAGATACGCACCTCTGCGACGGTGCCGTTCGGCGTTTTGCCGTTCCGGAACTTCGCCTGGAGCCGGATCTGCTTGGTCTGACCGTTGTCAATACTGAATGTAATATACCGGCTGCCGTCCGGATTGACGTGCAGTACATATCCGTTGTACACTGCGCCGTCCCGGAAACCGTTTCCGGCAAAGTTGGGCAGCAGAAGATTCTGGTCGGTGATCTCGATCCGATAGGTGTCTTCTTCACCCTCATTGACATTGTTTCCGGAGATCGTCGCCATCAGATAGAACAGATCGCCGGATTCTACGCCTTCTTTGCCTTTCTCAGGATCAGGAATAGGGTTGTACTTACTGTCCCGAAATTCTATGCTGGAATTTGTCAATACCAGCGGTCCGCTCGCTTTCGCATTTTCTGCCGCCGACGCAAAGAACGCCGACGGAATGCAAGTCACGATCATCAAAACTGCCAGCAAGACGCTGATCACGCTTGCCCGCATATGCCTTGTTTTTTCTGCCTGCATAAAAAAACTCCTCTCATTGCGGGAACGCTGCACGCAGTCTGTTCTGCATTCTTTCGTGCAAACTTTGTACGGCGTTTCCTCAGATTTTTTGCACCGTGGCAGCAACATCGACAAAAACGATATACATACCACATTTTTTACGGCAATTTCCACCAACTCCGCCGCTTTCAGCTGTTCAATTGTTTCCACAATCAAAAGAACATTTTGGCACAAATCACGGAAATCGCTCTGATACAACTTTATTATACTGATTATCCGTGAAATTTTATATCATTTTTTATATAATATTTGAAAAGCAAGAGGAAGAATCAGGAAGTCTATTCAAACGGCTTTCTGATTCTCCAAATTTTGCAGCGGCATCTCCGGCGAATGGCTGTCCGAATTTACCCGCATGCAACTTCTTTCAATCACATATGACGAATCCCGCCATTGTTTTTTCAAATATTTCGTGAAAAAAGCTATTGCAACATCGACCAAAATCCGGTATAATAGTATTAGATATGTTCCAACCTGGCGGAGCAGTCTGTATTATGGTGGTTCGGCGCACCATAAAGAGGTACGAATGGGATTCCGGCACGGTTTCTGTGTGCCGGGAACGAGAAGATTCCGCCGAAACTGTTGAGGAGGATAACATGGCAGTAAAAACAACTGGAAATCCCCAGAGAGAAGAATTGAAACAGAAATTTGTAGACAGACTTCAGCTGGAGTGCAGTGTTTCTCCGGACGAGGCATCTGATAAGCAGATCTATCAGGTGCTGTCCGCACTGATGGTAGAAAAGCTGAAGCACAAGCGTCAGCACTTTGTAAACAAAACCAATTCCGTAGGCGGCAAGAGCGTGTACTACCTGTCTATGGAATTCCTGATGGGACGTTCCCTAAAGACCACCCTGTACAACCTGGAGCTGGCAGACGATGTTCGTGCCATCCTGCAGGACTATCACATCAACCTGGACAACATCTTTGAGTGCGAGCCGGACGCAGGTCTGGGCAACGGCGGTCTGGGCCGTCTGGCTGCCTGCTATCTGGACGCTATGGCAACCCAGGAGATCCCGGCAACCGGTCACTCCATCTGCTATGAGTACGGTATCTTCAAGCAGATCCTGGAGGACGGCTGGCAGACCGAGGAACCGGACAACTGGCTGCCGGGCGGCAGCGTCTGGCTGGATCCGAAGCCGGACGAGGCGATCGAAGTACACTTCGAGGGCAATGTCCAGGAATACTGGCAGGATTCTTACCACTACATCTCCCATGTCAACTACAACACTGTTATCGCCATCCCGTATGATATGTATGTCTCCGGCTATGGCAGCACCGGCGTTTCTACCCTGCGTCTGTGGAAGGCACAGGCACCCAGCTTTGACATGAAGGAATTCAACGAGGGCAACTATGAACAGGCACTGTCCCGGAACTCCATGGCAAATGCGATCTCCAAGGTGCTGTACCCGAACGACAACCACCTGGAGGGCAAGTCCCTGCGTCTGCGCCAGCAGTATTTCCTGTGCGCCGCAGCCATCGGTGATATCGTAAACCACCACATGAACGTATACGGCACACTGGAAAACCTGCACGAAAAGGTTGCCATCCACATCAACGACACCCACCCGACTCTGGCAATTCCGGAACTGATGCGTGTCCTGCTGGACGACTGCGGCTATACCTGGGATCGTGCATGGCACATCGTCACCAACACCTTCGCTTATACCAACCACACCGTAATGGCTGAGGCACTGGAAAAGTGGGATGTAAACCTGGTAAAACAGATCGTGCCGAGAATCTTCCAGATCATCGTGGAGATCAACAACCGCTACTGCGCAGGTCTGATGGAGCGCAACGGCGGCGACAGCGCAAGAACCACACGGATGTCCATTATCAAGGACAACCAGATCCACATGGCTACCCTGTGCGTTATGGCATCTCACAGCGTCAACGGCGTTTCCAAGCTGCACTCGGAGATCATCAAGGACAGCGTATTCCACGAAGAATATCTGGACACCCCGAACAAGTTCAAGAACGTCACCAACGGTATCGCATACCGGAGATGGCTGTATCAGTCCAACCCGGGTCTGACCCAGCTGCTGCGTGACAAGATCGGCGACGGTTTCCTGAAGGACGGCAGCGAGCTGAAAAAGCTGGACGTTTTCGCTGATGACAAGGCTGTTCTGGAACAGCTGCGCAAGATCAAGAAGGAAAACAAGGAGCGTTTCGCCAAGTTCGTCAAGAAAAAGAGCGGTCTCATCCTGGATACCGACAGTGTATTTGATGCACAGGTAAAGCGTCTGCACGAATACAAGCGTCAGCATCTGAATGCAATGCACATTCTGGCACAGTACAACGCCCTGCTGGAAAATCCGGATATGGACTTTACGCCCAAGACCTACATCTTCGCTGCAAAGGCAGCGCCGGGCTATTATCTGGCAAAGCAGATCATCAAGATGATCTGGGCGCTGTCTGAGGAGATCCGCAAGAATCCCCGCATCTCCGACAAGCTGTCCGTTTACTTCCTGGAGAACTACTGCGTTACCATGTCCGAGCTGCTGATGCCGGCTTGCGATATTTCGGAGCAGATCTCTCTGGCAGGTACAGAGGCATCCGGTACCGGCAACATGAAGCTGATGCTGAACGGTGCGATCACACTGGGTACACTGGACGGCGCAAACATCGAGATCGGCGACGCAGTGGGCGCTGACAACATCCTCATCTTCGGCATGAAGACCGAGGAAGTCAACACCCTCAAGGCTCGTGGCTATCGTCCGGAGGACTATTACAACAACAACCCGATCATCAAGAGCTGTATCGACCGGATGTATGCCGGCATCAACGGCTGCAAGTTCACCCAAGTGGCTGACTCCCTGCGCACCCAGGATCCGTACATGGTTCTGGCTGACTTCGACAGCTACTGCCAGGTACAGGAGCGCAGTTCAAAGCTGTACACCGACAAGGATACCTGGACCAAGATGTCCCTGCACAACATCGCAAACGCAGGCATCTTCTCCGCTGACCGTGCAGTTAACGAATATGCAAAGGATATCTGGAATATCTGAGAACGTGTTATCACACATTCTGATATAATCTGACGAAAACGGAGCAGCACAAACCCTGCTCCGTTTTCTTGAATGGGATGGGTTGTGTGAGGTATCCCTGCTTTATATTGTAGTGAAAACTATAGAAATAAGCCTTCCTTGAACCAGCGAAGCTGGTAAAGGAATTACAATGAATTTTTCCTTATCTGCAAATTTCACAGAAAAAATCCCTCAGTCAGCCTGCGGCTGCCAGCTCAGCACAAGGCACGCCCTTCGGGTGCCTTTTCAAGGGAGCCTAGTTATGAGGTTTTCAAATTTAGTGCTTTCTAGTACCTTTTCGGTCAGAACGCTCCGTTTTGTCACTATTCTGCCGGCGCTCTGCCGCCTCGTAGGCACGGATGATGTCCTGCACCAGCTTGTGGCGCACCACATCCCGGTTGGTGAATTCGCAGACGGCGATGTCGTCCACCTTCCGCAGGATACGGGAGGCGATGACCAGACCGCTTTTCTGCTTGTCCGGCAGGTCGATCTGGGTGGTGTCTCCGGTAATGACCATCCGGCTGCCCTCGCCCAGACGGGTGAGGAACATCTTCATCTGTTCACCGGTGGTGTTCTGCGCCTCGTCCAGGATGATAAAGGCGTTGTCCAGGGTGCGTCCACGCATATACGCCAGGGGAGCGACTTCGATAGAGCCACGCTCCAGATGGCGCTGGAACGCCTCTGCACCCAGCATTTCAAACAAGCCGTCGTACAGCGGACGGAGATAGGGGTCTACCTTGTCCTGGAGGTCGCCGGGCAGAAAGCCCAGCTTTTCGCCTGCCTCCACAGCCGGACGGGTGAGGATAATGCGGCTGATCTCGTGCCGCCGGAACGCACGCACCGCCATGGCAACCGCCAGATAGGTCTTTCCTGTTCCGGCAGGACCCAGCCCGAACACGATGGTGTTTTCGGCAATGGCACGGACATAGCTGCGCTGTCCCACAGTACGGGTATGCACCGGCTTTCCGGCGGCGGTGAGACAGACGGTGTCGTCATCTGCCAGCTCCGCCAGCTGTCCGCTTGCGCCCTCGTCCACCATATCCGAAACGTAGTGGATGGACTGCGGCGTCACAGCCTGTCCGGCGGCAATCATTTTCAGCAGTGCAGTGACCGCTCCGGCAGCCAGCTCTACCGCTGCGCCGTCGCCCTGGATGCGCAGCTCGTCCCCACGGCAGATCATCTGCACATGATACCGCTGTTCCAACAGCTTGAGGTTTTCGTCAAAACTGCCGCATAAAGTCTGAAATTGGTTGTTGTCCTGCATTGCAATCAATCGTTCTGCCATGGTGGGATCGGTTCCTTTCTGAAAGTCTGCTGTACTCCGGTCACGCCGTTTTTGGCTGTCCGGAGGAATATCCTCTACCTATTATAGCATACTCTTTGTAAAATGTGAAACGGTATCTTCTTCTTTTAACAAAAAATTCAGGAATTCCCGCATAGGCGGCAACTCCTGAATGGCTTTACAGAATGTGTTGCAATGTGCTGTTTAATAAAACCGGTAGTCC
>OHDI01000473.1_pt1 | contig 17813 bp, 10 predicted proteins | sample 1566981 | NCBI WGS metagenome assembly OHDI01 (sample SAMEA3879509, study PRJEB24766) | human gut metagenome | biome: human-associated habitat; feature: feces | place: USA | collected 1985/1987 | reverse complement strand
ATAATATATAATATATAACAATTTAAAACAACTTTGAACTATAAGGGCTATATACCCCCTAGAAAAAAACTGAGGAACTGAGTTATTGAGGAACTGAGTCAATGATAGAGACTTAGAATCTTGCTCTTGATACTGTTGAATATGTGCTTATATTAAAAGCTAAGTATCAGATTATCAAATAAATAAAACACTTGCTCCCTTGAAATAAAGGGGCAAGTGTTTATTGTGATACCCATACCCCCTAAAACAGGGGGCATGGGTATGAAAAGGGGTTTCGTTACATTGAACTTTCAAATCGTAACTTGATGAGATCTGGCTGATTTACATCTCAACCACTACTTCATGCTTGCCTTCAGAGCAAGGAATGATGGTGCCTGAGATAGGAGTGCCATCCACTGTAATCTGCTTCACGCCCTTCTGGTTTCCGCTAGGATTCTTTACTGTGATATGGTATTCGCCACCACGGAACTTGCGGGTTACCTCATACTCCTTAGCGGTGCTTGGGAGACAAGGATCGATGAGCAAACCTTCATAATCTGGCTTGATGCCGAGGATGAATTCTGATACTGTATACCACATCCATGCCGCTGTACCGGTGAGCCAGGAGTTCTTTCCTTCGCCCGGTTTGGCTGCATCCTTACCGGCTACCATCTGGCAGTTTACGTAAGGCTCTACCTTGTGAAGTGTCTGATATTTTTCCTCTACATAGCTAGGCAGAATCTTGGTATAATGGCTCCAGGCATCGTTGCCTCGACCGGCTACAGTCTCTCCGATGATGACCCAAGGATTGTTGTGGCAGAAGATACCGGCGTTCTCCTTGTAACCTTCAGGATAAGAAGAAATCTCACCCATTTCTACATGATAGGTGGTGTAAGCTGGGTTGTTCAGCACCAGTCCGTGCTCGCATTCCAATCGTTTCTTACTGCTGTCCAGTGCTTTATCGCAGAGTCCTTCTTCCAGACCGATACCAGCCATCGTACACCAGCCCTGGCTCTCAATGAAGATTTTGCCTTCCTCGTTCTCATCACTACCAATCTTGTTGCCGAAGAAATCGTAAGCGCGGAGGAACCATTCGCCGTCCCATCCATGCTGCTTCACAGCCTCGTTCATCTCATCTACAGCCTGCTGCATGCGCTCGGCTTCTGTCAAATAATCTTCCTCTGCAAGACCGGCTATTTCGCCCTCCTTGCTTTCCAAAGCTTCCTTGGCAAGCTGCTTGCACAGAGCCACATAATCCTTGCCGGTAACCACGAACAGACCGGCTATCATCAGACTCTCTGCCTTGCTTCCTTCGCCCTTGTTTTCGGTGGTCTGGAAACTCTCGTTAGGGTCCCAGGAGAAGCAGTTCAGGTTCAGACAGTCGTTCCAGTCGGCTCTTCCGATGAGTGGCAACTTGTGCGGACCCAGGTTGTTGATAACATGGTTCATCGAAATCTTGAGGTGCTCGAAGAGGCTTACTTCTGTGCCTGGCTGGTTGTCGAAAGGCACCTGCTCAGCGAGGATAGAGAAGTCGCCCGTCTCCTTGATATAGGCTACGGTACCGAAGATGAGCCAGCATGGGTCGTCGTTGAAACCGCCACCGATATCGTTGTTGCCGCGCTTGGTGAGCGGCTGATACTGGTGGTAGCAGCCACCGTCTGGGAACTGGGTGCTGGCGATATCGATGATGCGCTGGCGGGCACGGGTAGGTATCTGATGAACGAAACCTACGAGGTCCTGGTTGGAATCGCGGAAGCCCATGCCTCGACCGATGCCGCTCTCGAAGAAACTTGCCGAACGCGACATACAGAAGGTGATCATGCACTGATACTGGTTCCAGATGTTCACCATACGGTCTAACTTGTCGTTGCCGCTCTTCACGGTGAAGATGTTCAGCAGGTTATCCCAGTACTGGTTGAGTTCTGCGAAGGCAGCATCCACCTTTTCGGTGGTATCAAACTTGGCGATAAGCTGATGAGCTTTCTCCTTGTTGATTACCTTCTTGGCGCTGAACTTCTTGTCCTGCTCGTTCTCCACATAGCCCAGCAGGAAGATGAGGTCGCGGCTCTCGCCTGGCTGCAGGGTAACCTCGATATAATGAGATGCGATAGGGCTCCAGCCGTGGGCAAAGCTGTTGCGTGGCTTGCCTTCCATCACAGCCTCAGGCTCGGCAAACTCGTTGTAGAGTCCGATGAAGCTCTCGCGGTCGGTATCGTAGCCCTGAATCTCGGTATTCACTGTGTAGAAAGCATAGTGGTTGCGGCGCTCACGATATTCGGTCTTGTGATAGATGGTAGAACCCTCTACCTCCACCTCGCCCGTAGAGAAGTTGCGCTGGAAGTTCTCCATGTCGGTAGCAGCATTCCAGAGGCACCACTCTGCAAAGGAGAACACTTTGAGGGTCTTCACCTCCTCAGTCTGGTTCTTCAGCGTCATCTTCTGCACCTCAGCCCATGTATGGAGCGGTACGAAGAAAAGCACACTCGCCTCCACGCCGTTCTTGCTGCCCGTGATGCGGGTATAGTTCATGCCGTGGCGGCACTCGTAGCTGTCGAGTGGTGTCTTGCAAGGTTTCCATCCCGGGTTCCATACGGTATCGCCATCTTTGATATAGAAATAGCGACCGCCGTTATCCATCGGCACACCATTGTAGCGATAACGGGTGATGCGACGGAACTTGGCATCCTTGTAGAAGGAATAACCACCTGCTGTGTTTGAGATGAGCGAGAAGAAATCCTCGTTACCCAAATAATTGATCCAAGGCCATGGAGTCTTTGGATCAGTAATCACGTATTCGCGATTGGCGTCATCAAAATGACCATACTTTTTTTCTGCCATTGTTTTTTTAATGTTATTTCTTGGTAAAATATACTATTTTGATGCAAAGATAGTAAAAAGTTTCAGTTTCGGGGTTAGAAAACAGTTTTTTTTTGTATTTTTGCAATGAAAAGTTTGATGATTATCATCATTCTATTAACATTTTATACAGTTGGCTTATGAAAAGAAACATTTTATCACTTCTGATAGCCCTCTTTGCTACGATGCAGGTAGCGGCTCAGACATACGACAACTTGTGGAAGCAAGCTGAAATCATTGCTCAGAAGGACCAGCCTAAGAGCGAAATCGCGGTGATGAAGAAAATCATCGCCAAGGCTTCGACTGCCAAAGATTACGGGCAGCTGCTGGCGGCTGAGACAAGACAGATGACACTCTGGAATGAGATTTCAGCTGACTCGCTGACGCCTAACGTGAAGCGGATGGAAGCCGAGGTGCTGAAGGTGAAAGACCCGGCATTGAAGGCGGTGAGATATGCCGTGCTGGGTAAGGTGTACTGTGATATGGACGAAAAGAAAAGCCAGGAGTACTTCAAGAAGGCCTTGGAGCAGCCTGAACTTCTTGCCAAGCATACCTCCACTGAGTATGTGCCATTGACGCTGAAGGGCGTGGATGGCAGTTCCTTTAACAACGATCTGCTGCATCTCATCGGATTCGAGGCAGACAGCAAGGAGGCGTATCTGCAGCTGTACACCTATTATAATAAGGTAGGAAATAGGGGTGCGGCTTGTCTCTGTGCCTATAAGCTCATCGAGAAATACCGCCAGGACGACGTGAGAGAGGTGAAGAAATCGAAGTATCTGCAGACCATCGACTCGCTCATCCAGGTTTATCAGGATATTCCGGAGGCAGGCGAACTTGCCGTGGAGCATTTCCGCTTCATGGAAGGTGCTACCGATGCCAAACCGCAGGATAAGCTCAACTATATCAACTATGCGCTGAGCCGCTGGGGAGGATGGTCGAGAATGAACGAACTGAGAAATGCGCAGAAGCGACTCACCGAACCGATGTTCCGGGTGAAGGATATGCCGCAGGTGTTGCGACCTGGAGAGAAGGCGTGGGTGCATCTGGACGTGCGCAATCTGCAGAACCTGAAAATCAGTATCTCCCGCCTCAATATTACGGCAGATAACGATTATAATGCCCAGGATGAGGCTACCTATAAGATGCTCCTGAAGAAGACTACGAAGCTGCATCAGAAGGATTTCAGCCGCAACTACTATGGTCGTCCGGATTACGAAGAGGTGAAGGATTCCATCGAAATCGGTGGCAATCTGCCGCTGGGTGCCTATCTGATGGAGGTGACTTCGGATAATACCGGCATCGCTCCGCAGCGAGAACTCTTCTATGTCAGCAATCTGGCGGTGATGATTCAGCAGTTGCCTGATGATAAGCATCGCTATGTGGTGGTGAATGCTACCGATGGCCAGCCTATCGCCGGGGCGAAGATTGAACTCTATGACCAGTGGTATGATTTCAACACGAAGAAGAACAAACGAACGGTTCATGCCCGCTTGACGACCGATGAGAATGGCGAGGCTTACTTCAAGAATGTGGATGGAGAGGTATTGATTTCTACCAACAATGACAAATTTACGCCAGCCAAGTACATCTATCTCAGCCGTACCCGCTATTATGAGAAGAAGGATAATGAGACTAAATATCAGGTTTATACCGATCGTGCCATCTATCGCCCGGGGCAGAAGGTACATGCCTCAGCCATTTCCTATACTGTCAAGAAGGGGTTGGATGCCAGCGTGCCAGGAAAGAGTATGGAACTGAAGTTTGTCCTGAGTGATGCCAACTGGAAGCAGGTGGCAGAACAGAAGGTTACGACCGATGAATATGGTACGGCTTCGGTAGATTTCGAACTCCCGAAGGAGGGAAAGACAGGACAGTATTCCATCTCCGTGAATGGTACAGCAAGCGAATATTTCAGAGTTGAGGAGTACAAGCGTCCAACCTTCGAGATTACCTTCCCGAAGGTGAACGAGAAATATACCTGGGGCGACACCGTGGTGGTGAAAGCTTCAGCCAAGACCTATGCCGGAGTGCCGGTGCAGGGTGCCAAGGTGGAGTATCAGGTGACCCGCAGAAACCAACTCTGGTGGTGGGGCGCAGGATCTGCCGGACAGTTGGTGAAAACTGACAGTTGCGTGACTCGTGAGGACGGAACCTTCGACGTCGAGATTCCGCTGGAGGCTTCCTTGTCAGGAAAAGACGAGGCTGATATGAGCGATTTCATGCGCCAAGCCCGTTTCTTCAACTTCGAGGTCTCAGCCATCGTTACCGACATCAGCGGCGAGAGCCACGAGGGCGTGATGAGTCTGCCTCTGGGCACCAAGCCAACCATCCTCACGGTGAATCTTCCTAAGCGTATCGAAACAGACAGTCTGAAGACGGTGACCTTCGCTTACCGCAATGCCAGTGGTATGCCGATTTCTAGTAGGTTAAAATATCGAATTGATAAGGGCGAATGGAAGGATGCCGAGGCGAATGCACCGGTTTCTATCAAGGAATATGCTTCTTCCTCTGCCTCTTCTTCCCTTGTTTGGAAATCTGGCGTTCATCAGTTGGAGGCAATCTGCGGACAGGATACCCTGCAGCAGAAATTCACCCTTTTCAGCATGAAGGATACCCATCCGGTGGAGCCAACTACCGAATGGTATTATCAGACGGCGAAGACCTTCCCTCGTGATGGCAAGCCGGTCTATATCCAGGTGGGCTCTTCGGAGAACGGAGCGCACATCGTATATTCCATCATCGCCGGCAACAAACTGCTGGAGAAGGGCGCCTGGGAGTTGGGCGACAGTATCGTGACTCTGCCTTTCACCTACAAGGAGGAATATGCGTCGGGCATCGTACTGAACTATAGTTTCGTGAAGCAAGGCAAGTGCTATACCCGAATGATGAGCATCGCCCGTCCTTTGCCTGAGAAGAAACTGAATATCGCCTGGAAAACCTTCCGCAACCGTCTGACCCCTGGACAGAAGGAGGAGTGGACGCTGAAGATTACCACCCCTGACGGCAAGCCAGCCAAGGCGCAGCTGATGAGCGTACTCTATGACAAGTCGCTCGACCAGATAGCCCCGCATTCCTGGAATTTCTCCCTGGGCTTCTATCAGAGTTTGCCAGACTGCTACTGGGAGGACAACCTCACTTTCCGTTCATTATACTTGAATGGCGTTTATCCTACCAAATATTATGACGAGAGGGGACTGGATGTGGATAAGTTTGATGGCAAATACTTTAGTTATTATGCTTATATGCAAGCGGTGGAACTAAGCAAGTTGGAACGTTCTTCTGGCGGAACCGTTGAGGCTGTTCGTATACAGAAAGACGAGCTGGTTCAGGAAGAAGCGAAAGTCATAAGGATTTTTGGCTCTAAGATGACCCGTGTTGCAGCGGCTGCTCCATCTGCCAACAAGGTTTTTGATGTAGTAGAGGAGATGCCGCAGTTTGCCGGCGGTTCTGGCTCAGATGCAGAACTGTTCCTCGACCAGGTGCAGGTGCGCGAGAACCTGAACGAGACTGCCTTCTTCTATCCTGCCTTGGAGAGCGACAACAATGGCAACGTAGCCATCAGATTTACCCTGCCGGAGAGCGTGACTACCTGGAAGTTCATGGGCTTGGCTCATGACAAGGAGATGCGCAATGGTTTGCTGGTGGATGAGGCTGTGGCTCAGAAAACCGTGATGGTGCAGCCAAACATGCCTCGCTTCCTGCGTGAGGGCGATAAGAGCACCATCGTGGTGAAACTCTTCAATACTTCCGACAAGAAGGTGAGCGGCAACACCCGTATGCAGATTCTCGACCCGGAGACCAACAAGGTGGTTTGGCAGAAGACGCAGAATTACAGCATCGATGCCGAGGGCTCTGCTACCATCTCCTTTGATGTCCAGGGACTGAAAGAAGGCGTATATATTAATAAGGTGGTGGCTGCCGGTGATGGCTACAGCGATGGTGAACAGCACTATCTGCCGGTTTTGAGCAACCGTGAACTCGTGGTGAACACCCTGCCTATCACCCTGCATCAGAAGGGTGAGCAGAACTTCGACCTGAGCAAACTCTTCCTGAACAAGGAGGGCAAGCAGGCGAAGGGCGCTGAAGAGGCAAAGGTAACCATCGAGTACACCAATAACCCAAGTTGGCTGATGGTGAAGGCGCTGCCAGCCATCAGTAATCCGGATGAGGAGGACGCCATCTCGCTGATGTCTGCCATCTATGCCAATACTATCACAAACCATGTACAGAAGCATCTCTCGCTGGAAAATCTCACTCAGGAGAGCATCCGCCTGCAGAATCAGGTGGAGAAGCTGAAGAAGTTGCAGAACCCTAACGGTTCCTTCTCCTGGTGGAAGGGAATGAAGGGCAGCCGGTATATGACTACATCGGTAGCCGAAATGATGGTTCGATTGAATGCCATCGCAGGTGTGCAGAAATCAACCGCCCGGATGCTGACTTCCGCCATCGATTATCTCTCCTGGCAAACAGCACAGGAAGTAAGAGAAATGAAGAAGCAGGAGGAGAAAAAGCAGAAGGTGAATCCTAGCGAACAGGCGCTGCATTATCTCTACATCCTTTCGATGGATGGCAGAAAGATGAAGCAGAATCTGGAGCAGGATAAGGCTTATCTCCTGGACAAGATGTCGAAGATGACCGGTGATTTCTCCATCTATGGCAAGGCGCGTGCTGCCGTGGTACTCGCCAGAAACAGCCAGCAGAATGCTGCTTACCGCGAGAAGGCAGGCGAATATCTGCAGAGCGTGAACGAATATGCCGTTTACCGCGAGGAGATGGGCCGCTACTACGATACCCGCAAGGCACTCTACAGCTGGAGAAACTATAAGATTCCTACCCAGGTATCCGTGATAGAGGCGATGCAGATGCTGAAGCCGAACGACAAGCAGACCATCGAGGAACTGCAGCGCTGGCTCCTGATGTCGAAACGCACCCAGGTTTGGGATACGCCAGTGAACACCGTGGATGCCGTCTACGCCTTTATGAAGGGCAATGAGAGCAACTGGAGCAGGAAGGCTGAGAATGCCGTGCTGAAACTGGATGGCAAGCTGCTGCCGATGCCGCAGGATTCCACTACTTTGGGCTATGTGAAGACCGAAAGACCGGGCAAGGCATCTAAGCTGAGCATCGACAAAAAGAGCGATTATACCAGCTGGGGAGCTGTCTATGCAGAGTTTAAGCAGCCTATCAGCGAAATCGGTTCCATGGAGTCGGGCATCAAGGTGCGCCGTGTCATCGTTCCAGCCGAATCTGAGAGCAAGGGCAATGCGCAGGTAGGCGAGAAGGTGAAGGTAACGCTCATCATCACCGCCGACCGCGACTACGACTTTGTGCAGATTACGGATAAGCGTGCGGCATGCCTGGAGCCGGTTAACCAGTTGAGCGGTTATCAGTGGAGCATAGGCTGCTATGTTTCTCCAAGAGATCATGCAACAAATTTCTATTTCGATCGTTTATCTAAAGGTAAGCACATCGTAGAAATGGAGTATTACGTGGATAGAAAGGGCGACTATCAGAGCGGAACTTGCACCGCTGAGTGTACCTACAGTCCGGAATTTGGTGGCCGCACAGAGACCTATGAATTGAAAGTTAATAATTGATAGTTAAAAGTTTATAGATTGATAATTTAAAATAGAATAGTATGAAACGGATGAATATATGGATGCTCTCAGCGCTGTTGGCGCTGCCTGCATCAGCACAGAAGATTACAACCCAGCACGAGGTGGTAGACTGCGGACAGGTGGTGTTCCACAAGCCTGTAACTGCCGAATTCGTGCTGAAGAATGACGGGCACAAGCCGTTGGTTATCAACAATGTATTGAAAAGCTGCGGCTGTACGGAGGTAGATTATCCGAAGACGAGCATAGCTGCCGGCGAAAGTTTCGTCATCAAGGCGGTATACGATGCCAAGCAGATGGGTACTTTCACCAAGCAGGTTTGCCTCTATACCAATGCGGATGAAGAGCCGTTCATCCTCTCTATGAGGGGAAGGGTAGTGGGCAGCGTAGTAGATTTCGCTGGTTCTTACGATGAGATGCTGGGTGTCATCAAGAGTGATGCCCAGGAGGTGGAGTTTGATGACGTGAACCGTGGCGACCGTCCGGTTCAGCGCATCCATATCTTCAATCCTACCGACGAATTACTGGAGCCGGTAGTGATGCATCTGCCACCCTATCTTCATGCTTTCGTATCGCCTTCCAAGGTAGCTCCGCGTCATTCTGCCGAAATCAGTTTCGTGCTGGATTCCAAGAAACTGCGCGACCTGGGCTTGAACCAGACATCGGTTTATCTCGGTGAGCGTCCTGGCGATAGGATTGCGCCTGAGAAGGAAATCGTGGTATCAGCCGTTCTTCTTCCTGGTTTCGAAAACATGACTCCAGCCAAGAAGGTACTGGCTCCGAAGATAGAGATGTCTGCCACCGATCTCAATCTGGGTAGTTTTAATGGAAAGAAGAAGCTGAAGGGTGAGATTCTGATTACCAATAAGGGTAAGTCGGAACTGGATATCCGCAGCATGCAGATGTTTACGATGGGCTTGCAGGTGAACCTGAAGAAGAGTAAGATTCAGCCAGGAGAGACCGTTAAGATGAAGGTGACGGCTGTGGCTGCCGACTTGAAGAAATCGCGTGTCAGACACCCTCGTATCCTCATGATTACGAATGATCCTGACCATGCTAAGGTGGTGGTGAAGATTAATGTACAATGAATTAAAAACAAATATCGTGCAGATAGAAATAGATAACGGCAGTGGGTTCTGCTTTGGCGTAACCACTGCCATCAAGAAAGCTGAAGAGGAGTTGGCTAAGGGCGGTAAACTTTACTGCCTGGGCGATATTGTGCATAACGGTATGGAGGTGGAGCGCCTGCATGAAGCGGGACTCATCACGATAGACCATGAGCAGATGGAGGAACTGCAGGGCGTAAAGGTCTTGCTCCGTGCTCATGGTGAACCGCCTGAAACTTATGCCCTTGCTGAGCGAAATAACATTGAAATCATCGATGCTACCTGTCCTGTGGTGCTCCAGTTGCAGCGCCGCATCAAGAAGCAGTATGTCAACAATCCGGAGGCACAGATCGTGATTTTCGGCAAGAACGGGCATGCTGAGGTGCTCGGACTGGTGGGGCAGACGGAGAGTCATGCCATCGTGGTAGAGAAGTTTGAGGATGTGAAGCAGCTGAAGGAAACCGGTCAGCTGGATTTCTCTAAAGATATCTATCTTTACTCCCAGACTACCAAGAGTCTCGATGAGTTCCACCGCATCATCGAATATTGCCAGGAGCATATTGTTGAGGGCGCTGTCTTCAAGAGTTTCGATACCATCTGCCGTCAGGTGGCTAACCGCATGCCTAACATCGCTGCCTTTGCCAGCAAGCATGATGTCATCCTCTTTGTGAGTGGCAGAAAGAGTTCGAACGGCAAGGTGCTTTTCAAGGAATGCAAGAGCGTGAATGCCAACAGCTACCAGATAGAAAGTGCTGACGAAATAGATATGAACTGGTTCAAGGATGTGGAAACGGTAGGTATCTGTGGTGCTACCAGTACGCCGAAGTGGCTGATGGAAGAGTGCAAGGATAAGATTATCAAGGAAAACTCTGCTCTTTTGTAATAAGAGTTAAAATATTGATTATCAGCTACTTGATATACTTGGTACGGTGTTTCACCGTATATGGGTAGAGGATAGTTTTATCGTTGGTTGAAAAACTTAATATATTGGTTATTAATCAGTTAACCCATTTGGTGTCGTGTTTCACGACGTCAAGTGGGTTTATCTTTTATAAACTGTCTGAAAATAAAACAGGTGATAAATCTTCTCCCGAAGACCTATCACCTTCAAAAAACAGTAATTAACTCAAAATTTATAATCTATATCATTACTACCTTGTTAATATGGTTGCAAAGATACTAAATTGGAGTTTTTTTTTCCAAATCTTTTCATCGAATAAAATAAATTTATCGGCAAAAGTAGCATATTTAACGTATTTTTGCATTAATAACCCGGCAGTCTCTTCTCTGTAGCTTATTCTGCTATTGCTTTTTGATATTGTTCCATCAGCCATGCCTTCTGTTCAGAAATGGTCATGTTGCTGTTGTCGAGCGTGATGGCATCATCTGCTTTTCTGAGTGGGGAAGTCTCGCGGTGGCTATCGATATAGTCGCGCTCCTCTACATTCTTCAGAATCGCATCGAAGTCGGCTGGCATTCCTTTCTCCTTCAGTTCATCGAAACGGCGCTGTGCTCTCACCTGTGAACTGGCTGTTACGAAAATCTTCAGTTCGGCATTAGGGAACACGGTGGTACCTATATCGCGACCATCCATCACGATACCCTTGTCTTCGCCCATCTTCTGCTGCAGTTCTACCAGCGCCTCTCTGACGAAAGGAACGGCGGCAATCGGACTAACGTGGTTGGAAACCTCTAACGAACGGATTTCCTTTTCTACCAGTTCGCCGTTCAGATAGCAGTCTGGGCGACCGGTTGTTGCATTAAACTTGAATGAGATGCTGATGTTCTTCATCTCCTTCTGCAGTTCTTCAGTCTTTACGGCTCCATCTGCTTCGAAGAGCTGATGACGCAGCGCATAGAGGGTTACCGAGCGGTACATGGCGCCCGTATCTACATAAACATAACCTATTTCCTTGGCAAGATCCTTTGCCATCGTACTCTTACCGCAAGAAGAGTATCCGTCTATTGCTATTGTTATTTTCTTCATAATTTCGAACTAACTTTAATGTATAATTTATAATCTGTAACTTACGTTCAGCATGAGACTGTTGCTACTGACGTGATATTTGCCGTAGGCAACGTTCAGATGGAAGCGCTCCAGGTTGATACCGCCACCCACAGAGAAACCGGCTCCATGACTGCTTTCCTCATCTTCTGAGGTGCTGATTTTCATCTCGTTGGCTCTCCGGAAGTTGTAGCCGGCACCTATCCACAGGCTCTCCGAAAGCAGAATGTCGGCACCTACTACGGCATGATCACGAAGACTGCTGTCCCAATGGTTCAGGTTGACCAGTGTGGCTGATACCCTGAACGGTGTGTTGGCGAAGCGTTTCGTCACACCCAACTGCAGGTCGATCGGCATCTTCTCATATTCATTGTCGTAAGCTTTCAGCTGTCCACCCAGATTCTTTGCCGCACATGAAACCGACCATTCCGTTTCCGGGTCGTAATAGTTGATGCCCAGATCCACTCCCACAGCGATAGAATTGTAATCGCCAATATACGAAGTGATGAATTTGGCGGCAATACCACCCGCAAACTTTTCACCGAGCATATAAGAGAAGTAACCCGCAACGGCAATGTCCTTTGCCGAGAACTCACCCATCTGGATGTTGTTCTCATCCGTCTCTTTCATCTTGCCGTAGTCAACAAGCTGAGCCGAAACAGCCCACGAAGCCTTGTCGTTGACAATACGGTTGAAACTAGCCGAGGCAGTGTTCACCCCCGACATATAGTTCATATAATTGAGATTGACCGTCTTGTCGTTTACTGATGACAGGAGAGCCGGATTATGGAATATGAGTGCCTCATCATCTTCTATCAAGGTGATGTTGTCGCCACCCAGAGCAGCTGCATGGGCACTCACCGGCAAGCGAAGGAAATTATACCCCGTTTGGCTCTCTTGAGCATCAATAATTGTCGCAAAAAGCGTCAATATTGCGGAAATTACATATTTTTTCATTTAAATTTTCTAATTCTTTGGCAAAGATACTGCTTTTTTCAATAATAAGAAGTAATTTTGCAATGTTTTCGTAGGAAATAACGATTTTAAACGGTTTTTATTGTGGAAATTAAGAAATCAAATAGCGCACAACTGGAAGATAAGCGGGTTACATTTTTTCTGCTGGGGTTGCTGCTGGCTTTTACTTTCATCTTCGTAGGACTCCAATATCAGAGAGGTCAGCAGGGAGATGATGACTTGTCGGAATCGATGGAAGATCTCTCACAGGATCTGGAAATGTCAGCTCGTCCCGACCAGAAAGATATGGTGAGTGCAGAGGCTGTTTCGGCTCCTGCTTCTAAGTCAATTACCCAGGAAGTGAAGGCTGCCGAGCAACAGACTCAGAAGGCACCGCAGAAAATCAGTTCTACAACCAGCGAACTGGTTATCGGCGACGGCTCGGGTGTAGTGGATGGATCTGAGGTGAAGGAAGCGGTTCCTGAAACTCCCATTGAGAATCCGGGAGCTGAGGCTCCTATTAAACTGACCGTCGTGCAGAAGATACCGCAGTTTCCTGGTGGCTGGTCTGCCTTCATGCAGTGGCTTACCAAGAACCTGAAGTACCCTGTAGCTGCTCAGAAGAGTAAGATTCAGGGAACCGTAGTGGTATCCTTTATCGTAAACAAGGATGGAAGTGTTGCCAATATCAAGGTAAGCACTTCGGTAGATCCATTGCTCGACAACGAGGCTTTGAGGGTGATGAAGATGATGCCGAAGTGGAAACCGGGCATCGATAAAGGCAAGGTCTGTCGCACGATGATTGCCATCCCGGTAGTGTTCCAGCTATAAATTATAAATTGTTCATTGTAAATTATACATTATAAATTATACATTATTATGAAGACAGCAGATGAAATTTTAAGCATGGTAAATGAGTTTCTGGCTAATTTGCCTTACGAAAGAAAGCCAAAGTCTCTTTATGAGCCTATCAGATACGTTCTTTCTATGGGTGGCAAGCGTATTCGTCCTACGCTCATGCTTCTGGGCTACAATCTTTTCAAGGACAATCCTGAGAAGATTCTGATGAATGCCGTTGCCCTGGAAACTTATCATAACTATACTTTGCTGCATGATGACCTGATGGACAATGCTGATTTGCGTCGCGGTCATGAAACGGTTCATAAGAAATGGGATGCCAATACGGCAATCCTTTCGGGCGACAGCATGCTCGTTCTGGCTTATGAGCGTATGGCTCAATGTGATGAAAAGCATCTTGCCAAGGTGTTGAAACTCTTTACTTCCACTGCCCTGGAAATTGGTGAAGGTCAGCAGTTTGATATGGAGTTTGAAAACCGTAACGATGTGAAGGAGGAGGAATATATCGAGATGATCCGCCTCAAGACCAGCGTACTCCTGGCTTGTGCCTTGAAGATGGGTGCAATCCTTGCCGATGCTTCTGATGATGATGCAGAGAACCTGTATAAGTTTGGCGAGCAGATCGGATTGGCGTTCCAGTTGCAGGATGATTACCTCGATGTTTACGGCGATACCAAGGTGTTCGGTAAGGAGATTGGTGGCGATATCACATCCAACAAGAAGACGTATATGCTCATCAATGCCTTCAACCATGCCAACGACGCTCAGCGTGCAGAACTGCAGAAGTGGGTGGATGCCGAGGAGTTCGACCGCAAGGAGAAGGTGGCTGCCGTTACCCGTCTATACAACGAGATTGGTATCGACAAAATGGCGCAGGATAAGATAGCTTATTATTTCGAGCAGAGCAAGAAGTATCTGGATGCCGTGAATGTGCCTGCTGAGCGCAAGGAGGAACTCCAGAAGTATGCTCAGAAAATGATGAAGCGCCAGTACTAATCATAAAGTTCAAAGTTCCAAGTTCAATGTTCAAAGTAATAGATACGCATACTCATCTCGATGCAGAAGAGTTTGATGAGGATAGAGCGGAAGCTTTCGCTCGTGCCAGAGAAGCGGGGGTAGGCAAGGTATTCTTGCCTGCTATCGATGTGAAGACCACGCACGCTGTCCTGGCATTGAGTCGGGAATATCCGGGTTATGCCTATCCGATGATTGGTCTGCATCCTGAAGAGGTGAAGGCAGACTGGAAGGAGCAACTGGCTGAACTCCGAAAGATGCAAATTTCCGATTTCATAGCCATTGGCGAAATCGGACTCGATTATTACTGGAGCCGTGAGTTCGAGCACGAGCAGCTGGAAGCATTCGAGGAACAGGTGAAATGGTCGGTAGAAACCCGACTTCCCCTGATGATTCATTGCCGCAAGGCACAGAACGAGATGGTGCATCTGCTCAGGAAGTATCAGAAAGACCTGCCTGGCGGCGTGTTCCACTGCTTCACTGGCAATCAGAAGGAGGCAGAAGAGCTTCTCTCTTTTGATAACTTCGTGTTGGGCATCGGCGGTGTATCCACCTTCAAGAGCAGTCATCTCAGAGAAGACCTTCCGGCTGCAGTTCCGATGAATCGCATCATCCTGGAGACCGACAGCCCGTATATGGCTCCCGTCCCTTATCGTGGCAAGCGCAACGAGAGCGCTTTCGTGATAGAAGTGCTTAAGACTCTGGCGAAAGCCTACGGAGTGAGTGAGGAGGAATTCGCAGAACAGACGAATAAGAATGTTGAAAGCGTCTTTCACCTATGAAATAATAAAAATTATAAGCTTAATATTAAAACCAACTATTCATTATGACTAGAAAAATGTTGATGGCAGCCCTCCTGATGGCTGCATTTGCACAAGGCACTCAGGCACAAGACCTGAGCGGCCAGCGTTCTGAGAAGCAGGACGTACACATGATTCCTGGTAAGAAACTGGATCATCACGGACTCATCGTGAGTCCTACACCACATCTCCTGAATGTGGATGCTGCTAACCGACTCGACCTGCAGAAGGGTGTCAAGGTAATCGACAAGAAAGGTAAGTTTGCGGATGATGTGAAGTTCCTGACCGCTAACGCCAAGGGCATTCGCCTGACCATCGATTTCGGTGAAAAACTTGCAGCTAAGGCTGGTGTGAAGCCGGTATCGGGTGCTTACAGCCTGAAGGCTGATGCCAAGGGTATCCAGATTGTGGGATACGACGAGCGTGGTGCATTCTATGGCTTGCAGACCTTGCGCCAGATTGTAAACAGCGAGATGGCTAAGGGCCAGATGCCTTATACCACTTGCAACGACTACCCTGATCTTCCAAACCGTGGTGTGGTAGAGGGCTTCTATGGTGAGCCTTGGTCTCATCAGGTGCGTCTTTCCCTCATCGACTATTATGGAAAGAACAAGATGAACACCTATCTCTATGGCCCTAAGGACGACCCTTATCACAGCTGCCCTAACTGGCGCTTGCCTTATCCAGAGAAAGAGGCTAAGAACATCAGCGAACTCGTACAGGCTTGCCGTCGCAACCGTGTAGATTTCGTATGGGCTATCCATCCAGGACAGGATATCAAGTGGAACGAGGAAGACTATCAGAACCTGGTTCACAAGCTCGACTTGATGTACGACCTCGGTGTGCGTTCTTTCGCCATCTTCTTTGATGATATTTCCGGCGAGGGTGCCAACCCAGTCAAGCAGTCTGAACTCTTGAACCGCCTGACTAAGGAGTTTGTGAAGGCTAAGGGTGATGTGACTCCGCTTGTGATGTGTCCTACCGATTATACCCGTCTCTGGGCGAATCCAAAACCAACCGGTTCTCTGGCTATCTTCGGTAATACCCTCGATCCATCTATCAATGTATTCTGGACAGGTGATGTGGTATGTAGCGACTTGACCCGCGAGACGCTCGACTGGGTGAACTCCCGTATCAAGCGTCCTGCTTACTACTGGTGGAACTTCCCTGTAACCGATTATGCACGCCATATCATCATGCAGGGTCCTACCTATGGTTTGCAGACCGACCTGACCAACAAGGATCTCTGCGGCTTCGTAAGCAACCCTATGGAGCACGGAGAGGCTTCTAAGCTGGCTCTCTATGGTGTAGCCGATTATACCTGGAATATCGCCAACTATAATCCGCTCGACAACTGGGAGCGTGGTCTGGTAGATCTTACTCCAGAGGCACACGAGGCTTATCGCACCTTCGCCATGCACTCATGCGATACAGAAACCGGTTATCGCCGTATCGAATCCTGGGAAACCAAGAGCTTCCGCATCGACAACTTTACAGATGCTGAGTTCAATGCCCTGCAGAGCGAGTTTGTAAGAGTGAAGAATGCACCTGCTCAGATGGAGGCAAACTGCAAGAATGCCCTGCTGATGAAGGAACTCCGCCCATGGCTCACAGAGTTTGGCAAGTTGGGCGACCGTGGCTTGAAGACCATGCAGCTCATCAAGGAATACAAGGCTGGTAATGACCAGGCATTCTGGGATGGCTATGTCAACAACCGTATGAGCAAGGAAGATGTGGCTGCTTACGAGAAGCATAAGTCTGGAACCATGGTATTGCAGCCATTCTACGAGCAGTCTATGGACGATATGGCATCTGGCTTCTTCAAGAAGTTGACCGGTAAGGTTCCTGCCTTCTATAAGGGTATCGGTACCTATGCCACTTTGAAAACCACCCAGAGCAAGGCAATGTTCGACAACGATTCTACCACCTATTATACATCGGGTAACGGTCAGAATACAGGCGACTGGATTGGTGCTGACCTGGGCTGCGTTCGTCAGGTATCAGAGGTAAGAATCCTCCAGGGCCGTAACTCTGTGGATGATGTAGATTACTTCGACAACACCGTATTGGAATATTCTGTAGACAGAAAGGAATGGAAGGCGCTGACAGGCGAGTTGAAGAAGCAGTATATCATCAACTGGAAGACCGATTCTCCTGTTGAGGCCCGTTATATCCGTATCAAGAAGTTGAAGTCAGACAAGCGCAACTGGGCAGCTGTCCGCACCTTCGAGGTGAATCCAACCACTCCAGAGCGTTTGAACTTCCCAGTAGAGGCTGACAATCTGGAGGCAGCGATGTATGGTTTCGATGAGAATCCATGCACCTCATTCACCAACAAGGGCACCCTTACCATGGGTATTGAGAAGGATGTAAAGAGTTACACCCTGCTGTTGAAGTTGGCTCCAGGCAAATCATTGGTATGTCGCCAGCTGAACGCCAAGGGCAAGGTTCTTGCCACTACCACCATCGACAGTTCATTCTGCAAGGTGGAATTGGTGAAGAAGGCTGCCAAGCTTCAGATAGAAGGCTCTGCAGAAATCTTCGAGATTATTCCTGAGAAGTAAAGGACTGAGCCCACTTTAAAAAGTAAGGCCTGTTTAAAATGTTTATATTTCACGATAAT
>OHDI01000456.1_pt1 | contig 19120 bp, 19 predicted proteins | sample 1566981 | NCBI WGS metagenome assembly OHDI01 (sample SAMEA3879509, study PRJEB24766) | human gut metagenome | biome: human-associated habitat; feature: feces | place: USA | collected 1985/1987 | reverse complement strand
AATGCCGGGTGGGTGGAGCATGATCCGATGGAGATTCTCTACAGTCAGCTTCAGTCAGTGGCGACGGTGCTCGCCTCCGGGGAGGTTGACGCGAAGGAGATCGCGGCAGTCGGTATTACCAACCAGCGCGAGACGACGATCCTCTGGGATAAAACAACCGGCAAGCCAGTTTATAACGCGATCGTCTGGCAGTGCCGCCGCACGTCGGATTATTGCATACAGCTGAAAAATGAGGGCCTAGAGCCCTATGTGCGGGAGAAAACGGGCCTGATTATCGACGCCTACTTCTCCGCAACGAAGATTAAGTGGATTTTTGACAACGTGCCCGGTGTAAAGGAGCTCGCCGCGGAGGGGAAGTTGCTTTTTGGCACGGTAGAAACTTGGCTGATTTGGAACCTGACGGGCGGCAAAGTGCACGTGACGGATTATTCCAATGCATCGCGCACCATGCTGTTTGATGTAGACAATCTCTGCTGGGATGAGGTGCTCTGCAAGAAATTCGATATCCCGATGTCGATTCTGCCCCAGCCAGTTCCCTCCAGCCAAGTGTATGGAACGGTGGCGCCGGGTATCCTCGGCCTTGAGCAGATCGAGGGCGTGCCCATCAGCGGCGCGATCGGCGACCAGCCGGCCGCCCTGTTCGGCCAGGCCTGCTTTAAGCCTGGCCAGGCGAAAAATACATATGGTACGGGTTGCTTCCTTTTGATGAATACGGGTGAGCGAAGAATCCGCTCCCAGTATAACCTGCTCTCCGGCGTGGCCTGGGGGCTGGATGGCAAGGTGGAATATTCGCTGGAAGGCAGTGCATTCAACGCGGGCTCTGTGATCAAATGGCTGCGCGACGAGCTGCATATGATCGACACGGCGCGCCGCTGCGACGAGCTGGCGGAGAGCGTGCCGGATGCAAACGGCATGTATCTCGTGCCCGCCTTCACGGGCCTTGGCGCACCGTATTGGGATATGTATGCCCGCGGCTGCATCGTGGGGCTCACCCGCGGCGTCAACCGGGCGCACTTTGCCCGCGCGGTGCTCGAGAGCATCACCTACCAGATGACGGATTTACTCGAGGCAATGATCAGCGATTCCGGCATTGAAATGAAGGATCTCCGCGTGGATGGCGGAGCGAGCGTGAGCAATATCATGATGCAGATTCAGGCTGATATGATCCAGGCTTCCGTTAACCGCCCGAAAACTATTGAAACCACTGCTTTGGGCGCCGCGTATCTGGCTGGGCTGGCCGTTGGCGTTTGGAAAGACCGCGACGACATCGAGCAGAACCGCGAGGTAGACCGCATATTTACCCCTGAGATGGATAAACCTACCCGTGACAGGTATTATGAGGGGTGGAAGCGTGCGGTTGGCCGCTCCCGTGATTGGGCGGAGCATTAAGCGGGGCGAAGCGGGGAGATAGCGTTCCCTTTCACCATATATTTTCCATTCTGAATTATTATGAAAATGGAGTGATTCATCATGGCAAAAACCATCGTTGACTGGAAAACCATCAGCTCGTTTGTAACGGACGCATTCGTAGGCGTTGGCGTGCCGCGCGAGGATGCGGAGATCTGCACGGACGTGCTGCTGGAGTCCGACCGCAGGGGCATCGAGTCCCACGGCGTTAACCGTTTTAAGCCCATTTATATCGATCGCATTAATATCGGCATCCAAAACCCCGTCACCAATTTTGAGATCGTGAAGGAAACGCCCACTACGGCGGTCATTGACGGCCACGACGGCATGGGCCAGGTGATCGGCTATAAATCGATGAAAATGGCGATCGAAAAGGCGAAGAAATATGGCATGGGCATGGTTGCTGTCCGCAATTCCTGCCACTATGGCATCGCTGGCTACTATGCGACGATGGCGACCAAGGAGAACATGATCGGCATCACAGGCACAAACGCCCGCCCCTCCATTGCGCCGACCTTTGGCGTGGAGAATATGCTCGGCACAAACCCGCTGACCGTCGGCATGCCTACGGATGAGGAGTTCCCGTTTGTGCTCGACTGCGCCACCTCCATCACTCAGCGCGGCAAGCTGGAGTATTATTCCCGCATCGGGAAATCCACCCCGGCGGGCATGGTCATCGGCCGCGACGGCACGGCGAAAACCGATACGGATGCGATCCTCAAGGAACTCAACACCGGCGAAGCGGCGCTGGCGCCCCTCGGCGGCATCGGCGAGGAGATGGCCGGTTACAAGGGCTACGGCTATGCCACGGTGGTCGAGCTTTTGAGCGCTGCTCTGCAGCAGGGCAACTACCTGAAGATGCTCACCGGCATCGGCGAGGGCGGTAAGAAAGTGCCTTACCATCTGGGCCATTTCTTTATCGCAATCGACACAGAGGCCTTTGTGGGCGCGGAATCCTTCAAAAAAACAGCGGGCGATATTTTGCGTGCGCTGCGTGCTTCTACCAGGGCGCCAGGCGAAGACCATATCTTCACCGCCGGCGAGAAGGAGTGGAACGTCTGGTGCGAGCGCAAAGACAGCGGCGTGCCGATCAACGACGCGGTGCAGAAGGAGCTTTGCACAGTGCGCGATCAGTTGGGCCTGACGCAGTACACCTTCCCCTGGGAAAAATAACAGAGCATCAGACATCTTCTTAACCCCCTTAAGGGCGGGATATCCTTACCCGTATCCCGCCCTTCCCCCCAAGTTGGTGGAGAAGGCGGTTTGTTTTACATAATCAATAATGGAGGAATTGTCACACATGGATTACGCAAAGGAATCACTGAGGCTTCACTATGAATGGAAGGGCAAGCTGGAAGTTACGCCCCGCGCGAGCGTGAAGACGAAGGAGGAACTCTCCCTCGCCTATACGCCGGGCGTTGCGCAGCCCTGCCTGGAGATCCAGAAGGATATCAATAAATCTTATGATCTGACGCGCCGCTGGAATACGGTCGCCGTCGTTACCGACGGCACGGCGGTATTGGGCCTGGGCGATATCGGCCCGGAGGCCGGCATGCCGGTGATGGAGGGCAAATGCGTCCTCTTTAAGGCGTTCGGCGATGTGGATGCCATCCCGCTGTGCGTCAGGAGCAAGGATGTTGACGAGATCGTCAACACCGTCGCCCTGCTTGCGGGCAGCTTTGGCGGCGTGAATCTGGAGGATATTGCGGCCCCGCGTTGCTTTGAAATCGAGCGCAAGCTCAAGGAGCGCTGCGATATCCCGATTTTCCACGACGACCAGCACGGCACGGCGGTTATCTGCTCCGCCGCGATCATCAACGCGCTGAAGATCGTGGGCAAAAAACTCGAAGACTGCAAGGTGGTATTCAGCGGCTCCGGCGCGGCGGGTGTTGCCATTGCGAAGCTCTTAATCAGCCAGGGCCTGAAAAAGGTGGTCATGTGCGACCGCAAGGGTATCATCAGTGCGGACGACCCGAACCTCACCCCTGCAAAGCAGGAGATCGCCGCCTTTACCAATGCGGCGCATGAGCACGGCACGCTGGCGGATGCGCTCAAGGGCGCGGATATCTTCATCGGCGTTTCTGCTCCCGGCATTGTGTCGCAGGATATGATCCGTTCCATGGCGAAAGATCCGATCGTTCTGCCAATGTCCAACCCGGTGCCGGAGATCATGCCCGATCTCGCGTTGGAGGCCGGTGCGAAGGTGGTAGGCACGGGCCGCAGCGATTTCCCGAACCAGATCAACAATGTGCTCGCTTTCCCGGGCATTTTCCGCGGCGCGCTGGATGTGCGCGCGAGCGATATCAACGAGGAGATGAAGATCGCCGCCGCGCATGCGCTGGCGGACCTGGTTTCCCCTGAGGAGCTTTGCCCCGAATATATCCTGCCCAAGGCGTTCGACGAGCGCGTGGGCCCCGCGGTTGCCAAGGCGGTTGCCGAGGCGGCGCGCAAAAGCGGCGTAGCCCGCATTTAATCAGTTGACATCTTCTTATTTTATGTTTCACCACGGTAGGAGCGCGCCCTCTGAATTGTTTCGGGGGGCGCGCTTATTTAATAGAGGTGGGCTCAGCGGTAGAACGGCGCTGGCCGGCAAGCCTGAATGCGCAAAAAAGAGATTGCCAGGCGGATAGAGTGATATGCTCTAAGCGACTTTTTAATCAAGGCTTTGCTTATGATTCATGTGTTGCTTAGAGCATTTTTCATATAGAAGGGCTAAAATGTGAGAAGCAAAAAGGAAACAAGTTTGTCGAGAAAATTCTTGGTGCAGGAGCATAGCCGCAAGGGCAGACTGCACCAAGCCCGTTTGCGGCGTAAGGCAAGCAATTGACAGCGGGAATATTATGCATGAATAAAAAGTGAGAAGCATCGGAAAATCGAAGCCAAGAAAGCGGCTTTCTGCGCCGGGGATCTGGCGAAGGGCGTGTTTGATATTGCAGGCAACATGCCGCAGCAGAAGCCGCAGAAAGCCGCCAACCGCCTCGCGCCACCGCAGTTTGAATGATGAGCCAAAGCCGGCAGTAGCAAATTTTATCTTCAATTTTTTGATAAAAGGGCACTGCGGGGAAAGCCCAAAGCAAATTACTTCGGTATAATAAATGCACAATCCAAACAAGGAGGCAAACAATATGCACGCGTGGGAAGCGGTTCAAAAATCTGTAGATTATATTGAGGAACATTTACAGGAAAATATACGAGCCGAGGCTTTAGCCGAAATAATAGGACTGTCACCATTTTATTTTCAAAGACTGTTTAAGCGATTGGTAAATAAACCGCTGCAAGAGTATGTCAAACTGAGGCGTTTGGCAAAGGCCGTTGAAGCGTTAAACACGGAAAATCAAAGGATTTTAGATGTGGCGTTAGATTATGGTTTTGCCAGCCATGCGAATTTTACCAGAGCGTTTAAAGGCGCCTTTGGAATTACACCGGAAGCATACAAAAAGAATCGTCCTTTTCTCAACACTTTTGTAAAACCAGAAGTTTCTATGGCCTATGTTATGGTGGACGAGAATGTTCCCCTCATTGTTGAAAACATCGTCTTAGAAATACGTAGAGAACGCATTCACGCACCGGAACGCTATCTCGGCCTGTCGACGGACGTTTCCATATTAGAGCAAACACCCGTTGGAGAGAGCACCGGCGTAGACATACCGGGGCAGTTGTGGAAACGTTACCACCAAGAAAAAGCGGCGATTGAAAAATATGTCCAGCCTAACATTGAATTAGGCATGTCCTATTCTGCCAATATGGAAAAAGGAACATTTTCTTATTTTGCGGGTGGACTTGCCAAAACGGTTCCGGAGAATTTAAGCGGCGGCTTTGTGCAACATGAGTTGCCCGCAGGGGAATACATTGTTTGTTCCGTAGAGGCGGAAAGTTTTGAAGAACTTGTAACTGTGGCCCTAGACCAAGCGGGAAAATATCTTTTTGGCACATGGCTTCCGAGACATGAACTAATAACCCAACCGTTTTCAGCAGAAAAATACGATATAGCTTCACAAGATATTAAACACGTGGAGATTTGGGTGGCTCCCCTTACCATATCAAAGTAAAAAATGCTACCCTGCCGGATGACGGCCAGCACCCGGTCCTGTTGGACATAGAGCGTCGTTCAGATATGCGCTGGAACAGATTTATAACGTCGTAGGCAGTCGGTTTTTAATCATCATCAAACCTACTGCTGCCGATCTACAAGCCCCCCAAGGCTTTAGCACACGCTTAAATGTATGGCAGCGTTTTGGAACGCTGTATCCCTGCCTGGTTTAACGGTCTTAACTACAGCAAGGGCGCCGCCATCGCGCCTGTCACGCGGGAGGGTGCGCCCTTGCTTGCCAAGGAAATCGACAAATCTACCTACAAGGTGAGCGTACATTTCAGCACCACCAGCACCGAAACCATGTGCGAGAAAATCAAGCGTATGCGGCGCAATGAGGTTCAGCAGATGGGAACCGTAGACGAGCCGGGGAATGGAAAGTAGCTCTCCGGCCCGTCTTGTCGATTCCAAAAATATTTCGTGAACTCGATGAAAAGCCCTTGGCGGGCGGCCTTTTCATCCATTTTGTTTGTGGCTTGCTCATAGGTAAATTTATTTTTCTTGCTGCAAAGGCTTCCCTTGGGCGACCTGTTCTTTCGCCCGGATCAGCCGGTAAAGCATCTGGTTAAAGGGCGTATCCACCCCATACTGGCGGCCCAGCTCCAGCACGGCGCCCGCAAAGGATTCGAGTTCTGTGCGCCGCCCCGCCTCGATATCTTGCAGCATGGAGGTTTTTCCCTCTGGCAGCAGCGTGGCGACAATGGGCGGGATCGCTTCCATATCCTCATAGGATAATGCAACGCTGGCGGCCTGCGCTATATGGACGACCTCCCGCATTGCGGATTTTGCAAGCTCCATGACCTCGGGCAGACGGGTGAAATCACCATACGTTGCCCCGGTTAAGGCGGAAATTTGATTCAGGCCAACGTTGAGCATCCATTTTTTCCACATAGCGCTCTGCATATGGGGAAAAACATGCGTCTGTATCCCTGCATTGCATAAAAATTGATCCACCGCCGTTACCTGTGGGAGATAGCACACCGTATCTTCCATACCAAAATGGATTTCCCCATCCGAGGAATGCACAACGCCGCTTTCCGTGCGGACGGCGTCAAGCGCCATCGCAAGCCCGCAGAGCACTGTGTTTTCCGGAAAGGCGGCGCGCAGCCTCTGCGTGGCCGTCACCCCGTTGAGAAGGGGCAGCAGAATCGTATGCCGCTCCACAAAGGGGCGGATAGATGCAATGGCAGTTTCCAATTGATCATTTTTTACGCAGATGAGGATGAGATCCGCCGCGCTATCAGCCTGCTCCGGCTCGCAAATCCGTGGGAAAAAGGCCTCCCCATCGAGCGTGACGCCGTTGCGGCGTAGCCGCTTTGCCCGCTCATGGTCCGCAATTGCAAAAAAGTGTGCGCCATATTGATGATGTAGCCGCTTGGCATAGACAGTGCCGACCGCGCCCATGCCGATCATGGCTGCTGTTTTAATCTCCACATGAATTCCTCCAGAAGTGTTCTCTACGTCTATTATAGCATACCGCCGCAGAAAGGGCATTTACAATTGAGCAGTTTCGTTATATGATAATAAAATACGGCGTGATCCCAGGAATACAGCATAATCCCTTGGATGCCGCCTAGATGGATTTGCAAGAGAAAGGAAGGCCCGCATGGCGCTTTTTCTTTATAGTTTCAATACGGTTGCGCCGCTGATCTTGGTAGTGGCCGTCGGCTTTCTCCTGAAAAAACTGCGCATGGTGGATGACGCGTTTATCAGCAAGGCAAACAAGGTTTGCTTTCAGGTGGCGTTTCCACTCCAGCTTTTCCATAACATCTATGCCGCGGATTTTGACGCGGAGTTTCGGCCCCAGCTCGTCTTGTTTACCCTGCTCGGCGTTTTGGCAACGGCGATTCTGCTTTGCCTGATTGCGCCGCGTTTTCTGAAAAATCGGCCTACCTGCGGTGCGTGGATTCAAGGCGTTTTCCGCAGTAATTTTTTGCTGCTCGGCCTGCCACTGGCCATCAATTTATTCGGCGCGGATCATGTGGCGTCGATTTCCATGCTGCTGCCCTTTGTCATTATGGAGTTCAACTTCCTGGCAGTCGTCATTCTTACCCTGTTCCGAGAGCCGGAGCAGGGCAAGCGGCAGAAGCTGCGCGTCGGCCGCGTTTTGCTGGATGTGGTAAAAAATCCGCTGATTATCGCATCTTTTATTGGCATGCTGTTTTCCATCTTTCAAATCCCGCTGCCACTGTTTCTGGGCCGCGCAGTGGAGGATCTCGGCAAGATCGCAACGCCGTTTGCGCTCCTGCTATTAGGCGGCCAGTTTGATTGGAAGCGCCTGAGGGGGAACCTGCGCCTGGCGAGCCTGGCAACAGTGCTGCGCTTAGTGCTGGTGCCCGCTGTTTTTGTTTCTTTGGGAGTGTGGCTGGGCTTCCGCGGGGAGGAGCTGGGGGCGATCCTGATCGTCTTTTGCGCGCCTACTGCGATTTCAAGCTATGTCATGGCGCAGAATATGGGCAGCGATGATGAGCTCGCCGGGCAGCTTGTGCTGACGACCACGCTTTTTTCAAGCGTTACTATTTTTTTATGGGTTACAGTGCTGCGCGCTTTGCAGCTGATCTGATTTTTGGCTATCCAAAACTTGAATCATAGGAGGAATGATACATGATTCGTCACATCGTCATGTGGAAATTTAAAGAAATGGCGGAGGGCGCTACAAAGGCGGAAAACCTGCGCAAGGTGAAAAGCCTGCTGGAAGCCCTGCCGGATACCATCCCTTTCATCCGCCGCATGGAGGTGCACTTGAATGAGAATCCCAGCCCCAAGAATTATGACGCCGTTCTCATCAGCGAATTTGATTCGCTGGCAGATCTTGCGGCCTATACTGCCCATCCGGCGCATCAGGAGATTTCCTCCTTTGTGGCAAAATGCCGCGAGGGGCGCGCCAGCGCGGATTATACGATTTGAATAGGGTTCTGTCCAAAATATAACCGAACGTCTAAAATGAATTTTTTTGATAACAGAATGCAAGATTATATCATTTTAGACCGGATTTATAGACTTTTTATTCTGCAATTTCAGAATGGATGCAAGTAAAATGATTTTTGGATGCAAAACGCTCGACTTTTTTGGCGATATGTGATAAACTATAACCATATTTTTGTAAAGAGAGGGAGTTGAATCCAAAGCATGAAAGCATCAGAAGGCATTCAGAATTACAAGGCGAAGGTCAAGGAATGCGTCAACTACTGCGTGAAGGAAATTAAGTATGTCTGCAAGGAGGTCGGCGGCCGTGAATCCGGCAGCCCTGCGGAGCGCAAGGCGCAGGAGCATATGGCCGACGAGCTGCGCAAGTATACGGACAGCGTGGAGTTCGAGGAATTCGATTTGCATCCCAAAGCGTTTATGGGCTGGGTCATCATCGTCGGGATCTGCATGATTGCCAGCGTGATCCTCTACAACCTCGGGTTTGCGCTGGTTTCCCTGATCCTGACGCTGGTGGGCGCTGTTTGCATGATCGCAGAATTCCTGATGTATAAGGAGTTTCTCGATCCGTTTTTTCCCAAGAGGACGTCGGCAAACGTGATTGCGATACGCAAGCCGGAGGGCGAGGTCAAGCGCCGCATCATCTTCAATGGGCATTGCGATTCTGCCTATGAGTGGCGCTATACTTACCTTGGCGGCGGCCATCTGCTGGTGGCTGTGATTGCGATTGCGATTGTGGGCCTTGTTGTTACGCTCGTGTGTGAAATCGCCGCACTTGCCACCGGGCACGCCATGACAGCGTTTGACGGAGGATTTTGGAAAATTATGGGCTATGTTCAGCTCATCTGGATCCCGTCCTATATTTCCATTCTCTTCTTTACCCATTGGAAACTTGTTGTGCCTGGTGCAAACGATAACCTCACCGGCTGTGTCAATGCGATGGCCGTTATGAAATATCTTTCGGATAACGGCATCCGTTTTGAAAACACAGAGGTTCGTGCAGTGTTGACCGGCTCTGAGGAAGCGGGCCTGCGGGGGGCGAAGGCATATGCGAAGAAGCATCACGACGAATGCCTCGAAACCGAAACGATTTTCATCGGCTATGACACCATGCGCGACTATGACGATATGGCGATCTACAGCCGTGATATGACAGGCACGGTCAAAAATGATATCCGCGTTTGCAACCTCATGAAGAAGGCGGGCGAACACGCTGGGCTTGACCTGCCCTTTAAGAGCGTTTTCTTCGGCTCCTCCGATGCGGCGGCTATTTCCCAGGCCGGTATCCCCGGCGCGACCTTTGCAGCAATGGATCCAACCCCCGCGCGCTATTATCACACCCGGCTGGATACGGCGGATAATCTGGACCCCAAAATGATCGAAGCAGGCCTCAACCTGGCTTTGGAAACCACTTACCTCTTTGATAAAGAGGGCTTGAAAGAGAGCTATTGATTCTTGCCCTGCAGGGGCGATCTATTCTGCGAGGCGGCTGCGAATCCTTTAAATAACACATGGCAATCATCTGACGGGTAGAATATCACCCGTCAGATTTTTTATTACGCAGCACCGAGAAGTAACAAAACAAGACCTGAATTGTTCCAGGGCCGTTTCTATGCGGATTGCGTTCAAGACGAAGGCGGCGAATGGTAATGACTTTCTTTACCGATGTTGTGCTTTTGGATACCGTTCCGTATAATGGTTTATAAACTTTAACGAAAGGGCTTTTTACGATGGAAAATCATCAGGTAAAGATAGACGCCAGCAAGTGCGTTGGCTGTGGGCTATGTGTAAACGTGTGTGCTGCACATAACATGAAACTTGAGGATAAAAAAGCAAAAATTCAATTTGAGCACTGCATTATGTGCGGGCAATGCACCGCGGTCTGCCCGCAGAAGGCCATTTCGATCACTGGTTATGATATGGAGCAGGTTGAGAAAGGGGAAGATATTTTCCTAAATCCAGAGGATGTTTTAGATGTGATCCGATTTCGGCGGACCATTCGGCGGTTTAGACAGGAAGAAATTCCAAAGGATGTGATTCGCCAGATTTTGGAAGCAGGCAGGCTGACCCATACGGCAAAGAATATGCAGGACGTCTCCTTTGTTGTGCTTGATCAGGAGAAGAATCGCGTTGAGCAAATGGCAGTTCGTCTTTTTCAAAAAATAAAGCCATTCGCAGATTTATTCAGCCCAATGGCTAGAAACAATACGATTGACGACCAATTTTTCTTTTTTAACGCGCCCATTGTGATTGTTATTTTGGCAAAGAACAAAACAAACGGGATTCTCGCCGCGCAGAACATGGAGTTGGTCGCGGAAGCGAATCATCTCGGCGTATTATTCAGCGGATTTTTTACAATGGCTGCCAATGCTTCGCATAAAATCAAAAAAGCAATTCAGGTCCCAAGGGGGAAAAAAGTAGCGATGACGTTGGTGATCGGGTTCCCGGATGTGAAATTTCTCCGTTCTGTGCAGCGTAAAAAATTAGATGTGAGATATCTGTAGAGGGGTTGAACATGGCAAAAGAATGTGAAGAGAGGCTGCAACAAATTGTAGAGGGGTTTCAGAAATGCCGAAATGCGTTCACCGCCATTGGCGATGAAACGAGGCAGTTGATTTTGCTTGTGCTTTTAGAGAGCGATTTATCGGGAATTCGCGTTGGGGAAATTGCAGAAAGAGCGCATCTGACGAGGCCTTCCGTTTCCCATCACCTGCAAATCTTAAAAGAGGCCGGCATTGTCGCTATGCGGAAAGAGGGAACCAAAAACTACTACTATTTGAGCGCGGACGAAACACAATGGAAGGAGATTGCCGGCTTGGTTCAGCTGATTTATGAAAGCATCCGGCATATCAGCAGCTCACAATTATAAAAAATAACTGCGACCTGCCCGTGATACGCAAATGCCAGCAGCTCTTCTATAGATGAAAAATCAGCGGGGTTTGCTTTGTTACTCGCGCTGCTCGTAATAAAAAATAGCCGGTAGTTAGTCGTTTCGGTAAGCAATGCATATCCCTTTGATCTTTGTGGTTAAGGAAGGCTTTGTTTTGTTACTTGCTTCGCTGCGTAATGAAAGATAGCCGTAATTCCACAATTCGCAATAAAAAATAACAGGAGGCAATTGCCATGATCTTGTATTTTTCCGGAACCGGAAACAGCGAATATGTTGCAGGGAGAATTGGAAAAGAGCTCCATGACGAAGTGATTAATTTGTTTGAGAAAATCCGCAGACACGATTTTTCTGAACTACATGCAAAGAACCCATGGGTCGTCGTTACCCCTACCTATGCGTGGAGAATTCCGCGTATCGTGGAGGAGTGGCTGAAGAATACAGATCTTGTTGGGAACAGGGATATTTATTTTATCATGACCTGCGGCGGGAGCATTGGAAATGCGGGAAAATATCTTGAAACGCTATGTGCCGCAAAGAAACTCCATTATTTGGGCTGCCTCGCGGTCCCCATGCCGGAAAATTATATTGCGATGTTTTCCACACCGGCACGGGCAGAAGCGCTGGAGACGATCCGTCAGGCAGAGCGTGTGATCGATCAAGCCGCCCTGGCGATTCAAAAGAATGAGACGTTTTCACTGCCTGCCAGGAAACTTCAGGATCAGATAAACAGCGGCATTGTGAATCAGCTCTTTTACCCCATGTTTGTTCACGCGAAAAAGTTTTATGCGACCAGCGCCTGTGTTTCCTGCGGAAAGTGCGTCCAGGTTTGCCCGTTGCACAACATTCGTCTTGCGCATCAGAAACCCGTATGGGGAGAGAATTGCACCCATTGTATGGCATGCATCTGCCGCTGCCCCAGCGAGGCGATTGAGTATGGAAATCACAGTAAAGGGCTGCCACGATATATTTGCCCCAAAGCGATTGAAGAGTAAATCGGATGGAGAAGTTTCCTCCTTTTGGGCTCCTGAATCATAAAACAGGCGGTATGCAGCCTTCGTTGGGCGCATATCGCCTGTTTGCGCTTTTTGTGTGCAAACCTGCCTAAGCGGTCTCATGGTGGTTTAAAACTTGAACACGCAGACGATTTCCTCCCAGTTAGAATGCGGGGCGGATCACGCGGTGTTGCTGCCCAGCCTATTCTTTCTAAAGAGTTAGAAAATCCCTGCGGTAGTCTACGCCGAAGGCTTCCGCCAACCGTGTCAGCTCCGCATCCTGAATGGTGTTGATCCGCGGCAAATGCGCAGTGAGCATATAAATCTGCGCCGCTTTTTCCACCGTTTCAATCAGGCCGAAGGTTTCATCCATTGTATTGCCTGCGGCATAGATGCCGTGCATGCCCCAAATCACCAGGCGGAATTTTTGCATCTTTTCCGCCGTGGCCCTGCCGATTTCGTTGGTGCCGCAGAGCATCCAGGGGAGTACGCCTACCCCATCCGGGAAGACGACGATGCATTCCGTGCACATCTCCCAAAGGGTATGCGTCAGCTTGCGCTCGTCCAGTTCATGCACATAATTCATGGCGAGCGTATGGGTGGGGTGCGAATGCATTACCACGCGGTTTTGCGGCTCCACACGCAACCTCGCCATATGGCTCATCAGGTGTGCGGGCAGTTCAGAGGTGAAGGAGCCGCCGCCCCGATAGCCCCACAAAAGTTCAGCCGCCATGCCGTCCGGCGAAATGCGCAAAATGCCAAGGTTTTGCTCCGGGTCGGCTTCGACGTTTTTAAAATACTTCCCCGTTCCGGTTACGATCAACATGCGCCCTGCCAGCGGCGATGCGTCAAAGCCCAGGGGGATGGTGCGGATTACTCGCGCAAGATCCAGGTATTGCGCAACCTCTGATTCCTCAAGGAGATAGCTGATGTTGCCGCCGTTGCGTTCATCCCAGCCGAGGCGGTACATGTTGGCAGCGGTTTCCCGCATCTCAGCCACAAAAGGGGCGGTCAGGATTTCTTTCATCATTTTGTTCACCTATGTTTCTGATTTCTTTGTTTTGCAAAATTGGATTTGATGCCGGGTGGATGAAAATATTATAATCGGACGGCGGCTGGAATACAACGCCCGGCGGGAATCCGCTTTGGGCTTGATTGGCGTATGAATCCGGCCTATAATAGCAGTAGCCGGGCTTTTTGTTTGCCGATCGGCTGAGAGAGCATTGCTTTGTTGCATTTATGGAAGGGGTTCATTTATATATGGGGAATCAATTGAGCCATTATTTTATAGAGGATGATTCGTTGCCGCCGGATATTCAAACGTTTCCTTATTATTTTGGCGCGGAAAAATTTATGTTTACCAGCGACGCAGGGATGTTTTCGCCAGGCCATGTGGATGAGGCCTCCTCCCTCTTGCTGCACACGATGCCGGAGCGGACCGGGCGCTTTTTGGATTTGGGGTGCGGCTATGGTGTGATTGGGATTGTGATGGGCAGGGTTTATGGCCTGGAGGTGACGATGGCGGATTCAAACGGGCGGGCGCTTCGCTGTGCCCAGCAGAATTGCGAGGCCAACCAGGTGAAGGCGCAGATCATCCAATCCGATTGTTTCCAAAATATCAGCCAGAGTTTTGATACCATCGCGCTGAACCCGCCCATCCATGCGGGGAAGGCGGTGATGTATGCCATGTATGAGGGAGCTTATGCACACCTCAACACAGGCGGAAAATTTTATGTGGTGATCCAAAAAAAACACGGGGCCGAAAGCACGGTGAAAAAGCTAACGGAGATTTTCCCCCATTGCGATACGCTTTATAAAAAGAAAGGGTATTATATCTTGGCCTGCACAAAATAATATCAATAAAACAAAAACAACCGCGCAGCACTTGCTGCGCGATTGTTTGGGGGAAAGCATTGACAAAAAAGATACCCACAGACCAACTCGTGCAAAGCCAGACCCGAAAAAGGTTGGTAACGCCGCGAAGGCGTGAGTGAGCCGATGATTTTTCTAAAAAGAAAAACCGTCGGGAACTTTTTATCGTTCGCGACGGCGTGGGAAGCGTTGATAAAAAAGATACCCGCTGAAAATGAGAGCGACAAGGTGAAATAAAAAACTGAACCCGGAACACAAATTGCGACCAAGTTCAGCCATGGTCATATGGGGAACTGCGAGTTCTAAAAACTATTCGGAGGCTTCTGGATAAGCAATTTTTATAAAGCTCTATTAAGTTGTCAGCAGAAAAGATATTTTTTCAGCACCAGGGTTTCCTCCATGGTATAATAACAATGAACAAAAGACGTTGTATATCTTTCTCAGAGAGAGGAGGTGAAGTGTATGGGAAAGTATACGGACGACGAGATTCGGTCCATGCCAAAAATCACTGCCAAGATTGCCGCAGATTATCTTGGAATATCTCCCATGATGGTAACCTTGGGTATGAGAAATAATGTGCTTCCAATTGGTTTCGCTATTAAAAAAGAAGACCGATACAGCGAGAGTTGGAGCTATAACATCATTCCAGAGCGATTAATTGCTTATAATCACGGAAGGATTAATGAGGTTCAAGTCCAGAATATTGAAAAGAGTTTAAACACCATAATCGAACAGTTCGAAGAAATGAAACACGACTTGGTTTTTCTGTTAAAAGAAAACGAGGAATTGGAGGGATAAAACAGTTCTTGGCAATTATTGCGTCAAACGCTGATGCGGAAAAAGCGCAACAGGCTCAGCCTGAAGAGAAAAAGGAAACTGATTTAGGCAGGAAGGAGGATGAAGAGACGATGCCTCCCATTACAGTTGAATTAACACGCAAGGAACTCTATGAAGAAATATGGAAACTTTCGGTAGCAGGGGTTGCAAGAAAGTATGGCATTCCATATGCCAAATGCTTGACGCAGATTAAGGCAGCTCAGATTCCCATTCCTCCCTCCGGCTACTGGACTAAAATCAATTTTGGAAAACAAGTGGAGCAGACGCCCCTTCCGGGCGATGGAGATGCAATCGTTACGCTGCAAAAAGATAATTTTCAGGAGCCCAATACAGCTAAGAGTGAGCAAGTGGTCCAAATCGCCTCTCTGCAAGAGAGGACGGAATCAGTGTCGCCCAATGCGTCCACTCCTATGGATCCAATTGCTCAATCGGCTGCTGAGGAGATAACCAATCAAGCGCCACCGGAGACAGTTCAAAGATTCGGGCAGACCTATAATGTGTATAATCGGGAAACGCTTTATAGGGAAGTTTGGAACATGCCTGTGACAGAAGTTGCAAAGCGATACAAAGTCTCCGATGTTGCCATTCATAAAGTCTGCAAGTCGCTGAATATCCCAACCCCGCCCCCGGGATATTGGGCGAAATTACGTGCTGGAAAGCCAGTAAAGAAACCGCCTCTTCCACCTGGTGGAGAGTCAAAAAAGATGGGGGTGCAGACCGGAGCAGGGAATTCAAATCGCAGTAACGAAACGGAAATTCCCCTGGAGTTTTTGCCAGAAGAAGAACGACAAGTGGTATTGAATGTAGCTGCGCAGATCTTGCTGCCCCAAGAAAATGACAGAATGCTGCCTGAAATTGTAGCCCATCGGAAAAAGATCGCCGAGTGGAGCAAGCGGAAACGCCAGCAGGAGCGGGAATTTGGCGCAGGCTGGAATCGGGGAAGAAATCAAGAACCTGCGCCTCTCTTTGCGGAAGGGGTTTCAGAAGAGCAGCAGTCCCGTGTGTTCCGGTTGATTGATGCGCTGGCAAAGGCCATGACCCCGCTTGGGTGGGAATTGACGGCTGACCTGAAGTTTGCAATAGGTCAGGACTCCGTCACGCTCATGTTCTCTGAGTCAACCGACAAAGTTTTGCATACCCCAACAAAAGAAGAAAACCTAAATCTGTTGCAATACGAAGAGGAAAGGAAAAAACACTCCTGGGCCAGCAAACCACAAATTCGAAAGTACGATGCTGTTTACAATGGACGTTTGGGTGTATCCATCAATGGAGCAAGAACATTCCGGGATTGCCGCTCCTACGTTTTGGAAGAGCGTTTGGGGGATATGATGCTTGCCATTTATGAAGAGGCGGAGCGGGTCAAGCAGGCCCGTCTGGATCGAGAAGAGGCAGAGCGTCAGCGCCGGGAGCAGGAGCGAAAGCGTGAGGAGCATCGAAAGCTATATAATGCGGAGGTAGACCGGACCTTGGCCCTTGTCAATTGCGCAGAGGACTATGAAACCGCATGCAGAATCCGAAGTTATGTCTCCGCTATGGAAAAAGCGCACCCAGAGCAGGACCTCTCAGAATGGGCGTCCTGGGCGCGTGCAAAAGCAGATTGGTACGATCCTACAATCGCAAAAGAGGATGAGTTCTTGGGAAAGCGGGAACATGAGAAAAATCAGAAAGATAAAGGGCCCGAGCATAAAGGCTATTGGTGGTAAAATGGGGGTATCATTAGACTAATAAACCCATTTGTTATGTGAAAAGTATGCGTCAAACCTCTCGCCTAGATATTTTTCAGATTCTATGGCAAACTTGAAAAAACTCAAAAAACTACTAGTTTTTTCAAGGAGGATGTAAAGTTGGATACTTGTACTCACGAGGTTCGCCTCAATCAATGGAAAATGATCATCGAGCAATGTCAAAACCGTCCTGAGGGGCAGACAGCCAGGCAGTGGCTGGCTGAAAACGGGATTCAGGAAAAATCGTATTATTACTGGCTTAGGAAAGTCCGTAAAAAAGCCTACAGCCAGTTGAATGCTGGAAATACTTCTCTTCCAGCCACGCAGGAAAAAGGAACAGTCACCTTTTCTGAAATTCCCATGATGCCGCAACAGAATCCGGAAATTCCTTTTTCTTTCCAGCCAGCAGTCGTGATGAAAACTTCCCGTGCAACTGTGGCGGTGTCTAACGAAGTTTCCGACTGGCTGCTTACTAGGCTCCTGCAGGAGGTGTCCCATGCTTGAGGATGCCGGCGGCATCCGGCGCGTGATACTCGCATGTGGTTTTGTTGACCTACGCAAAGGAATCGATGGACTGGCTCAGATCATCGGTTCCCGGTACAACCTGAATCCGTTTGAAAAAGGAACTCTTTTTTTATTCTGTGGAAGGCGTTCCGATCGTATGAAGGGACTTCTCTGGATGGGGAACGGATTCCTGCTCTTATACAAAAGGTTTGAGGATGGTTCTCTGGCATGGCCAAGGACAACACAGGAAGCGGCAGATATCACAGAAGAGCAGTTCCGCCTCCTGATGCTGGGCCTTAATCCTCTCGACCTGAAGATCAAGGACGTCCATCCGACAAAGGTTTTCTGAAAAGTATTGTGCAAAACAGAGAAAAATTTCTGCTGTTTTATCACATGACATCTGCTTATGACAGCACTTTTTGAAATGGTGCGAAAGCACGTCTGCCGCCTGTATCAGTATGATGTAAGTAATATTTGAACCTTGACAACCCTATATTTCCTCATTGTATATGGGCAGGCAACGTTGTTTTAAGCATAGGCGTTTTGCCGAAAGGCAGGATGCTTACAATTCGCCATTTCACGGATTCTGTAGTATAATCAGAGACAGTAAAGGACAAGGAGCGGATCAATGGGCAGCAAGCATACACTGGATGAATTGAATAACTTAAACCGTGGAGAGTTGATTACCATTATTCTCGGTATGCAGGGACAGCTTGATGCATTGAATGAAAACATCGAGAAGCTTATTGAGCAGGTACGTCTTGCAAACCAGCAGCGCTTTGGCCGTCATACGGAAACAATGGACTCCATTGAGGGACAGTTATCTTTTTTTGATGAAGCAGATGCTCTGTACAATCCGCTTGTGCAGGAGCCTGATCCGGAAGAGATTCTCCCGAAAAAAACAAAGAAGAAAAAATCCAGGGGGCAGCGGGAAGAGGATTTGAAGGATTTTCCGGAAGATGTCATACCAACCCACACGGTATCGAAAGAGGAACTGGATGCTTTCTATGGCGAAGGCAACTGGAAACAGATGCCAAGTGAAACCTACAAACGGTTAAGACATGAACCGGAAAGCTGGACGGTAGAAGTCCACACCGTAGATGTCTTTGTGGGAACGGATGGTTACCATCAGGATGAGTTCCTGCGCGGTGACCGTCCAAAGGATCTGTTCCGCGGCAGTATAGCGACCCCTTCCCTTTTGGCCTCCATCCTGAATGTAAAGTATGTGAATTCTGCCCCGCTACATCGGATTGAACAGGAATTCTCCCGTAACGGGGTCCACATTTCAAAGCAGACCATGTCAAACTGGATCATAAACAGTTCCCGCAGGTACTTCGCGCCGCTTGTAGAGTGCATGAAGCAGGAACTGTTAAAGCTTCCTGTTACACAGGCGGACGAGACTCCCACTCAGGTGATCAACGATGACAGAGCCCCCGGAAGCAAAAGCTATATGTGGGTGCACCGCTCCGGTGAATTCCATACGGAGTGCCCGATTGTCATCTATGAATACCAACCATGAGTTCCCGCTTCAGTTCTATCAGGATTACGAGGGTATTCTGGTTACCGATGGTCTTTCCCAGTATCATCTGATTGAAAAGAAGCTGCAGGGGCTGATCAATGCCAACTGCTGGGCACATGCAAGAAGGGATTATGCCGATGCCATAAAGATAGCGGACAAATCGAATCCGGATGCGGTACGGCGGTCGATTGCCTATCAGGCATTAAGCCGGATATCCCAGATATATAAACTGGAAGGGGCCTTAAAGGAGCTGACAGCCCGGGAACGTTTCAAAAGAACGCCAAACCTCAATCAGACCATTGGTTGAGGAGTATTTTGCGTGGGTAAGATCCCAGCTCGAAAATGCAGCGGTACAGCCCA
>OHDI01000449.1_pt1 | contig 19505 bp, 16 predicted proteins | sample 1566981 | NCBI WGS metagenome assembly OHDI01 (sample SAMEA3879509, study PRJEB24766) | human gut metagenome | biome: human-associated habitat; feature: feces | place: USA | collected 1985/1987 | reverse complement strand
TTATCGTGAAATATAAACATTTTAAACAGGCCTTACTTTTTAAAGTGGGCTCATATTCTATACCTTATTATATATATTATACTTTATAGTTTGAATGATTGTTTCATCTAAAAGATGAATTTATTGTTTCATCATATCCAGGGCACTGAATGGATCTTCGGAATCTGCCGAAACATCTTCCAGGGCATCCAGGGCTTCGTTATGAACGAACTCCTGGTCGGTATAAACCTTTCCATCGATAACCGCATAACATTCAGGCTGAGGCTGGGCTATCTTCTGGATGCCCACAATCAGGAATGCGATGATAGCGGCGGCTGCCACAGAAGTGCCGAAATATTTGAGCCATCTGCTACGAGAAGCTTCCTTCTTTGGGAGTTCTTCCTTCTCGATATCTTTTTTTTTCGAAATCCTCCTCCTTCTCTTCTTCTTTTAGAATTTGAGAAAGATTCATCTGTTCGAATCCTATATAGCTGAAGAGGGCGCGGTAGGATTCCCATTCTTCAGGAATATCATTGCCATGCTCTACGAAATATTTTCTGAGCGTTGCCTCTTCCTCATTGGATGTGGCACCATCCATATACTTGTCGAGCAAGTCCTGTATCGTCTTGAATTCATCGATATCCTTGAATTCATCGATTCTTTTTATTTTATCGTTCATATTCTTTCCTCCTTCTTTATTTTGTTCTGTTTTGTTTCACGATATTCATATAGGTCTCTCTGATTTTGAGTCGGGCTCTGGAGAGATTCTTTCGGAGATTATCGGCAGTGCATCCCGTTATCTGCATGATTTCATCGGCAGTATAGCCTTCTATCTCCTTCATGCGGAATATCTGCTGCTGCAAGGGCGGAAGCTGTGCCACTATCTGCTTGATGAGGTTTACCTCGTCCCGTTGCTCTGCCCGCCGGTCTTCTATGGGTACTTCCATTACCTTGTCGGTGGTGAAGTTCCGCTCCTCATGTCGGCACTGGTCATAGAACTTGTTGCGCATGATAGTGATGGCTAGAGCCTTGAGGTTATCTTCTGCCTTGATGTCATGGCGCATGTCCCACAGCCTGAGCATGACTTCCTGCACGAGGTCTTCGGCATTGTCGTCACTCTCAGTCAACCTTAGCGCATACTCTTTCAGGTCGCTGCGCATCGGTAGGATAATATGGTTGAATTCTTCTGTTCTCATAACCTTTACACTCTATAGACGTATGAAATTGAAAAATCGGACATCTAAGAAGAGATTTTTTCAAATAATGCTTTCTTTTTTCAAAGAAAAATGTTATTTTTGCAGTCATAAACATAAAATTTAGCAATCGAAAACATTAAAAAACTGAATGGCTTATGGCATCAATTGTTTCTATTATTCCCATCGTGTTGCTGTTCATCCTGATGCTCGGCTTCAAGATGGCAGGTCATAAAAGCGCCTTGCTGACGCTCGTAATTACCGTGTTGCTTGCTCTCTTCGCAGCTTCGCCGCTAGGCATGATAGCCCCGGAACATGCGGAGGATAGCGTGATCGCCCTGACGGGATGGGCGGTGGTGGAAGGCATCCTGAAGGCGGTATTCCCGATTCTCATCATCATCCTGATGGCTATCTACAGCTATAATATCCTCGTGGAAAGCAAGCAGATAGAGGTGATCAAGAGGCAGTTTACATCGATTACCGATGATAAAGGACTGCTCGTGCTGCTCCTCGTATGGGGATTCGGCGGACTGCTCGAAGGTATGGCGGGCTTCGGAACAGCGGTGGCGATACCTGCTGCCATCCTCATCGGACTCGGCTTCAAACCGATGTTCTCGGCTCTGGTATCCCTGATTGGTAATACCGTGGCTACGGGATTTGGTGCTGTGGGTGTACCGGTTACTACGCTCTGCAATGAGGTGGCTGAAAGCGGATCGGCTTCGGCGGCACAGATTTGCGAGACTTCGGCATTCGCCATTATCCAGCTGTCACCTCTCTTTATCCTCCTGCCTTTTATTATCTTGACGCTTACCGATAAGCATAATCTTATCAAGAATCTCATCATCGCCCTCTGGGTGGGAGTGATTTCCGTGATAGTGCAGTTTGTCTGCGGCTATTATCTCGGTTCCGAGACTCCAGCCATCATCGGTTCGCTGGCAGCCATTATCGCCATCATCGCATACGCCAAGGTATTTGCCAGAAAGAGCAAGGTGCAGGATAAGGAAACCTTTACGCTTGCCGAAAGCCTGAAGGCATGGAGCGTTTACCTTTTTATATTGATATTTATCCTGGTTTCCGGAGCACTCTGTCCTCCGGTCAATGCTTTCCTCAAAAGTCATCTGGTGAGTGCGGTTCATCTGCCTGTGCTCGACAGCACCTTTAAGTTTGGCTGGATTTCCAATGCAGGACTGATGCTCTTCCTAGGTGCTACGATTGGTGGATTGATTCAGGGATTGAGCCTCAAGAGATTGATGGTGATTCTTGCCCGTACCACGGTGAATCTGCGAAAGACGGTGGTGACCATCTGTTCGCTGATAGCCCTGGCAAGTGTGATGAACTATTCGGGAATGATTACTTCCATCGCCTCAGGTCTGGTGGCTGTGACGGGTGATTTCTATCCTTTGGTAGCACCGATGATTGGTGCCATTGGAACCTTCGTTACGGGGTCTGATACCTCTTCGAATATCCTCTTTGCCAAGCTCCAGGCTCATGTTGCCAATCAGTTGGCTATGACGGGGCAGAGCACATTCTTTGGTATGGAGGGTGGTCAGGAAAACTGGCTGGTTGCTGCCAACACCACGGGAGCCACGGGTGGCAAGATGATCAGTCCGCAGAGCATCGCCATTGCTACTGCAGCCTGCGATATGGAGGGAAAGGATGGAGAGATTCTCCGCTCGGCCATCCCATACGCCCTGCTTTATATCGTATTGGGCGGACTGATGGTTTACTTCGGTTGCTGATCTTCTTTTCTTATATAAAAAACTGTCCTCATCTGTTATCTCAGATGGGGACAGTTTCAGTTTTATAAATCGACATTATATCTTTTAAGCATGTCTTTTCTCGTAAGCCAGACTGTGGTCGTGCTTGTCGATATCATTTTTTGATTTGCTCTTTACCACGAGCCATACACCGGAGAAGATGAGGATGGCCGCAATCGCCTGCATACCCTTGAATACGGCGAGACCCACGATAACACTCACGGTAACCGATACCAGCGGCTGCACATAATTATATACACTCACCACGGTAGGGCGCAACGTCTTCTGACCAATCATCATGCAGATGTAACCCAGGAAAGTGCCGAAGAAGATGACGTAGCCCGTTTCCCACCAGGTGCTCATCGGAACCTGGGCGAAAGGAATGTCCGATACGTGTCCTATCGTGAAAGGCCAGATGAAGAGGGTTGCCCAGGTAAACATCCACTTGTTCACCGTGAAGAGCGAATACTTCTGAACCAGCGGCTTGAAGAGTGCCAGATAGAGAGCGAACGAAAGCTGTGCCGAGATGCAGAGCAGGTCGCCCCAGATATTTCCTACCTTAGCATTGCCAGCCGTAGCACTCGTCAGGATGATGATACAGGCTCCGCTGCATCCCATCAGCACACCGATAGCCTTCTTCCAGGTGATAGGTTCCTTCAGAATCAGGAACGAGAGAATCATGGCGAAGATAGGCATCGAAGTAGTCATGATGCTGGAGTTGCTTGGCGAGGTGAGACTCAGACCGATGGTATAGCAGCATTGGTTGCATACCAGTCCGAATATGCCGGCACCTGCCATCTTGATGATGTCCTTGGTAGGGATATGTTCTCTTTTGGTGAAGAATGATGCTATCCAGAAGAGGAGGGCACCACCCAATACACGGAAGCTCACCAGGTCGATGCCGTCGATGCCGTGAAGCATAGCATCCTTGCCTACGGGAGCCATCAGTCCCCAGAATGCGCCGGAACAGAAGAGGCACAGGTGGGCGATAAGAGGTCGTTTGTTATCCATTTTTTCCTTATTTCTATTTAAATCTTCCTATTTTTGAATAAAATCGAGTGCAAAGGTACAAAAAATCGAGGAATTTTGCTATATTTGCGGTATATTTTTTGAAACTTAAAGGAGTTAAGAAGTTAAGACAATAGTCTTTTTCCGTTCTTGACTATTAAAGATAGGAGATTATTCTTATGCAGAAATATGCTGATTATATCAAACAGATAGAGATTGAATCTCTCTGGAGCGGTACCAAACATATTCTTTGGAACCTCGACCGCCGTGTCAATATCCTGAGTGGTGTAAACGGCGTGGGCAAGAGTACTATATTAAATAAGGTGGTAAAGGGTCTGGCGGCTGGCGGTGAATTCCCTAGTCACATGATCAAAGGTGTGCATCTGAAGGTGGAGCCGGAGGAGGCAAAGTGGATTAGATATGATGTAATCCGCTCGGTAGATAGACCTTTGATGAATGCCGAGATGATCAACAAGATAGACCTTACCCTGGTTACCGAACTCGACTGGCAGCTCTTCCAGCTGCAGCGCAAGTATCTGGATTACCAGGTGAACATCGGCAACCGCATCATCGCCGTCTTGCAGAGTGGCGAACCGGATGCAGCCTTCAAGGCTCAGAAACTGAGTGAACCGAAGAAGATGTTCCAGGATATGGTAGATAATCTTTTCAAGGATACCGGCAAGACCATCATCCGTACTGCCAACGAAATCCGCTTCAACCAGATAGGCGAGCAGCTCTCGCCTTATCAGCTCTCGGCTGGTGAGAAGCAGATTCTTGCCATCCTCCTCACCGTGCTGGTGGAGGACAACCAGTCATACGTCCTCTTTATGGATGAGCCGGAAATCAGTCTTCACTTCGAATGGCAGAAGCTGCTCATCGGTCTGGTGCTGCAGCTTAATCCGAATATCCAGATCATCATGACCACCCACAGTCCTGCTGTGGTCATGGATGGATGGACCGATAGGGTGACGGATGTGAATGATATTACGATTTCGTAATGTTGAATGTTAAGTGTTGAATGTTGATTTTTTCAGCTTATGGCTAAACGTTTAACCGATAATATCAATTCCCAGTTCTTCGAGGCAGCCAACAGGATGACCTCGAAGAAGGCTCGGCGCAAGATTGTGGCTTACGTCGAGAGCTACGATGATGTCTTCTTCTGGCGTTCTGTACTGGGAAAGTTTGAGAATGAAAAACGCTATTTTGATATCATGCTGCCTACCCGTAACCAGCATTTAGACCGAGGCAAGAAGGCTGCTATCTCCAGTATGCTTAAGGGAGTAGGTAGGGATATGATAGCCTGTGTAGATGCCGATTACGATTATCTGCGTCAGGGCTCAACCGAGTCTTCCCAGCAGATGTTGGAGAATCCTTACATCTTCCATACCTATGCCTATGCCATTGAAAACTTCCAATGTTATGCCAGAGGATTGCATGAAACCTGTGTGATGGTGACGCTCAACGACCGTCGCATCTTCGATTTCGAGCGTTTTCTTGAGTCCTATTCCCGTACCATCTGGCCCCTCTTCTTATGGCACATGCTGTTCTATGTGCGTCATCGCAAGATGTCGATGCATTTTGATATGGCAGAGTTTGATAAGGTCATCATGCTGCCTTCTGTCCGAATCCAGGATCCTAAATGGGCGATAGATTATTTGGGAAAGAAGGTGCGGGCAAAGCTGTTCCAGCTGGAGCGCCGCTTCAAGAAGTTTAAGGTTGAGTTGGATGAAATGGCTCTTTACCTCAACAGTCTGGGTGTAAACGAGAGCAATACCTATTTATATATACAGGGTCATCATCTCTTCGACCTGGTAGTTAGTCCTATCGTCCAGAGCGTTTGCGATGCTTTGCGCAACGATAGGGAGAATGAAATCCGCGACCGTGCCCTCCATTCCGAGCAGGCTCGCACCGAAATGGCATGTTATGAGAATAGTCTGGGCAAGGTGAAGATGATGATGAAGAAGAACACCTTCTACCAGTTCTCTCCCGAATTCCAGAAGATACAGGCGGATGTGGAAAAGTATTTGGAAAGGTAAAAAGGATATTTAAAGGTAAAAAGGTAAAAAGAAAGCAGGCAGATGACATCCCGCCAGGCTCTTTTTACCTTTTTACCCTTTTACTTTTTTACCTTTAAAAAACCTCCAGGAACTTTAGGGTTCCTTCTATCTTCAATGTCTTGGTGCTGGCAGGAACTACGATGCTCTCGCCGCCCTGGAGCGTAATCTCGTTACCCTCGTTGTCGGTAATCTTAGCCTCACCCTTCAAGCCAATCAGAATCACGAAGCTGTCCAACTCTGAATAATCCAGCGTCATTGGCTCATCGAGATCATAAACGGCTGTGGTGAAGTAAGGGCACTGCACCATGCTTACACCCTGGTTCTTGGCAGGAGTGTAGTGCTGGCGATAGTCTGGCAATACGGTGTAGTCAATGCACTCGGCAGCTTCCTTGGTGTGGAGCTGGCGATAGTTGCCATCCTTGTCCTTGCGCTTGAAGTCGTAGATGCGATAGGTAACATCGCTGGTCTGCTGAATCTCGACAACGAAACAGCCTGTTCCGATGGTGTGGATTCTGCCGGCTGGGATAAAGAAACAGTCACCTTCCTTCACGTTATACTGAGCCAGGGCATCAGTGATGGTATCATTCTCCACCATCTCCTTGTACTGCTCAGGAGTAATCTGCATCTTCAAGCCGTTGTAGAGCTTGGCATCCGGCTCGCATGGCAGCGCATACCACATCTCGGTCTTGCCGCGTTCCTTACCTTGCTTCTTGGCAATTTCATCATTAGGATGCACCTGGATAGAGAGGTCGCGGTTGGCATCGATAAACTTGATGAGCAGTGGAAACTCATTGCCGAAACGCTTGTAGTTCTCTTCTCCGAGGAAGCTTCCCTTCCGTTCTGCAACAACCTCGTTGAGGCTCTTGCCCTGCATCTCGCCATCGGCTACGATGCTTTCATTTCCTGGTACTCCAGAGATTTCCCAGCTTTCTCCCACATTCTCTTGCTTTACGTCGAGATGTTTGAAAGTGATAATCTTACTGCCACCCCAGATGGTGGATTTTAATAGCGGTTGAAATTTTAATGGTTTCATTTTTACCTGTATTTAGTTTATAAATGTACTCATAAGTACGGTTTCTTACTCTCGGGTAAGGCTCTTGCTGAACCTATACCTTATTATATATAACGCTTTTTGTGCGAAATATACTTAGTCTAGTAAGCGTATTTCTTACTTCAAATATCAACTTCTCTTTTATTTTCTAACTCCCCCTCTGGGTATGTTAGTTCTCTCTCCAGAATGCTGGCGTTAAGATAACCAGCACACTGAATATTTCCAGACGACCGATGAGCATCATCAGCGAGCAGAACCATTTTGCCACATCCGGCAGTTCGCTCCACGACATGGTTGGTCCGATTTCCGTACCCAGCGTAGGTCCCACATTACCCACACAACTCAGGGTGATGGTGATGGCATTGGTATTGTCGATGCCCATGGCTATCATCGTGAACGATATCACCAGACAGATGATGAGATAAGTGGTGAGGAAGGCAAGCAGCGTAACACGCTTCTGCATCGGTACGTTCACACCATCAATCTTCAATGGCAGCACGGCGTTAGGATGCAGAATCTGGCGGAATTCATTCTTCACCATTCTTACCAGCATCACGCCACGGATACATTTCAAACCTCCACTCGTACTGCCCGAGCAGGCTCCGAAGAACATGCAGGCTGCCAATACCACCCAGGTAACGTGAGGCCACACAGCAGCATCGTCGTTAAATAATCCCGTGGTGGTGATGAATGATACCACCTGGAAGATGGCGCTGCGGAAGGCATGTTCCACATCGTAGTTGCGCATCGCTATCAGCTCTACCATGATGAAAGCCGTGAAGGCTGTAACGAGGAGCATATAGAACTTAAACTCAGAATTCTTGAACAGATCTTTGATCTTGAATTTGATGACGGCTGCATAGAGCAGGGTGAAATTAACACCCGACAGGAAGCAGAAGAAGGCACAGATGTATTCCAGCGCCGGCGAATGGAAAAACGAGGTACTACTGTTATGTGTAGAGAACCCTCCTGTAGCCGTAGTGGTCATCGCATAGTTGAAACTGTCGAAGAGATTCATTCCTGCCACGTAGTAGGATGCGATGCAGGCAATGGTGAGCATCAGATAGATACTCCATATCCATTTAGCCGAAGTGGAAAGCCGGGGATGCAGTTTTGTCTTGATAGGTCCTGTAGCCTCGGCAGCAAACACCTTGGTCTGTCCTCCTACAAGCGATGGCAGCAGGGCGATGGTGAAGAACACGATTCCCAGACCGCCTATCCATTGGGTGAGCGAACGCCAGAAAAGCAGTCCGTGGGGGAAGCATTCTACATCGTCTAATATCGTGGCTCCCGTTGTCGTAAATCCCGACATGGTTTCAAAGTAGGCATCGGTAAAGTTGTTGATGTATCCACTTATCATGAAGGGGAGGGTTCCGAAGAAACTGAATACAATCCATGAGAGCGTTACCACGAGATAGGCATCACGGCGCGACATTGAGTTATCTGCTCCGTGTCCTCGCCATTTCAGCACCAGTCCGCCTCCGATGGTGGTAAGTGTTGCCACAATGAAGGCAAAGATGTCATCCTGCTGGTAATAGAAAGCTACCAGCAGACTGACGAAGAGCAGGAATGCTTCTATGAAAAGCAGTTGCCCTAAAACCTTATATATTAATTTTCTGTTTATCATATATGAAGTATGTCTCTATCTCCTTCGCGCTTATATGAAGTATTTCTCAATTTTCTTCATGTTGATGTTGTGGCAGAAAACCATCACCGAGTCGCCCGGTTCTATCTGTGTATTACCCGAAACGAGCATTCCTTCTTCACCGCGAACCAGTCCACCGATGGTTACACCGATAGGCATGCCGAGTTCCTTCACCGGTTTCTTGGTAACCTTCGAACCTTCTTTGGCTATAAACTCAGCCACATCGGCGTTAGCGCTCATCAGGAATCTCACGTTCATCACGTCGGCATCGAGCATCATCTGGTAGATGTAGCTGGCGGCAATCATCTTCTTGTTGATAATGGTACCGATATCCAGACTCTCTGCCATGCTCACGTAGTCTACGTTTTCTACGGCAGCCACCGTCTTGCGCACCCCCATTCTCTTGGCGGTAAGACAGGCCAGGATATTGGTTTCGGCGTTACCGGTCAGTGCCACGAAGGCTTGAGTACTACGGATACCTTCTTCTACGAGCAGCGGAATGTCACGTCCGTCACCATGAATGATGAGCGTCTTGTTCTCATCGAGAATATCGTTGAGATATTCGCAGCGCTCCTCGCTCATCTCGATAATCTTGCATTCCATATATTCCGGCATCTTCTTCACGGCTCTTACGGCTGTGCGTCCGCCACCCATAATCATCACGTTCTTCACATCCACATAGTGCTCCTTGCCTACAATCTTGCGGATATATGGGATGTAGTTGCGGGTGGTCATGAAGTAGGCGAGGTCGTAGAGTTTCAGCTCGTCGTTACCGCCAGGGATGATGGTATCACTGCCTCGCTTGATGGCTACCACGTGATAAGGGTCGTTAGGACCGCTGATGTTCTTGAGCGGTTCGTTCAGTATTTCGCATCCTTCGCGCAGTTTGATGCCGAGCATGACGAGTGCGCCGTCGTGCACATCCCAGCGCTGACGTACCCAACTCATTTTCAGTCCGTTATTGATATCTACGGCTGCGAGCATCTCCGGATAAATCAGTTTGCTGATACCTAATTCTTTGAAGAATTCCTGAGCCTGCTGATCCATATATTCCGGATTATCCACGCGGGCCACCGTTCTTTTGGCACCCAGGTTCTTGGCAAGGATGCTAGCTGTGATGTTGGTACTTTCTACCGGAGTAACGGCGATGAAGAGGTCGGCATCTGCAACCCCCGCATCGCGTAAGATGTGAAGACTGGTAGGCTTGCCCAGCATGGTGAGCAGGTCGCAGTCGGAGCCAATGCTTGCCAGGCGCTCTTCGCTTTCATCGATGAGCGTAATCTCTTCATTGCTGCGTGACAGGAGTCTCGCCAGATGAGTACCTATGGCATATGCGCCAGCTATGATTATTTTCATTTCTTAATTGCTTCTTTGATTGCTTTTTTATCGAGATGCACGATTTCTCTGAGCTGTGCCACGGTTCCGTGCTCCACAAACTCATCTGGCAATCCCATTCGGATCATCTTTGGCTGATAGTCATGGTCGTTCATCCATTCCAGTACGGCTGAGCCCATACCGCCCATACGAACGCCGTCTTCGATGGTGATGATGCGGCTGAACTTTTCGCCCACCTCTTTCAGAATGTCTTCATCGAGTGGCTTGAGGAATCGCATATCGTAGTGGGCGATGCTCATTCCGGTTTCGGTTTCTACCTCAGCGATAGCCTGAGCGGCATCGTTTCCGATAGGACCGATGGTAAGAACGGCTATATCGGTGCCGTCTTTCAGCTTTCTGCCGGTACCGGTCTTGATTTCCTCCATCGGGTTGCGCCAGTCTACGAGCACCCCCTTGCCTCTAGGATAACGGATAACATAGCTGCCATGATCTGGCAACTGGGCTGAATACATCAGGTTGCGCAACTCATGCTCGTTCATCGGAGATGCGATGGTGAGATGCGGAATCGGACGGAGAGCCGCCATATCGAAGGCACCATGATGGGTTGGTCCGTCTTCACCTACCAGTCCGGCACGGTCCAGACACATGATAACCGGCAGGTTGAGCAGTGCCATGTCGTGGATGATGTTATCGTAGGCACGCTGTACAAACGAACTATAGATATTGCAGAATGGGATGAGTCCGTCTTTCGCCATACCTCCTGAGAAGGTGACGGCATGCCCCTCGGCAATACCTACATCGAAGGTACGGTTTGGCATCGCCTTCATCATGATGTTCATGGAGCATCCTGTAGGCATGGCTGGCGTCACACCTACAATCTTCGGGTTCTTCAGAGCCAGTTCCAGCAGCGTCTCACCGAAAACATCCTGATATTTAGGAGGCTGGTTACTGGTATCGGCAATGATTCTCTCACCCGTTTCCGGATCGAATTTGCCTGGCGCGTGCCAGATGGTAGCACTCTTCTCGGCAGGTTCGTAACCCTTTCCCTTGGTGGTATGCAGGTGCAGCAGCTTAGGACCCTTCATGTTCTTAAGCTGTTTGAGCACTCTCGCCACTTCCTTCACGTCATGACCATCGAAAGGTCCGAAGTAGCGGATATTCATACCCTCGAAGATGTTCTGCTGATGACTCAGTGCCGACTTCAGTGCATTGTTCAGGCGCAGGATGCCCTTCTTGCGGTCTTCGTTGAGATAGCCTTTGGAGTGCAGCCACTGCGATGCCTTGAAACGGAGGCGGTTGTAGGTCTCGTTGGTATCGAGGTTCAGGAGATATTTCTCCATACCGCCCACAGCCCGGTCGATGCTCATATCGTTGTCGTTCAGGATGATGAGCATGTCGTTAGGTGTACTTGATACGTTGTTCAGTCCCTCGAAAGCCAGTCCGCCGCTCATGGCTCCATCGCCAATGACGGCTACCACGTGCCTGTCGGTATCTCCGTTTTCGCGTGCGGCAACGGCCATACCGAGTGCTGCGGAGATGGAATTGCTCGCATGTCCGCAGGCGAAGGTATCATATTCGCTTTCTAAAGGTGTAGGGAATGGACGGATGCCGTGCAACTTGCGGTTGGTACAGAAGTTTTCGCGGCGTCCTGTTAATATCTTATGTCCGTAGGCTTGGTGTCCCACATCCCATACAATACGGTCGTATGGGGTGTTGTAGATATAATGTAGGGCTACGGTTATTTCCACCACGCCAAGAGAGGAGGCAAAATGACCGGGGTTGACGGCAACCTCGTCGATAATGTCTTCTCTTAACTCTTTGCAGACTTGTGGCAGCTGGTCAATGCTCAGCCGTCTCAAATCTTCCGGGTATTTTATACTATTTAATAGACTAAACTTGTTCTTGTCCATGTTTTCTTCGTGAAAATCTTGTGCAAAGATAATGCTTTTTTCCTATATAAAGCACTTTTGAGACAATATTTTCGCTTTTTCCGATTATTCTTTGTATTTTTGCAAAGGAAATTTCTGAAAAAGGAATGAAATCCGGAATTAGTTATATAACAATAAGCAAATAAATACCTTTATCGTGATGAGAAAAAATGTATTACTTTTGGGAGCCATGATGATGGCTTCCATGTCTCTGATGGCGCAGACCAAGGGTGGCGGCATCAGTCAGTCTGCTCTCCAGCAGATGGAGAAAAGCCAGCAGTCAGGTATCGCCAACAAGGCACTCTTCAATGCGATTGCCAACAACAACATTGATGACCTTGTGAAGAATCATGCCAACGAGGCCCCGGTTGATACTCATTTCAGCATCGAGACTCCTTCGCAGAGCATTCACAACCAGAAGAGTTCGGGCCGTTGCTGGATGTTCAGCGGTTTTAACGTGCTCCGTTCTAACTTTGCTGTCAATGACAAGCAGGGTAGAGTGGTGGAGTATTCTCAGGATTACCTCTTCTTCTATGATCAGCTGGAGAAGGCTAACCTGATGCTTCAGGGTGTTATCGACCTTGGCAAGAAGAGCATCGAGGATCCTCAGGTGCAGTTCTTCTTCAAGAATCCGCTCAATGATGGCGGTACTTTCTGTGGTGTTGCCGATTTGGCAAGCAAGTATGGTCTCGTACCTATGAGTGCCCAGCCTGAGACTTACTCAAGCAACAATACTTCCAAGATGAGCCGTCTCGTAAGCAGCAAGCTCCGCGAGTATGGTCTGGAACTCCGCAAGATGGTGGCTCAGGGCAAGAAGTCGGCAGCTATCCAGGCTCGCAAGAACGAGATGCTCGGTCAGGTTTATCACATGCTGAGTCTTACTCTCGGCGAACCGGTAAAGGAATTTACCTATGCTTTCCGCGACAAGGACGGCAAGCAGGTTGGCGAGGCGAAGAAGTATACTCCTAAGAGTTTCTATGAGGAAACCGTAGGCAAGGACCTGAACGGTACCTTCCTGATGGTGATGAACGATCCACGCCGTCCTTACCACAAGACATACGAGGTAGAGTACGACCGCCACACCTACGATGGTCATAACTGGAAGTATCTGAACTTGCCTATGGAGGAGATTGCCCAGCTCGCCATCGCCTCTCTAAAGGATGGTCATAAGATGTATTCAAGCTATGATGTGGGCAAGCAGCTCGACCGCAAGCGCGGCTATCTGGCACTCGACAACTTCGACTATGGAAGCCTCTTCAATACCTCATTCCCAATGAACAAGGCTGACCGCATCGCTACTTTCGATAGCGGTTCTACTCATGCCATGACGCTGACAGCTGTAGATCTCGACGCCAATGGCAAGCCTGTAAAATGGAAGGTGGAGAACAGTTGGGGTGCCGACAATGGTTTTGCCGGTTGCTTCATCATGACTAACGATTGGTTCAACGAGTACATGTTCCGCCTGGTAGTAAACAAGAAGTATGCTTCTGAGCAGCTCTTGAAGGAATTCGACCAGAAGCCAACCATGCTGACTCCAGATGATCCTCTGTTCCAGTTGGAAGACTAATGATAAGAATATTCAAAGCCATATATGGTGTATCATGCGCCATATATGGCATATTGTTTCTAGTAATCAACATAGAATTAGGTATAGATGAATAAGCGGGAAGTTTTTGGGCATTTTTTCAAATCATATTATGGTCGATTATATTATTATGCGCTGCAACTCCTGAAAGATGAGGAGGCAAGCCGAGATATCGTGAGTGGCGTTTTTGCTCACGTATGGGAGAATTTCGACTCCTATGACATGCAAACCTTGCCAGCCTTCTTGCTTAAAACCGTGAAAAATAAGTGTTTAGACTATCTTCGGCATACAGCTGTTCATGCACAATATGCCGATTACTATCTTCATGCAGTAGATCAATGCTATGAAGATAATGATATTCAGAAAGAACGTCAGCGGCAAGTAGAAGAAATGTTGGATTTGTTACCGGATACTACTCGTCATGTTTTGGAAGAATGTTATCTTAACCATAAGAAATATCGGGAAGTGGCAGATGATATGAATGTCTGTCAGGAAACGGTCAAGCGCCATATCATAAAGGCCTTGAAACTGTTAAGAGAACATTATCATCAAATAAAAACTTGAAAATAATCAAAAGAATCTCAATTGGGGATGTTACCATTTTGGTAGGTAAAACGTATTATTTTTAGTAAAGAAATAGAAATATGATGAAACAAACAGATATTTTTAATGATGAGAGTTTACAGAATGACATCCAAGACTTGGTTGCCATAGAACAGGCTATGATACGCAAAACATATCCTCTGCCAAACCTTGACAAGGAGTTGGAGAAGATAGTAGGCAAAGAAAAATCGGATGCCGAAGAGCCTGTGAAACATCAATATCCGATGATGAGAATGCTGATGAGTGCTGCTGCTATGTTGGCGATAGTTTTTGTATGGCAGTGGGTGAGCTCCAGGCAGACTATTGATGGAGCTACCGGAAATCGGATAACGCAAAATGTATCTTCTGAACAAGATATGACAATGCTTCAGACTGCAGATGGTGAGATGATAACTCTGACACTGGCTGATGGCACTGAAGTAAAGCTCAATAGTAATAGTAAAATTACTTATCCCCACTGCTTTAAGGGAGCAGAGCGTATGGTGCATCTTGAAGGAGAAGCATTCTTCAAGGTAAGGCACGACAGTAAGCGTCCTTTTGTGGTGGATGCAGGTGGTGTCTTGACCAAGGACTTGGGTACTTCTTTTAATATCAAGGCTTATCAGGGTAGTGACTGTAAAGTGACTTTGGTTGAGGGAAAGGTGGAAGTCCTGGCAAAGAACAGTCAGCATAAACCTGTGACATTGAATCCGGGACAGCAATATTCCTTAAGTGCAAAGGAGACTGTTTCTGGGCAGATAATTAATGTAAATACGGATGAAACTACTGCATGGGCAGATGGTGTGCTCTATTATCACGACCAGGCTTTGGAATACATCTTGGATAATCTTGCAGCATATTATCAGAGTAAGGTGGTATTTAGAAATCCTGCAGTCAAAACCAAGCATCTCGATTTCTCCGCAGATAAGAGTGGCAGTATAGAGGATGCTATAGAACTCTTGAATAATCTGGGAGTTGCAAAGGTTAGTTTTAAGGGAAATACTATATATATAGAATAAGGTATTTAAGTAAATCTTGATGTATCGTCACATCGGCATTTCTGGGAAATTATAATTCCTGAAAATGCCGATGTTTTAGTTTTATTTGTAAGAAAATAAACTTTTTTCATTATTTTTTGAAAGTAGATGTTACCGATTCGCTGTCAGAAACGTATTTTTATTATAGTATTAACGAAAAAAAGAAAAATATGAAAGAAGTAAGATGTGTATTCATGTTTGCTGTCCTGATTTTATGGATGGCATTGCCTGTAGGAGCACAGAATGCAAAGAGAGGCATCACGATGTCGCTCGTTAATGAGTCTTTGGCTTCTGCATTGAGAAAAGTACAGCAGGAGTCGGATTATAAGGTGAATTTTGTGATAGAGGACGTAAAGTCCTATACCACAACGGTTCATCTGAAGAATGCTTCTGCCTCAACTGCCGTAAAGCAGATTTTACAGGGTAAACCTTTCACTTACTCAGTAAGTGGTAAGTTTATTACCGTCAAGAAGGTTTTGCAACATAAAACTGCAGCTGAAGCTACAGATAATGGAGCTGCCATCCGCCCCCTCTCAGGAACAATTACCGATGAGGATGGAGAACCTATGATTGGCGCTTCTGTTGTAGTGCCTGGCAGTCCTTTTGGAACCGTGACTAATACGGATGGTAATTTTGAGTTTTATATTCCTAAAGGATGTCATGAGGTTACGGTTTCGTATGTCGGTATGAATGACCAGAAGGTAAAGGTGGCTGGTAGGGATCATGTGAAGATTGTAATGTCTGAAAATAAGACCATACTTGGTGAAGTGGTTGTAACGGGTTATCAGACAATCTCTAAGGAGCGTGCAACCGGTGCTTTTACCAAGGTAACAGCTGATGAACTGAAAGACAAGAGGTTGGGTAATCTCTCTACTGTGCTGGCTGGCGAGGTTGCCGGATATAATGACGGCATGATTCGTGGCGTAACCACGATGAATGCCTCTGCTTCTCCTCTCTATGTCATTGATGGCTTTCCAGTAGAGAAAACTAAGTTGACCGGCAATGGAACTGGTGATATTATCGAGGAAATCCCTGATTTGAATATGGATGATATTGAGAGTATTACTGTTCTTAAAGATGCTGCAGCTGCTTCCATCTATGGTGCTCGTGCTGCCAATGGTGTCATTGTCATCACTACCAAGAAAACGGCAGCTAAGGGTAAGACCAATGTCTCTTTCAATGCTTCTCTTACCTGGCATCCTTATTCTTATTATACAGATTATCTCGCCAATTCTTCTCTTGTTATTGACTTGGAGAAGGAGTGGGCTGCGCAGAATCCGAATCTTGCAGGCAATGGAGCTAAGGTATACGCTCAGAATATGTTGGATCAGAAAATCTATACGAGCGCGGGTATCTGCAATATCTTGAATTATTATGCAGGCAATATCTCTGAGTCAGAAATGAATGCTAAACTGACTGATTTGGCTGGAAAAGGTTATAACTACTATGACCAGATGAAGAAGTATGCTAAGCGCGATCCGTTGTATCAGCAGTATAATATGAATATTGTAAACAACTCGGTGAATAATCTCTTCAAGGCTTCGGTCACTTATAAGTATAATACCCTCGAAGATAAGTATTCCAATAATCAGAGTTTAGGCATCAACCTTGCCAATACTTCTTATTTCACGAAATGGCTTTCTTTGGATTTAGGTGCTTACCTAAAGGTGGGTGAGGATCAGACACAGAACTACAATGTCCTTTCTCCTGGATATTCTGTTTTGCCATACGATAATTTAGTGAATGCTGATGGCTCTTGTTATACCAAGCCGATGAGTGAGAGATATGATGCAAGTACTTTGGCTATCTATCAGAAGTATGGTCTTTATAATATGGATATCACTCCTTTGGAAGAGCTGGATCGTCAGATTACCACCAATAAGGAGTTGGCTTTACGAACTTTTGCCCGTCTGAATGTACAGATTCTGCCCTGTTTGAAGTATGCTGCTTCCTTCCAGTACGAACGAGCTTCATATCGTGGTGAAAACTGGGCTGATAAAGCTTCTGCGCAGGTTCGGGGTGTGGTAAACGGGTATGCAACCGATAATGGTGATGGCTCTGTCAATTATGTGATTCCTTATGGGGATATCCTGGTTCGTTCAGACCAATATACCTCTGCTTATAACTTCCGTCAGCAGTTGAGTTTTGATCAGACTTTCAAGGATGTTCACAGCGTAACTGCTATTCTGGGCACGGAAACCATCCAGAACAAGCAGGAATTGCATCGAGACAAACTGTTTAACTATGATTCTCAGATGTTAACATCCAGTATGGTGAATAATGCTGATTTGTTGAAAGGTATAGCGGGTGTGCTGGGATATAAATCTATGACCGCGACTGATTTGTCTGCTTCTTATGAAAATGTAAACCGTTATGTTTCAGTATATGGTAATGCTGCTTATACTTACGATGACCGTTATAGCTTGACTGGTAGTTTACGATGGGACCGCTCTAATCTCTGGGGAACCAGTTCGAAGTTTCAGAACAAGCCAATCTGGTCGGTAGGTGCCAGTTGGATTATCAGTAAGGAGAAGTTCTTCCACGCAGATTGGGTCAATTATCTGAAACTCCGTGTTTCTGATGGTATTGCCGGTAACGTATCTAAGAATTCTGCCCCTTATATGGTGGCAAGCTATAATAATAACGGGCATGTGGGAGGTACACAGGGATATGTGCAGTCGCGTGCCAATCCGATGCTGAGCTGGGAGAAAACCAATACCTTTAATATAGGTATCGATTTCTCGCTCTTTAAGAACCGGCTCAATGGTACTGTAGAGTATTACGACAAGAAGGGTACCGACCTCCTGGCTTCTTCCATGGGTGTACCTACTGAAGGTTGGGGCTACAGCACCTATACCATCAACAATGGCGAGATGTACAATCGTGGTGTAGAAATTTCCCTGAGTGGTGAGGTTCTGCGTACCAGGGATTTCTCATGGAGAGCCAATATGACTTATGCTTATAATAAGAATGAGGTGACTTATGTAAATGTAAAGGCGCCGGTTTATATTCTTCAGTTGGATTACCCTTCGGCTTATCCTATTATCGGCAACGAATATAATGCAATCTATGGCTATAAGTGGGCTGGATTGAGTGAAGAAGGATTGCCACAGGTGTATAACGAGAATGGTGAGAAGGTAACTAATCAGCCAACGACATTGGATGCCATCTCTTACATGGGTACTACCACTCCTAAGTATAGTGGATCTTTCGGAACCAGTATCAGCTACAAGGATTTCGATTTCAGTATGCAGTTCCTTTTTGCGGGTGGTCATAAGATGCGCAATGCCAATCCTGCTTTCCTCACTTGCAGTTATTCCGGCGTAGGATATATCTCCAATATTGCGGGAGCTAGTGCCGGACTTGCTAATCGTTGGCAGAAACCAGGTGATGAGGCTTATACCAATGTGCCAAAGGCTGTTTTTGCCGAAAGTGGTTTGTCAGCATCTTCTTTGTATAGTACTTATTTTTATTCTGATATCAATATCCTTGATGCCAGTTATATTCGTCTGAACAACATTTCTCTGGCTTATCATTTGCCAAAGTCGCTGTGCCGTTCGCTCTATATGCAGAGTGCCCGTGTTCAGGCTAATGTGGAGAATCCGTTCTTCTGGGCAAAGACCAAACAGGCTAAGTACCAGCTGGGTGGTTATAATGCCACCAACTATGTGTTAGGCATTTATCTCAACTTTTAAATAATGAAGAAAATGAAACAGAAATTAGTATATATGGTGTTGTTGCTGGGCATGGTTATGGGACTTGCCTCTTGCGATAACTATCTCAATATAGAACCAAAGGGCAAACGCATCCCTAAGTCGCTCGCCGACTATGAGGCTTTTCTCCGTTACGAGTATGGTACTCATCGCATGCCGGTTTTGCAAACGTGCTATTTGCTTAATGATGAATATCTCACCAATTCGTATGCCAGTTATTATCCGATGTATAAGGCTAACTACAATTGGGAGGAGGAAACTGATCGTGCCTATTGGAACTCTGCAGATGAGAGTACTTATTATGTGGCTTATGGCACTATCAATACCTGCAATCTGATATTGGAAGATGTGCCTAATACAACAGAAGGTACTGAGAAAGAAAAGGCTGAGGTGATGGCATATGCCAGAGTGTTGCGTGCGATGAACTATTTCAATCTCGCTAATTATTATGCTGATACCTACGAGCCTTCAAATGCTGCCAGTAAGTTGAGTGTGCCTCTGATTACAAGCAGTCTTCAGAATGCTCCTTATCATCAGGCCACCATTCAGGAAATCTATGAATTCATTTTGAATGATTTGATAGGGTGTCCAGTTCTCTGTTCTTAAAAACAAGCTGGAAACATCCCTGTTAATTG
>OHDI01000393.1_pt1 | contig 22298 bp, 26 predicted proteins | sample 1566981 | NCBI WGS metagenome assembly OHDI01 (sample SAMEA3879509, study PRJEB24766) | human gut metagenome | biome: human-associated habitat; feature: feces | place: USA | collected 1985/1987 | reverse complement strand
CCCGCCGGTATGGGTGGAGAGAAATGCCGTGGGCAGGGGGCAGCACTGGACCCCCATGGCGGAGAGAATAGGAATGGCCACAGTGAGAGAACACCGGCCGAAGCCGGACATGTCATGAATGGCAGCAACGCGTGGGGTCATCATGGTACGCTTCCTCTTTTCAATGGTTTTGAACAGACTGCATTTCATTGTATCGTAGATTTTCCTATTGTTCAAGAGGAAGAGATGTGATATACTGCAACTATCCCAGCATCATCTCTGCGGGTATGGTGGAATTGGCAGACACGATGGATTTAGGTGATGTCACCTTGGTGAAAGGTTTTTGCGCCATCCTCGCCGCGGACATTCTTCGGTAAAAGCAGGCACGCCTGTTTTTATAGCTGCGGGTCAAGCGTTATGCTCCGCCTCGGTTCCTCGCCGTGTAAAAATCAGAGGAGAATAAAATAGCGACAGGTGACCCTGCCGCTCATATCTGCGGGTATGGTGGAAATGGTAGACTCGGAGGATTTAGGTTCCTCTGCCGTGAGGCGTGTGGGTTCGAGTCCCACTACCCGTACCAAAAACCGGCAGGCGCCACATGGAGCCTGCCGGTTTTTTATTCCCGGGCCAGGGGTTAGGGCGGTTCCTCTCATAAATGGCAGCTGCGATGCAAATGTGCTGATCCGTTTGCCGTTTTCCAGCAGCACGCAGCTTTGTTCCTCCATATCCGGTCAACTTCCTTCGGTTAGAATAGACTAACTTCCGTGCTTTCAAAAGGCCGCCGTCAGCGGCCTTCCCATAAGCTGTCTGTCTTATTTATATGGATCGTACTACCCGTTCCGTGCAAACACAAGATGCTTCTCCCGTTTGGAGAAATTTTTTCGGATGGGTGCGATGCGGCAACGGGCGCTGCGTCCATTCGCAGCCTAAAAAGGGACCCCTGCGGCCTCGGCCGCAGGGGTTCCCTTTTCTATGCAGGGATCGACCGTATCTGCAGAAATTGCTGATGCAGGGTCCTCTTACATTTTCTCCGGGGCGCTGCAGCCAATGAGGGTCATGGCGTTCTTCAGCACCGCACGGGTGGTATCCGCCAGCTTCAGCCGGGCCAGCAGCACCGGCTTCTCCTCGCCCTTGATGCGGCAGGCGGTGTAGAACCGGTGGAAGCAGGCCGCCAGCTCCTGGAGATAGCGGTTGATGTGGCTGGGATCGTAGTCCCGTGCCGCCAGCAGCACCACCTGACCATAGGAGGCGATCTGCTTGATGAGGGCCTGCTCCGTCTCGTCGGTCAGGAGGCTGAAATCCACGGCATCGGCGGCCGGGACGGTATAGCCCTCGGCCTCCAGATTCTTCAGCAGGGTGCAGATGCGGGCGTGGGCGTACTGCACATAGTACACGGGGTTGTCGTTGTCGGTCTTGACGGCCTGATCCAGATCAAAGTCGATGCCGCTGCCGGCGTCGTGCATATTGAACAGGAAGCGTGCGCTGTCGATGGGCACTTCCTCCAGCAGGTCGGTCAGGGTGATGGCGTTGCCGGTGCGCTTGGACATACGGACAGGCTGGCCGTCCCGCATCAGGTTGACCATCTGCATCAGCACAACGTCCAGATCCTCGCCATTCAGGCCGATGGCATCCATGGCGCCCTTCATGCGGGCCACATGGCCGTGGTGGTCGGCGCCCCAGATGTTGATGGCCTTGTCAAACCCCCGCACCTCCAGCTTGTTGCGGTGGTAGGCGATATCGGCGGCAAAGTAGGTGGGAATGCCGTTGGCGCGGACGAGCACCTCGTCCTTGGCCTCTTCCTCGGTGCCGTCCTCGGTCTTTTTCTTGTTCACGGTGCCGTACTTGGCAGCGTACTGGGCGCTGCGGTACATGATGGCACCGTCCTCGGCCTTGTAGCAGGCACCCAGCTCCAGCAGCTTGTCCACCACAGCCAGCACTGCGCCGGACTCGTGCAGGGTGCTCTCGTGGAACCAGACGTCGTAGTCGATGCGGTACTTGCCGAGGTCGCGCTTCAGGGCAGCAATGTTCTTGGGCAGGGCATAGGCCACCAGTGCGTCCTTGAGGGCGGCAAAGGCCTCGCTCTCGAACAGAGCTTCCTCGTCCATACCCTTGCAGGCGGCAACGTACTTGTCGCCGTTCAGCTCAGCGAACTCACCGGCCAGCACCTTGATGTCGCCGCCCTGATAGCACTCCTTGGGCAGGGGATAGGCCTCCTCGCCGCAGAACTGCTGCAGGTAGCGCACCGCCAGACTTTTGCCGAACTTCTGGATCTGGTTGCCGGCGTCGTTGATATAGAACTCGCGGGTTACATCGTAGCCGGACCAGTCCAGCACAGCGGCCAGACAGTCGCCCAGTGCGCCGCCGCGGGCGTTGCCCATGTGCATGGGGCCGGTGGGGTTGGCAGAAACGAACTCCACGTTGTACTTTGCGCCCTTGCCGTGGTCGGTGCGGCCATACTCCTTGTTGGCGCAGGCACCCAGCACAACACCTGCCCAGAAGCTCTGGGACAGGAACAGGTTGATGAAGCCGGGACCGGCAACCTCCACCTTGGAGAACACGCTGTTCTCAAGGGAGGGCAGGTGTGCCAGCAGGGCGTCTGCGATCATCTTGGGTGCCTTGCGCCAAGTGCGTGCACCGGCCATGGCGAGGTTGGAGGCGATATCGCCGTTCTTCACGTCGGCGGGGATCTCTACGATAAAGGCGGGCAGTTCTGCCTCGGGCAGGGCGCCGTCTGCCATGGCAGCCTTGGCGGCTGCGGTCAGCAGAGCGCGTGCCTCATCCAGCGCAGCCTGCCGGGGGTTGTAGTTCTGGTAGGTCTTTTCAAAATCAGTCATGGGTCGGATTCCTTTCACAGTCTCAGGGAACTTCATCAATTCACATGGGTCACGGTAACTTCCAGCCGGTTGCGGCTCACCAGCTCGGCGCTGTCGGCATCCAGCAGGTAGGCAAACCGGGCGGTGCCGCCCTTTTCGGTCAGCTGACAGTCGATCTCGTCCGCAGTCACGCCCAAGGTCATGGAGCCGAAGCCGGTCTCGTAGTGGCACAGGTTGCGGCGGCCTTTTTCAATCAGCAGCTGAGTACCAGCCCCGCCGCCCTTGCCGAACCGCAGCATCGCCACCCGGCTGCCGTCTGCGGCGATCTTCAGGGTGGTAGTGCAGCCCTCGTAGCCGGTGGTCTCGGTCTCGCGGTAGGTCACATAGTAGCTGCCGCCCTTCAGCACAAAGCTGCCCCGGGTCATCAGCTCCACAAACTCTTCTTTTTCTTCCTCCGCAGCCGGTTCGTCCAGCCGCTGCTCAATGCGGCTTTTGATGCGGATGATATAGTCTTCCTTCAGTGGCTTGCTCACGTTGTTTTTCCTTATCAATATTTATCAATGGCGATCTGCTCTACCGGACCGCCCTTGTACTCGCCCAGAAACAGGTCTGCCGTCTGCACAAAGCTGTCCGGCACATCGCTGACGTAAAAGTGCGCCTGCCCGCTTTCATGGCTGGCACGCAGCCCGCGCTCGGCAAGCATCCGCTCCAGATGATGGGCGGCGGTCATGGCGGGGTCCACCAGCGTGACGCCCGGGCCCATAAACTCCCCGATCATGCTTTTCAGCAGCGGGTAGTGGGTGCAGCCCAAGATCAGGGTATCTACTCCGGCTTCGCGCACCTCGGTCAGGTACTGGGCAATGACCAGCTTCGTGATCTGCTGCTTTCTGGCTTCGCTGTGATCCACATACCCGGCCTCCACCAGCGGTACGAACAGCGGGCAGGGGCGGGCAGTGATCTCCACCCCGGGCACCAGCTGCCGCAGCAGCTTTTCGTAGCTGCGGGAGCGGATGGTGGCGGCTGTGCCGATGACGCCGATGCGGCGGTTGCGGGTGACAAAGGCTGCTTCCCGGGCGGCGGCATCCACTACGCCAAGGTAGGGCACCGGCAGCTGCGCTGCCTCCGCAGCCGGGTAGGTGCTGCTTACCGTGCCGCAGGCGGCCATGATGCATTTGACGTTTTTGGAAAGCAGAAAGGCCACGTCCTGCCGGGCGTACTGCAGAATGGTCTCTGGGCTGCGGCTGCCGTAGGGCACCCGGCCGGTATCGCCAAAGTAGATGATATCCTCATGGGGCAGGCGCTTGCGCAGCTCCCGCACACCGGTCAGGCCGCCCAGACCGCTGTCGAACACACCGATGGGGCGATTATCCATGCTGCTTTTCCGTCCTTTCCACCGCCAGTGCGATCAGGCGATCGATGAGCTGCGGCACCGGCAGACCCTCGTGCTCCATGAGCTTGGGGTACATGCTGATGGCGGTAAAGCCGGGGAAGGTGTTGATCTCGTTGATGAGCACCCGGCCGGTGTTCTTTTCCACAAAGAAATCGCACCGTGCCAGACCCTCGCAGTTCAGTGCGGTGTAGGCCATGGCGGCGTAGGTCTTTACCTCGTCCAGCTTGGCCTCCGGCAGATGTGCCGGGATGACGGTCTGGCTCACACCGTTCTTGTACTTATCATCATAGGTGTAAAACTCTGCACCGGCAAGGATCTCACCGGGACGGGTGGCAACAGCGGGGTCAGAACCGATGACGGCGCACTCCACCTCCTGTCCGTCCACAAAGGCCTCAAATACCACCTTGCGGTCGTTTTCCAGTGCAAGGGCGATGGCAGCCTTCAGCTCCTCCTGACTGGACACCTTGGAGATGCCCACACTGGAGCCTGCGTTGGCGGGCTTGACGAACACCGGCCAGCCCAGCTTTTGTTCCACACCGGCGCAAACGCCCTCCAGATCCTTCTCGATCTCCCAGCGGTTGGCGGCTACCCACTTGGTGTGGGGCACACCGTTGGCCTCGAACAGGGCGTTGGCCACAGCCTTGTCCATGCACACGGAGCTTGCCAGCACGCCGCAGCCCACATAGGCGATGCCTGCCAGCTCCAACAGGCCCTGCACGGTGCCGTCCTCGCCCCACAGGCCGTGGAGCACCGGGATCACCACGTCAAGGTGCATCTTTTCAACCCGGCCGTCCGGGGTAAACAGGATCATGCCGTGGTCGGCGCGGTCCGGGCTGATCACGCAGGCCATATTGCCGGGCAGCTCTTCCCAGCTGCCGTCGGCCATCTGCTCCGCCGTGGCCTCGGTATAGAGCCAGCGGCCCTCCTTGGTGATGCCCACGGTGAGCACCTCGTATTTGCTGCGGTCGATGTTGCGGACAAAGTTGCCCACAGAGACACAGCTGACCTCATGTTCGCTGGACATACCGCCAAACAACAGAGCCACGCACATTTTATTTGCAGACTGCATGATATCTCACTCCTATTTATAGAGCCCCGGTAAAGGGGCGGCTTCAAACCGGTAAAATGCCGTTTCGATTCATTATACAATATCTACGCCCGTGATGCAAGCAGAATGCAAAAAAGCCGCCTTGGGACAAAAAGGCAGTGGCTGCGAAAAAAGTTTCTCAAAATCGCTTTTTTCTGCTTGACGGATTGAAAAACGCGTGGTACAATGATATCACCTCTTTTGCGGGGTTATTAAGTGCGCCTGTTTTTACAGCTGCCACCCGCACCCGAGGGAGGTTCAAAACAACCGTTATAATGGAGGTGTCAACAAATGACCGTTAAAATCACTCTGGCCTGCACCGAGTGCAAGCAGCGCAACTACAACACCACGAAGAACAAGAAGAACAACCCCGATCGTCTCGAGATGAAGAAGTACTGCCGTTTCTGCAAGAAGCACACCGTTCATCGCGAAACCAAGTAAAAGAAAGGCGGAGCATAATGGCAGACAAAACCGAGAAAAAGCCGGGCTTTGTGGCCAAAGCTAAAGCCGCTGTCAAGGGCTTCTGCGCACGGGTCGCAAAGTTCTTCCGCGATACCAAGAGCGAGCTGAAGAAGGTGGTCTGGCCGTCCAAGCAGGACGTCAAGACCAACACCGTCGTCGTGCTTGTGACCGTCGCGATCGCAGCGGTTGTGATGATCCTGCTGGATGCCATCTTTGGTGGTATTCTGGGCCTGATCATCGGCGCCTGAGAATCATCTTGAAACGGAGGGTCAACCAAAATGGAAGAATCAACCAAGCTGGTAGATGAGTCCACTGAGGCTCTTTGGTATGTTGTGCATACCTATTCCGGTTACGAGAACAAGGTCGCCAACGACCTGCAGACCATGGTGGAGAACCGTCACCTGCAGGAGCTGATCTGCGACATCAAGGTTCCCGTCGAGATGGTTCCTGAGATCGACAAGAACGGCAAGCAGAAGATGGTGGAGCACAAGCTGTTCCCCGGCTACGTTCTGGTCAAAATGGTGATGAACGACGATACCTGGTATGTCGTGCGCAATACGCGCGGCTGCACCGGCTTCGTCGGCCCCGCCTCCAAGCCTGTTCCGCTGACCGCTGAGGAAGTGGAGAAGATGGGCGTGGAGAAGGCTGCACCGCTCAGCGTCGATTTTGCTGTCGGCGATACCGTGCAGATCACCGCCGGTCCTCTGGAAGGCTTTATGGGCCTTGTGGAGGCCATTGATACCGAGAACTTCAAGGTGAAGCTCAAGGTCAATATGTTCGGCCGCGAGACCCCCGCAGAGGTGGAGATCGGTCAGGTCGAGCTGCCGTAACCAACCGGCAAGTTCCGTTTACCAAGGTAAGACCGCAGTGCGGTTCTTTAAGACCGCAGTGCGGTTCTTATAGAGCGTGTGCAGCGTGCACGCGCTCGTGGGAGGCGCAGAGACACTGCGCCGCAACTCACCACAGATTTTTGGAGGTGCATTTATTATGGCACAGAAAGTTACTGGCTACATTAAGCTGCAGATCGAGGCCGGCAAGGCGACTCCGGCTCCCCCTGTTGGCCCTGCTCTGGGTCAGAAGGGCGTCAACATCATGGCGTTCACCAAGGAGTTCAACGAGCGTACCAAGAACCAGATGGGTTATGTGATCCCCGTCGTCATCACCGTGTACGCTGACCGCTCCTTCAGCTTCATCACCAAGACTCCTCCGGCAGCTGTTCTGATCAAGAAGGCCGCTGGCATCAACACCGCTTCCGGCAAGCCCAACAAGGAAAAGGTTGCTTCTCTGACCGCCGCTCAGGTGGAGGAGATCGCCAAGACCAAGATGCCCGACCTGAACGCTGCTTCTCTGGAAGCTGCCTGCAGTATGGTTCGCGGCACCTGCCGTTCCATGGGCGTCACCGTCGAGGGCTGAGACATAAACAGTGGGAGGGCATAACACTGCCCGCATGACCACACAGGAGGATATACAATGAAACATGGCAAGCACTATGTCGACGCTGCAAAGCTGGTCGATTCTACTAAGGCATACGATGTGAACGAGGCTCTGGAGCTGGCTTGCAAGACCGCTTCCGCCAAGTTCGACGAGACTGTCGAGCTGCACGTCCGTCTGGGCGTTGATGGCCGTCACGCTGACCAGCAGGTCCGCGGCGCTGTCGTTCTGCCCAACGGCACCGGCAAGACCGTCCGCGTCTGCGCCATTGCTAAGGGCCCCGCAGCAGCTGCTGCCGAGGCTGCTGGCGCTGATATCGTTGGCGATGACGAGCTGATCGCAAAGATCGCCGGCGGCTTCATGGATTTTGACGTCGTCGTGACTACCCCCGATATGATGGGCCGCGTTGGCCGTCTGGGTAAGGTTCTGGGCCCCCGTGGCCTGATGCCCAACCCCAAGGCCGGCACTGTGGCTCCCGATCTGGGCAAGGCTGTCAGCGAGGCTAAGGCTGGTAAGATCGAGTACCGTCTGGACAAGCAGAACATCATCCATGTGCCCGTGGGCAAGGCTTCTTTCGGTGCAGAGAAGCTGTACACCAACCTGGACACTGTGATGGAGGCTATTGCCAAGGCAAAGCCCGCTGCAGCAAAGGGTACCTACTTCAAGAGCGCTACCATCGCCACCACCATGGGCCCTGGCATCCGTCTGAACACCCTGAAGTACGGTGTCTAATTTAGATTTCTGATGTTTTTCTGCCGTTCTGCGGAATGGTAGAAAAATTTTGTCGGAAATTGAAAAAAGTACTTGACAACACCGCACGTTTGCGGTATTATAATCATGCTGTTTTTAAGACAGCAGGCGCTGGAGTCCAGTGTAAAGTTTGACCGCCTGCCGAGAAACGTGCGTAAAGTTGCTTTATGCCTCTCTCTCGGCGCAGTGCGCGGGAGAGAGGCTTTTTTCATTGCTCCGGCTTTCGATACAAGTTTTTGAAACGAGGTGAAACCGAATGCCCAGTGCAAAGATTCTTTCTGAAAAGCAGGCTTACGTCGCTGATCTGAAGGCAAAGTTTGAGAGTGCGGTTTCCGGCTGCGTCGTCGCTTACGGCGGCATTAACGTCGAGAACGACACCAAGCTCCGTAAGGAGCTGCGTGAGGCAGGCGTTGATTACATGGTCGTGAAGAACACCATGCTGCGTCTGGCAGTTAAGGGTACCGCTCTGGAGGGTCTGGCTGAGAACTTCAAGGGCGACACCGCTGTTGCTTTTGCTCACGAGGATGACCCCATGGCTGCTGCCCGCATCCTGTGCAAGTATCAGGATGGCGATAAGTCCAAGAAGTTCGTCGTGAAGGCTGGCTTCATGGAAGGCAAGGCTATGAACGCCGCCGAGACCAACGCTATCGCAAAGCTGCCCAACCGCGAAGGTATGCTGTCCATGTTTGCAGGCGCCCTCACCAGCACTCTGTCTGGTCTGGCCGTTGCAATGCAGGCTTATGCCGACAAGCAGGAGGAGCCCGCTGCCTAATGGCCGCGTGACCGCCGCTTAACAAAAAACTGAAACAAACTAAAACCATTGATATTGGAGGGTTATTACCATGGCTTCTGAGAAGATTACTGCCATCATCGAGTCCGTTAAGGGCCTGACCGTTCTGGAGCTGAAGGAACTGATCGACACCTACTGCGAGGAGTTCGGTGTTTCTGCTGTTGCTGCTGCTGCTCCCGCTGCTGCCGGCGCTGCTGCTGCCGCTGAGGAAGAGAAGACCGAGTTCGACGTCATCCTGGCTGAGGCTGGCGCTACCAAGATGCAGGTCATCAAGGTCGTTAAGGAGATCACCGGTCTGGGCCTGAAGGAGGCTAAGGCTATCGTTGATGGCGCTCCCAAGGCTGTCAAGGAGAAGGTCTCCCAGGCTGAGGCTGACGACATCAAGAAGAAGCTGGAAGAGGCTGGCGCTAAGGTTGAGGTTAAGTAATTTAACCCCTTCTCTTACCGTTCTTTCTTGAACATCAAGAGGTCTGCACCACAAGGTGCAGGCCTCTTTTTGTATCTCTCCGTGAAAAAAGGCTTCAGAGACGCCCACAGACGTTTCTGAAGCCTAAAATCAAATTCCGCTCAAAAAAAGGCTACTGCACAAACCTGTGCAGCAGCCTTTCGTATTATTCTTCCGGTGCAGCCTTGCACTCCTCCACATAGGCTGCAATCTTGTCGATCTGAATCTGTGCCACGGCACGACCGGTCTCGTATACGCGGCGCAGCTGGGCAGGATCGCGCTCCATGGAGGGAATCTCCAGCGGGATGGGCGGGCGGATGACGAAGGCCCGGCCGGACTGCTCCAGCATGGAAATATAGGCCAGCGTCTCATTGTAGCGCTGGTGCCGGTCTGCCACGGCCTCCACAAAAGCGGGATAGCGCACATACCTTGCCCGGATGAGGGGCAGCATCTTGTTTTTCTGCTTTACAAAACCCTTGGGCTGGGTCAGGATGATCAGGTTGCGCTTGTAGCCGATAGACTCGAAAAAGCGCACAGGAATGGAATCCGCAACACCGCCGTCCAGCAGCTGATAGTGGCCGATCTTCACGATTTTGGCCGCCAGCGGCATGGATGCCGAAGCCTGCATCCACTGGATATCCTCGGCGTCGCCGGTGCGGCACTTGCGGTAGATAGGCTCGCCGGTGCGTACATCGGTGCACACCACAAAAAAGTCCATGGGGTTCTCCCGGAAAGCCTCGGTGTCAAAGGGATCCAGCTTTTCCGGCACGGTATGGTAGCAGAACTGCTCGCTGTACAGGTTGCCGGTGCGCAGCAGGTTGCCAAAGCTGGCGTAGCGCTTGTCGGTGCAGTATTCTGTGTTGTAGCGGATGGTGCGCCCGATTTGGTGCGACTTGTAGTTGCAGCCGAACACTGCCCCCGCCGACACACCAACGGCACCGTCCAGCTGGATGTTATGCTCCATCAGCACATCCAGTACGCCGGCGGTGAACATTCCGCGCATAGCGCCGCCTTCCAGCACAAGTCCTGTTTTCATACCATTTTCCTCCTCGTCCGGTCAAAAATCCCGGATATGACCCTTCTCCTATTAAGAATAGTATACTCAAAAACCGCGAAAGAACAAGGGAGGATAAACCAAAAATGACCCGACAACCTCACGAAGTTTCGGTATTTTTGGACAAGGTCATACTTTTAGAAAAAACGAAGAGGTTTGGTGTCGTAATTTTACGAATTTTGGCATGAAAACCCCTTGTCAAAGCGGGATGCTTCCGGTATACTAGGTGAAACATTATATCATGGGTGCGTGTGGCGCGCGCCCGGGAATGGAAAACAGGCGGGCACTTTTCGCGGCGGGCGAGCCGGAGGCAGAAAACGCGCCTGCAAGGGTTGGAGGATATATTTTATGAAGATGCTGGAAGATCGTATCCGCAAGGACGGCATTGTGCGCGAGGGCAACGTGCTCAAGGTGGACAGCTTTATCAACCACCAGATGGACATCCCGCTGTTCCGCGAGATGGCGCGGGAGTGGAAGCGCCTGTTTGCGGGCAAGCCCATCAACAAAGTGCTCACCATCGAGGCCAGCGGCATCGGCATTGCGGCTGTGGTGGCCAGCGAGCTGAACGTGCCGGTGGTGTTTGCCAAAAAATCCATGAGCATCAATCTGGACTACGACAACTACAAGACCCAGATCCAGTCCTTCACCCACAAAAAGATCTACAACGTCATCGTGTCCAAAAAGTTCCTCACCCCGGAGGATCATGTGCTGATCATCGACGATTTTCTGGCCAACGGCTGCGCCTTGATGGGCCTGCTGGAACTGGCCGAGGAAGCCGGTGCCACCGTAGAGGGCATCGGCATCGCCGTGGAAAAGGGCTTCCAGCAGGGCGGTGAGCTGATCCGCAGCAAGGGCATCCAGCTGGAGAGCCTTGCCATCGTGGACGCCATGGACAGCACCACCGGCGAGATCACCTTCCGCCCCCAGCCGAACCAGAACTAAAAATCATTATACATTTCAGCGTAACGGAATGTCTGCGGACGTTCCGTTATTTTTTTTTGCGGCTGAATAGCAGCATTTGCAGCGGCGCTGCGGGTAAAGGTATCTGCTTGCCGCAAGCGTGCAAAGACGCTCCGCTGGGCCAGAGGCAGGGAGGGGTGTTTCGAATCCCCCCTCCCTACCTCTGGACTCCACCCACCCCGCAACAGGCCAAGGGCTGCACGCCCTTGACAATCCTAAAGAAGAAGTCGAAGCACAAAAAAGCTAGCGCTGCGCCAGTCGGCGCTATCGCTTTAACGCTTTTTTCGCTTCTCCATTAAAAGCCCCTCAGTCGCTGCGCGACAGATTCCCCTTTTTGTCACCTGCGGTGACATCTTCCCCCGGCCGGGGGAAGTCGGCCCTCTCGGGGGAGCGGGCACGCCCGCAAACTTTGCGCTTGAGCCGGAAACTGTGCCACCATGCCAAAGGCTCCCTCCCAGAGGGAGCTGGCAAAGCCGCAGGCTTTGACTGAGGGAGTTCACACCCCCTTTATGACAGAATTATGAATCTTTATAAACATTTTTGCAAAGGGCTTGACAGCAGGGCAAAAACGGTTATAATGGTCTTAGCACTCAGGAACAAGGAGTGCTAAACAAACAAAAGCGATACAAAAAGGAGGCAGGCGCTATGACGATGGATGCACGCAAGCAACGGGTCTTGCAGGCAATCGTGGCGCTGTATGGCCTTGAGGGCGAGCCGGTGGGCAGCAGCGTGCTGGCAAACTACTTTGACATGGCAGTGTCCAGCGCAACGCTGCGCAACGAGATGGCGGCGCTGACAAAGCTGGGTCTGCTGGAGCAGCCCCACACCAGCGCAGGGCGTGTGCCCAGCGCCAAGGGCTACCGGTATTATCTGGACAACCTGCTGACCGACGATCAGCCGCTGGACCGCGTTACCCGCGCCCGGGTGGATGCGGTGTTCGCCAGCCTTGACCACGAGCCGGAAAAGCTGGCACAGGGCGCTGCCAAGGCGCTGGCCGCCATCAGCGGCTGCACCGCCGCCGTCAGCACTCCCTGCGCCGAGGATCTGTGCATCGCCCATTACGAGGTGGTGCAGGTGGGTCGCAGCGCAGCCGCTGTGCTGGCTGTGACCACTGCCGGTTACGTCCGCACCCGGGTGGCGCGGGTACGCACCGGGCTTTCCCGGGAAAATGCAGCCGCCCTTGCGGCGCTGCTCAACCGCAACCTTACCTTTGTGGCACCGGTGGATCTTTCCACCCGGCTGCTGGCAGAGCTGTGCAGCCAAATCGACCCGGAGCTGGTTCCGGTCATCAGCGCAGCCGCTGCGATTCTGCAGGACAGCGTAAAGCCTCATGTATTTCTGGGCGGCGAGCAGTACCTGCTGGACTGGCCGCAGCTGGACGGCAGAGTGGGTGATATCCTTACCCTGCTGAACGACGAGGAACAGGCCGCAAGCCTGATCGCACCCCCGGAAAACCGCAGCGAAAGCGTGCTGCTGGGCGAGGATCTGGAACCGCAGATCCCCGGGCTGTGCATCGTGAGCGACCGGTATCTGGTAGGCGGCGGGCTGTGGGGCTCCATTGCCCTGATCGGCCCCACCCGGATGCCCTTCCAGAAGTTGATGCCCCTGCTGCACGAGTTTGCAGACCAGCTGGGCGAGGGCATGAGCGGTAAACGAAAAGACACCCCGCAGGCTGCCGTACCACGGCGGACTGTGATCTATAAGGAGGATCTGGAATGAGCGAAGAAGCAAAGAACACGGTGCCCGAGACCGAGCAGCCGGAGACTGCCCCCGAGGAAAAGACCGCTGCCGCAGCGCCCGAACAGGCTGCTGCCGAAGCTGCCACCGAAGAGGACAAGAAGAAGGACGGCGGCTGGTTCAACAAGAAGGCCCGGGAGATGGAAGCCGTTAAGGCAAAGCTGGATGCAGCGGAAAAGAACGCTGCACAGGCCAAGGATCAGCTGCTGCGCATGGCTGCCGAGTACGACAACTACCGCAAGCGCTCCACCCGCGAGGCCGACCAGAAGTTTGGCGACGGTGTTTCCCATGCAGTGGAAAAGATCATCCCCATTCTGGATACGCTGGATATGGCTGCCAACGCCCCCACTACCGATGAGAATTACAAAAAGGGCGTGGTCATGACGCTGGATAAGGCGGCAAAGGCACTGGAAGCCCTCCATGTGGAGGAGATCGAGGTGCTGGGCAAGCCCTTTGACCCCAACTTTATGAATGCTGTGCAGCAGATCCCCGCCCCGGACGGGCAGGAGAGCGGCACGGTGGTCACCGTTTTCCAGAAGGGTTACAAGCTGGGTGACAAGATCATCCGCCATGCAACCGTTGTGGTGGCCGAATAAATAAGCCGAACCTCCCGCAAGGGAGTTTGCAATAACATCCGCTTGACATCATCATAAGCATCATATAAACAAGATTTGTTCTTTCGAGAGGAGACTTCATTATGAGTAAGATTATTGGTATCGACCTTGGTACTACCAACAGCTGCGTGGCTGTTATGGAGGGCGGCGAGCCTGTTGTCATCGCCAACTCTGAGGGCGCCCGCACCACCCCGTCCGTTGTCGGCTTCACCAAGACCGGCGACCGTCTGGTAGGTCAGGTTGCAAAGCGTCAGGCTATCACCAACCCCGACAACACCGTTTCTTCCATCAAGCGTCAGATGGGCACCGACCACAAGGTGACCCTGAACGGCAAGGAGTACACTCCCCAGCAGGTCAGCGCTATGATCCTGCAGAAGCTGAAGGCTGATGCCGAGGCTTATCTGGGCGAGACTGTCACCGAGGCCGTCATCACTGTGCCTGCCTACTTCAACGACAGCCAGCGTCAGGCCACCAAGGACGCAGGCACCATTGCCGGCCTGAATGTCCGCCGTATCATCAACGAGCCCACCGCAGCTGCTCTGGCTTACGGTGTAGATAAAGAGGACGACCAGAAGATCATGGTCTACGATCTGGGCGGCGGCACCTTCGATGTGTCCATCATCGAGATGGGCGACGGTGTTACCGAGGTTCTGGCCACCAACGGCGATACCCATCTGGGCGGCGATGACTTCGACCAGCGCATCATCGACTGGATGGCAGACGCCTTCCAGACCGAGAACGGCATCGACCTGCGCAAGGACAAGATGGCTGCACAGCGCCTGAAGGAAGCTGCCGAGAAGGCTAAGATCGAGCTGTCCAGCGCAATGAGCAGCCAGATCAACCTGCCCTTCATCACCGCTGATGCTACCGGCCCCAAGCACTTGGATATGACCCTGACCCGCGCAAAGTTCAACGAGCTGACCGCTGATCTGGTCGATCGCACCATGACCCCCGTGCGCAAGGCTCTGCAGGATGCAGGTCTGCGCGCTTCCGACCTGAAGAAGGTCCTGATGGTCGGTGGTTCTACTCGTATCCCCGCTGTCTACGATGCCGTGAAGAAGGAACTGAACTGCGAGCCCTTCAAGGGCATCAACCCCGATGAGTGCGTGGCTGTCGGTGCTGCTATTCAGGGCGGCGTTCTGAACGGCGAGAAGAAGGGTCTGCTGCTGCTGGATGTCACCCCGCTGAGCCTCGGCATTGAGACTCTGGGCGGCGTGTGCACCAAGATCATCGACCGCAACACCACCATCCCCACCCACAAGAGCCAGGTGTTCTCCACCGCAGCCGATAACCAGCCCTCTGTTGAGGTCAACGTGCTGCAGGGCGAGCGTGAGTTTGCCCGCGACAACAAGAGTCTGGGTGTGTTCCATCTGGACGGTATTGCTCCGGCTCCCCGTGGCGTGCCTCAGATCGAAGTTACCTTCGATATCGATGCCAACGGCATCGTGAAGGTCAGCGCTAAGGATCTGGGCACCGGCAAGGAGCAGAACATCACCATCACCGCTTCCACCAATATGTCCAAGGAGGACATCGACAAGGCTGTGAAGGAAGCTGAGCAGTTTGCTGCCGACGATAAGAAGAAGCGTGAAGAGGTCGATATCCGCAACGGTGCCGACCAGATGGTGTTCCAGACCGAGAAGATGCTGAAGGAGAACGGCGACAAGCTGCCCGCAGACGTGAAGAGCGATGCCGAGGCAAAGCTTGCTGACCTGAAGACCGCTGTCCAGTCCGGCAACGTGGACGATATCAAGGCAAAGCAGGAAGCCCTGAGCCAGGTGTTCGAGAAGATGTATCAGGCAGCCGCTGCCGCACAGCAGGCCGCCGGTGCACAGCCCGGTGCTGACGCAGGCGCAACTAACGAAAAGCCCAACGATGACGGCGTTGTGGATGCCGACTTCAAGGAAGTCTAAGTCTGACACAAAGCGCTGTGTCCGGCCAAACCGGCGGGCACACGCGCAATAGAGCAAAAGCCGCTCCGGTTTAGGCCGGAGCGGCTCTTGCTGGTTTATAGAATGTAAACCCTCTCAGTCATTGCTTCGCAATGCCAGCTCTCCCGATGGGCGAGCTTTTGGCGGTGAGGACAAGTTTCCCTTCTCGGTCTAAGCTCCCCCCTCGGGGGAGCTGGCGCGTCAGCGCCTGAGAGGGTTTCGGCGGAGACAGACCGTGACGGGAGAGGTTGGAGAGGTGAGTGGATATGGCACAGGAAAAGCGTGATTATTACGAAGTGCTGGGGGTATCCAAGGGCGCAAGCGATGCCGAGATCAAAAAGGCATACCGCAAGCTTGCCATGAAGTACCACCCGGACTATAACCCCGGCGATAAGGACGCCGAGGCAAAGTTCAAGGAGATCAACGAAGCAAACGAGGTGCTTTCGGACCCGAAAAAGCGCCAGCTGTACGACCAGTACGGCTTTGCCGGTGTTGACCCCACTTATGCAGCACAGAACGGCGGCGGCCCCGGCGGCTTTGGCGGTTTTGGCGGCGACGGCGTGGATCTGGGCGACATTTTTGGCGATATCTTCGGCGGTGGCTTTGGCGGCTTCGGCGGCTCGTCCCGTCAGGCAAACCCCAACGCCCCCCGCAAGGGGCAGGACATCCGGGTGCGCATCACCCTGAGTTTTGACGAGGCCGTGCACGGCTGCAAGAAGAACATTACCATCACCCGCCAGCAGGAGTGTACTGAGTGCCACGGCTCCGGCTGTGCCGCCGGTACCAGCCCCGAGACCTGCCCGGACTGCGGCGGACGCGGCTTTGTCATCCGCCAGCAGCGCACCCCCTTTGGCGTGATGCAGACCCAGCAGCCCTGCTCCCGCTGCGGCGGCAAGGGCAAGCTGGTAAAGAACCCCTGCAAGGTCTGCCACGGCAGCGGCAAGGTGGCTACCAAAAAGACGCTGGAGGTGTCCATCCCCATGGGCATCGACGACGACCAGAGCTTTGCACTGCGCGGCATGGGCGATGCCGGTACCAACGGCGGCCCCGCCGGTGACGTCATCGTCATGGTCACCGTGCGCCCCAGCGAGGTGTTCCAGCGCGACGGCTACGATGTGTGGGTCACCGTGCCCATCACTTACAGTCAGGCTGTGCTGGGCGACAGCGTCACCGTGCCCTCCATTGACGGCAAGGTGGAGTACACCGTGCCCGAGGGCACCCAGAGCGGCACCACCTTCCGCCTGCGCGGCAAGGGCATCCAGTACCTGAACGGCCGTGGCCGCGGCGATATGTACGTCAAGTGCGAGGTGGAGATCCCCAAAAAGCTGAACAAGGCGCAGCGCGATGCCCTGAAGAAGTTTGAGGGCACTTTGAAAGAAGAAAACTACGAAAAGCGTAAGGGCTTCTTCAAAAAGCTGAAGGATATGTTCAACGCATAAGGTATGAAATCCCCTGAGCTGCCGGAAACAGCAGTTCAGGGGATTTTTGTTTTTTGCTGCAAATTTTACGTTGAATTTTACAACAAGATGCGTTATACTAAAACTGAAAGGAGTGGATAATATGCCGAATATTAAACCGATCTCTGATTTGCGAAATTATAACGAGGTATTGCGGGATGTGGAGGAAGGCTCGCCGGTCTTTCTGACCAAGAACGGCCGCGGAAAATATGCCATTGTGGAACTGCGTGATTATGAGAAAGCACAGGCAACGATCCGTCTGATGAGTGAGATCGCAAAAGGTCGCCGCTCCGGGGAAGAGAAAGGCTGTCTGACCAGTGAAGAAATGAGGGCGCATTTCCGTGCAAGAGCAAATGAAAAATAAGATCTTATACACAGACGAGGCACGCTGTGATTTGGATTCGATCTGGGATTATATTGCACTTGATCTGCAAAATCAGCAGGCGGCGGAAAGACTTGTCAATAAAATCATGGACAGAGTAGATCAGCTGGAAGATTTTGCGGAGAGCGGAATGCTGCTTTCATCCATATCGGAAGTAATAGGAGAAGAACGGTTCCTTGTATGCGAGAACTATTTGATTTTTTACCATACCGGAAAATCGGTGGTCACGGTCGACCGTGTACTCTATGGCCGCAGGGACTATCTGAGCGTGTTGTTTGATAAAACAAGGGAAGAACCTTTGGAAGAGGATTCTTTGCCGGAAGAATGAGCATAAAAACAGCGGAGGCGCTGCCCTTTCGGGCAGCGCCTCCGCCTGCTTTGTTCTTTGGTGTACTCCGAGCCGGTCTTATGAGATAAGATGGATCAGAGCAGGATGACTGCTGCGTTGATGACCAGACCGACACCAGAAGCGGTTGAAGTGACGAACCATGCAGCGCAGGCGAGGTCGCGGATGGTGTTGGCAGTGCTCTTCTCCATATCAGTAGCCAGAGCATCCAGACCCTTCTCCATCCAAGTGTTGGGGTTCTTACGGCGGTAGTCGCGGACAGCGGTCACGCCTTTGAACCAGCCGTACGGAGGAATCAGCCAGCACAGCAGAGCCTCAGACATGGTAGCATTGGCGCCGCCTTCGGTGTAGGTCATTTCCTCAGTGGACAGTACATTGTAGTACGCGGGCATCATCATTTTTTCCATAATAACACTCCTTTTGAAACAAAGCTATCCAAAACGGTGCATCCCAAAACGCACCGTTTTATCTGATTAAAAAGGTCAGCGCACAATCAGCAGAATGGCGCTCAGGGGAGCCAGCGCCACCACCATGGTGGTGGAAACGGCATCCCGCACAAAGTTGCCGGCGGATTTGCCCATATCGGCGGCAAGGGCATCGGTGGCGCGGCCCATCACGGTAAAGAAGTTGCCGTCCTTGTTGCCGTCCTGCTGCAACCATGTGCGTGCCTGCTTGATGCCCCAGATGTAGCTGGAGGCCAGCACCACAGCACCTACGACCGTTGCGGCAGTAGTGGCGAGACTGGCAGCATCATCCACTGCGCCGCCGCCGGTGGTATAGGTCATTTCTTCGTTGGAAAGTACCGCATAATCTGCGGGATAATTCATCTTTTTCATCATCAATACTCCTTTGTCAAAGGGAAATGCCGCATTGCATCCCGATCCCCCGGCGTCTATACCCAAAGGCTGATAGAGCATTGTTCTCTATATGGCCATTCTACAACAGTGGTCGGATTTTATCAAGGGGTTTTGGCACATCTGTGCAAAAACTGGCGGGACGCATGAAATTGCGGCTATAAATTTGTGAAAATAGACTGCAATAATTTAGGCTTTTGGCTGTTTAGCCCTGTACCCCGGCGCGGTAGAGGTAGGGGTCGCTCTTGAAGCTGTCAAAGTTGTACAGCACAAGGATCTGGTCGTAGCCGTTGTCGGCAATCAGCTTGTCCAAGCCGTAGTTGTAGTTGCGGAAGTCCACCACATCGATGTCGGCGTAGTTGGCGGTCAGGTAGGGTACAAAGCAGTTGGCGTAGCTGTCCTTGATGACAAGGATGCGCCCACTGCCGTTGCCCTGCACCCGGCTTAAACCGTTGTTGCCGTGCAGGAACATGGCGTATTTATCATAAACGGAGAGCTTATCTGTGTCGTACAGGCCGGTGGTCTGCCCCTCGGTGGGCTGACCTGCCGCCGTCACGTTCCATACCGTCAGGGTGTTGGCAAGGTCGTAGTAGGTGATCATGTCCGGCACGGCGTTCCATGTGCGCGCCTTGGCGTAGTGGGTGCCGTAAAAGCCGTCGGCAGTCAGCGCAGTGTGGGCGGCGGTGTCAAAGGGGGTAAGGCCAAGGGTCTGGCACAGCTGGCTGTAAGCGTAGTAGGCACCAAGGCTCGTCCAGTGGTGGTCGGTGCGGTAATAAATATACTCGCTCTTGTGGGCGGTAAGGGTGGGGCGCACGTCCACAAAGCTGCCGCCGGCCGCCTGCACCGCAGCGGAAAGCTGGTCAAGGTAGCCGTCCTCGTCCAGCAGAGGGGCGTTTGCGGGCACGTTCTCTTTATAGATATCGCTGGCAGCGGGTGCCACCAGTACATTCACCTTGCCCGGGTAGCGCTGGCACAGGCTGGTGAGCGCTGCGGTGTTTTTGGGCAGGGTGCGCTCCTCGCTGGAAAGCAGCCCGTAGGTGCGGGGGAACATCATGTGCTCCTTGCCCAGCAGGATGCCGCCGTTCTGCTGCTTTTGCAGCAGGGTGGTCTCCACCACGCTCTGCAGGCTGATCCACTGGTCGCGCCCCGCCACCTGATCCTTGACATATTTCGTGTAGGCGGTAAAGTAGCTGTTCAGCCCCTTGGCGGTGAACTGGGTCAGCGCCGGGCGCTGGCTCAGGGTAGTGTTCTCCAGCTCGCTGTAACTGCGGTCCGGGGTGACCATATCCAGCGCGAACAGCCCGATGAAAAACAGGCTGAACACCACCAGCACCGGATAGTGCAAAAGGGAGGAGGTCTTTTTCTCGTGTTTGGACATCTTCCCGCCTCCTTAAAAGTTAAAGTACAGGAACGGGCTGTTGGTGCTGCCCACCACATAGGCGGTGGAGACCACCAGCAGCGTCAGGATGGCGGCGCAGCGGGTGACCACGTTCTTGCGCAGCACATCCCACAGCTTTTCGATCAGCGGGGTGCAGCACACCACGCTTACCGCCAGCAGCACGCCGTAATTCCGCAGGAAATACAGCGGCGACACCCCGCCGGAGGGGATAAAGAGCTTCTGGAACAGCAGCCCGAAGGACACGCCAGTGTCGTTGCCCACGAACATCGCCCAGCCCACCACCACGAGGAACAGGGTGTAGAAATGCGGCCATACCCTGCCTTTTTTCAGGTAGGGCAGCAAAAACAGCTTTTCAGCCGCCAGCAGCACAAAGTAGTAAAGACCCCAGCAGATAAAGTTCCAGTTCGCGCCGTGCCAGATGCCGGTGAGCAGCTCCACGATGAACAGGTTCAGGATCTGCCGCTTGAGCCCCTTGCGGTTGCCGCCCAGCGGGATATACACATACTCCCGGAACCAGCCGGACAGGGTCATGTGCCAGCGCCGCCAGAACTCAGTGATGGAAGCGGAGATATAGGGATAGTTGAAGTTTGCGGGGAAGTCGAAGCCCAGCATCTTGCCCATGCCGATGCCCATGAGGGAGTAGCCGGAGAAATCGAAGTACAGCTGTAAGCTGTATGCGATGATGCCCAGCCACACCAGCGGGGTGGAAGCGTTTGCCAGACCCACAAAGGTGGTGGAGGGGCTGTCGGCTACCCCGATAATGTCTGTCCACAGCGCGCCCACGGCGTCCGCCAGCAGCACCTTTTTGGCAAGACCGAAGGTGAACAGGGTCATGCCCTCTTCAATCTGCTTTAAATTATAGCGGTGCTTGTAGACGTGCAGCTGGTCGGAGACGTCCCGGTACTTGACGATGGGCCCCGCGATGAGCTGCGGGAACATGACCACATAAGCGCCGAAATCGACGATGTTGCGCTCGGCTTTTACATCCCGGCGGTAGACGTCGATGGAGTAGGAAAGGGTCTGGAAGGTGTAGAAGCTGATGCCCAGCGGCAGGGTGCCGATGCCTTGAATTTCGGCAAAAGCGGTGCCCAGCAGGGCGTTGGCGCTGCGCAGCACAAAGTTTGCGTACTTGAAGTAGAACAGCATCCCTAAGCTGCCAATGAGCGCCACCAGCAGAAAGAAGCGGCGCAGCGCGGGCTTTGCATCAAAATGTTCGATGGCAAGGCCGCTGAGATAGTTGATGAGGATAAGCGCCACCATGACCGGGAAAAAGCGCACCTCGCCCCAGCAGTAGAACACCAGACTGCACAAAAACAGCACGGTGTTTTTCAGTTTTGCGGGGGCAAGATAGTACAGCGCCAGCGTGATGGGCAGAAAACGAAACAGGAAGATGATGGTGCTGAAAACCAAGGGGTCAGCCTCCTTTTTTACACGGAATTACAGACTCAGCCTTCCCCCGGCCGGGGGAAGGTGGCATGACGGATGCGGGCGCAGCTTCAGCAGAAATACCCCTCATCAGGGGCTTTCTACTGAAAAAAGCCGATGCCGCAGATGGCACCGGCTCAGAAGATCAGATTCAGCTGTTCAGGGCGCTGTCCACAGCACTGTTCAGGTCTGCGGTGCACTCGTTGGAGGCAATCACCATGACCACACGGTCACCCTTGGAGGAGATGATGGCGTTTTCCACGTTGCTCTGTGCCTGTGCAAACTCGGCGTAGTTGCCGTAGAAAGCCACCTGATCCTGCTTGTAGCTCTCCAGCGCGGTCACCACGTCCTGTGCCTTGCCGGAAGCGGCTTCCACCACCAGCACAAGGCCGGCGTCGCCGTTGTCGTTGCTCTTTACGCCCTTGTAGGCGGCTACGTCCTCCGCCTTCAGGCCGAAGTCGTACTCGATGTTCATGGCAGAGATCTCGAACTGGTTGGAGATGGGGTTGGCAGCCAGCAGGGTCTCCACGGCGCTGTCCAGATCGGCGGTGCCGTTTTCAGCGGTATCCGCTGCCGGGGCGGCAGTGCTGGAAGCCGGTGCAGAGGCAGAGGCGCCGGACACGGAGGACGGTGCGGAAGAAGCGCTGCCGCCGCAGCCGGTCAGGGCAACAGCCAGCACGGCGCTGACGGCGATCACAGAGAGTTTTGTGCGGTTTATCATAAAATATTCCTTCTTTTGTTGAATTCATCTGTCACAGCCCGGGGCGGTATCGCGCACCGGGGCAGACTGTATTTATCTTACCATAACAGCAGGTAAATTGCAACGCACCCCGCAGGGTTTTCCGGCAGTTTTCATCGGATTTTAACCGGTCACGGTCTCCCCGGCGGCAATGCGCTGCAAAACGGCGATGGCGTCCTCCAGACACAGGCCGCTCTGGTTGAGCAGGGCGGCGTTTTCCGGGCCCACATAGCGCCAGTGCCACGGCTCGTAGGTG
>OHDI01000382.1_pt1 | contig 22891 bp, 15 predicted proteins | sample 1566981 | NCBI WGS metagenome assembly OHDI01 (sample SAMEA3879509, study PRJEB24766) | human gut metagenome | biome: human-associated habitat; feature: feces | place: USA | collected 1985/1987 | reverse complement strand
CTTGCTCTCGGCCTTCTCCCAGGAAATCTCGCCCAAGGTTGTATCGTCAAAAATATGGTCAAATTCCGCCGCAAGAGGGCCTTCCCCTTCCTTTTTGCCCACCACTGCGGCAAAGCCCTGTATCACAGGGCGGGAAGGCAGGGTAATGGTGAAACGGCCAGTCCTGATCGCCATAATTCTTCCCCCTCCTTAAAACAACCGGAAGATCCATAAGATCAGCCCATAAAGCACTGCGGCAGCCGGCCCATATAAGATCACCGGCCCCGCCACGGAAAAAATTTGCGCACCGGTGCCGAGAATCCGGCCCTCACTCTGGAATTCCATCGCCAGGGAAACAACCGCATTCGCAAAGCCTGTAATCGGCACGATTGTGCCAGCCCCTGCATGCCGGGCAATTTTATCAAATACTCCAAATGCAGTCAGAATCGCCGTAAGGGCAATCAGCGTGACGGACACCGTCGTTTTCGCCTGATCCTCACTGAGATGCGCCATCAGATAAAGGCTGTTGAGCCCCTGACCGATCACGCAGATCAGCCCGCCGATTAAAAAGGCTTTGAGCGTATTGAGCGCCTTGTGCGAAGGCGGCGAAGCCTGATCCGCCATCTTGCTGTATTCATTCCCTGTAACCGCCATAAATAACGTCTCCTTTGTATTCAGATGACATTCGTCATGGCTCTATTTTTTCCGCAGCATGGAAAGTTATACGCACAATGCAGCCTGCAAAACGAAAAGAAACGCTTTTCGTCCTCTCTGCATGTCAAATTTGGTCAAATAGAAGCACTTATCATTCACAGTTCGTTTACAATTTTTTCTTAACTTGCACACATGCGCCGTTTATTATAAAATGCATATGGTATGTCTTACTGCTAGCTTGGGGAGTGGTTATTTTGCCGCTGATCGACATCCGCAATGTTTATAAAATTTATAATCCCGGTGAAAACGAGGTGCATGCGCTGGACGGCGTTACCTTGAAGATTGAACGGGAAGAATTTGTCGCCATCGTGGGGCAGTCCGGCTCCGGTAAATCTACGCTGATGAATATGATCGGCCTGCTCGACTCCCCTACCAGCGGCGAATATTACCTCGATGACGAAGATGTTTCCAAGCTTTCAGACGATAAGCTCTCCGAAATCCGCAATAAGCAGATTGGTTTTATTTTTCAGGGGTTTAACCTGATCCCCAGCCTCACCGCGCAGGCCAATGTGGAGCTGCCGCTGGTTTATCGCGGCATGGCGGCGCAGGAGCGGCATGAGCTTTCCATCAAGGCGCTCGAGCGCGTAGGGCTTGGGCACCGGCTCAATCACCGCCCCTCGGAAATGTCCGGCGGCCAGCAGCAGCGCGTGGCGATCGCACGCGCGGTGGCGGCCCGTCCCCCCGTGATTCTGGCTGATGAGCCAACCGGCAACCTGGATTCCCATTCCGGCAAGGAGGTTATGCGCATTCTGCATGAGCTCAGCGAGGAGGGCCGCACCGTGATTCTCATTACGCATGATAATGGGATTGCGGCGGAGGCGAAGCGAGTCGTCCGCATTCAGGATGGCAAAGTGGTAGACGACTATCTCAACACCTAATCGCGCCGCAGAGTAAAGGGTTCGATTTACCCCTATTGTTTCATTTTAAAATAATTTTTCCCTGCTGTTTATATCATTTGTAAACAGCAGGTTTTTTGATGGGAACGCCTGGCAGTGGCTACATTCTGTGCAAAGGCTGCACTCTATGCAGCCGCGCAAAAAGGGCGCCGGATCACGACCCAGCGCCCCAAATCATTCATATCCTGCCTCACACAGCCGCCTAAGAGATATACGGCGAAGGATTCACACGTGTGCCGTTGCGGATCACCTCAAAATGTAGGTGCGGCCCGGAGGAATTGCCCGTTGAGCCAATGCTCGCAATCTGCTGGCCCTGTGAAACCTGCTGGCCCACGCGCACCCGGATCGAGCCGGATTTACAATGGGAATAACCCGTTTGAAGCCCGTTGCCATGATTGATGACAACACGGTATCCATGGCCAGTGGAATCCCATCCGGCATAGGTCACCGTACCGCTGGCCGCGGCTACGATCGGGCGGCCTGATGCGCCGTTGGCTGTAATATCCATTCCCCTATGGCCATTGTGGCCATATCGTTGCGAAACCTGATGCGCTGTAGGGGCCGGCCACATCAGCTTCGTGGATACAGAACCACTGCCATAATAGATGGGCGATGTGGAGGAACTATAGCCGCTCGAACTTCCACTGCTACTATAGCTGCTCTTGGACTTCGTGCCAACATTCACCTTCTTCGGCACCGGGTCCTTCACTACCTTTGCGCTCACCTGCTTCGTACTTACCGCCACATGATCAATATACGTCACCAGCTCTGTGATCTGGCGCTCCCCGTTGACTCCCTCCTGCACCGTTTTCGTCCGCCCCACATACATGCTGGAGGTTTTGGTCTCTTCCGTTTCATATGGGATCTCTTCCGTGCGCTGCACCGTTTTGATGATCTTGACACGCAGGTAGTTCACTTCATTCGACACCAGCAGTTGATCCCCTACGTGGATCGTTTCCGTCAGCCCGCTGTTCATTCCCATCAGGGCCTTCGTCGTCAGGTCGTTTGCCTGCGCGATTCCTGATACCGTGTCGCCTTCCTTTACCGTGTAGTATACCGCTTCCGCCTTCTTGCTCCTCAGCTTCTGTTCCAGCTGTTCCGCGTCCCACACCGTCTTTTCATTATCCGGATACAAGCCCTGCACATAGCTAACCTCTTCCACAAAGTCCGCGATGGTGTTTGCCTCATCCGTTTTCTTCTCATTCAAAATTTTATCAAATACGCTTACCGCATCCGTTTCGTTTTTCACCGCGCACACAAACTGCCCATCCACATACACGCCGCATGCGTTTGTAATCTTGCTGCTCGAATGCTCAATTAGCTTATCCGACATTGTATTGGCATCCGTCAGCTGATCAATCGATATCGGCTTCAGCTTATACGTTGGCTTCGATATCAGCTCGCCCGTGCTCTCCGTTTCTTCCGCTGCAAGGCTCCGCGTGCCCAAGTTGACCACCCGGCCACCCGCTCCGGCGGTTGAAACATCTTCCGCTGCGGGCTGCTCTTCTGCCTGTTGACTACCCGTCATGATCCGGCTCCGTGCAAGCTTCTCCGCCTCCAGATACACCGATTCGCTCGCCACATAGCCGATTTTCTGATCGTTATAGCTCACTTCCAGCGCAAAGGTGACACTCCCCCAATGCGCCACTGTCGTTGCAAGCAGCACACATGCGCCAATGGGCAGCGCCGTGTTGAAAAGCGTACCGAACAGCTTCTTATGCCGCTTGAATGCTTTGGCTGCATAATGCCACAGCACAGGGAACACCGACAGCGGGCTTTCTTTCATGCACCGCCCCAGGTTCGAGCGCACACTGCGCATCTCTGCCCGCAGATACCTCGCCTCATCCGCCGCCTCGTGATAGGCGCGGAAAACATACCGATCCACCGTTACAAGCACGAAGCGCCCGCCAAACCGGAGCATCTGGAACGGCAGCCGCAGATACCGCTCGATATGCCGGTAAAACCGCTTACTATACCGCTGCGTCTGCATTCCCACCAGCGATATCCACCGGTAGATTGCCTCCACCATTGCTCCCGCTGCATACGCCGCGCGCTTCGATGCAGCCTTTTCTTGGCTGTTTTGCTCTGGATGTTCGCTATTTGTTTCTATAGAGGTTTCCAGTACCTGCTGTGCCAGCCTCTCCCATTTGGCATCTTTCAAGCCCATCCGGAAACGCCTCCATCTTCTTTCAAGTTGATTACAAAATGGTTACAATTGGTTACAAATTGGTTTCCATTATACACACCTTAACCATCCGAAGCAAGCTCGCATCACAGATTTCGGCATTTTATATAGAAATAACACCATGAATTCAGGCACTTTGATAGTGTGTTTTCTCCATTCATCCTTTAATTCAAAAAAGCATTTCCTCATCCCTTCTGTAAAGCTATATAACTTTACATAATTATGTTCTAAAACAATAAAATATAGCAATTAATTTCTCAATCTAACACAACAAGAAGTCCTTTTCCAGATGATCAAAAAAGCCTGCCGGATTACTCCGCTTTGCCCGCAACAAAAAAGCATACTGCAAAATGTGCAACCATTTCACAGTATGCTCTTCTATCATCTGATGGGTGCTGCATAGCCTTTCGCGTCAAAGCAGCGGGCAGCTCCATTCAATCGATATCCACACGGATCTTTTCATTCGCGCGGGTGGCAACGGATTTCATTACCGTGCGGATCGCTTTTGCAATCCGGCCCTGCTTGCCGATGACACGGCCCATATCCGGCTGTGCAACATGAAGGTGGTAAACAGTCGTGCCTTCCTCATCCGGCGCATCCACATCGACTGAAACAGCGGAGGGATCCTCCACGAGGCCCTGTGCGATTGTAATCAGTAACTCCTTCAAAATGAAGCCCTCCTAATCAATGGGCAATTTATTTGATGATATCGTTCTTCTTGAAAATCGCCTTTACGGTATCCGTCGGCTGAGCGCCGTTTGCGATCCATTTGGCGGCCTTTTCCGCGTCGATCTTCACGACGGGCGGATCCTGAAGCGGATTATAATAGCCGATTTCCTCGATGAAGCGGCCATCGCGCGGATAGCGGGAATCCGCGACCACAATGCGGTAAAAGGGTGCCTTCTTTGCGCCCATACGGCGCAGCCTGATTTTAACTGCCATAACTACATTCCTCCAAAAATGAAAATGATTTATTGGTTCATCACGTTTTCACCTGCCGTTTGGGGCTACGGGGCTGACGTGCTGAAAGCAAATTTTAAAACAGCCCTCCGCCCATGCCCGGCGGAAGCTGGCCCATACGGCGCATCTTTTTGCGCATACCCTTGCCGCTGAACTGCTTGAACATCCGCTGCATATCGCGATACTGCTTCAAAAGACGGTTGACATCCTCCACCTGCATGCCGCAGCCCGCCGCGATCCGTCGCTTGCGGGAAGGGTTGATCAGATCCTGCTTTTCACGCTCTGCGGGCGTCATGGAGAGGATAATGGCCTGTGTGCGGTCAAATTGCCGCTCGTCGATCTCCACATCATTCAGCTGCTTGCCCACACCAGGCAGCATCGCAAGCATCTCCTTGAGATTGCCCATTTTCTTCATCTCACGCAGCTGATTGAGCAGATCATTGAGGTCGAATTTATTCTTTCGGAGCCTGGCCTCAAGCTCCATCGCCTTTTTTTCATCAAGCGACGTTTCCGCCTTCTCGATCAGGGATAATACATCCCCCATGCCGAGAATACGGGAGGCCATACGATCCGGATGGAACGCATCAAGGTCGCCGAGCTTTTCCCCTGTGCCGATGAACTTGATCGGCTTGCCTGTGACCGCGCGCGCAGAAAGCGCTGCGCCGCCGCGGGTGTCGCCATCGAGCTTTGTCAGCACGAGCCCATCCACACCAAGCGCCTCATTGAAGGCAGTTGCCACATTCACGGCATCCTGCCCTGTCATCGCATCGATCAGCAGCAAAATTTCATGCGGCTTAATCTCTGCCTTGACGCGTTTGAGCTCATCCATCAGCTCCTCGTCGATATGCAGGCGGCCCGCCGTATCAAGCAGCACGTAGTCATAGCCCTGATCCTTGGCGAGCTTAATCGCCTCACGCGCAATTTCCACAGGGTCTGCCGTGCCCTTTTCAAACACGGGCACGCCCGCCTTCTCACCAACCACCTGGAGCTGCTTGATCGCCGCCGGGCGGTAAATGTCGCACGCCACGAGAAGAGGGCGGTTCCCCTGATTTTTCAGCATCAGGCCAAGCTTTGCGCAATAGGTCGTTTTGCCGACGCCCTGCAGGCCGCACATCATCACAACCGTCGGCGGATGCGGAGCGCTCGCAAGGCGGCTGCGTGTGCCGCCCATCAGTTCTGTGAGCTCCTCGTTGACGATTTTTACCACCATCTGGCCGGGCGTCAGGCTTTCCATCACCTGTGCGCCGATTGCCCGCTCTGTCACTTTCGCGGTAAAATCACGGGCAACCTTATAGTTGACATCCGCCTCCAACAGCGCCAGACGCACCTCGCGCATCGCGTTGCGCACGTCGGTTTCCGTCAATTTCCCTTTGCCGCGCAGCTTTTTAAACGCAGCCTCCAGCTTATCGGAAAGGCCTTCAAAAGCCAAATCATCACTCCCTTTACACTTCGCACAGGGATTGTGCGATTGCTTTGATCTTTACGGTCGTATCGTTGATTTCCCGGGATAGACCGTAGCGCATATTGTACTCGCTGATCGCATTCGCGCAGTCGATAATTTCATCAAGCCCCCTGCGCATTTCATGAAAACGGCGTGCAAGTCCCAGCCGCTCCTCCATATCAAACAGCTGCGCCTCCGCACGCTTGATCGAATCGCGCACGCCCTGCCTGGTGATCCCTTCATTCTCCGCGATCTCGGATAGGGAAAGGTCGTCGTTATAGTAGTAGCCAAGAAAATCCCGCTGCTTTTCCGTGAGCATGTCCCCATAGAAATCAAGCAAAATCGTGATTCCAAGATCCTTCGCCACAACTTCGCCTCCCCACCCCGCAAAATCCCCCTCTCCGCACCGCAAATCTGTTCGATGCAGAAAAGGATATATGTAAAGCTCTTTTCTTTACAGCGAAATTCATTATACTAAACGTGCCCCTTTCTGTCAAGAGGGGAAGCCTGTCAATCTGCAAATTCAATCGGCTTTTTTACGAATACCATTCGTTTCGAAGCGCAGCGGAGTAACAAAACAAGGCCCGCCGTGATCATACGGATCAATAGAGATACACAGTGCTTACAAAAGTTGGCGGCTAGCGGCTATTTTTTATCTGCTTTCCTTTTCATATATATTATATAGCACTGTTTGCACAGGCATTTTCTCCTTGCACGACATTGGCATTTCTATTTTTATCAGTTATTAATACCCTCGGTGGACAAAAGTCAACACGGTTTTTCGGAGCCAATAGAACGACCAGCGGCGTTATCTTCGTTGCCGGGCAATAGATATGCGCCATGCCAACCCGTTGGCAGATAAAGGCAAAGTTTCAATTTCATATGGGCTTCCTTTCATGCAAATTGGGTAAATCGCATATCATATACAGGATTCTCTCAATGAACCGTTATTGTGCCTAAAAAACATTTTTTCAAATTATATAAGATTCACAAAACGGACCTATTATTTTCAAAGTGATTGACATTATGTCTATTTCAGTTTATGATTTATTTACGAAATCACCGCTAATTTCATAGAGAGATATTCTTGATGTGAAAAGTTTTCGGTTATTTCGCCGTTTTGCTCATTTCTTCATTTCCCGGCCCGCGCGCACCGTGAAAATTAAAGAAGGCGCGTCCAAGGCGTGAAAACGCCTAAAACAAAAATTTACTATTTGGAGGTGTAAAAATTTGAAGAAATGCAAACGGCTGCTGAGCACTGTTCTCGCCGTCATGATGCTGCTTGTAAGCGTACAGGCTGCATTCATCGCCGGCGCAGAGCAGGCCAGCACAATCAAAGTCGCCACCATCTCGGACATCCGCTATCAGGCGGGAGCGGCAGACAAAGATGGCCTCATGCTTTCCAAAAGCGCCGCGTTGCTTGACGCCGCGATCGCCAAGGTCAAGGCAAGCAATGCGGATGTGCTGCTCGTCACAGGTGATCTCACCAATAACGGCAGCAAGACTTCCCACCAGTATGTGGCAAGTAAGCTCGCGGAAGTAAAGGCGGAGGGCATCCCAGTCTATGTCATTCCCGGCGAGCACGACGTTCGTGAAGGCGGTACGACGACTGCGGTATCGAAAGCAGTGTTTAAGGATCTCTACAAGGACTTCGGCTATGGTGAAGCCCAGCAGGATCCTTCCTCCGCTTCCTATGTCGCAGATCTGGGCAATGGCTTTAAAGCTGTCATGAGCGATTCCGTCGCAGCAGACGGTCAAGGCCAGATGACCCAGTGGGTGGTAGACAAAGCGAAAGCTGAAATTGCCAATGGCAATACGGTATTCGCCGCATCCCACCATCCGGCAGTTACACGCGGCAGCGTGGACAGAACGTTCATTGATCTGCTCCACACGCTGGCGGGATTGGAAATCGATCTTGGTGGTAAAACCAAGATTTATACCAACGATCCCGATCAGGCGGCCGCCAGCCTCGGCCTGGTAGACAGGACCTGCATCCTCTCAAACGCGGGTGCTCTTGCGGACGCCGGCGTGAAGTATCTCTTCACCGGCCATGCGGGCACACTGAGCATCAGCGGCATGACCACGACCAACGGCGCGCAGATGTATGACGTGATGTCCGGCTCTCTGGTCAACGCTTCCTCTTCCGTCCGGTACACGACGCTGTCCAAGGCGTCCGCCGGCATGAAGGAGCAGCGCGCGGAGTTTAAAACCGACATGATCGCGTCCGCCGCTGGCGTCGACAATGTGGAGCAGGTCGCCCATGCAGCGCTTGAGAAGCAGATGCCGAAGGAAGTGGATTATGCGATCGAGGTTGCTGAAAAGGTCATCGCGCACCTGGTTCCGGCAATCAATCCGAACGTACAGAAGATCGTGCGTGAGCTTGATCTTGCGGCGATAGGCGTAACGGGAATCCCGTCCATTGCCAACAGCGCAGTGCAATCGATTAAAAACAAGCTTGCAGGCAACTATGTCGGCCCACTGCTCGACATTCTGGGCAACTCGGCCAAGCTGCACAACGTTATCGCAGATGTACGTAGCGCTCTGGAGAGAATGAACTTTAACGGGCGAAGCTTTTATGAGTTTCTAACCGACATTTTCATCACCATCCAGAAGGGCGACGGCGAGACACCCGCATCCGTAGAGGGCATCTTTGATGCTCTACGCAACCAGCAGGCTGGGCCGCTGGTAGGGCTGATCCAATCTTTCGCAGACAACTTCGATCCCACGAATTTGATCAACCTGCTTAATGAGGCTTTGGATTTACGGTTGGATACCTCAGAGAAAGTCTTAGGGCTTGTTACAATTAATGTCCATGTGCATCTTCGCAGCCTGTTGGCGGGTCCATTCTTAGTGATTGACGCTGGTTCCATCAACCAGACTGAGATTGATCTGTGGAGTACGCTAGACGGCGCGATCACCCTGCCGAACGGCAAAAAGATCAGCGAAATCGCCCGTCCTCTGGTCAACGACCTGATTCTGGGCGGCCCGAACGACGCGAGCACCAAGCAGACGCCTGCCCGCTTCACACAGAATCTGAAAAACGATGCCGAGGGCGTTGTCAACCTGCTCTTTGAGTTTGGCGTTGGCGATCTGATCGGCACCAACATCTTCGCGCAGGGCCAGTCGGGCGTATATGTCGCCCGCACGGTCACGCTCGCAGAGCTTGGCGATTATCTCAACAGCCTCGTCCCGAATAAGGACGTGTCCTCTCTCAGCGCCGTGGATTGGTCCAAGGTGCGCGATGCGCTCAACGCGGCTGGCCGCTTCACTGCGGAACAGCTTGCAACTGTGAATAAGGAACTCGTGGCCGGTACGGATTCTACCTCAGCCGTGACTCAGCTCGACAAGCTCAAAGAGCTTGCGAACGCGGAGTTCTACAAAGCGGTTGCGGATGAATTCACCGAAAAGGTCAACGCCTTGCCAGCCGTCGACGCCCTCACGCTGGATAACGCGCAGCAGGTTTATGCGCTCCAGTCTGAGTACGATCAGTTCTATGCGGAGATCAAGGCGAACCTCAGCGCAGAAACCGTGGCGAAGCTGAATGCAGCCGTCGCCAAGATCTATGCGCTTGAGCATTTCGATGCCGCAGTTGACGCCGTTATGACGAAAATTGCTGCAATCGGAACTGTCACAACCGAAAGCGAAGCAGCCATCCAGGATGCACGCGCCGCCTATGATGAACTGACCGTCCGCCAGCAGAAGCAGGTGACCAACTATCAGACCCTTGTGGATGCGGAAGCTGCACTGATCCTCGCGAAAGAAAATGCCGCCGTAATCAAGTCTGTTGAAGACAAGATCGCGGCAATCGGCGAAGTCAGCTATACCTCTGCCAGCAAGGCGAAGATCGATGTCGCCCGCGCGGCATACAACAATCTCGATGAGGCACTGAGGCCAAGCGTAAGCAATTATGAGGTTCTGACCGCTGCCGAAGCGCGCTACGCGGAGCTGAAAGCCGCCGCAGAAGACGCAGCAGCAGCCGAGCCCGTGATCGCCCAGATCAACGCCATCGGCAAGGTCACCTTGGAGAGCAAACGCCTGATCGAAGCCGCTGAGGCAGCCTACGCCGCCCTGACGGATTCTCAGCAGAAACTCGTTAGCAACTATGAGACCCTCACCGCCGCGCGCGCCGCCTATGACGCGCTTGTTCAGGCTGAGGCCGACAATCAGGCCGCCGCGCAGGCAGTCATGGATCAGATCGCCGCGATTGGCACCGTAACGCTGGAGAGCGAAGCCGCGATTCAGCAGGCCCGCGCTGCTTACGATCTGCTTACACCCGCGCAGAAAGCGCTGGTCACCAACCTCACCGTTCTGACCAATGCGGAAAGCACACTCGCCGCTCTGAAGAAGCAGGCGGCTGACGAAAAAGCGGCTAAGGCTGTGGATGAGCTGATCGCAGCCATCGGCGATGTCACGCTCGAAAAAGAAGAGCAGATCGCCGCCGCCAGGGATGCTTACAACGCGCTTACCTCCGACCAGAAGCGTCTGGTAGAAAACCTCGCCGTTCTGACCGCTGCGGAAGCGCAGCTCAGTGTGCTGAAAAACGACTTCCTCTTTGAGGATGGCGCAACCGGCATCACGCTGCGTGCAGGCAGCGGCGTTCTCCCGCTCGACACGATCATGACCGTGCAGGAGATCGTCAGCGGCAATGTGTTTGACGCGATCCTTGCCAAGGATTACAAGGCCTTCCACCTCTATGATATTAGCCTTGCCTCCGACGGTTCCCCTGTGGCGCCCACGAAGGCAGTTAAGATCAGCATCCCGCAGTTTGCCTCGAACACCGCTGTTTACAGCGTTGCAGCCGACGGCACGATGACCCCGGTGGAAGCGGTTCTGGAAAACGGCTCCTTCAACTTCAGCGCAGATCAGGTCGGCATGTTCGCCGTCGCGCAGGCGAAGGTATTCGTTGATACCACCGCCCTGAAGGCTGCAATCGCTGCCTTCGAGGCTTTGGACGCCTCCCATTACAACGCTGCGAGTTTTGCTAAGGCAAACGCCGCTTATGAGGCTGCCAAAGCGGAGCTGAATGCAAACTATGAGCTTACCGCGGCCAATCAGAGAAAGGTCGACGCGGCTGCCTCCGCACTCAAGGATGCGATCGCAGTGCTTTCCTATCTCCCGGCTGATATTGCCGAGCTCAACACGGTTCTCTACCAGGCAAAGATGATGCAGGCCGCCGATTATGTGGACTTCTCTGATGTGGAAGAGGCAATCGCGGCAGCAGATGAATTCCTTGCCGGCTCCTATGATATTCGCAACCAAGCCGCGATCAACGAGCTTGCCCAGAATCTCTCCACCGCAATTGCGGCGCTGACTCTGGCGCCAGCCGATTTCACGGCGATCGATAACGCCATTGCAGCCGTACCGAAGGATCTCCATAATTACACGGAGGCCTCCGTCGCAGCCCTCAATGCTGCCGTTAACGCTGCAAAGGAAGCGAAGAACACCATCACCCGCGAAGACGCTGACTGGCAGGCCCAGGTTCAGGCGTATGCGCAGGATGTGCTGGATGCCATCGCAGGCCTTCAGAAAGCGGACGTTTCCTATGCGGATACCGCTCTGCTTGAATTGGCAATCGATATGGTACATCTTTACTATCCGGCCGACTATGTGGACTTCTCCGGTGTTGACGCCGCTGTTGCCGCGGCACAGGCACTGCTCAATGCGAAGCCCACAGCTGACCGACAGGATGAAGTCGATGCCGCCGCAATGGCGATCTTCGACGCGATCGGCGCACTCGAATGGGCATAAGGAGCAGACGCTCACTTTTTTGTGTGAATCCCTCCAAATAGAATACCGCGCCGGAGCGCAGTGACAAAAGCCCTTCGGCGCGGCATTGCCCAAACGGCCAACCGATTTTGATTCAGAAAGAGGTGTTTTCACTCTATGGCAAAAACCAAAAAAGCGTTTTCCGCAAAGCGCGTGCTTGCGTTGGCGTTGGCGCTGATCATGGCGCTCTCCGTCATGCCGGCGGCGTTTGCGGCGGAGCCCACGGGTCCAGTTGAGAGTTCAGCGGGCAATTACTCCGGTGGCGTTGACACTGGATATTGGACTACGATGCGGATGAACTATCAGAATTTTACCTTCATCCAAACACAGAACGATGAGCAATTCCAATTTACTTTTGACTTCTCCGCTAGGAAAAATTCTGGTGTTAACTATGTCTGGGTTTATGCGCCCAACAATGAATACCCGCAAACCCTTTCCAGTACAATTGGAAAGACATCCGCCCTTTCTTGGGCGAATGAGATAGGCGGTCTTGGTACGGGCTATTCCACTTCTGCTATTACTGTTACCTTCACTGGAAATGGTGCCGCAGTATATGAAACATCCCTGCACCTTGTCTATGATGCAGGCGCCACCAGTTTTTCTAACAGAGCTAACCGCACCATTGATCTCCCAATTACCGTCACCGTCATCGACAAGCGTGCCCTGAATTCCGCCATCAGCGCCGCCAACGCGGCTGCATCCGATGCGGAGTATTACACGGAGGCTACTTGGGCCGACGTGACCGCGGCCCTTGCCAACGCGCAGAAGGTTGCGGGCGACGTGATCGAGACGCAATCAGTCATCAATCGCTACGCCTCCGCCCTTCAAAACGCAGTGGATTCCCTGGAGTATCAGGGTGCTAATTACACGGCTCTTGACGCTGCAAAAGCTGCCGCGGAAAAGATTTTGAACGATGCCAAAGCAGACGATACCTACACGATCGCAACACTGGCCGCCCTGCGCGAGAAGTATGAGGCTGCGCAGAACATTCCCACCACAGGCTGGGATATCCGCAACCAGAATGCGATTGATGTGGCTGCAAATGAGCTCAGCGCCGCAGTTTCCGGCCTTGTGAGGTTTGCAAGCTATGCTCAAATGCAGGCCGCTGTCACTACGTTTGAACGGCTCAACGCCGAATTTTATGATCCGGCAGATCTCGCTGCACTGAAGGTCAAGGTGGATGCCGCTAAGCAGGAAATGCTGCGCGAAAACCGTCTCGACATCACAAAGCAGGCAGATGTCAACGCCCGCGCCATGGCGCTGATGAAGGAGATCAACTCCCTCCAGAAGCTCCCGGCAAACTACGATGCGTTCAACGCTGCTGTTGCCGCTGCAAAAGCGAAGATCGAGGCCTCCGACTTCCAGAATTATACCAGCGCATCCGCAAAAGCCCTCAGCGATGCGTATCTTGCCTCCGCCTCCATTGAGACAGGCAAGGACATCACCTATCAGGCAACGATTGACGCCGCCACAAAGGCCATCAACGACGCGATCGCAGGCCTGACCCTTAAGGGCGCCGATTATTCCGCTCTCGACGCTGCCATTGCCAACGCGCAGGCGCAGCTCGACCGCACGGATATCAGCGACTACACGGATGCTTCCGTGAACGCGCTGCGTACCACTCTTGACGCTGCAAAGGCAGTCAGCCGCAAGCTGACGGTTGACCAGCAGCAGATCATCACGGACGCCACCGACGCCCTGCTCGCCGCAACCCGCGGCCTGACCCTCAAGGGCGCTGATTACACTGCGCTTGACAAGGCGATCTCTGACCGTGAGGAAGAGGTAGCCGCCGCGAAGGAAGCGGGCATCTACACAGACGCCTCCATCTCCCGCGTGGAAACGGCAATTGCCGCGGCAAAAGCGGTTGACCGCACCCTCTCCGTGAAGGAGCAGACCAAGGTTGACGATGCACTTGCAGCCCTGAATGCCGTTAAGCTTGAGAAAAAGCCCGCCGACTACAGCGCACTCAACGACGCCATCAAGGCTGCTCAGGATACGCTGAATAACGCAGGCGACGAGTACACCGAGGCTTCTAAAACTGCGCTGAGCAATGCCATCAAGGCCGCCCAGGCAGTTGTAGCCGCTAAGTATGATGTCACACAGCAGCAGAAGGTAGACGATGCGGTTGCAGCGCTTGAGAGCGTAAAGCTCATCCTGAAGGATGCGGATTACAGCGCGCTCAACGATGCGATCCAGAATGCGGAAGCCTTCCTCGCAGATCCAGATACCGAAAAGCTCTACACAGAAGAGGCCATCCAGGCTGTTAAGGATGCGCTTGACGCTGCCAAAGCAGTGGAAAAGGATCTCGACATCCTCCATCAGGATGAGATCACCGCGGCCGCCGACACGCTGGTAAATGCTATTGAGCAGGCCAAGGGCGATTTCAACGCGGCTGACCTCACTGGCCTTCAGAAGGCTGTTGACGCCGCCAACGAGAAGCTCGCAGCCGCCGATATCGAAGATTACACGAAGGATTCCCGTGACGCCCTTGCCGAGGCTGTTGCTGAAGCAGAAGCTATGATCGAGCGTATGCCCAACATCACTGAGCAGGACGCTGTGAACGCGAAAGCCGCGGCCCTCAACGCCATGACGCTCACGCTCAAGGGCGCTGACTATGAGGCGCTTGACATTGCCATTGCCAAGGCGAATATCGCCTACAACGATGCAAAGGCCAGCGGGCAGTATACGGAGGAATCCCTGGCACAGCTCAAGGCTGCCATCGATTATGCAGAGGGCCTGAGCCGCAGCCTGACCATCAAAGATCAGAAGATCATTGACGACGCAGAAGCAGCCCTGAATGTAACGCTCGTCTACAAGGGCGCCAATATGGATGCTCTGAACGCAGCAATCGCCGCTGCCAACGCCAAGCTCAGCGCTTCTGACATCAGCAACTACACCGAGGCTTCCGTTGCGGCCCTCAGGGCTGCCTTGGAAGAGGCTGAAGCGCTCGTAAAGAGCAACCCGGATATTACGAAGCAGGATGCAGTGGATGCGATGGCCGCCTCTCTCAACGCGATCAAGCTCGTCCTCAAGGACGCTGATTTCACCGCGCTCGACGCGATCATCAAGACCGCTTCTGATAAGCTCGCTTCCGGTGATATCAACACCTACACGCCTGATTCCGTTGCCGCCCTGAGGGCAGCCCTGGAAGAGGCTGAGAATATCGACCGCAGCCTTACGATCCTCGATCAGGCTGATGTGGATGCCGCTGTTGCAAACGTCCAGAAGGCACTCGATGCGATGAAGCAGTATGATGCGCTTACCTCCGTCGCAATCACCAACGGCGGTGTGGATGTTGAAGGCGATGTACTGTTTGTAAAGGTTCCGTGGTATACGCTCTATAAGAACAATTCGACCGAGCTGGGTATTCAGGTAAACAGCGGCGCTGAGGTCAAGAGTGTAAAATGGAGCTATGCAAATTGGTCCATCGACAAGCCTGAAGCGACGATCGAAACTCCCAACGCCGAGACGACGGTCATCCGTCCCAACGGCAAGGGTATCGGCGCCCGTTCCTGCTGGGTTACCGTGACGGTGGAAGATTTCTACGGCAACGTAGCGACCGATACCATCAAGGTTCGTTTCCACAAGTGGGATTGGCAGGCAAAATAAAAGCCCTTACGTCAGGAACGATTCACCTGTTCTAAGGCATAATGAAGGGTTCCCCGTCTCGGTTCCGGTCAGCCGGTACCGAGGCGGGGTTCTCGTTTTGATTGCATTTGGGCGCTCGGAAGCATAAAAAGCTCCTGGATAATTCATAGGCCATCTTCTTATTGATGTTAACTTTTGGGAATCACCACCTTCGACACTTGCAGATAAAACGATGATAGATCCAATAAAGTATGATTGATCTCCCGATTAATCAGGATCCATCTATTTTTTCCTTCGATAAAGCCTACGGCAATCTTGTCAAGCCCATTATAATATGATAAAATAAAGTGTTTCGAGATACAGTCATTGGAGGGTTTTATTATGTCAGGACATTCCAAATGGAGCACGATCAAGCGCAAGAAGGAAAAAACGGACGGCCAGCGTGCAAAGATTTTCACGAAGATTGGCCGTGAAATTGGCGTAGCGGTGCGTGAAGGCGGCCCGGATCCATCCTCCAACTCCAAGCTGCGGGATGTGATTGCAAAGGCGAAGGCCAATAATGTGCCCAACGATAATATCGACCGCATCATCAAAAAAGCAGCCGGTGAAGGCGGCGCGGATAATTACGAAGAGATCGTTTATGAGGGCTACGGTCCCTGCGGCGTGGCCGTTATCGTGGAAACGCTCACGGATAACCGCAACCGCACTGCCGCTGATATGCGCCATTATTTTGATAAATACGGCGGAAACATGGGCCAGACGGGTTGCGTCGGCTTCCTGTTCAACCGGCAGGGCGTGATCGCCATTGAGATGGAAGGCCTGGATGAAGAAAAAGTGATGGAAGATGCGCTGGAGGCCGGCGCGATCGACTTTTTAACGGACGAGGATGTTTTCGACATCCGCACAGAGCCGAGTGATTTCACCGGCGTGTGCGATGATCTGGAGGCCAAGGGCTATACCTTTGTTTCCGCTGAAATCGAATATGTCCCCTCCACCTATACGAAGCTGAGCGATCCGGATGATATTAAAAACATGGCCAAGATGCTGGAAATGTTCGAGGATAATGACGACGTTCAGAATGTTTGGCACAATTGGGAGAATGCCGACGACGCGGAGTAAGCGCCTCCCCCATCCCCCTCTTTCCCACAGATAACAACATAAAGCCCGCCGCAAAGGATCTTTGCGGCGGGCTTTTTTGGCTCTATTTCACTTGACGAAGGAGGGCGAATCCCTTATGATAACGGTAGCAGAAAGAAAGGAAGGAATGAGAAAATGAAAAAAGTAATTTGTGCCGTATTGGCCTTTGTGATGGTGGTTTCACTGGCCGGCTGCGGCGGGGAAAAGCCGGAAGAAGTCGTTGAGCGCGTTACCCAAGCAATTAAGGAAGGCAAGATGGAAAGCGTCAAGGCAAATATCGACCTCAGCGCCCTGGAGAGCCTGCTTCCGGATTCGGAGAGCGAAAACACCGAGGCGACAACGAGCGAGCCGTCCCTGATTTCGGGCGGAAAAGCCTCCTCCTTCCCCATTGACGATACGCTGGGCAAGATCACGGTTAAGATCCTCTCCTCCGAAAAGGATGGCGACAATGCCACCGTGAAGGCGGAGTGCACCGCCGTGGATCTCACAGAGTTCCTCAAGGGCTATATGCAGAAGAGTATGGAAAATGCGCTTGATTTCACCAAGGATGACGCTGCAAAGGACGCAGCACTCAACCAATATGCAGCTGATTATTTGGCGCAGGAGGATGTGCCGATGAAAACAACCACGGTAGATATCAAGCTGGTAAAAGCCGATAAAACGTGGAAAATCACTTCCACCACGGAGTATCTCGACGCACTGACCGGCGGCTATCTTTCCGCAGTCAAATCGCTGGCGGCAAGCTTCGGCGGATAAAGCTCGTCCCGGCTATTGACCTTCCCGCACACAAGGATAAAAGATGTGACACTACCGCTCCGGCCTTAGCGTCCTCATATAACTGACTAGCTGACCATTCGGACGTGGGCAGCTAGTCTTTTTTATTGCTTCGATCCATAGCAAAGTACTCCGTTGGCCTCATCTCTCCCTTTCACAACTGGATGTGCAAAAAGAATAGAACGCTAACTGTCTGCCGCGCACAGTAGTGCCACATACCAATGACAACCAAATGAGATTTATTTGTCATCCAAACAACCCATTGAGGTGGATAAAGTTAAATCTAAAAAACAAGATAATTAAAACGATAACCGTCTCCACGATATCGCGAAAAAGCCAAAAATGATATGTACTGCTGCAACATAGTAATACCACATTACGCGATCGCATAACGAATACATCCATAAAGTAGCATAGATAGCCCACATGGAAAGGACATTTTCTTTATAATAAGAAAGTGTCCTTTTTTATTCCAAACTATTTTTAGCGCTTCTCAAGCAAACAGCGCCATCCACCAGCACAATCGCCTGGTGGATTTCAAACCTTTATGCATTAACAGATATTCCCTATACTGTTTACTGAGGTGAGTCATAGTGGCAACGTTCTCTCCAAAGCCGTATTCCAAGGACCCCATTACAATCCGAATTGAGCCGGAAAAAATCGCCAAGCTTGATATCCTGGCTCATCAATTTGATATGAGTCGGAGCGAATTTATTTGCCACTGTATTGATTTCGCCGTCAGCCATATATCCGGCTTTACACATTGGGAAGATATTTGATTAAAAAGGAGAGATTTCTCATGAGTCCCAAGGAAGAAATGCTAAAAGCCATCACCGAAATACTGACCCTCGCCTGCCTCCAGGAAGAAGCCAGTTTCAGCTACTACATCTCAAAACGCATCAATGAGCGGACGGATGGAGCCATTCACATCACGGCAAGTTTCATCATCCCCCAACTCTACCGCCTGCTGGAGCACGGAAGAATCCGTGAAACAACAAGGGTAATCCATGGCCGGGAACGCACTTGCTATGTGCTCACGCCTGCGGGGGAAGCGCGGCTGTCGGAGCTGATCGACGCCTATCTGGATACCCACCAGGCCTTTCTAATCTTTTTAGAGAACCAGAAAAAAGCCCTTTTGGAAAAGGATGCGCAGCCTTCAGAAACCCCCTGAGCATTGCACGCAAAAGGAGCCCGGAAAGCCTTATCGCTTTCCGGGCTCCTGCTCGTTTGAGTTTGCAGCTTTTGAAGCTTTTAAAGCTTTTACCGCTTAATCTCTGCGGGGCGGACGGCCTCCGCGGTGGTCATTGCGGCGATCACCGCCGCGGTTATTATCCCTGCGTGGGGCAGGGCGGCGGGGCGCGTCGGAGATGGTGTTCTCCGGCACAAGGCCTTCCACCTTAATCAGCGCATTGCGGCGGGAGAGATTCAAGCGGTTCTGATCGTCGGTTCCAAGCACCTCTACGATCACCTCATCGCCCACATTAACAACATCCTCTACCTTCTCTGTGCGCTTCACATCCAGATGGCTGATGTGGACCAAGCCCTCCTTGCCAGGCGCAATTTCAACAAACGCGCCAAAGGTCATGATGCGGGTGACGACGCCTTTATAGATCGAGCCGGGCTCCGGATCGTTTGCAATCGTCTCCACCATGAGCAGAGCGCGTTTGGCATCGTCGATATCAATCGCGGAGATGAAGACGCTGCCATCCTCCTCCACATCAATCTTGCAGTTGCATTCCGCACAGATCTTCTGGATGACCTTGCCCTGCTTGCCGATGACTTCACTGATCTTCTCCACCGGCACCTTGGTGGTGAGCATCTTCGGTGCATATTTGGAGAGCTCCGCGCGGGGCTCGGGGATGCATTTGAGCATGATTTCATCCAGGATATACAGGCGGGCCTTGTAGGTTTTTTCAAGCGCCTCCTTGATGATCTCCGGCGTGAGCCCGTCGATCTTCAAATCCATCTGGATAGCGGTGATGCCCTTTTTCGTGCCGCCCACCTTGAAATCCATATCGCCAAAGAAATCCTCCAGGCCCTGGATATCAACCATCGTCATGAAGCGGTCGCCCTCGGTGACAAGGCCGCAGGAGATGCCCGCTACCGGCGCTTTAATCGGCACGCCTGCCGCCATCAGGGACAGGGTGGATGCGCAGATGGAAGCCTGGGAAGTGGAGCCGTTGGAGGAAAGCACCTCCGAGACAAGGCGCAGCGCGTAGGGGAACTCCTCCACGCTCGGGATCACCGGCAGCAGAGCGCGCTCTGCGAGGGCGCCATGGCCGATTTCGCGGCGGCCGGGGCCGCGGCTCGGGCGAGTTTCGCCCACCGAGTAGGACGGGAAGTTATAGTGATGCATATAGCGCTTGCGATCCTCTTCGTCGATGCCGTCAAGAATCTGGGCATCGCCCACCGGGCCAAGCGTTGTCACCGTGAGCACCTGTGTCTGGCCGCGGGTGAACATGCCGGAGCCGTGCACGCGGGGCAGGATGCCCACCTCAGCGGCCAGCGGGCGGATCTCGTTGATGCCGCGGCCGTCCACGCGCTTGCCCTCATCCAGCAGCCAGCGGCGCACGACGAACTTCTGGAGCTTATACAGGCAGTCGTCGATCTTATCGGCTTCCTCCGGGAACTGCTCATCAAATTCCGCATGAACTTTATCGTAGACAGGCAGCAGGCGCTCATCGCGCACGCGCTTGTCGTCCGTGTCGAGCGCTGCGCGCACATCGTCGATGGCAAAGGCCTTCACGGCCTCAAACAGCTCCGGGGAAGGGTCGTTTGACGGGAAATCAATCTTTTCACGGCCAACTTCCCGCTGGATCTCTTTGATGAATTCGATGATCTGCTGGTTTGCCTCATGGCCGGCCATAATGCCGTTAAACATTACATCGTTGGAAACTTCCTTCGCGCCCGCCTCGATCATGGCGACGAGCTTGTCCGTCGAAGCGACGGTAACCGCCATTTCGGAGAGCTCGCGCTCCTCAGCGGTGGGGTTGATGATATACTCCCCATCAATATAGCCGACGGAAACGCCGGAGATTGGGCCCTTCCACGGGATGTTGGAGATGCTCAGCGCAATGGACACGCCGATCATCGCGGTAATCTCCGGGGAGCAATCCGGATCGCAGGACATAACGGTGGCCACAACGCCCACATCATTGCGCATATCCTTGGGGAACAGGGGGCGGATCGGGCGGTCAATCACGCGGGAGGCGAGGATCGCCTTCTCGCTCGGGCGGCCCTCACGGCGCTGGAAGGAACCGGGGATTTTGCCCGCGGCATAGAGCTTCTCCTCAAAATCAACGGAAAGCGGGAAGAAATCGATGCCGTCGCGCGGCTTATCTGACATGGTAGCGTTGCAGAGCACCTGCGTTTCGCCATAGCTAATCATGCAGGAGCCGCCTGCAAGCTGCGCCATCTTGCCGGTTTCCACCGTCAGCGGACGGCCGGCAAGCGTTGTTTCGAATTTTTTGTACTGTTCGAACATATTTCTACCTCGTAAAAATTTATTTCCACGGGAGGCAGCACGCTTAGCAATAAATCCAGCGCACGGGCCAAAGCCATGCGTTCGATTCACTGCTAAACCATGCACCCGCCCGAATGGATGCAAAAAACATCGAATTGCGTCGGAACGATGCGGTAACATACGGAAGGCAGGCCGGGGAAAAGACCTCCCCCGCCTGCCTTAATAGGCTTTATTTACGGATGCCGAGCCGTGCAATGATCGCACGATAGCGCTCAATATCGTTATCCTGCAAATACTTGAGAAGATTGCGCCTGTGGCCGACCATCTTCAGCAGGCCGCGGCGGGAATGGTGATCCTTCTTGTGCACTTTCAGGTGGTCGGTCAGATCGTTGATGCGCTTTGTCAGCACTGCGATCTGCACTTCCGGGGAACCGGTGTCGCCCTCGTGGAGCGCATATTCGGCCATGATTGCCTTTTTTTCTTCGTTGGTCATGCTTGTCACCTCATTCAAAAATTCGCCGGACTCCCAGCAGGAGGCAGGTGGCGCACCGCTTAGCGGTTTCATCCAACTGCCGAGAGCAGGGCATAATGCTTGTTTATTCTATCATATGAAATGGAAATTGTAAAGAGCTTCTTCCCTTAAAATTCCCCCACCCGCATATCATTATGTATGGAGGCGCTCCTACCAATAATCCGGACAGTGCCATGTTGTATCCAGTTCATTGGGCCTGTGCGCCCATTTTCCACTGATCCAGCAGCTCAATCACCTGGGAAACCCGCGTAATCTCCGGCACGCCCTGCGTGCGCTGCCCGGCAAAGGTGCCGTAATCCATCCATACGGCCTGCATCCCCGCGCCGAGCGCACCTTTGATATCGTTCACCGGATGATCGCCCACAAACAGGCACGCTTCATTCGGCACGTTGAGCTTTTGTGCCGCGAGATCGAACAGGCGCCTATCCGGCTTGTGAATGCCATAATCACCAGACACGGCAACCACGTCGAACAGACTGCGGATCCCCGCCGTATCCAGCTTTTTATTCTGCAAAACAGAAGGGCCGTTGCTGACGACGCCGAGCAGATAGCCCTGCTCCTTCAGCGCCTGAATGGTGGGCACCGCATCGGGGAAGAGCGCAACATGCTCGCCATAGTGCTCGTTAAAATGGCGGCAGAGCGCTTCCACCGGCGGGTGGCTCGCCCACCCCCACAGCGCAATCATCTCCGGAAAGTATTCCTCGCGCTTGCGGTAGCCGCCCTCGATATGCGCTTCCATCTCATCCACGCGCCGGGCCTTTTCTTCCGGGGTAAGATGGGGGAAGAACTCCTCCAAAAAAGCCGCGCAGTAGGCCCGATAGGCCGCCTCACGATCCTGTAACGTATCGTCAAAATCAAACAGCACCGCCTGAATGTTATGCATGGGATGCTTCCTCCACCTGAACAAAATTTCTAGCCGCCTGCGCATCCGCCGCAATCTGCGCGCGTAGCGCGTCAAGGGACTCAAACCGCACCTCGCCGCGCAAAAAGTGCAGGAGGGATACCTCGATATTCTGCCCGTACAAGTCGCCGCTGAAATCCATAATATAGGTTTCGCTGCGCAGGCTCTGCGTTCCGATCGTGGGGCGCAGGCCAATATTGGTAACGGAGGGATGATACCGGCCCTCCACCAATGTTTTGGATGCATAAACGCCGAATTTCGGCACGACAAAGCCCGCCGGGAAGAACTGGTTGATGGTTGGCGCGCCGAGCTTCCTGCCGCGCCGGTCGCCGCCCACCACGGTAAAATCGTAGCAGAAGGGCCGGCCGAGCATGGCGTTGGCCTCCTCCGTCCTGCCCTGCTCCAACGCCGCGCGGATGCGGGTGCTGCTGACGGGCGCGCCGCCGAAATCGACCTCCTCCGCCATAGAAAAGCGGATCCCATGGCCCCGGCACAGCTCCCGCAGCCTGGCCGCGTCTCCCGTGCATCCCCCGCCAAACCGGTAGTCGTATCCGC
>OHDI01000346.1_pt1 | contig 24966 bp, 21 predicted proteins | sample 1566981 | NCBI WGS metagenome assembly OHDI01 (sample SAMEA3879509, study PRJEB24766) | human gut metagenome | biome: human-associated habitat; feature: feces | place: USA | collected 1985/1987 | reverse complement strand
CATCGACCAGTTACCAGAAGAACGGGACTATTTCCAGGTGTTCAAGCTTGATGTAGCTAACGGAAAACAGCACATCCACCACTTTTCCGAGCAGCCGGAATACAGCAAGGAATATATGATTGACCTTGACAATCCAGTCAATCAAAAGGTCTATGTCATTGACGACACCGACCACTCGACCATGCTCCTGGCAGAAGAATATTAACCCCAAACACAAAGCCCTACCGATTCCATTCGGTAGGGCTATTTTCATTTTATGGAGGAAAATCAAATGAGCGAAGAAGTAAAAACCGAAGAAACCTTGTATTGTGAGTGCTGTGGCTGTCTCATTGATGATGATGACTACACCGAGTGGAACGGGCAAATTATCTGTTCCGACTGCCTGGAAAACCACACCACCACCTGTGAATGCTGTGGCGAACGCATCTGGGACGAGGATGTTTATGGTGACAACGACATCACCCTTTGCAGCCATTGCTACCATCACAATTACACTCGATGCAGTTGCTGTGATGCGTTACTACATGAGGACGATGCCTACTATCTAGACGGCGAAACATATTGCCGTGACTGTTACGAGGATGAACGAGAAGAGAGCAACCTAATTCACGAGTACGGCTACAAGCCGAATCCCATTTTCTATGGTGAGGGCAACCGTTACTTTGGCATCGAACTGGAAATTGACGGAGCAGGCAGAGATGATGATTTTGCGGAAGAACTGCTGGACATTGCAAACGCTCACGCTGACTTACTTTACATCAAAACAGACGGCTCTCTGGATGATGGCATGGAACTGGTTTCGCATCCCTGCACCATGGACTATCACATCAACGAATTCCCGTGGGAGGACATCATGCACCGTGCCATTCATCAAGGCTACCGCTCGCACCAGACAAGCACCTGCGGCTTGCATCTCCATGTGAACCGCAACGCCTTTTCCGATAGCCAAGAGGGGCAAGACGAGGTGATCTCCAGAATCCTGTATTTCGTGGAGCATCACTGGAATGAGTTGTTGAAGTTCAGCCGCCGTTCGGAATACGCCATGAATCGGTGGGCGGCAAGATACGGCTATGAGCATACGCCGAAAGCAATCATGGACAAGGCGAAAAAGGGTGGAAACGGTCGATATGCTGCTGTGAATCTCTGCAACTATCACACTGTGGAGTTCAGACTTTTCAGAGGCACTTTGAAGTACAACACCTTTGTGGCAACCATTCAGCTGGTCAACCGTATCTGTGATGCCGCAATGTACAACACGGACGATTCCATTGCAAAGTTATCATGGTCGGATTTTGTAGCTGATGTAACGGAACCAGATAAAGCAGTTATGAGATTGATACAATAGATACCACAAAACAACGCTATTTAGCGACATTTTGGGAATTGATAGACTGATGAGTTTTTTTTATTGCTCTGATGCAGATTAGCTTGCAACGGTAATTGTAAAGTTTAACGAACAAGGGCAGTTCGTTTATTTTTACAGTGTTCGTTGAATTATAAGAAAAGTACTGCAGCAGTTAACGCTATAGTACATATTTCTACTGCCGAGTGTGGGCTTTAAGGCTACCACATATGCCGAGGGCTTTGCTCGGATTGATGCATTAGCAATGAATTTAGCAGCGTATATTTTTTCCAAAAGGTAGTGGTTCGAAGCTGGTACGATCGCTCCTGAATCGTTTCCGTTCCACTGAATACTCAATATTCCCCATTGAAAATTTTTTGCTCCTATGATATAATAGAACATATGCAAGCAAGTAGGCGGTGAGGTATATGTTAAGAATTGCAATCGTTGATGATGAACAAAGCATAGTAGATAAAATACAGAGTATTGTTACTGCTTTCTTTTGTGAGCAGAATGAGCCTGTTGACATATCCTGCTTTTCAAGTGGAGAGGATATCATAAGCTATCATCAAAAATATGACCTTATCTTCCTTGACATTCAAATGCAGAGAATGGACGGCATACAAACGGCACAGGAAATACGACAGCAGGACAAGGAAGCTGTCATATTCTACGTTACAAGCTATGGAAATGAAATGGCTCGGTCTTTTTCGGTACACCCGTTTGCATTTATAGAGAAACCTGTAAACGAAACCGTGATTCGTAAAAATCTGCATGACTACATGGAGTATGCTTTCAGGAAACAAGATTTTAAAGGTATTCAGTTTGAAACTCTGACCGGAACAGCATTTATCAGACCCGATGAAATACTTTATTTTGAATATCTCGGCAATCGAAAAATCCGCATTGTCTGTGACGGTTCAGATATATTCATACAGAATACAATCACCAATATCTATTCACTGGTGGAGCGATATGGTTTTGTGAAACCGCATCAGAGTTTTATCGTCAATCCTGCGAAGATAAAGGCTGTGCTTGATTCAAATCTGCTTATGCCGGATAATGTCAAAGTACCCATTGCCTTAAAAAAGAAGAAAGCTGTTAGGGCACAGATCGAAGAATATCTGTGCAGGCAGTTTGAGGAGGATAACTAATGCTGACAGCTTTTGATATTATCACCACAATAATCGACGATGTTCTTGGAATCCTGTTTATTTCAAAATTTTATCCATTTCGAGATAAGATAAATATACGCATTCCGATTTGTGTTGGAATTCTGGCTGTACATTCATTTCTGAATGTGTACCTCATTTACCATATGTATTTTATGAAATCTCTATCTTTTATAGCAGCGTTTGTTTTGTGTACGGTCATTATGTTAAAATGCGATAAATTTAAGTTTCTGCTGCTTAATGCATTATGCGTTTCAATAGATTATCTGTCTGAAACCTTGTCTGTCTTACTCGTGGCTGCGTCCCGGCAAAAAAGTCTGTTTGCGCTTGCTGATTCAGGTGAGCTGAAGACTTCGATGTACCTTCTTTCTACTCTGATTGTACTTATCCTGTATTTTTTATTAGACATGATTGTCAGACGCAAACAGGAAAAACGGACTTTCGATAATAAACTTCTCAGTTCCTATGAGGTTATTTCTTTTCTCATTATTGTGATATTGCAAATTATAATTATCTTCGGATTAGCAAGCGTATTTCCTGATAAACGGCTTAATACATTCCTGGGGATTTTTTCAGTAGGATTCTGTGTTCTGAACTTTGGTTTATATTTTATATTTACTCGTTTGGCAGATGTCCGCCGTATTGAATATGAAAATCAACTGATGAAACAGCAGTCTGAAATGCAGCTTAAGGCTTATGAGGGTCTGTCTGAACAGTACAACGAATCGCTCCGTATTGTTCACGATATGAGAAAACATATCCGCTCCCTTGATACGCTGATTGAAAACGGTTCAGATAAGGCAGCAGAAGAATATCAGCAGACGCTTTATGCAGAGCTTAACCGCTTTTATCCTAACTTCCGCAATGATAATCAGATGCTGTCGGTTATCATCAATAATGAGATTGCCAAAGCAAAGAAACTCGGAATTAAAATTCAGCTTAATATTGAGAAAATCGATCTGGACTTCATTTCAGCAATTGATATGACTACAATATTCAGTAATCTGATTGACAATGCAATTGAAGCCTGCACGGAGGTTTCGGAAAACAAATACATTAAAATCAGTATGATGCAGCAGATGAACTTCATAACAGTGAATATACGCAATCCTTATAGTCGAATTGACAGAACAGATGATTCCTTCCGTTCTACCAAAGAAGGACATTTCGGTATTGGTCTGGAGAACGTCCGCAAGGCTGTTAAGACCTATAATGGTACGCTGAATATCAAAACAAATGATGGAATTTTTGCCATTACGGTTATTATTCCGATCTCATAATAATTTGTGAAAGATTAAAAAAAAAACAGCTTTGTTAATCTTTTCTTTTAGTAATGGCCGGGCAAATAATGTTTTAAACAGGACGAATAATGCAAGGCATTGATTATAGTGGTCTGATATGGTATGATGTAATGTAGAGATTTAACTTAATGGAATTCGTGAGATAAATCAACATTTTCGGAGGAGAATAGCATGGAGATAGAATATAGAAAATTAAGTGAAAAAGAACTGGATGCATTTATCGAAATGAGAATAAATCAGTTAAGAGAAGAAGGGGCTAAAGAAGATATCGACTTAAAACCTGCATTATTGGATTATTATAAACGTCATATGAAGGATGGTACATTTGTTTCGTGGTTGGCATTGGATGGAAATAATATAATAGGAACCAGTGGAATGTCTTTTGTTGAGAAACCTCCGTATTTCGGATGCCCAAGTGGAAAAATTGGTTTACTCTCAAGTATGTTTACTAATCCAAATTATAGACGAAAAGGAATAGCAAAAGAACTGCTTTCTCGTGTTATCAATGAAGCTAAGCAATATGGATGCGGAACAATACAAATCACAGCTTCAGATATGGGAGTTAAACTTTACACTGACTTTGGTTTTGAGCATAACAGTAATTTCATGCAATACAAACTTTGATGTAAATTCTAAATTCATGGAAAGTGAGGTAAAATCATGTCAAATATTATAGAAATCAAAAACATCACAAAAGAATTTAAAGTACTCAACCGCCGTGAGGGACTGAAAGGCAGTCTGAAAGACCTGTTTTCAAGGGACTACAAAATCGTCCGTGCTGTGGACAATATCAGCATGAGCATTAAACAGGGCGAAATCGTCGGTTACTTAGGTCCCAACGGTGCTGGAAAATCCACTACAATCAAAATGATGACGGGCATACTAGAGCCGACTTCGGGTGAAATTCTGGTGGGCGGAAATGTACCCTATCAGAACAGGACTAAAAATGCACAGGAAATAGGCGTTGTGTTCGGACAACGTTCACAACTGTGGTGGGCATTGCCGCTGATTGAATCCTTCAAAATCCTGAAGGACATTTACGGGGTCAGCGATGAGGATTACAATGATATGCTCACACTTTACAAATCCCTTGTGGATATTGAGCCGCTGCTGCATAAGCCTGTCCGTCAGATGTCACTGGGACAGCGTACACTCAGCGACATTCTTGCAGCTTTTCTCCATAATCCGAAAATCGTCTTTCTGGACGAGCCGACAATCGGTCTTGACGTTTCAATGAAAGCTAAGATACGAACCCTCATTCATGCTCTGAACAAAGAAAAGAATACAACTGTTATTCTGACTACCCACGATATGGGTGACGTGGACGCACTCTGTCAGAGAATTGTTATCATTGACAAGGGCAAAATGCTCTACGATAACGATATTGAACATCTGAAAAACTTCTTCGGTTCGTACAGAACGCTGAAAATCCGCATAGACGGTGATTTGAAACAGCAGGCGGAGAAAATACAGCATGAGCTTTCCCGTTTCAGCGTTTCTGCTGATGATGAGTGGATATCCATTCTGGTAGATGAGGAAAAATCAAAGGTCATGGAGGTACTCTCACAACTTCAGCAATCCTATGAGATACGAGATATGCAGCTTGAAGAGATTTCCACCGAAGAGGTCATCAAGAAAATCTACGAGGAGGGTGTGCAATGAAGCTGAAAAAATTTCTCACCCTTACCCGTGCGGGAATCATTGAATCACTGCAATTCCGGCTTGGAACATTAGTTATCATTGCCGGAAATCTGTTGTATCTGATAGTAGTTTATTTTCTGTGGAAAGCCATTTATGCCTCCGCCGGAACGGACATAGTCAACGGCATGACATTCTCCGACACACTGATTTATCTGGTACTTGCAACGGCGCTGTTCAACTTTATGGAAATGTACATAGTCTGGGAAATGGGACGAGGTATACAGTCGGGAAAAATCACACTTGACCTGCTCAAGCCTATGGAATACCGACGTTTTATGTTCTGGTCGTATTCCGGCTCTTTTGTTACGCAGTTTTTCTTCACATTTCTTCCCACATTTATCGTTGTGGCTATTGTCACACACGGAGCAATACATTTCGGAATAAACCTGATATTTTTCGTAATTTCCGTTATTATGGCTGTTTCGATAAATTACAGCATTGATTTCTTTGTTGGAACGATTTGCCTTTACACGGAATCAATATGGGGCATCAACATTATGAAACAGGTCATAGTCATGCTGCTGTCAGGTGCGACAATTCCCATTGCGTTCTTCCCCGAACCGCTGAAAACCATTGTGTACTATCTGCCCTTCCAATCCATTTACAATGCACCGCTTTCTGTTTTATTAAACGGGAATCCACAGCCTCGGACAATTATTACGACACTCGGTACACAGCTGATATGGTGCATTGTGATGACAGTTCTGAGCAAGCTGTTCTGGAAAGTATCGCTGAAGCAGATCACTGTGAATGGAGGCTGAGTCATGAAAAGAAAAGGTTTAGGTTTTTATCTGCGGATATACGGTAAAATTCTTGCACAGGACTTAAAGAGTAAAATGAGTTACCGTGCGGACTTTATCATTTCAACGATAGGTATGATTTTCACCAACATTGCCGGCTTTGTAAGCTTCTGGATTCTGTTCCGCAATTTCCCCTCAATCAACGGCTGGAGCTATCATGAAATGCTGTTTCTATATGGTTTCTCACTCGTATCGATTACCCCTGTGCAGTGTTTATTCGATAATAACTGGAGTTTGCGAATATATGTGTATTCAGGAGATTTTATCAAGTACTGTTTCAGACCGATCAATCTGTTTTTCTATTACCAGTCTGAGGTATTCGACATAAAGGGACTTGGACAGCTTGCCTTCGGTATCGGCACGATAGCCTATTCATGGAGTAAGTTGGGACTTGAGTTCACACCGCTGATGCTTCTGAAACTGATAATTTTTCTGATGACTGCCTCGCTGATTATGATAGCCTTGCAGAATGCGGCAGCGGCAACCTGTTTCTGGATTCAGAACTCATTCTATGTGCTGGATCTGGTAACAAGATTCAAGGACTATGCAAAATACCCTATTACTATTTTCAGCCCCGTATTCCGATTTATTTTTACATTTGTAATGCCAGTCGCTTTTATAGCATACTATCCAAGCATTGTGATACTCCGCCCTGATGAAGTACCCCTGTTGTCGTGGCTGTCACCGCTGATTGGTGTACTGTTCTTCTGGCTAAGTTACAAATTCTGGATGTATGGTGCTATGAAATACAACGGGACAGGGTCGTGAATATAAGAAAAAACTATTCAAAAGAAGAGACATAAACCGGATGTTTCAGGAAATAGGAAATAACATAAAGAACGATATTCTTTTAATCATTTTAGGGCTTGTTTGAAACAAACATTACAGCATATTAGGAGATATTACGCAGTCAGGCTATCGCCTGACAAGGATTTTCGATGATACAGACAGTGATTTATGGTCGTTTTTACGAACGTATGGATTTTTTAAACAAGCCCTAAATGCAAAAACAGTTATTTATTTGTTCGAAATGTATTATCATTTTATATTCTAATAACAATTTGATGAATAATTTTTTATTGTTTTTTCGGTTTTCTATGCTAAACTAAAATTGTTATATATATTACACATATAATTAGGAGGTAGTGAATATGAAAAAGAAAGTTTTATCAGTTCTGCTTGCAGGCTGTATCTGCTGTCCGATGATGGCTATGGCATCCTATGGGGAAACTCCTGTCCATGCACTGACTATTATTGCATCCGTTACAAATATTTCAGTTTTCAAGGACACAATCGCAGTCGGTGAAAGTGTTCAGCTGGAACTGGAATGGAGTACAGGTGCAGAACAAATGGTTTACTATTCTTCAAGTGATGAGAGTATTGCCACTGTCGACCAGAACGGTCTTGTAACAGGTATTGGCAATGGTACAGCAATCATCACATTAAGTCATTCCAATATCGGAACAGATAAAACCATTACAATCAATGTTTCAGAGGATGCGGAGAGCAACAAGACCTATAACACATCAGAACTCACACTTGAAACAAAGCTGAAAAAGTATGATACGCTGCACTACACAGGAACAGGTGCAGGAAGCTGTCTGAATGTTGTCAATACTGAGGGCGGTTATGATATTGTTTATCTGAACAGTGAAGATTATGTTCTTCCATTTGATGCTGAAATTGTTGGAATTGACGGACTTGTAATGTATGTTGCTCCTGATATTGAGGGAATAACCTATCTTGACGGCAGAACACTTTCCGTCGGTGATACGATTGACAGAAATACTCATCTGCTATGCTATGACTATCACATCAACAATAAAGTTCTTCCTGTATTTCTGCCTGATTATTATGATAAATACATAGGTGACGGCACAATTAAAGTCAAGGCGATTGACCATGACGAAAAGACGATTACGCTTGAATCAGTTTCTGAACAGACAGACCTTACAGAAATAATAAATAACTTTGATGCATTATGGAAAGCAGATTATGTGACTGTTTCTGGAAATCAAGCACTTGTAAAATTCCACACTATGGTACAGGTGGATGGATGTGTGATTGAAGCTGATAAAATGGAATGGACAGTATGTGGTACTGCAGACACGAATTTTGTCACAAAGGATATTCTAAACAGTAAATCCTATGATGATAATCAAGCACTTTCATATTGTCTGATTACAGCAAATTCACCCGGAACAGTGTGTGTAAGCGGTACGGAATATACTCAATACGGAAAGAGAGTGACAATTTATTTTAATCTCAGTGTGGATGAGAACGGCAATTTTAATAGTGATTACAATACTAATGAGCCTTTAGCAGTTGATGAATTTGACTGGCTGCCTGCTACAATGGATGATTATGAAGCATTCATTGCAGAAAACGAAAGTGTATCTGTTCATGGCAAGTATATCGTTTATTGTGATGAAATTAACTACAGTACAGGTGATGAGGTTATTTTAGAGCAGCTTGGAACGGCTGAAATAAAAAAAGTAAAAGAATACAGTATTTCTTCCGATGAGCCGCTTCCAGCCGGAAGCCAAAGTCATGTTGTCTACGTATATGAAGCTATATCGGCTGGTACAATAAAAGTTACAATTTCTCAAGGCAGACCTTGGGATTCAGAGCAGACTAAGAACGTCAAGGATGTCGGTTATTACAAGATAGATGAAAGTATGTCAATCATAGAAATTGATGAATCTGAGTTTACTGAGCCTGTAAAGGGTGATGTCAATGCAGACGGAAAATTTAGTGTAGCTGACGTTGTAATGCTCCAGAAATGGCTTATCTGTGTTCATGATGTAACTCTTTCTAACTGGAAAGCGGCTGATTTATGCGAGGACGGAGTGCTGAATGTATTTGACCTTTGCATGATGAAGTATGAACTTATAAACAAATCGTAGTAATAAAAGTCTCTGCTGGATTTTACTCCAATAGAGACTTTGTTATGTATATTCATTTCTCAATTGTCCTGATGCAGATGAGCTTGCAATGGTAATTATAAAGTTTAACAAACATGGGCAGTTCGTTTATTTTTATAGTGTTTGTTAAATTGTAAAAACTGATAATATCATAATTAGTTGTTCATTTGTAAAGTATTTGTGTGATAGATTTTTTGGTGAAATGTCGGATATGCACTTGAAAAAAATAAAGAACTATGGTATAATGGGTCTATGAAAATTTTGCAGAAGGAAAAGAGGAAATACCCTTGATTAACACCAGAAATTTATTAACAGTAAGTGATGTGTCAAAAAGACTTAAAATTGCTACACAGTCTGTAAGGACTTTAATAAAGAATGAACGTCTTAAAGCTGAGAGAGTTGGTAGTCAGTGGCTCACATCAGAGGAAGACTTAAAAGAATACATTGAAAAATATGACGTTGTTATTGAACCGAATGACCACGAAAGAATTACTGACGAACTCCCTTCAATAGTAGCCTTAAGTTTTTTTTCTGGTGCAATGGGACTTGATGTTGGAATGAAAAATGGTGGAATAGAAGCACTGCTTGCTTGTGAATTCAACAAAGCTTGTAGAATGACCATTGAAAAGAATAATCCAAACATAGGATTGATTGGTGATATTTCTCAGTTTAATGCCGATGAAATTTTAAAAATGGCAAAAATCCCATCGGGCAGAAAAGTAGATATTATATTTGGTGGTCCGCCATGTCAGGCATTTAGTACTGCTGGCAACAGAAAGGCTTTTGATGATGAGCGAGGAAATGTATTCTTAAAGTACCTTAGCATTGTAAATGAGATTAGACCTACTTATGTAGTTATTGAAAATGTCAGAGGATTGTTATCCACCCCTTTTAAATATGGTGATTTAGAAGAACCAATAAAAGGCGGTGCTATGATGATAATACTTGACAAACTCAAGGAAATGGGATATGCTGTTTCTTTCAATCTCTATAATGCCGCCTACTTTGGCGCTCCGCAGATAAGAGAACGTGTTGTTATTATCGGAAAACTCGGTAGTGAAAAAGTCAGCTATTTGCAGCCTACTCATAATGAGAATGGCTCAAATGGTCTTAAAAAATGGAGAACTCTGCAGGATGCTCTTGAGCAATTACCTGAAAATTGTCAGCATCACTTTATAGAATTTCCTGAAAAACGATTAAAATATTATAGAATGCTGAAAGAAGGACAATACTGGAAAGACCTTCCTTTGGATATGCAAAAAGAGGCAATGGGCAAATCTTTCTATCTTGGCGGTGGTAAAACCGGATTCTTGAGACGCCTCTCTTATTCCAAACCTTCACCGACTTTAGTTACCAATCCAACAATGCCAGCGACCGATTTGGCACACCCAACAGAAGATAGGCCTCTGAGCGTGGAAGAATATGCTTGTATCCAGGAATTTCCGCAGGATTGGCAGATTTGCGGTACTATTTTAGATAAGTACAAACAGATAGGAAATGCGGTTCCGATCAAGCTCGGCGAAGCAATCGCTAAAACTATTTTAGATGATATGAATGGTATTCACTATGAAGATACTGGCTTTTCATATTCAAGATACAAAAACACAAATGAAATCTCCTGGATGGATTTTATGCAAAATCAATTGGAAAAGGCTCAGCAGTAATATAACAAAACGGCAACTGTTATAAAGTTAACAGTTGCCGTTTTGTTACTTAGCCAAATCTGTGCATTTAATTACATACGAACATTACGAATTTTCTCACGGGTTTCAGCACCTACACGTGCCGCAATATCAAGTAATTCATCATAACAACCAACTCCACCAATGGTGTCCCACATCTCTTGACCAATGAGAACAACAGGATCATTTCTGAAATCAAATATACCCATTGGTGGATTATGAGCATAGTCCGTCTTATTTTCTCCATAAGGATTATACGGAAGCCCAAAATAAGTATTGCAATTTGGATTAGCAATTTTAAGATGTAAACAATCTATTTTTGCAATTTCAGTTTGGTCAATATTAGGTTTCACAGTTTTCAAACTAATATAATTATTAACGCCGTTTTTACGCCACCACAAGTCAGAAATAACCCTAATCTTAACAAGTTGTCCACTTGTTGGTACTGCCATTATTTGAGCCAATGCTGGCTGCCATGCACGTTGAGCATTTGGATTATGCGCTCTAAGATTTTGCATGTATCTATGAATAGCATCTTCATAGGCAACATCTATCTCAATATTTGTTTCAACTTGTCGTTCAGCATTTTCGGCACCATTTGACAAGGCAACCAATTTTGCAATTTGCTCAATAACTCTTTGCCCAAAGGATGTACTAAAAGAACGCTCAAAAGCACTCCAAAAAACGGCTTCTTGTGAAAGCAAAGCCGTATGAAATGGTCTATAGGTTTGCTCATTATTCGTAATACGACTGATTGTGCTATCAACACAATTTCTGAATTCGTCAGCAATCAGCTTTCGATATTCTTGATTCATACCATTTTCCTCCTTAAAATCACATAAATTAAATATTGGTTTTTATTTCAACTCCGGTTCTGATAAAGGATCGGTTCTGTCAAAATAAAGCTCTGACGCACCTTCGCCACAGAAAATCTCAAGCATCTTATCAATATGCCAGAAGGGTTTTTCAACTTTTCGCAACTCATCCAAAGGCATCCAGAATACTCTTCCCTCATCGGAAGAATGTAATTTACCGCTGAACACTTTGGTTTTATACAGAAATACGATATATCTTGAACCACTTCGTTCAATCCAGTCTTTCACACCACAGAATTCCAAATCAGAGATAGTCAGACCCGTTTCTTCCCTTATCTCACGAATTGTGGAATCTACAATAGACTCGTTTTTCTCAAGATGACCACCAGGAAATATCAATCCTTTGTAGTTTTGTCCGACTTTTTCCTCTATAAGTACATTACCTTTGTCGTCATATACCATGCACATATTAGTAAGCGTTACTGTTTCTTTTCTGTCCAAAAATGATTGCCTCCATAAAAAAGTGTATAATATATATTATATCACACACTTATCAAAATTACAACTACTTTTGATAAAAACTTCCAATTTTCAGGAGTTTTTTTCAGGTGATTTGATAATATAGTTATCAAAAAAAAGAACCCCTATTTAGTAGTATTTTGAAATTGACAGGCCGATAAGGTCTTTTTTCCGATACAGATTTGCTTTCAACGAACAGTGTAAAACTTAATGAACAGGGGGAAGTTCATTTATTTTTATAGTGTCCATTGAAACATAAGAAAAGGACTGTAGTGCTTATTGCTACAGTCCTTAAATTTTTATAGCTCAAGTTACTTTTCAATCACCGTCATGATTTCTTAAAGACGTTTTTCGCCAATACCTTTGATGTGACGGGGAACGTTCTCCATTTCTCACAAATTGACAGTTTTGTTTTCTGCTTCTTTAAGCCATCAGCGTAAAGAAGTAGGAATGCTTGAAGTTCATTATGGCTCATCCTCTTAATTTGGTGTAGTCACAGTCAATAATTTTTCATCCGTCATAGGTTCATTTCCTGTTATTATATGTAAAGCCTCAGTATATCAATATCACTATCCGTATCTCGTGGCTTAATACGTGGAATAATTTTATTCTCCACTTCTGGTGTCCAGTAGATCTTCAATTTTTTTCTTGCTCTCGTAATTGCTGTATAAAAAATACTATGGGTTATTAGTTCATCCACTTCGTCTGTAATTACAAGTTTAACTGAATCGTACTCCAATCCCTGCGATTTGTGTATTGAAACAGAGTAAGCAATTTGAAATGGCATTGATGTTCTACTAACAGCGTTATTGTCCTCATCTTCATTCTTGATTTTGTACACGCAGAACTGAACAGTGGATTTTCCATTCTCTTCGCCTTGTATAGTTAAGCCATCATACCAAATCAACTCTTCTTCATCGATTGTCTTTTCCAATTCAATCTGAAAACTGATACGCTCATCATTGGTGTTTTCATCAAGAATTTGAATGCCAACAATTTTTCCTTTCATATTATTATGAATCAGTGGTGAAAAACGATTTGATTCCAAAAATAATACTGGGTCGCCAACTTTATATTGCTGAATATCCCATTTGAACGCTTGATTTGGATTACTCTGTTGCAAGAATAGATTTATATTATTGATGCCATACAATCCGTCATAATTAAGGCAAAGAATGGCTTCATCCATTTCACTTGTGGAGAATAAAGAGTCATCTACATTAAGTGCACCACTCTGTACAGCAATCAGTTCTTGAACATCACTATCCATCCTGCGTACTTTTGCCCATAAATTTAGAAGATATTCGTCATCTGTTCTGTATGGCTTTGTCAATTCAAAAACTGATGATGACGGAATAAATTCCTTAACAGCCGAAAACCAGTTTCCAAATCTAATGGAGTCAATCTGATATGTATCACCTACAAGAAGAATCAGTCCATAACTCGATTTCTTTAGGACTTTCACCATATTTTCATTGTCTACCGTGCTACATTCATCTACCACGAGTAAATCATAGTAATTATTTGCCCATGATTTTTCAACATAGCTTGTTATCGTAGAAAATCTACAATTTTCTTCTGGTGCATCCACACGACTTTTCAAATTTTCTACAGCAGGGTTTGTTTGAGCTAAATAAAGTTTATCCTTTTCACTGAAATAATGCGAGATATGGTTTATCAGCGTAGACTTACCAACGCCAGCAGAGCCATAAATAATTGCAACTTTTGATTTTGCAAACATCTGCCTTAGAACTGGTTTCTTTTCTGGACAGTCCACTTTATAGGTATGTTCAAGCCATTTGTCCATGTCTTCTTCGTAATTTGGCTCACCCGAAGTTGCCATTGAACGCAGTTCTCTTATAATGTAACAAGTGTTATCCTTGTAACCATTAATATAAATCAAACCATTCTCTATAATAAGGCTGCTCACCTTACGATGATCTTCATACAATAAGCTGTTGTATTGACGGACGAGTTCCGGTATGTTGTCATAACCGTAAATATCCTCAATAGGCGTAAAAATATGACCTTTAATTTCTGTATTATTTCTTATTAAACGAGCCAATATTTCATGCTTTCTGTTGTATGTGGGTATACACTTATATAAAACACTCAATCTTGGAGTATGGCTAAGTGGAAATCCGATAAATGGCATTTTATCAAATGGTATAGATCCAAACTGAAAATAAAGATAAGATAATTTGAAGTTGGGCTTATCGCCTTTTTGTGACCTTATAACAGCATTATTCATAGTAAACAGAAGATATCGCAATAAATTCTGCCCTGGTCTATCATTCTTTATTATCTTTCTGCAACTATCCAAAGCATCAATAAAAATCGATGTGTCCGACATTTCTCGCCATGTATTCGTCAAACTCTGATATGAATAATCAGGAAAATCAATTATTTCAGTCAGAGAATATCCTGTTTGTGTGAGAAAATTACATATTGTCTTTTGCTCAGAAAAGTTAGGAGTTACTTTTTCATCATTAAGCAAAGAAATGAAATTTTTATACTCGCATCCGCGAATCGATACTTCCCAGCCTACGATGATGAGAATTGGCATTTTTCTTCCAAGAACTTCTACTATTTCTTCTTTCAAATCAAATTTTGACGCATAATTGCTAGTGATAGGCAGCTTAGTGAACGCTATTACTCTGTTCGACTTGTGTTTTTGGTCTACTGCAGGAGTAAAAGTAATCTCATAGTAAATATTTTCTCCAACAAAGAAGGCTTTCTTTTTTTGAATATAATATTTTGAACCATTGCTGGAGAAACGAACTGTGTGCTGCTCGATTTTATGTGATATTTTTTCATAATATTCCTGCAGTGCAGTGTCAAGATGCAGAGGAAACTTATTCAAATTTCTAAACAATGTGATGCCCCAGTTCTTCATTGCCAACTTCTTGATTTCAAGCATATAGCGATAATATTTAAGCATCAAGCGTTCAGAATTTTCTTCGTCCAAGGTATAATACTCAACAACAATTTCAAGGTATTTGTAAAAATGGAAAAGTATCTTCATTTCAGCGTTAATTTGACATGCCTCTAGTGCATTTAGTATGTTTTTAGTATTTATTTTGATATCATTTCCTCTTGAATAGAATTTAAGCATAATATGCTCTACAAGTTTTTTTAAGTCAGACAGAATATCTTGAGATATTGCGCCGCGTGAAGAATTATCAATATCATCCAAATGACGGCAAATCTTGTTATCAATTGTTTTAATTCTGTCATCTATTGTAGGCATATTATGCTCCTTTCAGTGTGATTGTCAGTCATTATTTTTCTTTGAATTAGAAATCGCCGTTCCAATCATCAATGAAAGCTCCATAAGGAAGCATTCCAACAGAGTCAGATGATTGAAGCATGACATATTGTCTTATTAAATCTCTTCGTATATTATTTGGCGAAATGAAGGTCGGATTATTCGAATCCATCGCTTCACTTAGTTTTTTCAGTGAATTCAGAATATTCATTACATTTGTCTGTAAAGCAAAATCCTGAAATTCAATCAATTTTAATTTCCATTTGTTTTCATGAAGGTAGGAGATTTTTTTAGGAATTGTGCCGTCAAGCCAACCCCATTCATGGTTTTCATCCATACATTTTTGAATCAAATCATTGTAATCATTTTTGAATTCTTGCAGTAATAACTCATCATTTTCATAAAATGGATTTTCTTTCTTAAGTTTCGCTGCATCAGCTTTTATTGGAGCAGGAATATCAAGAGTTTTTATTTCTGGAGCAGAAACTTCTACTTTATCAACTGATTTCAGGCGTGTAGCAACAATTTTCAAATTACTGTCTTCTCCGATTGTACCTGTATAAGTGCGTTTATCTCTCCCACGAGGAGGACACCAACGGTTATAAGTATCAGCACCGATTTTGTTATCTTCTATTACTATATAAACAAAATACCAGATACCGAGTAAGAACTCGGGCAATGACACCGCCATTAATGTAGCAAGTTCATCTTTGGTAACAGTCTTTCCTATATAAAACTCCTGATTTGATGGTATACCCTCATCTTGAATGATTGTTTCTATAATAGCTCTAACAAGAACAGTATCCTTCTCTTCATCCAAAAGTTTTTCAACTAAATCATTCATCTGTATCGTGAGGTCAATATCTCCAGACTCAAATCGCTTCCGGAAATTCCTTTTTGAGTCTTTATCCTGAAAAGCAAACGAAGATGCACCCCAGTTGATACACTTTTTGAAATTTCCAATGTTATTTATGGTTGTATCGTTTTTTTCAACTGTATATTCGGGATTTACCACACCCGATAACGCACGAATCAAGTCGAATTCAGCCATATTATTGCTGTTTCCCTTATAACTCTCCGAATTTAACTGCATCGGCTTACGAGCATTGGATAGTAAAACAAAGAAAGTACCACCACAAATCTTATCCATTTTTCACCCCAAACAAAAATAATGACTTCAATGACTGTAATGACTACTGGACACATGAGAATAATGACTTCAAAATTATAGTCAAAGAATATAGTCTCATTATACCACAAATCAACAAGAATTTCAAGTGAATACACGGTTCATTTCTAATTCTGTGTAGTTAATGAAATGTATTTTTACTTTTCTTAGTTGGTGCAAGGAAATCTCATACCAAATTAATGAAAAATATAGTCAATGTCAAGAAAGGACATCAATATGAACATGGACAACTACATTAAGTATCTGTATAAATCTGTTTCAGATAGATTCGGAGTTGATGTGAGCGGCTCTCAATAACTATGATGGCAATCTCAGTTAATGGGCATCTGAAGAATTGCTCTATAATCTTCTCACAATTGATAACGATAGAAATTAAATTTAAATCTAACAAATCGTTATAATAAGTTAGATAAGTTTATCCCCGCCAAGTGGCGGTTAAATAAATATTTTTATAGCCGGAACGAAGTACAAGTTCAGGGCATTGGGTATTTCAAATTCAGAGCTATCGGTTCAAGCCGATAGTCCGAATCTGAGATAGCCTCCCTTGCTGTACCCATTTTCGGTCTTTGCAGGAGTCGCTGTCTCAGTGGCTCCTTTTTTGTATCCATTTGTCCTGACTGCACCCGGCAGAAAGGACAATCATGGACAAGCAGTATTTTATCCGCATCCACTCTTTTAACGAAAAAGACGAACGCATTACAACATTGGTTCCTGTAACAGAGAATGAATTCTCCAACTATTACAGAGAAATCGACTCATTCCGTAAAAAACAGCAGCGTCATGGAGGATGTGTGTGTCCCGCAAACAAACGCCTCGATTGTGATATGGACTGTTTCAATTGTCAATTTCATAAGAGCGATGTTTTCTCTCTTGACGACAAACTTCCTGAAGATGATGACCTAACGTGGATGGATGTCACTCCTAATGGCGAAATGCCAATTAACGAGGTTGTAGAGGACAGCCAGGAACTTCATGCTTTGTTTCTTCGTCTTGAAGAAATGATGCCGGAGGCAATTGAAATAGGTCGCCTCCGAATGAACGGTGATTCTGATGTACATATTTCCAAACGAATCGGCATTCCAAATACCACACTTCGTTACCGCTTGCAAAAGGTCAAAAAAATCATTGAAAAAGAATTCCCGGATTTTTTTTGATTTTTTTCGTAAATCGGCTTTTCAAATGTCCGTTATAGAGTAGGAGGTGAAAACATGAACCACACAACAAAAGAATTGATAGACACTTTGCTGGCAATCAGCGTGGTGTCACAGCGACTGGCAAAAAAACTGTCAAGAGAGGAGAAAAAAATGGAACCCATAATGAAAGTCATAAATGCACTGTCTGCCCTTACTGCTGCACTGCAAGAGATGACAGAACAGACGACTGATAACTATCTCAACACGTTCGAGACAATTTATGATCCCGAGAAAGATAAGCCTGTAGCAGAAGAAAAACCGACACCTCAGACTGTCGATTTCATACAGCTCCGCAAGCGTCTCTCGGAAATCTCTCGTACAGGACATACCGAGGAAATCAAAGAACTGCTCCTCAAACATGGGGCAGAAAAACTTAGTGAACTCAATGAAAGTGACTATGCGACAGTTTTGGCAGAAGCGGAGGCTTTACTATGAGTCATGCACTTTTGTCTCCATCAAGCAGTGAACGGTGGATTAACTGCCCGCCCTCTGCAAAGGAGAATACGGACAGTGATACCGGAAGTTCCTATGCACAGCAGGGCACAGACGCACACACTCTCTGTGAATTCAAGGTGAATCAGGCACTTGGTCATAAGGTGCGTGATCCCACAGAGAATTTGACCTATTTCGATGACGAAATGGCAGACTGCACCGATGCCTACTGTGAATTCGTTATGGAACAGGTGCAGCTTGCAAAACAGTCTTGTTCCGACCCTCTTATTCTTGTAGAACAAAGACTTGATTTTACCCGCTGGGTAGCAGGGAGTTTCGGCACTTCTGACTGTATTATTGTTGCAGACGGAACACTTACAGTTATCGACTTTAAATATGGTGTTGGCATTCTCGTTGAAGCTGACAACAACAGTCAGATGCGTATGTACGCTCTTGGAGCCCTGAACTTATTTGAATCCCTTTATGACATTCAGAAAATTCGCATGGCTATTTTCCAACCTCGCCGTGACAATGTCAGCATAGCTGAACTTACCAAGGACGAACTGCTTCACTGGGCAGATGAAACGCTTATTCCTGCAGCAACTTTGGCATCAAAGGGAGAAGGCGAATATAAGGCGGGCAAGCATTGTCAGTTCTGTAAGATTAAAGCAACCTGTCGCAAAAGGACAGAATACAATTTTCAGATGGCACAGTATGAATTCGCAGTTCCGAATACACTTGACAATGAAGAAATAAGTGTAATTCTTGAACGTGCAGATACTTTCGTCGGTTGGGTGAATGATGTGAAGGAGTACGCACTTGAACAGGCACTCAGTGGACAGGTATTTCCCGGCTTTAAAGTTGTGGAAGGACGTTCAAACCGCAGATACATCAACAATGAATCAGTTGCCGAAGCTGTTAAAAATGCAGGCTATGACCCTTATGAGAAAAAACTTCTGGGAATAACTGCTATGACAAAACTGCTCGGAAAAAAGAAATTTGAAAACATACTCGGTTCTTTCATAGAAAAACCGAAGGGCAAACCAACGCTTGTACCATTATCAGACAAGCGTCAGATATGGACAATCGATGATTTTAAGGAGGAAATTAACAATGACTAAGTATAAAAATCTTTGTAAAGTAATCACAGGTCTGGTACGTTTCTGCTACCTTAATGCTAATCAGCCGAAGAGCATCAATGGAAGCAATCCTAAATACAGTGCCTGCATCATTATTCCAAAGGATGACAAAGTAACTCTTGACAGAATTAATGCAGGAATTCAGTCTGCATATGATGAAGGACAGGCAAAGCTCCGTGGTACCGGAAAATCTGTTCCTGCACTCTCTGTAATTAAGACACCTCTTCGTGACGGAGATACAGAACGTCCTGACGATCCTGCTTTTGCAAATGCATATTTTCTCAATGCAAACAGTGCGAGTAAACCAGGCATCGTAGACGGTGACTGTCAGCCGATTCTTGAAACAAGCGAGATTTACAGCGGTATCTATGGTAGAGCGTCAATTAACTTCTATGCATTTAACTCCAACGGCAACAAAGGTATTGCCTGCGGCCTCAACAACATCCAGAAGCTTCGTGACGGCGAACATCTCGGCGGAAAATCTCGTGCAGAAGACGATTTTGCTGACGAAGATGACGATTTTCTCTCTTAATTAACTGATAGACGGGTGGGCGTTTGCGGCAATGCCGTGGGTGGGATTTGAAAGGAACTGTTATGAAAAAACTAATGATTGATTTGGAAACACGCAGTGATGCGGATATTTCCAAGACAGGTGTGTATCGCTATGCTGATTCACCTTACTTTGATATCTTATTGTTTGCCTGCTCCGTTGATGATGGTGAGGTGCAGGTATATGACCTTGCCAATGGTGAACAGCTGCCAGAGAAAATACTCTCTGCACTATCTGATGAGAAAGTTATGAAACACAGCTTTAATGCTTCTTTTGAACGAATCTGCCTGTCTGTATGGCTTCGCAGAAATCATCCTGAACACTTTTATTCTTACAGCATACCGGAAGATTCCGTCGGTGATTACCTTGCACCATCATCCTGGCATTGTTCTATGGTAGCCTCAGCTTACCTCGGTTTACCTCTTACACTGGCTGGGGTCGGTGCCGCACTGAACCTTGAACAGCAGAAAATGTCAGAGGGCAAGGCTCTTATTAAATTCTTTTGTGTCCCCTATGACTATGAGGACGGTGTTCCAAAGTTTCATTCCCCCTCTGATGCACCTGATAAATGGGCAATGTTCAAGGCATACAACAAACGTGATGTCGAAACTGAAATGGGTATTGAAGCAAAAATTGCAAGATTTCCTGTACCTGAATTTCTCTGGGGGGAATATCATCTTGACCAGGAAATCAATGACCGTGGCATACAGCTTGATTTACCGCTTGTTAAGAATGCCATTCGTATCGGTGATGCAGCTAAGGAACGCCTGACTGCCAAAATGTGTGAACTTACCGGTTTAGAGAACCCAAATTCCGTCACACAAATTAAAGAATGGCTGAAACAGAAAGGTCTGGAAATGGAGTCGCTTGGCAAAAAGGAAGTACAGGAACTGCTTGGTAATGTCTCACCTGAGATTGAAACTGTTCTGAAACTGCGTCAGCAGACATCCAAATCATCTGTCAGAAAATATACAGCAATGCAGACAGCAGCCTGCTCTGACGGTCGTGCAAGAGGAATGTTTCAATTTTATGGTGCAAACCGCACAGGCAGAGAGGCAGGACGCATTATACAATTGCAAAATCTTCCTCAGAACCACATTCCGGATTTAGAATCAGCCCGTAATCTTGTCCTTTCCGGTGATGAAAAAATGCTGGAACTGCTTTACGATGATGTTCCTGATACACTTTCGCAGCTCATACGCACAGCTTTTGTGCCGAAACCGGGATATAAGTTCATTGTTGCCGATTTTTCTGCTATTGAAGCGAGAGTCATTGCGTGGCTTGCTGATGAAACCTGGCGTATGGAGGCATTTGCAAGGGGGGATGACATTTACTGTGCATCTGCCTCACGTATTTTCGGTGTTCCGGTGGTCAAGCACGGCAAAAACGGACACCTGCGTCAGAAAGGAAAAATAGCTGAATTGGCGTGTGGCTATGGTGGCTCTGTCGGTGCAATGAAAGCAATGGGCGGTGCTGAAATGTCTGATGCCGAACTGAAACAGATTGTTACCGACTGGAGAGTCGCTTCTCCGCATATCGTACAGCTTTGGTGGGATGTGGAGAACGCTGCCATTAAGGCAGTCAACGAAAAGACAAAAGCAGAAACTCATGGCATTGTTTTCTCTTACGAGTCAGGTTTCCTTTTTATCGAACTTCCATCTCACAGACGGCTCGCCTATGTGAAACCAAGAATCGAAGAGAACCGTTTTGGTGGTGAATCCATTACCTATTTTGGTATCGGTGCATCAAAGAAATGGGAACGTCTTGAAACATATTCCGGCAAGCTGGTCGAAAATATTGTGCAGGCAATTGCCCGTGACTTGCTTTTCTTTTCCATGCAAACGCTTTCACACTGTTTTATTGTCGGTCATATCCATGATGAAATGATTATTGAGTGCAGTCAGGGAGTATCACTTGAGGTTATATGCGAACAGATGGCAAGAACGCCTGCTTGGGCGAAAGGACTTCTGCTCCGTGCAGATGGATATGAATGTGATTTTTATAAGAAAGATTGAGGTACTATTATGCAGATTAAAAAGTGGAATTTTGAAGATTCAGAAGTCAGAACTATAGATATGAACGGTGAACCGTGGTTTGTAGCCAGAGATGTTGCAACTATTCTTGGATTCACTAATTCAAGAAAGGCATTAGCTGACCATGTTGATGCTGAAGATAAGGGTGTAACGAAATGTGACACCCTTGGCGGAGTTCAGGAAATGGCGATTATTAACGAGTCCGGAGTGTATGCACTTATCTTCGGCAGTAAACTTCCAACTGCCCATAAGTTCAAGCATTGGGTAACTGCCGATGTGCTTCCGACAATTCGCCGTCATGGTGTGTTTGCCGTAGACGAGGTGCTTGCAAATCCTGATATACTCATCAATGCACTGCTTGAACTGAAAAAAGAGCGTCAGCAGAATGTAAATCTTCAGCAGACGATTGCAGTACAGAATCAGCAGATTGCAGAAATGAAGCCGAAAGCCAGCTATTACGATGTGGTTCTTAACTGCAAAGACCTTGTTGCAGCTACAGTAATTGCCAAAGATTATGGCTGGAGTGCCAAAAAGCTGAACCGCTACCTTCAGGATAAAGGCGTGCAGTTCAAGAAGTGCGGCATATGGCTGCTTTATCAGAAGTATGCCGAAAATGGCTACACCAGCACCAAAACCTGCCCTTATGACGGCAGTGATGGTTCTGTTCACACAAAACCGCATACTTACTGGACGCAGAAAGGTCGTCTGTTTATTTACGACCTGCTGAAAGCTGATGGTATTCTGCCACTTATCGAGTCAGAGGAGGAAATGTAATGTTTTATGCAATAGAAAAGACTGAAACCATTGAGGTTAAGGTGGAACTTAATGCTGAAAATGTTTTCTGTGCCTGCCCGGACTGTGGCACAGAGGTCAGCGTAGATCTTTCATGTGTATTTGCTGACGGACTCGGGGATATGTACAGCACAGCAGTTCTCTGCAAAGAATGTGCTGTCAGGAGACTTCGTGATGGCAAGTCTGTATAATGCAGAGGGCTATCTCAGTCCTACGGAACATGAGGCGTTAACACGAATCGAAAAGGCGGAAAAGGCAGCTCGCAAGGCTGCCGACTTCCGTCCAATCGTATATATCTGCTCACCGTATTCCGGCGATACGAAGAAGAATATCGAGAACGCCCGAAAGTACAGCCGCTTTGCTGTTGATAAGCATTACCTGCCCATAGCACCGCATCTTCTGTTCACGCAGTTTATGAATGACGAAATTCCCGAAGAGCGTGAAACTGCAATATTTATGAACTTCGTGCTGATGAGTAAGTGTGCTGAAATGTGGGTGTTTGGTGATGTTATTTCAGCAGGTATGCAGGCTGAAATCAAACATGCGAAATACAAGCACATGAAAATAAGATACTTTACTGAAGAAATGGAGGAAAAGTAATGAAGTTTACAATCTATATCGCTGACTGTACAGGTAATGAAAAAAACACGTTGTATCCGAATCAGAGGGTTATTACCTGTGAGGGCGACCTCAAGAAATCCATAACCTATGACCATGTATGTGCTCAGTATCAGAATAACACCCGCAGTGACGCAAATTTCATTGTATCGGATGTTGTTCCTATGGACTGCGATAATGACCGCAGCGATAATCCAGATGAATGGATTACACCTGAATTTTTGGTCGACAACCTGACCGATGTGACATTTGCAGTTACATACAGCCGTCATAATATGCTGCCAAAAGGCAATAAATCTGCCCGTCCGAGATTTCATGTGTTTTTCCCCACATCACCTTGCAATGACGCACTTTCCCATAAAGCTATCAAGGCGAAAATCCATAAGGAATTGCCGTTCTTTGACGGAAACGCTCTTGATGCCTCACGATTTCTGTTCGGCTGTCCGAGCGATGTTTACTGGCATGAAGGCAGTCTTTCCATTGAGGACTGGCTCACGCTTATGAAGTCAAACCGCAATATTCCGCATGGGCAGCGTAACAGCACCATGTCACGCATTGCAGGAAAACTTGTAAAACGCTTTGGTGTAACGGATGAAGCATATCAGAAATTTCTTGAAAAGGCTTCTGAATGCGAACCTCCTCTTCCCGATGACGAACTTGAAACCATATGGCATAGTGCCTGTAAATTCGGAAAGAAAGTAGCTACACAGGACGGCTACATTTCTCCCGAAGAATACGGCAAACATTCGCTTATCCCGGAAGATTTTTCTGATGTTGGCGAAGCTCGTACTTTCGTTGACAGCTTTTCAGATGAGGTAGCATTTACAATTGCAACTGACTATCTCCGCTACAACGGAACCTACTGGGAAGAATCAGAACACGCAGTAACTTTAGCCATGATAGAACATACCGACATTCAGCTTGCAGAGGCTGAAAAACAGGTTGAAGCGGCACTTGTGAAACTTGAAAGTCTTGGTATTGCAAGAGATTCAGCTATTGCAGGCGGTAAAAAGTTCAGAGATAGTTTAGAAGATGAACAGATTGATGCGTACAAGCAGTATCAGTATTATGTTGCATTCAAAGCCTTTGTAATGAAATACCGCCATATCCACAGTATGACCAATGCTCTTGATGCGGCAAAACCTCTGGTTCTCCATAACCCCGAAGCACTCGACAGCAATCCGATGCTGCTCAATACTCCCGGTGGTACTTACTATCTGCCGGAAGGTCTTGACGGCTGGAAACCGACAGACCCGGGTGACCTTATGACAAAGGTAACTGCGGTTGTTCCGAATGATGAAGGAAAACAACTCTGGGAAGATGCCTTACAGCTTTTCTTCTGCGGTGACCAGAGCCTGATTGACTATGTACAGATGATATGCGGACTTTGCATTGTTGGCAAGGTGTATATGGAAGCAATGATTATTGCCTATGGTGACGGGCGAAACGGGAAATCAACGTTCTGGAATGTCATCTATAAGGTTCTCGGCAGTTAC
>OHDI01000334.1_pt1 | contig 25912 bp, 30 predicted proteins | sample 1566981 | NCBI WGS metagenome assembly OHDI01 (sample SAMEA3879509, study PRJEB24766) | human gut metagenome | biome: human-associated habitat; feature: feces | place: USA | collected 1985/1987 | reverse complement strand
TGGAGAATATTTGTATTCTGTAGTTCCAGATAGGTATTTCAATCACTTAATAATGACACTTCTTAAGATCATGAAGCCACGCAGAGCCCCCTCATGTAGCAATAAACTACATCAAAAAAGGGGGGGATTGGCACCTAAAAACAGATCATAGATTAACAGTTAGAAAGCATCCATACCCACAGAGTAAAAAAATGCCGAGAGCCTTGCTAAAGCAAGGCTCTCGGCATTTTTCTTGGCACCCCCAGTAGGAATCGAACCTACAACTAGCCCTTAGGAGTAGCCCCGATACGACATCGGGAAGTGACATCTAATGCTAAAAAATGCTTGGAAATACAGGGTTTTTCAGCATTTCAAATCCTATCTGATACTACGCTGTGATAGCTAATTCAGAGGGATTTTACACCGTCCGATTGGCTCGAAATTAGCAAGGCTTTCGATTTTTGGTGGACGTTGCAAGTGCAAGTAAATGTCACTATGTAACTGCTCGTTATGCGGAATGACAGGAAATACAGTTCATTCTCATGTGGAGCCGCTGGTGTCACACGACACCAATTTAAGTCTGTTTAATATATCATTTCAAACCGAATTTTTCAACCAGAATTATCAGAAATTCCATAGAATTTTTCGGGACGAATGATTGTATGTAACCTGTCCTGCCGAAGCAGGTACAGTATTTATCGAAGCATAGTTTCTCGATCTTCAGCTCCCAGCATATATGCGCCCTTCGCAAATTCATCCCTTGCCAGAAGCTCTGTTACATATACCCTGTCGAACAACAACCAGAGTTCTTTTTCTTCTGGTGTAAGTTTGCGGTTTCCGCTAAATAAATGCGATAACCCCAATCCCTCAAGCAGAGCCTGCTTTGCAGCTTTGTAATCATCGGCTCTATCGGAATAATCCTCATTCCTCTGGCTTGATAATTCCTCAATATCATCAGCTCGCATTTTATCATAATACTCGTCCATAAATGCTCTATCCATTTTGCACCCCCAAAAACAAAAATAAGGGCAGACCCCTTTACAAGCTATGAAGGCTATGTAAAAGGATCTGCCATTTTAATTCTATAATGTCTTTGCCAGCGACTTCAAGAGTGCTGCCATTTCAGGGTTTTGCAGAAGTTTCAGAAGAAGCTCTTTATCATCGGTGGAGCTTTCCTGTGTGACCGGCTGTACCGGTTCCGGTGTTGCCTGTCTGCCAGAGTAAAAAGCAGCTTCCAGTCTTTCAGCGTTCAGCCTGCGGTCATCGTCGATGATATGGGAGTAAACATCCGCTACCATCTTGACCTGTGCGTGACCGGAATCACCCTGAACGGATTTCATATCGCCACCGTTCAGCTTCAGCTTGTAAGTGATACTGGAATGTCGGAGACTATGGAAAACCACCTTCGGCAGCCCGTTCTCCTCGATCAACTTATTGAAAGCACGGTTGATAACCTGACCCTCAATCGGCTTGCCATTGGAAGAACAGAACACCAGATTAAAGTCTACGAACTCGTCACCGAAAAGGTCTTTCAATTCTTCGATGTCAGCCTTTCGCTGCGCCAACATTTCCGCTACGGTTTTCGGTAAGAATACCTTGCGGACACTGGTTTTGGTCTTAGGTGTTTTGAGAACCAATGCGGTGTGCGTACTGGCAAAGGTCGGCGGGAACTTGAACATAATGTCCTTTCCGTTCAGATCTGCCATCGCTTCACGATTTACTCTCTGCAACTCCTTTTCAACGAAGATGCTTGCCTGACCAAGTTCGATACTCGCAGGAGAAATGTCTACACAGTCCCAGGTCAGCCCCAGAAGCTCACCCATTCGCAGAGAACAGGAGAAAGCAAGGTTGATTGCCAGACGGAGAATATCATCGTCGCAGGCTTCCAGAGCCTTCAGAAGAACTTCCGCTGTCCAGATGTCTCTGGTCTTATGTTCTTCTTTCGGCAGCGTAGCGTGTTCTACGGGGTTTCTGGTCATCAATTCCCACTTCACCGCCTGATTGAACGCATTACGCAGAACCTTGTGAATCTCTCTGACCGTATGCGGTGTTAGATACTCGTTACGAGCTTTCACATACTTCGTAGACACAGCTTTTACAGTAAGCAAATCTCTGTAATACTTGTCCATAATTCTCGGAGAAACATCCTCCAGTTTCATATCACCGATAAGCGGACGAATATAATTGGCAATCAGGCTCTTTCTGCTTTCATAAGTAGACATCGCCCAGGTGTTCACGCCGTAGATAGACATATATTCTTCCAGAAGATCGTTTACGGTCTTGGCAGAGGGTGGAATAAAGGTTCCCGACTCCTGCTCATATTCGACCTGCAGCTTTCTTTTCTTTGCTTCAGCATTGGTGTCAAAGGTTTCCCATTTCTGACGCTTATTGCCGTTCTCATCGGTGTATGTATAGACCACAGAATACTTCTTTTTTCTCTTAACGATGGATGCCATGTAATCATCTCCTTTCCTGTCCATCCTCAGCTACTAATCTGTAGCGGGTCTGATTCTGATACCATTTTTCAAAACTCTCTTTGGTAGCTCGCTTATATCTGCCAACCTTGATAAGCTCAAAATCGCCATTGGCAACAATATAGTAGATGGTCTGACGATGTACCCCAAGCATTCTTGCCATTTCCGGCAGACCGTAGGTGGATGCCACAATGTCTGCATCCAGTTTTTGATCCTCTACCGTGCGATAATCGCTCTGGGATGCATACCATCTTTCAAAGCTCGCCTTGGTCACTCTACGCTTGCCCAAGGCTTCGACAATTTCAAAATGCCCTTTGGCAACCAGTTCGTAGGCAGTTGCTTCTTTCAGCCCAAGGCGCTGACCAAGCTCCTCTACAGAATATGTAGTTTTCTTCAGTTCCTCACCGGGAGGGGTTCCATCGACCTTCTGGTATTTGAACTGGTTAGCATACCATTCCTCAAAACTGTCGATCATCACCCTCATGGTGTTGCCGACAAGAATGGTCTTGAAGTAATTTTTCTTAATGAGCCAGTAAGACTCAGTTTTGCAAAGGCCAAGCATCCTGCCCATTTCAGGGACAGACATACTCGTTCGTTTTCTTGTTTCTGCCATCGCACAACCTCCTATGTAAAAAATGTAGCCATGTGTTTTCTTGTCATGGCTACATTTTATCGAACTCTTGATTTATTTTGAAGTTTGTCGCCGGGTTGTACGACACACTTGACAAATCTCACATTTGCTGATCCAGCCACTCATCAAAACTCTTTTTCGAGATTCTGATGCTGCCGCCGATGCGCACACTATGAAAAGCTTTCTTTTTCACGAGGTTATATGCGCTTGTTCTGCTGATCCCCAGGATGTCCTGAATCTCATCAACGGTATATGTTCTCTTATCGAACTGGCCTGTGGAGGCTACAATGGATTCTTCGGTACGCTGATTCATAGCAGCAATTCTTTCTTCAAACATCTATGTTCACTCCTTTTCTTTCTTCGGTTTATGTTTTGTGGAACGCTTTTTCAGCTGTTCCATTGCAAGGCTGACGGATAAGGCTTTCTCAATCGCTACCATTTCACGGGGCGTAACCTTACCTAAGTAGTTATCAATTCTGCGCTTATCAATGGTGCGGATTTGCTCCAGCTGCACAACAGATGCTTCTTTAAATGCAGGATTGTCTCTAATCAAAAGATGGGTCGGCATATTCTCCTTCTTGCGGATTTTCGTTGTGACCGTTGCCACGATCAGCGTGGGAGAATACCTGTTGCCGGTATCGTTCTGAATTACAATCACCGGTCTGATGCCACCTTGTTCAGACCCAACTACCGGGTCCAGATCAGCGCAATAAATATCGCCACGGCGATATACCCAATTTTCTTTCATCATGTGCCATGACCTCCTTTCGTTGGGTATGTAACAAACGACTGCCCGAAATAAATCGGGCAGTCATTCCAAAATCTATGTTTCCCATATTTGCCACGCACCCCTGGGAAAGAGGACGGTTGCCCTCAGGGAACCATCGAACGGCTGATTGCGAATCAGCTCCATAGGAATCTAACCTCTGCCGGGTTCTCCGCCAGCTCCGTAGAGAAGTATCATTAACCCTGACTGTTTTCATTGCCGTATTGGTAGCAACCCAATATTTACGAGCCGGTATTGATCGCTGGCACCGGATGAGAGACTACTGCGTCAATATAAGAAAATAGTCGTTCTGTTTCTCTTTCCGATACGTCACGGCGTACCGCTGATGTGGCTGATGCTTTCGCACCGACAGCAGGAACGTATTCGATGATTGTCTATTCAGTTTTCAAGGAACAAGCAGCCTTTCTCTTTGGCTGTGTCTAAATTGTACTGTTTTCACGATTCGTTTTTTATGACCTCTCACGGCGGATACCCACCGTGATACGGCGGATTTTATAATTTCATCTTCAAAGCAACCAACTGATTTATAACGGAATCCAATTCCTTTGCAGCTTCATAATTGCGAATCTCGCAGCCAATAAGTATGTAGTCAGTTGAAATACCAAAGAAGATACCAATTTCAATCAGCAGATCAATGGAGAATCCCTGAATACCTCTTTCGATTTTCCCAAGGGTACTTGTACTGATGTTCAATTTTTCAGCAAGCTGCTCCTGTGTCATTCCTTTTTCTTTTCTAAGTGCGGCAATTCTTTTTCCGCTTTCTTTCTGGTCGTAATACATATCGTTTCCTCCGATTTCTTGAAATTTTGAAAATGAAAATTCCAAGAAGCCGGGAGGAGAATGATTGCGGGGAATATCCCCTGAAATAAAAGAAGCGCACCCGATCTCACAATTTCTTGCAAGAACAGGTGCGCTGTTGCGCTGATTCTGATTCAAAAAAATACCCCCGCCAGTTACATTTTCTAAGGCAATTTTGCTCTTGCCCTGAAAACATAACTGGCGAGGGTGTTATAACCGGTGTTATGACGGTTCGTATCGGTGTTATGACGGTGTTATGATGGTGTTATGGGAAAAATCGGGTGTTATGATGGTTTTTACTGGTGTTACGCCGGTGTTATGCCATAACACCGAGAAAAACCGGCAACTTTCAATCTTTCGATCAGCTCGTCGTATTCCTCCTCTAAGAGATTGCGCTGTGCCATCCGCAGCTCTCCTCGTGCCATCTCTGGATGATCCAACTGAAACATTGCGTAAATCATCCAATAGTAGCCATCAATGCTGTGTGGTGCAATCAGAAGCATTTTAGAAGCATAGTGCTGGATACAGACGTAATCACGTCCCAGATCAAGCGTTTTCATCAGTTCGCATACAGCACCCAGATAGCGGTACTCAAAAGCTACCACTTTGGACATAATCCAATGCTCATCCCGTGCAGAACCGAACAACGGTCCCTGATACAAATCTATTGCTTTTTTCAGAAACTCAACTTTTTCTTTATGATCAGCTGCTTTCATCGCAATACTCCACTTTTTATCAAACAGCTGAAAGTCTGTAAACACATTCAACCGGGGATTGATTTGATACCCCGTCGGAGTAGACTCAATCAGGCGGTGATCGGATAGCAATTCAAACGTCTGTCTGAATCGGTAGACCAGTCCCTTTATATTTTTAACCGTAGCTTCAATATCTTCACCCGGCCAGATTGCCGAAGCGATTTCCCGTGGGGAAGCTGTCATTTTCCCTTTCAAAAGCAGATACACCAGAAGCCTCGCTATCTTAGGCGATTTCAGTTCCTGCTCCGTCAGGACACCTTTTTCAGTTGTAATTTTGAGTTCCCCAAATAAACTGATATAAACATCGGTGGCATTTGTAATTCTCGGAGAAATGATGGTCAGTTTTCTCGTTTCCAGCAGGAAGTATTCGTTCAGTGAAGAAATAACAGCATAGTTCAGCATTCGCAGAAAACCGGTTTGATTCTTATATTTCTTTGCGTTTCGCAGAGTGAGAAAACCAGTCGGTCCTTTCCAAAAAGGAACCGCCATAACCGCATTGGCATCCAGCCTACGGTAAAGCATATATTCATCCGGCATTTCTTCTTTGATGGCTTCAACATCAGGGACAATGATTGGCTCATGATCTCTTAAGCATTGTATCCAGCGCCCGTATTTCTCTGATAGTTCAAATTCTTCAAACTTGGTCTGCGCCATTTCTCCAAATTCTGTGTCATACCACCAGATTGGCGTCCAGACGCCAATCTCCATATCCACATCAAGAATGCCGCACCAGTCTGCATCGTAAAACTCCGTTGCGACACGCATGATGAGCATGGCTGCTTTTCTGGGGTCAATGCAGGTGTTTAATTCCTTCTGCATATTATGTAGAGTACGCTCAATCTCTATTGCATATTGAACGTACTCACACCTGTCTCCGATATTATACATATCAAATCCGTTATTTCCACAGTTCCTGGTTTGTTCCATAACGAATCCCTCCTTATGCTGATTATAGAAAAAAAGCCGCAAAGCACCACTGACCCATTACGGATCATGACAGCTCTGCGGCTTGCTTAATCTGGTTTTTGGTTTTGGCTGTCATATCAGTTTGATACCGGCAGTCAAGACAACTTGCTATATGAAATGCAATCTGTATTCAGTTATTACTGATATACTCAACGGGCATTCACAGGAGTTGACCTGTTTGCACAGGTTAGCTGGTGTGTCTTGCTCAGAAGCAGTAATTCCAAGATGCCTTTGTTATTAAGGTGCATAGGTGACTTTTCGATTCTTGCGAATCACAGTCTTTGTTGTATGTATAATCTCCAACATCGCTTGCAGCTCTGCGGCATCACAGTCTGCCAGTTCCTCTGCAATTTTCTTGTCATAAACAGGCTTCACCTGTTCCAGACTATCACACAACAATTCATCGACAGAAACAGACAATGTGTTAGCAATCTTTACGATAGTCGGTAGAGCCACTTTGGTTTGCCCCGTTTCGATATGGCTCATGTGAGAAGTAGTCAGTCCTGCACGAAAAGCAACCTCTGCCTGCTGCCAGCCCAATTTCAATCGAGCTGCTCTGATACGCTGCCCAATTTTGATATAATCCACTTCATTTACGTCCATCGTTCCGATCACCTCCCATCCGAGTCTGTGGTTTTTATTCTATGGGCTAATTGCCTAAATGTCGATTTTGTATAGGGCGATAATGCCTATACAGGCAAATTTCGGCAGAATAAATTTAATTGTATGTTCACTGATTATTTCAAAAAAAGGAAGCCCACGCACCGATATATCAGACCGGTTTTGTGGACTTCCTTATTTGCTGCTTCTCTTTCTATATCATGTTTCCATCTAACTGATTGAATAAGTCTCCCTCGATACCAATTATTTCGTCGATTGGGATGTGTGTACCGCTCCGCATAATGACGGTTCGCTCATAATAGTCGATTTTTTTGATGATTCCCATTTCCGTACAATATGCGCCGCCAGACTTTCTTTCATCCGGGACAAAATATGTAATGGCGATTACCGGAGTATCTGGCAGCCTTTCCTGAACGATCTGAAGCCGATCATTAAGAGCCGATTTCTCATACTCATCCAACTCAACCCGATCCTCGGTCAGTCTGGCGGTTTCCTTGACTGCTGCATCGTATCCAGTCAGAGCCGCAAACGGTGAGAATTGAGCCGCACGGTCAATCATCGCCATACGTGGCCTTTGGGGTGAAGTATGGTGCGGCAGATTGATTATATCGTCGTATTTGTGCGTGTTGTTTGAATTGCTCATACCGCACCTCCTCAAATCTACAAACTGGAATTTGGCGGCTAATTACTTATCCTTTTCCAAGGAGGTAAGAATGGCAGACCCCATTACAACAATCGCAAGAATTGGGCCAAGTTGCGGCCAATTCATAATCTCATATCCCAAAGCACTGCCGAGGTATCCTAAAACAATGGCAATGATGGAAGATACAATCGCTTTATTCATATAATCACACTCCTTTGTCAAATTGGAATTCACTCGGTTGATTCATTATCGGTATCTTTTGTGTTATATCCTTTGATAACGAAAATCAAGCCAATAATTGCAATAAAATCTGTCCAAAGACCATCATTTGCACAGAACAAATGGAATACAATTACCGCCAACATAATTGCAATACCAAGAAGCATATTTTTGATACCGTTCATAAAATCACACTCCTTTGTCAAATTCAAATTTCTTACTCCTTGCAGAATTCATAAGAGAAAAGATACATATAATCGTTCTTCGACAATGAATCAGTTTCTCCTGACAGTAAATCATAAAGATCAATCACATACATCTCGTCATTATCGTAAATCATTCCAACCAGTGGCTGTTCGATGTCATAAAGGATTTTAGTTTCACCCTCAATTCGGCTTTGTGATCTACCGTAGTATTCTTTATCCTCTACGCCTTCCATAATAGGCAGCTCAGTGGAAAACTTAGAGCCCTCATCCGTTGAAATGACAAGTTTTATCACTGCATGCTCATAATCCGGGACAATGATAATCTCTCCGTTTTTCGGGGACCCAATCCCTTCAAATCCAATCCCCATACGTTCCTTGTTTACCAGTTCTCCCGCCTGGTACTCTGAAATATAAATATTAAGGAGGGTGTATTCATCGGTTGTAGTGAATTTATAAACATTTGCTCCGTCAGATCCTGCAAGCAGTTTCACTGTCTGCATTTCTACACTATCCTCGGAAACGGGTGCAATAAAGTTCATCGGCTTGTTCGCGCGATATAAAGCTGCACCAATTACAGATACTGCAAGAATTGATATGATCAGCAATGCACAGATTACAGCCTTCAGTCTTCTCTGCTTGTGCTTACTGTCAGTTGCAACTCCGATGATGTTCTCTTCAGATTTCCTTTCAATATTCTCTTGAGCAATATCCTCACCGGCTAAGAACTCATTGATGCTGATGCCGAGGATCAGGCAGAGATCAGAATACACAGATACATCTGGAAGACAAACTCCTCGTTCCCACTTAGAAACTGACTTATCGCTCATGCCCAATTTCTCAGCGAGCTGCTTTTGTGTCATACCCAGTTCTTTTCTTTTGCCGGCTATATACTTTCCAATTTTAATTAGATCCATGTGATTACCTCCTTCGTTTGATGTGATAGTACCCTTTGTAGGGAAGAAATCACACCCCTCGAAAGTAGAATCTGGCTCCATAGCCCAAATTCTCTCTTAAGTAGAGCAATAAATTCAAATTTTCATTATTCTTTAGGTAAATCAAAATCATCTTTCGTACATTTCCGGATAATATGCTTTGTCTTTTCCATCGGCAGCGGCACTTCGTCCGCTGCAAAATATTCTTTCTTCACCACTTCAACAGTAGCTTCATGGTTGTCTTTACCAGCAGGAACAATCACATAATCACCAACCTCGATTGAGTCGTCATCGGCTATGTAATAATAGCTCTTATATCCTTCGTCAAAGGTTACGCTACAATAGATAATGTCGTTGCCACACCGCCGCACTTTTCCATAGACGGCTGGGTTCATAATTTCGCCCCAACCGTAGAAGGTCATAAAGTCAAACACCGACTCCATGAACTCAGCCCAATCATCCGGTAAACCTTTCTTGTCATAGGTTCCCTGGATTACTTTTTCAATGACAACCTTGAATAAAGAATGACACAAAACCATCAGTGCGTGAGCAATCAGAAAATCCAAACCGTCTGTCCCTGTGGCCGAGTGAATCGGTCTGTGGGACAGGCGGTTTTCTTTGCCCTAAATGGGTGGATAGACAGAACGATTTACTGTCAGGATAAAGGTCGATTTTGGGCATTTTCTTTCGCTGTAAGCGGCTTTTGAAGGGCTTGCCATATTCCGAATTCCCACATAGGAAAACGCCGCTCAGAGCGCGAATCAAGTATTTCTCCGCCCCTCCACATAGGGAATATCCACACGTGGATAATCCAGATGTGGCAAATCCACACAAGGAAAAACCACACAGGGAAAATCCCGCACAAATAAATACTAAATAAAGAAATACCAAAGAATCAAATAACAATCTAATTAAATATCAATCTATCAATCTTGATGGGCAGCATGATTTGAAAAAAACATCTGCTTCTGTGCCTATTTAATAGAATGATGGAGCAGACGGCTTTAGGTTTTACAGTAGGGATAGAGAGGAAAAATTACTGGGATGTACTGTATAAGGGGGATTACACCGCCTACTACATTACTACCGGCTGACGGTTCACTTTTGGCAAAGTGACAATCAGCAGAGGGAAAGGAGACATATATACAACAGGGCATGGCCTGGTGAAAACTGGTCATGCCCCGTCTTATTCAGCTCCCCGACAAATTTGCCTTTATCAGCACAAACATTTTATCGCTTCATCCTCTGTGGCAACAAAAAACACATCATGTCCTTTATTGCTCTCATAGATGAAATCGTGCAATGGCTTGCTGGTGTAATGTGAATAATCACCATAAATAGCGATACGTCCGCCATAGTTCACGTACTTCTGGAGAATCTCGCCCGCAAAGCCGGAACTAAGAATGAAGAAATCCTCTTTTATCAATCGTTTATCAATCACTATATTCTTTGTCCCAACATCGTACTTTGCTGTCATTAGCAAGTCAAGAGCAGACTGCGGATCTGTAACCACAACCTCATCACTACGGACAACCGCGCAGATAGTACCGTTCTTCTCTATTTTTTCTATGTTCATTGATAGTTTTCTCCTCCAAATTAGGATTTATCGCCCCATTTAATCCAGTTATAGCACACAAAGAAAGTCGCTTTCAAGCTTGCTTGCCTCAGAAAGTAATTTGCCTACGGCACCCTTGACCACCTCCAGCTTCAGTGCTTTGCAGCAACCAAGAGGGACTTAAGTCCCCCATTTTCAAAATGTTCTTTTCGAGAATAGCAACTTGACAAATCGCTAACTGTCAGGATAAGGGTTGATTTTGGGGGGTTTCTTTCGCTATAAGCGGATTTTGGACGGCTTGCCATATCCCGGGTATTCCTACTCCGACAAACGGCGCTCAAAGGCTAAATGAGTTGTTTTTCGACTTCTCCGTATGGGCAATATCCGCACAGGGAAAATCCGTATACGGAAAACTCGCTTACGGATAATCCGTTCACGGGAAAACCGTACACGGAAAATCCCGCACAATTGAATACTAAATAAAAGAAATACCAAAGAATCAAATAACAATCTAATTAAATATCAATCTATCAATCAAGAGGGTATTATCCCATTTGAATATAAGCTATGTAATCTGGAATGGACATGAGAGACATATTCAAATCTTTCGCTGTAATCTCTGAGATTTTTCCTTGTATAGTCATTTCCTTTCCCGCCTGTTCTACTACATTCAACCATCGATCAACAGTTTTAGCAATTTCAGGCTTTTTGCTTTTTAATAATTTGCCGCAATTACGGTAGATTTCAAGAGAAGGATTGCAACATGCAACCGCCGCGCGAAGCACGTCAAAATTGTTTTCGCCTGGAAAACCACAATTTGAAATTATTACAAACTTTTGAGTTTTTGCTTTGGAGTCTTGTAAATCAAAATTTCCATTCTCTGCTTTGATTTTGGGAGATTTCAAGGGTGCCAGGCGGTCTACAAAGTTTTTCAGCAGTGCTGTCATATTCCATGTATATACCGGGGTGGCAAAGCACACAATGTCTGATTCATTATATTTTTGCAACAGTTGCGCCATATCGTCCTGCATGGCACACTTTCCGGGTGTCTTAAACCAGCAGGCAAAGCACCCCTGACATTGGGTAATATGATAGTCACCTAAAAATATATTTTCCGTTTCTGCTCCAGCTGACATTGCTCCTTTCAAAAAGGCGCTGGCAATGACATTGGTTGCACTATTGCACCCGGCGGGACTTCCGTTAAATACAGTTACCTTCATCGTTTCCTCCTAAATCCGTTTCTTAAACAGTCCATGATGATTACAATACCAATACAGCGTTCCATGTCCTCGACTAAAAAATCGCACCTCGATACTGCTTTCCGGGTAAAGCTTTACAGACTCAAATCTTTCTCCGGTGCAGTACACCACAAACGAAATATAATGTTCTTTGGTCATTGGGTGCTGCATTGATATGAAAAACTCATCTTCGATTTTTTCACATTTTATTTGATGTTCCTCATTGGCCTGCTCTGCCTCTAACGGTGGCAGTGTAATACCGCAACACGAAATCATGGCTGATCCGGTAGAGTGAAAAATATTTCCACAGATAGGGCAGACATAAAGATTTGACTTCGAAATATTTGCTGAACGATTGTTGTTGATGATTTGTTCTCCAGACAACAATTCCGGTATAGATACCTGTAACACATTAGCTAAAGGCTCTATCAATGAAATGTCAGGAAACCCTTTTCCTGTTTCCCATTTTGAGATAGCCTTGTCGCTAACACACAATTTCTCAGCCAACTGTTGTTGTGTCAAATGGTTCTTTTCCCGTAGCGTTCTGATTGCGCTACCGGTAATATAATTATTCATTTCAAACATCTCTCCTTTACATATTCTAAGATAACATTTTCTCTGACAGTAAACAACCTACGCATCGTAGAGTGTTAAAAATCTTGTTCCGATTCTCGCGCAGGTGTTTCGCAACAAGAATTAACAGCAAAGGGTTTGGGACACTCCCAAAATAGAAAAATGGCGCTTCGGCAGACAGCCCTAAGCGCCATTTTTCCGGTGTGTAGCCACACCGGATGTGCTTGCTAATCAGCAAGTCACTCCGGTATGGCAAGCACCGTTTTTCTGCAAGTGTACATACACTTGCTGTGCTTGCTGTTCTCTCAAATCTCATTCCTGCACCCGTTCCTCCGAAAATTTTGCGCGGACACGAACACTTTTTTCGTTCGGAACCTTGACTCGAACGCTTGTTCCTGATATACTGAAATCAACCAAATAGAGTAGCTGTGCTGTGGAGCCGCTGACGAAGCGAAGTCTTCCTAATGCCGCATGAACGCAGAATCCGCGTGGGTTTCTGTGTAGTCGGTATGGGAAGATTTTTTACCGTCATGCGGCTCTTTTCGTTTTCTCCGTCCGCCCTCCCCGCCAGCGGGAAGGAGCGTGTCATGTAAATAGACTCGGAATCAGTCAAAGCCATTTGGCAAAGGGCGGCTTTGCCGCCTTGGTTACTCATCTGCACGGCAGAACGCCGCTGTCAAGGACGCGCAGCGAGGCGAAGCCGGTTCCTTGACTGCGGCGGGCTGCTGTGCCACACACGGCGAATACGGAGGAATTTGGAATATGAAAAATCAGAAGAAACAGAACATGGATGTCTTGCCGTCCCGTCCTAAGAGATTGCCGGTCCCCGACCATGCGGATATGCTCACGGAGGACGGAACCATCTACCATGTCCAGAGCTTTTTTGTTGGGAATGTGGAGATGTGCGACCTGCTGGACGCATTGACGATTGAAGCGATAGAACGGGTGAAGTGAATCCCGGCACTTTGCCCAGTGGAATCATCAGCGCCGCAGTGGTATAATACAATCAGGATTTCTGATTGTGATACGCACTGCATTTCGGGAGGTTAAAGAAGAAAATGCAGAAACAATACAGTGTTGGAATCTACGCCAGACTGAGCCGGGACGATGAGCGTGCCGGTGAGTCTGTGTCAATCGAAAATCAAAAGGAAATGCTCGCCCGGTATGTACGGGAACAGGGCTGGACGCTCTACGATTACTACTGCGACGATGGGGTCTCCGGTACGACCTTTGCTGGGGTTAGATAGCGATACTTTTTACATCTACCATGTTGCGGCGGTCATGGTTGACAACTTGCGTCGGCTCCTGCTCGGTATCAACCTGTCCGACAAAGCTATAATGGATTTCGATTTTCCGGGTGTTGGTTTCCCGGTCTAATTCATGTATCAAAATACGGTCGATAAACTCATGGACGTTTTCATAGGTCAATTCCTGTATGTCGCTGTATTTCCCGACAATCTGAATAAACCTTGATATATCCCTTTTTCGCTCGGTAACGGTTGCGATCTGCTGTTGTAACTCGTCTATCCTTGCGGCAAGGGATTTCTTTTCGTCCTCATAGCCGGAAGTTAGAAACACAAACCGTTCATCTGTCAGTCTGCCTAATGCGTTGTCCTCATACAGCTTGCGGAAAAGCGTGTCAAGTTCGGTCATACGCGCCTGTGCTTTGAAAAGTTCCTTTTGCTGCTGCGCTAATGCCTTTCTCGCTTCCATGTCGCCGTACTCGGTAGCTTTACAGATAAAGTCCTGTTCGTGTTCCTTAACATACCGCAAAACCCGCCGCATATCTTCCAGCACTAAATCAAGAAGTACGTTTTTGCGGATATAATGAGAGGTACACTCGCTGCCTGTCCTTGCCCTGTTGCGCCATGCGCCGCAAGAATAGGAAAACTTGCGCGGCTCGATATTTACGCCCTGTTGGTAATACATCTTATGTCTGCAACCAGCGCAAAACAGCAAGCCGGAAAAAATATCAATCTCCGCTGCTTTTGTCGGGCGGTGGCGGGTAGCAATCCGCTTTTGCGCAAGTTCAAAGGTTTCCTCGTCAACAAGCGGCTCATGGGTGTTTGGGAAGAAATAGCGTTGTTCTTCTTCGTTCTTCCGGGTCTTTTTCGACTTGTAGGATACCTTGTGAGTTTTCGCGGTTATGGTATGCCCTAAATATTCCTGCCTTGCTAATATGTCATAGAGCGTTTTGTCCGGCCAAGTATAGGGGGCGATCATTGCCCGCTGATACCGCGCCTGTCCTGTACGCTGATAGCGCAACGCTCCAATCGTCAAGACTTTGTTTTCCGCAAGCCATTTTTGGATTTCGCACATACGCACGCCGCTAACAAACATAGCGAAAACCTGTTTGACAATCGGCGCGGTTTCCGGGTCGGGTATAAGGTGGTGGCGGTTGTTCGGGTCTGGGATATAGCCGTATGGATATTCCCCGTTGACGCGCTCGCCTTTTTGCGCCTGTGCCTGTTTAACTGCGCGGATTTTCTTGCTTGTGTCGCGGGCGTAAAACTCGTTAAACCAGTTCCGCAAGGGGGTAAACTCGTTATCCTCCCGCGCTGTGTCAACTCCGTCGTTGATCGCGATATAGCGTACTCCGTTTTCGGGAAATACAATCTCTATGAGTTCGCCCGTTTTCAGATAGTTTCTGCCAAGACGGGAAAGGTCTTTGGTAATGACCGTCGCCACTCGTCCGGCTTCCACTTCCTGCAACATCGCTTGCAGCCCCTCGCGCTCAAAACTCACGCCGGAAAATCCGTCGTCCACAAAAAACTTTGTGTTCAAAAAATGGTGTTCGTCCGCATAGCGTTGAAGTATCATTTTTTGGTGCTGTATGCTTCCGCTTTCTCCGGCTTGCATATCCTCTTGACTTAAACGGCAGTAAAGGGCGGTGATTTTATTCGACTGTAACATTAGTCCTCCTTTCCGACAGCCGAATAAACAGGTATAATGTGTTGCTATCATTATACCATATCCCGCCGCCTAATGCACTACTCGGACGCTAAAAATCCCGGATTTCCGGGCTTTTTCTGCAAATCCTTTACAATGAGTTTCTCAATCTTTTTATGGATTGTATCGGTTGCCTTTTCACTCGGCAACGCTTGAACAAGATAGGTGATTTTCCCTATTTTGCGTTCGGTTGTAATTGTCTGTTTTTTATCCATTAGAAAAACCTCCTTTTCCTGTATGGATAAACTATATTCGTCAAAAGGCAAAAACGGGCGGTTGTTAGCTGCAACCTCACGGGAGTTTCACCCCGGCCCATGCTTATGGGTGCGCCGCGCAATACTTTGAGGGTGTTCAACGCGGGAGTATCATTGTGCCGCCTTGTATGTCGTCGCCCACAAGCTGCTAAACCTGTTTTACGGCGCGGTAGTTCTCGCTCGGCTTTTCCCCTATGGGGAAAAGCTGTCATGGCGTACCCGCCGACTGGCTCGGTACAGACGGAATGTACCCGTTTGCCTGTTATGCTGCGCACCAAAGGCCGCTTTCTTTGTCAAAGAACAATAGGCTTTGTCGGCCTGCAAAAGCACATCAACAGCGGATATGCTTTTGCGGAACGACAAATAGCCCATAACGGGAAGCGTGGAAAGGGGACACGCTCCCCGCATGGGCTAAAAGATTATCCTACATGAAAAGCAAGGGTGCGGGTAATAAGGCGCACTTGCAGCCTGTTACGCATTTCCTCGTCCACATAGGAATAGGTATTGCCCGCGTCGTCTTTCAGCGTGCGGGTACAAAGTTTCGCTATGTAACCCTCGTAGTGCTTCAAGATCGCGCACATGGCGGTTGTGTCGCCGTTTGCCGCTGCGGAAATGACAGGGAACGGCAACAGATTTTCAGACTTCCTAACGGTATTCATCATCTGCTTTTCCCTCCAAATACTGTTTGATTTTCGCAAGCGCGGATTTCCTGTGCCGGAAAACCGTCGTGCGTACAACATTCAGCAGTTCGCCAATTTCCGCGTCGCTCATATCCAAGAAGTAGGACAAAAGGATAATGTCGCGTTTCCTTTCGGGCAAAGCGTTAAGGGCTTCGGCAAGCAGTTCATTTTTGACGAGTACATCAAAGCCGGACACTTGAAAACGGAAATAATCGCTTTCGTATTCGTCCGTTGTGAAAAGCTGCGCGAGTTCGCTTTCGCTCAAATCCGAAAAAGTAACTTCGCGTGCTGCGCGTTTCGCAAGAGTGCGGCGGTGGCTTTTCGCTTCGCCGACCAAAGTTTTCTTTGCTAATGCGTCGTACTGATGTTGTATTCTTTCCTTGTCGGAAGAAGATAGCTCCATAGAGTTCACCTCCTTCCCGCGTGGAGTAGAGGACGGGAGTTAAGGGCTTGTCCTCTCTGCCCCTTTCGCTCCGTACCCGTTCGGGAGATGGCTCTTGAGTGCGCTTTTCAGAAAAAAGTTGAAAAAAGCAAAATGCGCCCGTCCGCAAGACGCGGACGGGCGCAAAGGAAATGTAAGCAGTAGCTAAATGTATTGACAGTTCACATTCATAGCCGGAATATCCCGCTTGCGGAGCATAGCTTTTTTTGACCGCAAAGCATTAGGCGGGTTACAGTAAATAAAAATGGACACGGCGATACCTCCCCGATACCGCCGTATCCTTAAAAAAGGGCGACTTTAATACACTACCCGCAATCCATTCTATAATAGGGAACAGCGGCTTTTGCGCAATATTAAATAAAAAAGCCGATAACACATAGGTTTTTTGACCTAATGCGTTATCGGCTCTGCGTCTATGCGTCTGGCACTTTTAATCATTTTTTTTTGAATTTATTATATGTGTTAGCTAACTGTCCACAAGCCGCGTTAATCTCTCTGCCATGAGAAACTCTCATAGTAACTTCAAGTCCTGCTTGCTCTAATTGATGTTTGAATGCAACTATTTCCCGTTTCTGTGGTGCTTTAATTCTTGAATTGCTTGTTGGGTTGTATTGTAACACGTTAATCATAACTTTTTTGCCCCGAAACCATTTTGCAAGTTGTCTTACATCTGAGGGCCGGTCATTTATACCCGGTAAAAGCAAATACGCAAAGACAATTTTGCGATTATGCCTTTCAGAATAGGATAAGGCTTGCTTAACAACATCTTCAATAGCATATATGCGCATGTGAGGAATAATACGATTTCTTGCAGATTGTGTTGCTGCGTGTAAAGATATTGTCAACTGAATTTTAAGATGTTCCTCGCGCAATTTTTTTAATTGATCGACCGGACCAACTGTTGATATGGTAATGCCGTCGGTTGGAAAGTTGAGCCCATATCTATCTCGGAGAATATGGATTGCTTTTATCAAGTTGTCATAATTGAATAAAGGCTCTCCCATACCCATAAAAACGATACGGTTTACTTTTCGACGCAACAATATAATCTGTTGTACGATTTCTGACGATGTTAGATTACGAACAAAGCCATTTCGCCCGGACTCACAAAAAATACAACCAACAGGACAACCGACTTGTGTGCTCACGCAAACAGTTCCACCATCTCGCCGCTTGATAAAAACCGTTTCAATGTATTTGTTGTCTTTCAGTTCGTAAACATACTTTTCAGTATCACTGCTTTTGCAAATATTTTTTACCAACATTGATAGATTTTTTTTGCGTGGTAATTGCTTATATAATTCTTCATATAAGGCTTTTGCTTCATTCTCGCCAATAACTTCCGACATTTCTTTGTAAGTAAATCCGTATGGATCATTCCGTACTTCCGCAGGCGTATATTTAGGTAAACGTTTCATTTTTATATCCTTTCTTCTAAATAATAAAAGTTTGTTTTTCTGTATTTTTGATTACAATCTCTAATTTTTCTACATCAATGATATGCGTCAATTTGCATTTAGGGCAGAAAAGAGGAAAATCTTTTAATACAGTATTATGAAATACTTGAACTCTCGTCTTTCCGTTACAAATCGGACATTTTATCCAATATTTTTTAAGCATTATATTTCACTCGTCCTTTTTACACAAAAAAATGTAGGTCAATCCTCAACATGAGCATTGACCTGCATTTATAATGCACAGAGCAGTACAACAAAACTAAGGCATAGCTTGCACTATGTCTATACTATATCTATACGTCGTTAGTTTTTTGTATAGCATCCGCAAAATAAGCATGACAAAAAAGCCCATGTTGAAAATGGGAAAATCCTTTTTTTCAATGCTTATCTAATACGCATGCTATGCAACATAAACGCCGCCTCCTTTTACATAAATTTTATTTTATCAGAAAATCAGTCTACTGTCAATACACAACAGGAAGTATTTAACCTAATGATATGAATTGTGTGGACATATCCAAAAAGAAAGGTGAACTGTAAAATGTAACAGGGTGAATGAAAATGGCAAAAAGACCCGTACCATTGTACGACTTTAAGGCTTTCGGGGCAGCTATAAAAGCCGCGAGAAATGAATACGGCGAGAGCCGCAAAAAGGTAAGCGACGAGTTATATATTTCCCCGCGCTACCTTGCGAATATCGAGAACAAGGGACAACAGCCGAGTTTACAGGTATTCTATGACCTTGTAACCCGGTATCATATTTCGGTAGATCAATTTTTCTTCCCGAACAGCAATGCGGAGAAATCCACCGGGCGGCGGCAGCTTGACGCGCTGCTGGACGGTATGAGCGATAAAGGCATACGGATTGTAACCGCAACAGCAAGGGAGATAACGGAAGTCGAAAAAGCAGAGGATTAACCTCACAATATGAGAAATCGGGAGATTGCAGCGCATGGCGGCTGCAATCTTTTTTTGCGTCCAAAATCAAAGGAACGCGCAACAAATACCGCCTTTCGGTGGGGGTATGGAGTAGATAGCAAGCACAGCAAACGAGTACCCGTTTGCGGAAAATGCTTGTTGGGATAATCCCAAACCCTTATACCGAAAGGCGGTGCGGAAATGGAAAACCGAAAGAGAAATATACAGATGAAGTTTTACGTTACGGAAGAAGAAAAGCGGCTGATCGACGAGAAGATGAAGCAGCTTCCCATAAAGCAGTATGGGGCATACTTCCGTAAAATGGCGATAGACGGGTATATTCTTGTCGTTGACCGAAGCGACACAAAAGCATATATCCGGGAACTGCAAGCGGTGAGCCGGAACATCAACCAAATTGCAAAACGCGCCAATGCGACGGGGACGGTTTACAGGCAGGATATAGAGGACATTAAAAAGGCGGTGGACGAGATATGGCGGTTACAAAGACGCACCCTATTAAATCAACCTTAAAGGCTGCGATAGACTATATCTTAAATCCCGAAAAGACAGACGGGAAGCTGCTTGCGTCCTCTTTCGGCTGCGGGCTGGAAACCGCCGATATTGAGTTTGCATGGACGCGGGAAGCTGCCGGAGATCGCGGCACACATTTAGGGCGGCACTTGATACAATCCTTTGCGGTGGGAGAAACCACACCGGAAGAAGCGCACAAAATCGGCATGGAACTTGCCGGGGCGGTATTAGGCGGCAAGTATGAGTTTGTTTTGACAACTCACGTCGATAAAGACCATCTGCATAATCACTTGATTTTCAACGCGGTTAGCTTCGTTGACTACAAAAAGTACCATTCCAACAAGCAAAGCTATCACTTTATCCGGCGCACCAGCGACAGGATATGTAAAGAGCATGGGCTATCCGTCGTCGTACCGGGACAGGACAAGGGAAAAAGCTATGCAGAATACACCGCCGAAAAGCAAGGGACAAGCTACAAAGCAAAGCTGAAAACGGCGATAGATACTCTCATTCCCCAAGTGAAAGATTTTGACGAACTGCTGCGCCGCTTGCAGGAAATGGGGTATGAAATCAAACAGGGCAAATACATTTCCTTTCGCGCTGCCGGACAGGAACGGTTTACCCGCACAAAGACGCTCGGCGCGGCCTATACGGAAGAAGCGATAAAGGAGCGTATCAAGGGCGTGTATGTTGCCAAAACAAAAACGCTGCGGGAAGATAAGAAAATCCGGCTTGTCGTCGATCTTGAAAACAGTATCAAAGCCCAACAGTCGGCGGGCTATGAACGGTGGGCAAAAATCCATAATCTGAAACAGGCTGCTAAAAGCATGAACTTCCTAACCGAAAACAAGATTGAGTATTATAGCGAACTTGAAAGCAAGATAGCCGATATTATGACCGCTCATGACGCGGCGGCAAAGGCGGTTAAGGAAGTGGAACAGCGTATGTCTGATTTGTCGCTGCTTATCAAGCACACCACCACATACCGACAGTTAAAACCGATTTACGATGAATACCGAAAATCGCCGGACAAGGAAAAGTATCTGCGGGGGCATGAAAGCGAAATTATCCTGTTTGAAGCTGCGGCAAGGGCATTAAAGGAAATGCAGATAAAGAAGCTGCCCGATCTCGCCGCGCTGCGCAAGGAGTATAGAAGCTTAAACGACAGGAAAACCAAATTGTATGAAGATTATCGGCAAGCCAAGAAGCAAATGCAGGAATACGGCGTTGTCAAAAAGAACGTCGATAGTATTCTTTACCCGTCCCAAAGCAAGGCGCGGGAGCAGGAGCGATAAGGCGCAAAACATGGGGTGGCAAGTGGAATGTTAAGGGCTGAAAACGCCTGTGTTTCTGCGGCTTCCAGCGCGGGGAAACGGCATAGACGATACTTTATATTCAAACCCGCAAAAACGGCTTTCTAATTGTCCACGCAAGGACAAAAAAAGAACAGGGGCGCGGTGCCGGAAATCGGCAACCGCGCCCCTGTTCTCTATGGGCTATTCCTCGTCGGTCAAGATAAACTCCCTTTCGGAAAACTCGCTGTCCGTCATGGCTTGCAGCTTGTTCACCGCTGCGGCGGCAAGCTGGCGCATATCCTCGTCCATGTAGGGCATGGCGGCAAGGATATTTTCAAGCGTTGTTTCCCGGCTGTCCTCGGCGTAGATCGCAACAATGTTTTCTTCCTCAATGGTAAAGCGGGTATTCATGCTATCAAACCTCCAAATCCTTTTTATGCTCTTTCTGTTTATCTTTCGGCTGCTGCGCCGCCTGTTTCTTGTATTCGTCCAGCTTCTTCAAAATGGACGGTTTTTTCTGCGGCTGTTCCCGTTTCTCGGCTTTTACCGCTTTTGCAAGGTCGGTAACGGAAATCGCTTCCCCCGCCTTTGCCCGCTGCTCAAAATCTGCAACGGTGGGCGTTTGCGGCGTATTGTTGATAAGCCCGTCAAAATTGTTGTCGTTCTGCTCTATGGTGTCCTCGACGTGCTTTAAGGGATTATCCCGCTGCGGCTGCTCGGCGGCTATGGCATAAGCCTGTGTGCCATTCCCCATAATGAGATACTTCCCGTCCTCCGACGCATGGTGAAAACCAAATCCCGCCGCTTCGATCTGTTCACGGCTCATATCGGTAATATGAAAATTGCCCCTCGGCGTTCTAACGGTTTCACCCGTCAAAAGGCTGTCGGGGGTCGCTTCCGGCTGCTGCTTTTCAAGCTGCCCGTCCTTGTAGGAATATCCTTGCGCCGCGATTGCTTCAAGGGTCTTGCCCGTAACGTCGCCATAAATCCGCTTGTCTGCGTCAACCAGCATTTGCAAAGTGTCTTGTACGGTGTCGGACAAGGCTTGCTGCTGTTCGGGCGGCAGCTTGTCAAATACGGGGGTCTGCTGCTCCTGCAAAAACTCCGGCACTTGCTGAAAACCGATACTGTCTACATAGTGGGCGGTGTCCTCGTCGTTCTGATGAAGCACAACAATGTCGGAAACGGAAAGGCTATGCCCCTTAAAGTCGGCGGGGTGGTCGATATTAAACCTTTCCCAAATGTCGCCCAGCGTCATATCCTTTGTAAGCGGTGCAGTATAGACGAGTTCATAATTTACCCGGTCAATGGTAAGTCCAGCCGCTTGCAGACGGTCATAAGGCTCAAAGCGCAAGTCCCTTGTTTCGTCCCCGCGCTTTAACTGATAAATGGAAAAGGTATCGCCCTGCTCCTGCTCGGCTTGCCGCTGCTGCTGCAACTCGGTAAAATGCCCCTCAATCTCGGTAATGAGTTCCTTTGCGGTGGTCTGTATTGTTTCAAGGGACGCTTTTAACTCGGTCATTTCCTTGCCGCTGCTCCAACCAGCCACATAGCCGAAAGAGTAATCGGAAGTATCAAGGCCGAAATGCTGGCAAACCGTATAAGCGACGCTTTCCGCTTCTACCTCGCAGGTATGGCGGTCAACGCGGTTTTGCTGCTCCGGCGGGGCGTTTAAGTCTACGTCGTGCAGCTTCGCATGGGCGATTTCGTGAATGGCGGTCTTTACCGCCTGTAATTCACTCACGCCCTCTTTGATTGCAATACGCTTGTCGGTCAAACTGAAATACCCATTTGCGCCGTTTGTGATCTGCTCAAATGCAATCGGGACGGGGGACGCTTTTTCAAGGGCGGCGAAAAAATCCTCGTACTGCTCCACATCGGCAAGCAGCGGTTTAACGGAAAGGTCGGGAAACTCCTTGCCCTCGGTCTGCGAAATGTCAAAGACGGTTACAACCTTAAAGGCGGGAACGGTAACTTCCTTTTCTTCCTTAACCGTCTTTCCCTCGCTGTCAAGTATGGGCTTTCTTGTGTCGGGGTCGATTTTATCCACCAGCTTTTTTACCTTGTAAGGTGCGGGGGCAAAGATTTTAATACCTTTCTCGCCGCTTTTCACATGGCGGTCAAACTCTTTCTGCCATTGTGAATAGCCCTTTACCAAATTGCCGCCCTGCATAGCAATTAGGATAGTGTTATTCAAACTATAATCATGGAACTTTGACATAGCGGTTAGAAACTCTTTGTAGCGGTCGCTGTCAAAAATCGCCTGTACGCCCTGTTCCAAACGCGCGGTGATCTCCTTTACCTTTTCGGCGGGCTTTTCGGAAGTAAGGATAATGGGGACGACGGGGCGGGGCTGCTGCGGCTCTGCGGCCTGTGCGTCTGCTTGCTGCGTTTCGGCTGCGTCCATATAGGCTTTGTCCTGTTCGCCGCGCTCCGGCTGCGGGTAACTCATAATGCGGTATTCCTCCGGCACTTCGCGCCCCTCAAACTGCCGTTCCCACTCGTCGCCGCTTTCCACGATATAGCCGTACTCGGTAAACGCGCCTTTTTCCTGCGCGGCAGCGTTCCTGCCAAAAGTAGAAAGGTCAATGCCGCCTTTCCATTCTTCGGGCATTTGTACCATGCCGGATTGATTTAAGTAATAGTCGCCCAAATCGCGGTAGGTATGTACTTCGGGAATATGGACGTAAAAATCCACGTTGTAGGTGAAGTCAATTACCTGTCCAATATTTGCAAGCCCGTTTTTCTGCTGCAAAGCTGCGTTCAGCTTGCCAACCTCGGCGGGGTCAAGCTGTTCGAGCCGCGCCGCAAGAAAATTGAGTTCGTCCACGTCGGCGGCGCATACCATTTCATAAGGCAAGGCAATATGTTTCTCCGGGTCGTCGGAATAGCCGCGAATGGAAAAATCCTGCGGGTTGTCGGCGGTAATGCCGACGTTCCGCATAGCTTCGTGCAACTGCTCCTTTGTGGCGGGCATATCCAACCAATAGCCGCCGGGGTCGCCCGCGTCAAAGCGGCTGCGGTTGCCTATCATAATAGAAAACTGTTCGCTCATGTGTTCACGCTCCTTTTCCTGCCCGGTATTTTCGGGGATAGCTGCCGCCTGTTGCTGCTGCGGGGGTTCTTCGCCCTCTATGGTGTAGTCCGGCATGAGCATACCGTTTACTTTGAAATAGTCGGCGTACTCCTGCGGGATAGGCGGGGAGATTTCCGTAAACAAGCGGTCATACGCTTTGATACGCCCATTCAGATACTTTTCCATAGCTGCCTTGTCGGTGAAAACCTTTCTATCTTGTCCGGCAATCTTCGCTTGGGTTCTGCTTGGGCTGTTGGTGCGCACGCTCCATGTAAGCGTCCATGAATACGGGATAGATTTCTGCGCTTCTTTGTCGTAGCGGGTATTCTCGTAAATGTAGTAATTCATCTGATATACCCGGTTGCTGCGAATATGGCGGTTATGCTCGGTGGTCTGCCACTCGTTAGCGGTGTGCTGGACGTGCGGCGTTCTCACATATTCAAGTGTTTTATCCAGCAAAAGCGTTCTTCCCGCCTGTTCTTCCCATGCGGCGGCGCGTTCTTTAAGGTCGTCAAAAATCGCCTGTTCTGCCGCCGCGCTTTCGCTGCGCATGGAAAGTAGCTGCGCAATCGGCAAGGAAGCATAAGGGGCAATCTCCCTGTCCTTTGCTTCAAAATATATCCGGCGTTCTATCCGCATGGTTTCGGCGGCTTCTAATTTGTCATGGTCGTATGAGGAATACGGCATATTCTTTCATCACGTCCTTTCTCGGTCATATAAGGGTTTGGGACTATCCCAACAAGCAAAATGCCCGCGCTCTCTATGGGAAGCGCGGGCATTTCTCGCAAACGGGTACTCGTTTGCTGTGCTTGCTATGTAGTTGTTTTTATCCGTAAACGCCTGTTTCTCTCGCTTTGGGCTTTCTGTCTGCGGCGTATCTTTGCCGCGCAATCGGGGCAGTATTTCGCCCGGTTGCTGCCCGCCGCAAACGTGCTGCCGCATACCGCGCAACGCTTCAAATCGGTTTCCCCGCTGCGGGTGATCTGTTCGCATAGCTGCCTGTCTGCGGGTAAAACCGCTTCGCGGAAATAACGGCATAACAGCGAATAGCTGATACTCTGCACACAAACGCAAGTTTCCCCGTCGTCCAATAGCAGACAGTTCCCGCAATCATTGTTGGCGCACGCGGCTCGGGCCATTTTCTTAACGGCTCGATACTGCTTTTCATCAAGCCTAATCATTTTCGGTTCTGCTCGACGCGGAAGTTTACATACTTGCCGCCTGTGTCGGCAAGCAGCACAACTCCGTCAAAGGTCTTTCCCGTCTTGGTCGAGTACATACCTTTGATTTTTACCTTTCCGTCTTTCAAAAGGGCGGCGGCAATCGCCTTTGTGAAAGCCTTTTTGCGCTGCTCAAAAAAGCGGTCATTCTTCCACATCACAAAGCTGCAAGCCCTGTCGGAGCAGTAAAAGTTTTTCTTGCCCTCGTAAACCGCCGCGCCGCAACGGGGGCAAGTGCCGATTGCTTCCCGCTGCGGGGTAAACAGCTTCGCTTTATCCTCGGAAATCGCGGAATAGGTCTTGACAAGCCCCGCTGTCATTTCCTCAATCCCGCGCATGAAGTCGGCGGGGCTGTCGCTGCCCTTTGCAATCCCGGTAAGGCGCGTTTCCCATTCTGCCGTAAGCTGCGGGGACGTAAGGCTGTCGGGCAGAATAGCGACAAGGTTATACCCGTCCTTTGTGGGGATTAGCTTTTTGCCCTTGCGCTCGGCAAAGCCCGCTGAAATGAGCTTTTCAATGATACCCGCCCGCGTCGCGGTGGTGCCTAACCCTTTGCGCTCCGCGTCCTCCGGCGTGTCCTCCTTTCCCGCACTCTCCATAGCCGAAAGTAACGTATCTTCGGTAAATGCCTTTGGGGGCTGCGTGTAACGTTCGGAGATCTCCGCTGCCGGATTGTCAAAGGTCTGCCCCTCGGCAAGCGGGGGTAAAACCGC
>OHDI01000233.1_pt1 | contig 39320 bp, 36 predicted proteins | sample 1566981 | NCBI WGS metagenome assembly OHDI01 (sample SAMEA3879509, study PRJEB24766) | human gut metagenome | biome: human-associated habitat; feature: feces | place: USA | collected 1985/1987 | reverse complement strand
TTGAGAGAATCCAGAGGTACATATCACTATCAAGAAGAAACTCAATGTTCTTTGGCTCGCACGAAGGAGCAGGACGTGCGGCTATCCTATATTCCATCGCCATCTCATGCAGACTGAATGGCATTAATCTGTTTGAATACATATGCGACGTAATAGAAAAGACTGCAGAATGGCAACCCAATACCCCATTGGAAAAATATAGAAACTTACTTCCTGACCGATGGAAAAAGCAGTAACAGCATTAGTTTAATCAGCTGTTTCTGCTTTTTTTGAATTATGCAAGGTATAAACGCGGAGCCGCTTACGGCTAATATGGGAGATTGGGCTGCCTGGATTTGGGAACAGGACCAGGTGCCCTTCTTCTGAAAGCTGGTATCGGAAAAAATATAATGAATTAATAAAAAGTGTAAGCTATGAAGTATCCTAAAAACTTAGAATATGTAAAGGCAAGTCAAGATGCTGGTGATAATCATGATATGTCCACCGAAGCAACGAATGCAGAGTTAAATGAGGCCATTACAGATGAATTTGGCGTGAAATATAGCAAAGATGGAAGAAAACTATTGAATGCTCCACAAGAACTTGATGGTACTTATTCGATAAAAGAGGGGACAAAGATAATTTGTGATAGGGCATTTCATGGTTGCGATTTTTTGAAGAAACTTGTTATTCCTGACAGTGTGACCAGTATTGGGGATATAGCATTTTGGTTTTGCTCTTCTTTGCGTAATCTTGTTATTCCTGATAGCGTTACTAGTATAGGTGATTGGACATTTAGTGATTGCTATTCTTTGCGTAGTCTTGTTATTCCTGATAGTGTTACAAGCATTGGGAATGAGGCATTTAGAGGATGCAATTTCCCAAACGATCTTAAACAGGAATTAATTTCCCGATTCGGAGAAAAAATATTTGGGTAACTTTTTGATTTTGGGACTATGGTGTGAAATTTGGCTGACTGGTTCTGGCAACAGGACAAGGTGGCCTTCTTCTGAAAGTTGTTTTCTTGAACTACTCACAAGCTAAAGACTTATGGCTCTCTATGAACGATTCAGAGCAATCAACATATGATTGCTCTGAACTATTCTTCTTTTGTTTTAATCGAGTTTTCTTATCTTAATGCCATTCAAGAAAGCTTTTCCTTGCAAAGACTTTAGATGTATATGGATGCTCGTGTCATTGTTTCTTGCAATATACCTACGCTTGAAGGATTGAAAAACTTGCTGAACTGTATGCTTGTAAAAGGACGGCTGGGTATGTCAATCCTACCATCGGACTTGTTTTTTGTGCCTATTAAATTCGCATTTACTATACATAACAGGACGTCAAAGTGGATTCTGTTGCATTTTTAGTCTAAAATACCTTAATATTATGCAAAAAAAATGCCTTTTATGAAAAAATGTCGCAATAAAACATTATTTTTGTAGGGGAAATGCAATGAGAATATAAATTGCATAAAGGTTGTTTTAGAAGAGAAAGGGAACAATAATGAATAACGGACAACAAGACAAGGCTATGTTTGTATCGTTCTGCATAGAGCAATACGCAAAAGCTAAGAATATAACTACAGAAGATGTGGTAAGCTTGTTTGAGCAATATGGTATTTCTGAGCATTTCTGTGAGTTCTACGATGTGCTCCACACCCAAGGTGGTCAGTGGTTGGTCGAAGAAATTGATAAAATGATAAGCGAGAGAAGAAAATGAGCAAAGTATATCATGGAAGTGTTGAAGAAGTGAGAAATCCAGAGATACGCCAGTCGAACCGTTCTCTAGACTATGGCTCAGGCTTCTACACAACAACCTCTTACGAACAGGCAAAGAAATGGGTAGAGCGGAGAATGAAGGATAAAGGAGAATCTATCGGTTATGTGAATGTCTACGAATTGGATGACGAGGTAATGGAGGACATGAAATCGCTCTTCTTCGAGAAGCCAACAGAAGAATGGGTGAATTTTGTGATGAAGAACCGTACCGAGAGGGACTTCACACATGACTATGACGTCGTGTATGGCCCTGTGGCTGACGATAGCGTTTATACTCAGTTTGCGCTTTATGAAGCCGGTATCATCAGTATGCCTACTCTCATTCAAGAATTGAAAACATACAAATTGGTTGATCAGTATCTTTTCCATACGGAGAAGTCGCTGCAAACCATTAAATTTGTTGAATCGAAAATGATAAAGTTATGAATGCAAAAATAACGCAAGACAACTTGTATATGTTGTTGCCATTGAAGATTGGATGGCTTGCCCCTTGGCTCTCTGAAGACAAGGGCATAAGTCTTACGGATGCCATCCACCTCATATATCGCTCAAAACTCTACAAGAAGTTATCCACCGAAAGTACCCAATACTGGCACTTTGGACCGGTAGACTTATACAATGAGCTGAAGAAAGAATTTCAATAGTAGAAGTTATGCTAGCTGTCATGTCTGAAAAAACTTGAATACAAAAAAAAGAGGTACTATATATGAGCTTGATTTGACTCTATATAGTACCTCTTTTTTTTGTTCATTCAAAATAATGAATGCTTACTTCTTGTAAACTGCTTTCAGTTCCTCGATTTTCTTTAGGGCATCCTGAAAATTGGTTGTTAATGACTCAGCATTCTTGACAAAGACTGTGCTGCTGGAGTATCTTTCAAGTTTCATGTACCAGCTGGCCTTGCCTTTGGAAACATAGTAGCCGATTTCAAAGCCGTCATTGGTGACAAAGCGGTTTTCCAGGTAATCAGGATTTGCTGAGCAGTCTGTATCAGCTTCTGCTACCAATTTGGCTAATGCCTTGTTGATTTCAACCAAGTCCGAGTACTCTATCATGGCAATGTGAGCAACGCTTCTATTAGTCTCAGGTTCTTCTATTCTGTAAAAGTAAGAATTGAACTGTTCGCCCATGGCAGTTCTTATGCTTGTGGACAAACTACCTAGGAAGCTCTCAGGGATACTTGGCATTCTGACATCTACAAACTTAAAAATCCTTCCTGTCTTGGAGGTAATCTGCTCAAACTTGGTGAGTTTCTTGGCTGCGTCATTTTGAGCATTTGAAACTACTGGCACCATCAATGCCATCAACATAATCATTACAATCTTTTTCATATTTTTGAGTTTTGTGAAGAGCCACCTTATTATACATAGATGGCTCTTCAAGTTAATTGAATCCTAATCCACTACTGCAGTGTCAGCTTCAGTAGTGTCTGCTGCTACTTCATCAGAGAACAGGTCGTTCAGGTATCCGTAGGAGATATCTTTTGGATCATCCTCTTCGCATGCATCCTTATATATGGAGATATCAATGTCCTTTACGGCTTTGAGTTGTCCCCAATATACGGTAACCTTGTCCTTTTCCATGGTGACGATGGCTCGCTTTCCATTGTTGAGGGTAACAACGACTGCTCCATTGTTCTCTTTAGCCACCTTGCCCCAAGTCTTGATTTTCTGGGAAAGGGCATTGAAGAGTGTTCTGAGTTTACCATGCATTCTGCCATAGTTGTAGATCAAGAGGCCGAACATGGTTGGCTTCACCTTATTCCATACATAGCCGGTTGGTATTTTGTCATCGTGATACCAATAGTAGTCCCCAAAGTAATAGTCTATGACTCTTTTGGTTCTGTAGGTCTGTCTGCTGAGGTTGCCAGAATATTGGATGCTGATCCAGCCATTGATACCTTCAGATTCACCGCACAGCATGACGTCGTTCTTGAAGTCATACCAATAGGGAGTACCGGCCTTATGCTTCTTGTCACCGATGGCCAGGTCTTGTTCTACTTCCATCTTGACAGCCTGCTGCGGAGTTGACTGAAAGTTGAAGCCATACAAGCCGTCTTGTGATATGTTGAATCCTGCTATCAGTTTGTCGATATCAACGTAGTCACTTTCTATGTAGTTTTCTCCTTCATAGGTGCCAATATCAACGATGTCTGGCAGATTCTCCAGCTGTTTTGCGTTCTTGTCAATGATAGAGTAGATCTTGTCATTGGGTTTCACAAGTGCATGCTTGCCGTCGAACATGGAGAACAGGGTAGCCTTCACATAGGAATCTTCACCTATTTGGTTGTCCTGCTGGTCTATGTACTTGTATTCATAGGTATCTCCATTCTTGACCAGAGCAATCAAAGTTCCGTCTTCATCATAGTAGAGGAATTCATACTTGGCTCTTACCAGGGTTTCTCCCTTAACATTCATGAGGCCCCAGCCGTCACCATTATTATAGGTGAAGACATCTCCATGGATGGTGCCTATATTCTTCAGTTTGGAAGTTGGTTTGACGATGATCTCTCTTTTATCGTTCATGATACCCCATGTTTCCTTACCATCCTTCTTGACGGAGACGGCCAGTTTGCCATCTGTAAACTGGTATTGGATATTTTCATACTTGCCAGCTGAAAAGTTGAAGAGTTCCTGGCCGTTGGGATTGATCACTGAGATTTTTACCTTGTCCTTCTGATCTTTCTTGACTTCCTTTCTGTACTTGGCATTCACTCCAATGAACTTCCCGTCTCCATAGTCGTTGAGAGAATAGTATTCCGGCTTTACTACACAGTCACCATTCTGGTTAATCACTCCCCAAAGAGAATCGGTTGTCATGAATACGGCATAGTCTCCTTCGAAAGCTCTTACACCATCTACCTGTTTTCCGTCAATTTTATCGAGGTTTTTGATCACTCTTCCTTCCGTATCAATGATTGCTACCGGTTGATTCTTGGGTGCAACAAGGGCTCTGCCATTGCGAAAGCCTGATGTATGTGCATAGTCACCACCGATTTTCTTCGGTTTTTCCGTGGCATCATACATTTCCCATACTCCTTCTTTGGTTCTTACGAAGAATCTTCCATCTCTAACGACAGTTGGCTTGTTTTTGAACTCCTCCTTGAAGAGGACTTTACCATCAAGGGAAATCATGCCCCATTGTCCATCGGCAGTTTCCTGGAAAGGGATATACTCTACATTGCCATTCTCTGTTTTTGAGCAAGAGAAAAACATCATGGTGAGCATTGCCACTACAAGAAATGATAAATTACGTTTGTTCATATTGGTTTTATTTTGATTTGGTTTGAAAACTGTTAATACTCTGCTTCTGGGTCAAATTCTGGATCTTCTTCAAAGTGATCGTAGTCATCCTCCTGGAAGGTATCTTCATCAGGATAGCTGTCAGATGAAGAGTCGGATGGATCGAAGTCCTGGTTTTCACAGGTGCAGTCCCAATCTTCACATGTTCCTTCTTCGTAGGCGTCACGATAGCCGTCATGGTAGCCTTGGTCATAGCGTTGGCTTTGCCTTTTGGTATTTGGAGCAGCATGATGCTTTTGCTTCCCAAACAAGAAATCTAATAGTCCCATATTCTTTTTGTTTTTTGTTTAACTGGTGCAAAGGTAGCTTCTTTCAGTGCAGTCTATCTGCACTGAAAGAAAAAAGTTGTTGAAAAATATTCCGAAATAATAAGGGAAAACTTAAATTCTGTTCATTTCTCCTTTGAACCTATAACTTTGTTTGGCTGAAAGGATATTGCACTTTTATTGGTTCTTCAATCAAGTTAAAATCGATATCCGAACAGATCGCTCTGTCTAGACCTCTTTAATTTTTGACGATGAGCGTTAACCGATGCTTTGAACGCAGCATCCTCTTTATACCATATGGATTCATTTACACCAACAAATCCTTCCATCATTTTTTCGATTTCAGTTACGGCTCGCATGATTAACTCTGTACTACAAATAGGAATTTCGCCTTCAGGGGCATAAGAAGCTAAGTACTCTTCCGAAGGATTGCTTATGCCATGTCTTTTGCACATTAACCAAGCAACTGTTTCTGCCTCAAACTCTTTTTCTTTCAAGGTCAGTTTACGTTTTTTCCTTTTATCATAGCACTGATGATTACAGAATAGATGACCTAGCTCATGACAAAGTGTGTGGAATTTAACTGCATTAGTCTGTTTCTTATTGATACTTATCACGAAACAGGAAGGAACTTCCATATAATAATCTTTGTCTATTTTGACCTTTAACTTTTGGTCATGATAAGGCATGATATAACCACCATAAGTATTTGAAGCCATGAAGTTATCATCAAGATATATTCCATATACTGGGAGGTTTGATACCAATGTATTCATTGTTTTGTTATCCAAATCTCCTTGTGCTTGCTGCAAGCCTTCTGTATACTTTTTTATCAAGTCTGCTTTTTCAATAACCTTAGTAGCATTTGGAATCGGTTCAGTATCTTCAAAGTCAAAGACACATTGCACTGGGCCAAAAGGTTTCAGAACTATAAGCTTTTGACCATTCAACTTAGGCTGTCTTCCATATTCTGCCCATTTCTTACCTGTTAGGACGAAAGTTGCTCCTGGTTTTTGCATCTGAGCAAGCATTGCATTATAGGGTGCAAGATAAGGGAAACGACCGATGAAATCTAACATTTTTTTGAACTCATTGCTATCACGATAGCTTTTGACCAAGAATTGCAACTCATCTATATTTTCCTTAAATTCTTTTTCTCTAACGAGTTCACCTTGCTTGGACAGAAAGTTATGATATGCACCACGAATGACATCAGGTGTTATACCTTCCAATTTGTCATCCTCTTCAAACACTACTTTTGGATAGGACAGACCTCTCAACATGACATATACTGATTTACAATATGGGATAAAATCTTCCTCCATATAGTCAACCAAGGCTACTGCAAAATCAATAAAGTTGCTTGTTTCCATAATAATATGTGAAGCATACTCTATTGCCTTTGGCGTTTTGTTTTCAAGAACTTCTTTTATTTCCATTTTTGCTTCGTTGTTTGTAAATAGATACATTAAATGTTATACAACATCGGTTTATCTTGCTGTAGCAGGGCTGTGAGAACTTACTAACAATCTGTACACTGGCATTGTAATTCACCTCTTTGATAGCCAAAAGAGTAAGTCTCTCTGCATGAACTTGCGGAGAGACTACTCATATGTTAGCTTTATTTAAAAGCGTTCTAGACAGTTATAATTCTTCGTTTTCTATAATGTTCTCTGTTCTAGGCACCAATTCGAATTCCAGTACGGATGCAGGTATATTGCACCCCTTAAAGAGGTTTGTCAGTATTCCACGCTTTGTATTTGTACTGCAAGATGAATAAACATAGCAATTATCGGCAATCTTTGACCTATCTTCTGCGTTTTCTTCATGTAGGTTATTGTTCTTGGTTGCCATATATATCATGCTCGATGGATTCTCTTGATATAGAAGTTTACAAACTTGAACGAGCATCTCTTTCCATGTCGTGATGGCATGTCTCTCATTTCTGTATCTGAAACCTATGATGGTACGTCCTTTTAATTCGTATTCGTCATCATTAAAGGATACGAGTTCATACTCTTTTTCTAATGGCTGGTACTCTGTGGTAATCATTGGCCAAAGGTGCAGGAAATTCTCGAGCAGGACTTTTTCTCGCAATTGAATCTCTTCCAATGTCCATTTATCACAGTGTTTGATGAAGTTTGACAGGCGAAATGCAGAATTATCAAATCCATCAACTTTATTACCTTTTCTATCAATGTAGCCTTCTTTCTTCTCTTGAAATGAGTGATTGCTGTAGGATACATTGAATCCTGTGAGAGTGAGATTGGCAAAAGTGTGCAGGTACTTCTCGTGTATCTCTTCCCATTGCTCGCCCAAATCATGTTTCCATTGTGGAGTAAGTGTTTGTGGCATGATATGTTCTATGGTGACTCTGCCTTCCTTCATCTTCTCTACTATCATATCGTCTGCTTCGGGACTGTTTTCATTTTCCATTCTTTCAAAGAGGAATAATTTGTAGCTGCTTGGAATACGATAAATCTGTCTTGTTTCAAACTCTTCACTTACTTCTCTATTGCTAGGGAATGTTGAAGTTCCCTGTTTGTGGAGAAGAACGTAAGTCATCACTTGCGAATATGGTACGCTGACAGGAATGTCCCTTTCTTCATGACGCTTGTAAATGCGCATGATATCACTATGTAGCATTGAGAAGAGCTTCTGCATAGCGTTCGCAGGATAGCCGCAAATGATACGCCTTGCCCAATAATTCTCCACTATATCCAGGACTTTGAAGATTTCTTCTTCATCAAAATTGTTGTCTTTTGCATAGTCGAAGAAAGATAGTAGGAATGGTAAATGTACCGTGGTACCGATAGTTGCAATTTGCTTGAGTTTTCTGTCTAGTTTCTTATTGCCAGTTTCACCTTTGCATATCTTTCGGTAATAATCTGCAAACTTGAGCATATCCGCGAGTAGATTCTTACGATTAAGATGTTTTTCTTCATAGAATAACTTGAAATCAAAGTAGAGTTCCTCAACTTTACTGATAGTGCCATTCTTTATGGTGAGATAATCACGTATGAACATAGTGGGTTCTCCATCAGTAAGTTTCTCGATCTTGCTCCAATACTGATGGTAATATTCTTCTTGCTCATCTTTTGACAATGACATGAGAAGATAATTTCTAACCTTGTCTGCTTCCTCCAAGTCTTTTCCACAAGAGTTTAAAGATTCGAAGATTAGCTGGGGATTGTCTCTTGAATCCAAACAGATATCAATGATGGTAAGTCTCTCGATAGCTGCTATTAAGTCCTCGAAAGTGAGGTCACTGACTTTGATCAGGTTATAGAACAGTTGATAATTGTCTGTGATTCCACAATTCTTTACAAACTCATTTTCGTCGTTTGTAAAGAGTGCATCATAGGCTTTTTGATCATCCTCAATGGGGCAGAGCTTAATCTTTCTAGGCAATTTTCTTCTGATTGCATAGAGATAATCTTCCTTTATCTTATTGATGTCTTCATCTCCTTGTTGCATGTCTCCATTCTCTACGGCATTGATACCAGCCAGGATAAGCAAGGATAGTGTTGTGATTCGTTGCTGTCCGTCAATAATGAGGAGGTCGTCCTCGTATTCATCTGCTTTCGTAGATACGATACTGCCAAAAAAATGGCTGTATATTTTATCTCGATGGATCTTTTTTAAATCCTCGAATAACCTGGAACAGTGAATTTGTTTCCAGGCATATTTTCTCTGATACAAGGGAATGATGAACAATGTCCTTGAACCATTGAAATAATCTGTAATTCTTGTAGCGTCGCGCATAAGCTTATTTTATTATACTGGTTAAGTGCGGTGAGTTTATACACCACAATTTACTTTGCAAAAGTAATTAAAAAAATGTAGAAAGATTATATTTCTCGTATAATTATTGTTAAGGTTTTCATTTCTTCCGATAAATGATAATTTAGAGGCAATGGCAAAACAACTCTACGACTATTGGTTTGTGCAGTTTGACTTCCCAAATGAGGAGGGCAAGCCGTATAAATCAAGTGGTGGAGCTATGGTGTGGAATGAGAAGTTGAAGCGTAAAATTCCGAATGGGTGGACTGTGGAAACGGTAGGAACATATGCTAATTGTAAATCTGGATATGCAATTAAGTCTTCAGATTTTAAAGCGAAAGGTATTCCTGTTATTAAAATTGGAAATATTCAAGAAGATTACACATTGAACATGAATGGTTGTCAATATATCGAAAATAATACCAATAAACTATTCTATGTATATCAAAATGATGTAGTAATAGCTATGACAGGAGCAACAATTGGAAAATTTGCAATTGTTCCTTTTAGTGAAACTGGTTACTTTGTAAATCAGCGAGTTGGAAAATTTGAATTTGGAAACAATCCGATAAAAAAAATGCCATACTTGATAAACTCACTAAAGATTGATTATTTTAGAAATCAAATTTTTCAGTTAGCAAGTGGATGTGCCCAACCTAATATTAGTGTAGAACAGATAAATAATATTTCATTGTTATATCCTTCAACAAAAATTTTAAGTGAATATAATATGAAATGTAAATGGATGTATGAACAAATAGCTAATTGCCGCTATCAAATAGACGTATTGACTAAGTTGCGTGACAAACTTCTGCCGTTATTGATGAACGGTCAAGCATTGGTAAATTATCATTTATCAGTTTTGTTTATTACTAAAATTATGTTATATTATAAGGAGACAAACATTAATTTTAGATATGAAAGAAATAATAATACAAAACGTTTTAGATGGAATGAGAGCGGTTCTGTCAGTTGAACAGCTGGATTTGTTAAGCGAAGTGACCCTAAAAGCATTGGCTGAATACGAAATTGTGGTTAAAGCTACAGACGAAGAACAGCGTGATAAAGAAAATTCAGATCTCCTTGGAGCTTTTATCTCTTCGAAAAAAGTTGAAGGATGTTCTGAAAAAACGCTCCACTATTATAAGTCTTCTATAGAGAAGATGATTGCTGCTGTCAAGAAGAATGTCTGCAATGTTACTACTAATGATATTCGCTGCTATTTGGCTGATATGCAGGAACAACGAAAGTTGAGCAAGGTGACCATAGATAATTTGAGACGCATCTTTTCAAGCTTCTTTTCTTGGATGGAAGATGAGGACTATATCACTAAAAGTCCGGTGCGCAGAATACATAAAGTACGTACTGATGCTTTGGTGAAAGAGGTGCTGACGGATGAGAATATAGAAGTGTTGCGTGACAGTTGTCAAGAACTTCGTGATGTGGCGATGATAGATTTGCTACTCAGTACTGGTATGCGTGTGGGTGAGTTGGTAAAAATCAACCGTGAAGACATAGACTTTCAAGAACGTCAGTGTGTTGTGTTTGGAAAGGGTAATAAAGAGCGAGAGGTGTACTTCAATGCTCGTACGAAAATACATCTCAAAAAGTATCTGGATCAACGCTCAGATTCTGATCCTGCATTGTTCGTCTGTCTCAAGAAACCTCATACCCGATTAACAATTAGTGGCGTTGAGGTTCGCTTGCGCCAGTTGGGCAAGAAAGTTAATCTGCATAAGGTTCACCCTCACAAATTCCGTAGAACATTGGCAACAATGGCTATTGACAAGGGAATGCCGATAGAACAAGTGCAAAAGATGTTGGGACATGTGAAAATTGACACTACGCTGCATTATGCTATGGTAAATCAGACAAATGTCAAGATAGCACACCGAAAATTTCTTAATTAAGGTTTACAAATTAGTTATTCTGCTTGATTTTGAGTACCTTTGCATCACAAAATGTAAGCAAGCAGAGCATGAAACTAAATGATATAGCAGAATTTGTAACAGACAAAATTAGCAGTAGTAGCATTTCTTTAGACAGATATGTCACTACAGATTCTTTATTACAAAATAGAAGAGGTAGAGAAACAGCACAAAATCTACCTCCAATGCCGTGTGCCCTTACTCATTATAGGCAAGGTGATGTATTGGTAGCAAACATTCGACCTTATCTTAAAAAGGTCTGGTATGCTGATTCAGAAGGTGGTTGTTCTTCGGATGTTCTGGTTTTCAGAGCAAAGAATGGGCATTGTTCGTCATTTCTTTATACAGTTCTAATGCAAGATGCTTTCTTTAATTACGCAATGTCTGGAGCAAAAGGAAGCAAAATGCCACGTGGTGACAAAGACCAAATCATGCGATATGAATTGCCGACATTAACTCCTATGGAGGAAGAAAATATCGGCAATATGATGGTTGATATTATGTCTAAAATCAATGTCAATCGTCAGATAAATGATAATTTACCGATGCTTGACCATTCATTAAGAGAGGCAATAAATCGTCTCGCTGCTTAGTTAAAGAATCTATTTCTTTTCGTAATGTTGACATCTTGCGGAACATTGGCTCAACAATATCATTAAATTTTTGGATTATGTCATTACTCGGAATGACAATATCAAGATAGGCAATATCGTCAGGACTTATAGATGGGTAAGAAGAAACTGCTGTATCTGCAATAGATGCCAAATGCTCTGTAATCGTATTTGAAATAAGAAAATAATACACCATCAATGCCATATTTTTATATTTTGCATCCAATGTTACGAATCCTGTAGAAACAATAAAGTTTTCTTTAGGCGTTGATAAGATTCCATAATGTAAGAGTCGCGGTCTCACCGATGAATACAAAATAGATAAATCTTCCACCTTGCGTTGTGCTCTGCTTGGTGCCATATCTACGCTGTAAATTTCAGTATTGCTTATATGTCCTTGAGTTATACTTCCTGTATCTAAATATTCAATTTGGTTGTGTTCGTCTTTATTCATTGTTTTTTTATTGACATCACATATTTCCTTTATAGAACAGCAAGTCCAGCCTATCGGAATTTCTCTTTTCAAACGTTCATTCCAAATCATAGCCCCACCACTTGATTTATATGGCTTGTCATCCTCGTTCGGAAAGTCAAACTGTACAAACCAATAGTCGTAGAGCTGCTTTGCCATCGCCTCTAAATTATCATTTATCTGACGATTGATGGCTATTTTGTTATCAATGTCTGTTAAAATGCGCCCAATCCTTTTCTGAACATCAAGAGACGGAATCCACACTGTGCATTCTTTAATCTTGTCGGGAGAGGTATGGCGTATTTTTGTTTGCTGAGCAGCGGCACTAAGTTGCTGTTTAACGCAAGCTGACGAGATTAGGTAGAAAGCAAAGTCTTTATCCAACAGGCTCTCGTTGCAGTCAATTTTTGCAATATCTTGACTTTGGATATATTTTCCACTTTCTGGTATTCTTGCAGTAGAACCAAGTAATCCGATTGCTTGTTCTGTCAAAGGCGTAATAATGTCTCCCTTTTCAAGTAGAAATTCCTCTTTGAAACCACCTGTATAGTAGATGTTATCTTTTGATTGATTCTCTTTGAAGCAATTATTTCGATAGTCAAAATTTCCACAAGTAAGACGTACATAGTTTCCTTGGGTGGCATAAAATTCGCCACCCAAGCTTGCACCTCTTGTAACATGTGCCAAATCTCCAATTTTATAGTTCTTTAATTCCATTTATATTTGTCTAAATATTAGTTAAAAATCACATTCTTTCAACATTGGCAGCAATTCTTCATATCTTTTATTCTCAAAGTCATTGAAACGTTGAGTACATATATACCTTGCACCAAAGACTTCATATTCGTTACCAAATTCAGAGTGACAATTGCTATACCATAGGATAATCTTGTCCTCTCTTGAAAGTCTGTTAAGTTCAAACTCTATCGAATTGTCAATATATTCTTCTAAAACTCCATTCGGGAAGAATATTTCATCGTAGCCCCTGGATTGATGAAGTACTGATAACTGGTCGAAAAATGTGAACTCTTGTGGCAAATCATCACAAAGATTTATCTGTTTCAACTCTGTGTTTATGCGCTTAATCACATTCTTACATACTGTATCTATGTGATATCATCAATAAGAGGATAGCAATCATGTTCGATTTGAGAGATAAACTTATCCGCCTTTTCCAATTGTCCTTTTAGATATTCTATTTCTGTCATTGTTTTATCCTATATTCAGCAATTCCCTTACTTCCTTATCGAAGTCAGAGTCAATCGTTGTGTCTTATTGAAAATGTCACATTCCATGCAATTCTCGGAAGTAATCCTTTCCAAACACGGCATTACCTTGCTTCAAACGCTCATCGTCCATTACAAAGCCTTTCTTGATATACTCATTGAGTATCTTTGTTGCCCATTGACGAAAACGAGTGGCTTTCAGCGAAGACACACGATAGCCTATCGCAATATTGGCATCAAGAGAATAATATGTCGTTGTGTAGTTCTTGCCATCTGCGGCAGTTGTTTCCATTTTGGAAATAACTGAATCCGCCACAAGTTCATCCTCTTCAAAGATGTTCTTCAAGTGCTTACTAATTGCAGGAACACCACTGCCAAAGAGTTGAGCCATCGCCTTTTGTGTACACCAAAGTGTTTCACCCTTGATGACCGCTTGCACTTTGCCGTCTGCATCAGGCATATTATAGAGCAGTAATTGCATCTTGTTACTCATTATTGTTCTCCTTTCCTACATTTTCATTGAAACCGATGCAATCCAGTTGCTTCAGAATCTCTTCTTCTAATCGGTGACTTTCGCTGAATTGCTGTCTTAGCGTAGTCTTGAAGTTATTCATACGACAGTTGAACTCATCTTCCGTAATATCCACATAGTCTATTTTGATATCAAAATACTGACCAGCAGAGAAACTGTAGCCTTTCTCCTTTATCTCCTCAAAGGTTGGAGTCACAGAGAAATCTTCAATCACCTCCTTGTTGCGGAATGTGTTGACTATTTGTTGAATTTCTTCTGTGCGAAGTTTTGTCTTTTGGTTTCCATTCTCTTTGATAGTCTCGCCAAGTTTGCTTGCATCTATTAATATAGGTTTATCTACTCCTGACTTGTCAATGAAGACTACACTTACATTTGTACCTGTGTTTGCAAAAATGTTGCTTGGCATACTTACTACACCACGTAAAATGGACTTCTCTCCATCAACCAAGTGTTTACGTATCTTGAAAGCGATGCCACTTTTAGCCGTGATGAAACCTGTAGGCACGACAATAGCCGCCTTACCGTCTTCTTTCAGACTGTAAAGTAAGTGTTGGAAGAAGCACAGATAGATTTCCATGCCTTTCTTGTTTTTGGAAGGAATGTTTGGAATACCAGCAAAGAACCTCCCCTTGTAACTATCGCTCTTCAAATCGTCATGATAGTCGGAGAAGTCCAACTTGAAAGGCGGATTGCTGACAATATAGTCGAACTTACGCAATGAGCCATCCTCATTCTTGTGGAACGGATGCTTTAGCGTATTACCCTGTATGACATGGGTCAGAGAATGGCTCATGCTGTTAAGGATAAGGTTCAACATCATCATTGTTGATGACTTATCGCTGATGTCCTGTGTATAAACTGTGCAGTTTTGCTCACCGATGGCATGAGCCAAGGCGATAACAAGTGTTCCTGTACCTGCCGATGGGTCGTAGCAAGTCACACTCCTTACATCTTCCGACGGATCAACAAGCAGTTGAGCCATGATAGCTGCTATGGCGTGAGGCGTATAGTATTCGGCATAGTTGCCACCACCATTGGCATTGTAATCCTTGATAAGGTATTCAAATATCGTGGAGAAGAAATCATAGCCAGCTTCAAAGGCATTCTCGAACGAGAAACTTGCCACATCACCAATCAGCGAACGGCAAAAGGCATTCTTCTTGTTTGTTCCACCAGAAACCACATCAGATATAGGTTTCATAATGGAAACTCTGGTCTCGTCCTCATTGAGGATATAGAAGATGTCAGAGTTTTCGCTTGCTATACTCTCCAATGTAGAATCGAACAGCTCTGCAAACTTATCCTCGTTCTGTCGCTTGGCAAGGAATGGAATAAGATGTTCCTTTTTCAAGATGATTGTGTCGAGCATGGAATCGCACATCTCCTCATAATCATCTTCCGACATGGCATCAAGAGCTGCAAAGAAATCCACGGCATTAGCCAATTCCGGATTTTCTTTTTTAGCCTCATAGATAAACTTGTCATTAAGGAACTTGTAGAGAAAAATCTCCACAATAACCACATACTCGTTACCGCTACCAGCGAGTCCATTCTCTGTGGTGGTCTTTTTTAAGTTGTCAATCAGCTCATATGTCTGATTCTTTATTTCTTCTATTTTTTTCATTCTTTGTTATCTTGCTATTTGATATTCTCTGTTTATTATCTCACTCACATACTTGCGCACCTCACGGTCGGTCTTTACCGCTTCTTCCTTGAAATGGCGTGTGACATAAGTTAGGATGTTCTTCTTGAAATACTCTGGAACTTCCAAAATGGATTGGTTATGGAAATATACATCGTCCACATCTTCCTTGATGGCAAGCAGAATGATGGTCATTTTCTCCTTTTCCTCCGTCCATGCGTAGTTGCGTGGCGTTACCTTGCGTTCGGTTTCTTCCTTATCTTTCTCTTTCAGGCGTTTCTCCACACGCACAAACTTGGTGTCACCATTGTACTTGATGGCTTCTAAAGCGTCACGTTCATTCAGTTTCTTGATGCGACGCAGAATGTCATTCACGTTCTGTACCTTTTTGTGCATATTAAACTCCTCCTGTGATTCCATTTCCTTTTTACGGAATAGGCGTAGGAACTCTTCCAAGATAGAACGGTATTCTGGGTCTTCGGTATCAACACACGCTTTCAGTTGCTGTCTGGCGTGTTCTACGCTCTGCCTATATTGCTCCTGTATCTCCAACTCACCCTCGCCACGCTTTTCAAATGAGAACTCAATGTTTTCCAATGCCATGTTGAGCACTTGCTTTGCATTGGCGTTCTCGTCGGAATTGTCAATAAAGCCCAACAGGTCAAGACGGTTCTTTGCAGCCTTTATCAAATTGTAAATATCGCTGACTTCTACAACATCGTCAGCGTTGGATCCTTGCGATGTCAGCATATTCTGCAAACTCCGCATATCTTCAAGCGAGTTGAGGACTGTGCGGACAACATTTCTGTCATCTTCTAAATTGAGTTGACGAGAGAATATTTCGGGATTGCCCAGTTCGTAGTTGTCAAGCACTTTCTTGGCTTCATCAACCCTTTTTTTGGCTTCGTCCATTGACACCAGCAAGCGATCGGTGTTTTGTATATTGTCTTTTCCCACTTCATGTTCAAGTTCTTTTTGATACTCCTTGTTTGTCTTGCTGTATTCCTCCTCAATGTTGGCGAAGTCCACCACATAACCAAACTTAATTTCCTTGTATGGGCGGTTTACTCGTGTCAATGTCTGGAGTAAATTATGCTCCTTGACCATACGGTGTAGATACAATTTCTTCAAACGTGGAGCATCAAAGCCTGTCTGGAGCATCTGAAAGACAATAAGCAAGTCAATTTTGCCATCCTTGAACAGTTCTATCCACTTGGCTCGAGTTTCCTTGTCGAAACTGTCGTATGTGATAAGTGCTGCACGATAGCAACCTTTCTTGCAAGGCTTTTTCTTGACTTCCATTTCGCCAGCACTGATACTTTTGTACACGATAGAACCGTCTTCGTCCGTCTCATTGTCAAGTTCGCTTTCATCAGCATACTTTTCAAGGAATAGTCGGTACATGAGTTGTGCCTGTTCCTTACTGTTGCACACAACCATACCTCCCAATGTAGCATCATTGTTCTTTATTCTGAACTTATGTAAGTCATCTATGATATAATCAAGAAGTGGCTGTACATATACATGATGGGCATATACGTCGCTTTCTTTAAGGCTGTGTACTTTCACACGAATGCTGTTCAGAGCCTCTTTCAACTTGATTTTATAGTTAGAACCTATATCCTCACGTATCAGTCGGCGTGTATAACCGTCAGCAATGGACGCATTGTAGAAATAGGTGTGTATATAATCACCGAAAATATCTTTTGTGTTATACTCCTTACTGATGATTGGTGTGCCTGTTAAGGCAATCTTAACGGCATTCGTATCACTGGATATGAGATTTTTAAGGAAACTGCCGTCAGGACTGTAATTGCGGTGTGCCTCGTCTATGAAATAGATGCGCTGCACAGGCACATTGTAGGCATTCTTAGCCAAAGCCTTTGAATCGTTAGAGAACTTTTGTATGTTTACTACGGTTATCTCTGGCTTGCCTTCCCGGTTTTGAGTGGTTAAACCACTGCTGATAATCTTTGCAAAGTCTTCTTTGTCCTGTACGGAATTGACTTTCAGACCACGATACGAAAACTACCTTTGGGCTTGTATCATCAAGTCCAAGCGGTCAACGATAAAGAAGAACTGGGGTACAATCCCTTTGGCGGAATAATAATCCGTCAAGTATTTTACATTGTAAAACGACAAAGCTGTCTTTCCGCTACCTTGCGTATGCCAGATGATGCCTTTATTCTTACCAGCCTCTAAGTGTCGCTCAATGGCTTTTGTGGCAAACAACTGCGGATAGCGCATGATGTGCTTTTGTAGTCCGTTGGGATAGTCAACGTATGCGATGCCATATTTCAAAAGGAAATGGAAACGATTGAAAGAAAACAGGCTGTCACAAATTCGCTTGGTTGGAGTATTTGCCAGACAGTTAGTCTTATATTCACTGCTGTCCTTATATTGTACCACATTATTGTCACGCAAAAGTATTTCTTCCTCTTCGGGCGTTACTTGGTAAATATGACGTTCGGTAGGGAAACTGTCCTGCCCCTCCTCACGGAAACAGTTGTACTTTGTATTCTTCTTTCCGATAGTGGCATAGAAAGCACCAATAGTTGGCGTAACCTCATTATTGTCATATTCCATATCGTTGCTGAATACCATTATCTGTGTGATATTAAAAAAACGACGGTATTGTGGATTAACAAAGCGTTGTTTCATGCGGTCTGTTTCCGCCTGTATGCCTTTATGGTTATTCTCTTTCTTTACCTCAATGAAAGCCAACGGCAAACCATTTACGAATATTGTAATGTCGGGACGGTAATTGTCGCTGTCCTTGGTACCACAAGTCATTTCAGTAGTTACTTGAAAAGTGTTGTTCTTGTAGAAATTGACAGGAGAGGACAAATCTATGATTCTTTCTCCAGTGTTCAACAATATTTCATTGTAGAACTGTCTACCCAAATCATCATTCTGTAATGACTTTCGTATTTTGGCAAGCATCTCCTCTGCATCCTTTTTCTCCGAATTTGGGTTGAGGGTGCAGTAAGCATCTGTAAAATAATCCGTTAAAATATTTGTCAGTGGGTCAAACTCCGTTTTGGGAGCCTCCACATATTTAGTTTTCAGTCCTTTCAAGGAAATGTACTTAAACCCCATCCTCATTAAGTGCATGAGTGTAGGAAACTTCACCCTGCTATCCTCGCAGAAAGCTGATTTTGCATCTTTTGCCATAATCATACGATTTTATTTATCCACTATGAGGTCTTTCATACTGACAGAAAAAAATATAGTCCGTTTGGTAAATCACCCTTTGTATATTTGTTGTTGCATACTAAAGCGTTGGATAGTGCTTCGTTTTTCCCAGTTACGTTTACTTTTTACGAAATGGGAAATACACTTCTCACCCAAAAGTCGTTTTGCTCTGTTCAGAATCATAGACGAACATAAGTTATTTTGTTTACAAAGATAATGATAATATTTCATAAATTGCTTATTTTCTTAACTATTTATGCTTTTTTGTCTTTTTCGGATGAGCATATATCTTTAAGAGTATAAATTTTTAGCATATGAACGTTTTTTATCTAGAATATTTTATATGCAGAAGGAATACTTATCAAATTATACCATCTGCGCAGATGCTTTTTAATATTTATTATTACTTTGGACGAAATTAATGGCTACATTTGCTGCCAGTTTCTCTATCGTTTGCTTCTCTTCCATGTCGTTTGGCAGTTGATGGAGCCATGTGAGGACATTGAGAAGCTCGAAAATGGTTGATGCAACCAGGAATGGAGCCTTGCTTGATTTTACTTCCTCATCTATATGTTGTCTATGAGAACCTTCATTGGCTATGGTTACCAGTGAATATAGGTGACGTTGGATATGCACAGGTACTACATCTTGCAGCTTGGAATTTCCAAGGAACTTGCTGCATTCACTGAGATTTGTCCCATTGAACTTGATGGCTAGAAGTCCAGAGTCATACAGGTAGCTCATAATCCAGTCTAGGACTTTTCTCACTTTGTTGAAAGTGTCTGCATTTGCAAACTCCCGATTCTCGTATATCTTGATGATGCTTAAAACTTCATCTGCGATAGTCCCTTCCTCCCAGGAGAATATTTCAGGATATTTGTTCTTGATGATTCTGTTGGGCTGCTCGTTGATCGTTTGGATGATGTCATCGCAAAGCTTCTCGTCATCAACTTCCTTTTCATAGAATACAGGGAAGATGGATTTGAACATATTGTCGCTGAGTAGGTCTGGCTGTCCTGTCGAAATAAAGTAGGGAAGTTCCTTGAATTCTTCCTTGATTCTCAGAACTGCATTCTGAAGACCAGCCACACTTGCTACTTCCTGCTCGCTTTCATTAAGCACTTTCGCGTCCAATATGACAGCTTCCCAGAAGGTTGGGTTCTTGGCGTATGTGTCAAGTCCTTCTTTCTGGGTCTTGAATGGTGTAAGCTCCATGTTGTAATGAAGCTTACAGTACTTTTGGAAAGAGGTCATCTCTTCCCACTCATCGTCTATCCACAATATATGATAACTATTGCTCATTGTCATTTCTGTATATAGGTAAATAAATACGGACGGTTGACCAGATGAAATTCTGGTCTTTCTGTGTGAGGAGGTCGTAGTCTCCACCATAGTGTTCTACGATGCTTCTCACAATATAGCCGCCTTCTCCTGTTCCTGCAGTGATGCCACCTTTTTCGCCCCTAAGTCCATAGCGTATCTTGTCAAGCCCCTTAGGAAAAGGTGTTCCATTATTGGTGAAATCGATTTGGAACATGTCTCTTTCCTCATCCACAGTGAGTTTGACCCAGATGGAGTAGTCGTTTCTCTTTGGATTGGTGAATCCATGTTTGATGGCATTACTGAATATGTTGTCACAGAGTCTCTGCAGGTCATCCTTTGCCATAAAGACGTTGATGCCTTCTGCGTAGTCTGGAATTTCTTTGAGATATTCCTGCCAGTTTTTGCCCCCATTCATGTTGAGGGATAGGAGTGAATCCGGGATGGTAAAACCATAGTTGGCAAGGGCTTGGTAGTCTTGTACTATCTCAGAGTTATAGTTTTGTCCATCAGGGTAGTTCTCCACCAGGAACTTATCTATGTTGATGATCTCCGGTGTGCCAAACTGATCTTCTCTTGAAAAGATTTTGAGAATGGTGGTGAGAGAATCGATTGCTGTCTTCTGGTTGGCAATCTCTTCTTTCATTCCCTGCATGAAGTCTTCATTGCTCATGGAGTCCTTATGGTTGATGTAATACTCCAGATTCTTTCTTGCGCTTGACATTTGGCGAAGATGGGGCATCATGTCGTGCTTTCGTGAACGCACTTCATTGATATAGTCTGTCTTCATCTTGTCAATTACATCAAGAAGACCGGTTTCTTTTGCCTTGGCCATGACTTCCTGCTGGCATGCCTCTTTGTATAGAGTCTTCTGAGTACTTATGTCTTCTGGCAAAGCCAGTTTATACTTCATAATCGTATGCTTTGAAAGATGAGGTATAATATCAGTGCCACCGATTTTAGCCTTACTTAGTACCATGCAAAGATAATCGATGTCAATATCCATTTCAGGAATAATGGCAAGCACGTTCTTTGCCAGCCAAACAGGGGAATCCTCGGAAGCCTTGATGATGGATGGTTTGAGATCTCGTACCAAGGACACAACGATTGCAGTTTGCTCTAGTTTGGCACATCCTTTTACGTTGTCACTATCACTGAGAGACTCTGGTGAAATATAAGGCTTTGTCCAATCATTGCTCAAATCTGTCACTCTCAGCAGCTTGCCTTCGTCCGCCTCCGTTCCCTTTGTGCAAGATGGAATCTGCACGATATTTTCCATGACTACAGCCTTGTATCCGTCAGGAATCTCCAACTCTTCGTGCTGAAGGTATTGGGTCAAGTCCCAGATGTAGTCATTTTCTATGATGTCATCATAGGATATCGAGGCAGAAACCTTTGGCAGATCGGTATGATATGCAGCCACCACCTTCTCTATGTCGAGAAGAATGTTGCCGTCGGTCTTATCATACATATTCGAAGCATCAATGAATCTGATGGCATTTTCCTGTTGAGGGTGCTTTTTCAGAATGACACTGGCAAGTGGTATGCTGGTATGTGAGAGCATTCCTTTAGGCAAAAGAATAACCGCATCAATAATATGCTTTTCCATAGCCCACATTCTGAATCTCTTTTGCTCACCATATCCCCATTGTAAACTTGGAGTCATAAAGCATACACCTGTTCCATCTGCTGATGTTGTTTCCATGAAACGGTTAGCTGCAACTAGTTCTGCCAGCTCCCGCTTATAGCCATTTGCTGCTGCATGTTCATCCTGCATCTCCATTTTTATAGCAAGAGGAGGGTAAGAGATAATAGCATCATACTGTTTGTTTGTCCATGACGTGTTAGAGTCTTTCGTGAATTCTACGGAATCCAGCTTGCCGGCCAGTCCAAGTCTGATTCTGCCCAACAACCATATCTCTTGATTGATTTCCTTTGAATCTATATGCTCGTAGTTCTCCATCTCTGTGCCGAACTCCATCATTCCACCAAATGGAACAAAAATGGATTTTGCTTTAGGGGAGATAATTGCCTCTGCAAGTGAGCTGAAGGAACTTGGGACATAAAACTCTCCTACCTGTTTATTTGAGGTGGTCTGTTCGATGCAGAAGTCTAACCAATCCAGATATTCACCTTCTGTGTAGGATGTACTACAGAGCATCTGCATGGCCTGATTGATGAACTTGATGTTTATCTTTGAGATGGCTCTGATGAATACACCCTCTGCTTCTTCAAACAAGTCATCATCACGATCTAGCAGTTCAAACAGAGGCTGAGTATATTCAAACGAATCAACTAACTGGCCTTTTTGCTTTTTGATATATAGCAAAATGCCTACTAAAGTTGATATCTCAACTCCAGACAATCCTGTTGTTCTCAGGGTACCAATTACCTGATTCATTACAGACGCTGTCTCATTGCTCACTACAAGATTCTTTCTCATTTCAATCAAAAATTAAGTTACACATCAATTAACGAGTGCAAAGGTACTAAGGTTCTGTGCAGTCATCCTGCACAGATAAATATTTCTTGAGATTTTCTTCAATTTTATCCTTAATAGTTTCTCTAAGGCTATAAGGAGCTAGAACCTCCACATCAGGAATAAACGAGAAAATCAGCTGGTTCAGCTCGTTATTGGGTTTGACCGTGATGGTTACGGTTCTTTGTTCCTTATTGACTACTTGTGAGTGGTGCAGAGGTTTAGATACTACATAAGGAAAGCGATTTTCTGAGAATCTGAGAACAACGGTTTCAATGTCGGCCTTTGGTACTGTTACTCCGATGACATCATTAAAATAGGTGTCGAAATTGATCTCAGTATTGTTACAAAACGGAACATCAACTTTCTTGAATGACACAATTCTGTCTAATGCATAATTGCCAATTGTATCATATTTCTCATCTCTCCCGAGCAGGAACCATCTGTTATTATATTGCTTCACATAGTAGGGGTGACATATAGTCTCGAACTCATGTCCTTTGAATGTGCGATAGTGAAGTTTGAGAGGTTGGTGGTTTACTGTGGCATCTATGATATCCGAAAGATGTTCCAATCCCTGGAGTTTATCATTTTGCTCAAAGGAAATGAGATTCTCCGCATTGGCCTTTACCCCAAAGCGGTATTCCAAATTGGAGATGACCTCTTCAAGCCATGCATTGGCTGGAGTTCCTCTATAACGTCCCAGCATTTGAATAGTTGAACGTAGATTATTCACCTCCTCGATGGACATATCATTATTATATATGGTGAAGTTAGGGTCTTCATATCTATAATAGTGTTCTTTGCCCACAGCCATGGGATAGGCCTTTATAGGTGCATCAAAGGTTACTCTATCGCGCATATACTTAATGTCAGCACGTATCTGGCGAAGCTTTACTTCTTTACCTGTGAGGTCATAGAGGCTCTCATTCACTTTATCGATGAGATCCTCAATAGTGTATTTGCGTTTGAAGTCGCTGAAACATCTATCCAGTATCTGATACCTGAGTTGAGCATTTTTATTTGTTGGCATACGCTAAACATTTAAATGATTATCACTGGCAAAGATACTAAATCTGTGCGAAATATCTGCACAGAAAGAAGTTTTTTTTCGGTTCTGTATAAAAAAACTTGGATTTTATGCTTATTTCTAGTTAAAGGAGAGGCTTTAATAGATTATGTAGGGGCTTTTCCTAATCCGTAGACCAAGTTTTGTCATTTTTTCAGGAAATAGATTGGCTATGTTTTATTTTTTATGTAATTTTGCCACCAATTTTAAATGTACTAGTTATGGATAGAAAAAGTCTTTCGATAGGAAATGTACAGAAACTGGCCTTGTTGGCTTTGCTTCTTGTTATCTGTGTAGGTTCTCCTGCACAAGTTTACAACTTCAATTATCTTAATTCGTCCCTCCGTAAGGTATTGGCTTTATACCTGCCTGACAAGGATGGCATTTATCAGAAGTCAGATGCCCAAGAAGTGAAGGAAATTACAGAGGCTGGCTTATACTACGCCTATGACAAGAAGGCAAAGAAACTTTATGTGAAGACTTCTACAGGTAATTATGAGGTATTATTGGACGATTATTATGCCAAGGTATTCAAGAAGAATAAGGCTATTCCTCAACCAAAACCGGCTGAGATTGCCGTCTTGGCAGATAGGGTTAACCAAGAACTGTCAGAGCATTTCTCTCAGGTGAATGCGAAGCGCAGAAAAGAAATAGAAGCAGCAAGGATTAAAGCTTACAATGATTCTGTGGCGAAAGCTAAGGAAGAGGCACGTTTAATGGCTGAGAGAATTGAAAAGTTGAAGCAGGAGCGTGAAAGTTACATAAAACAGCATGATTGGCGTAGTGTTCCTACTGGTAACCACAGTTTATACTGTACCTTGTGTGAGAATACCTTTTCGCAGGATTCCATATGGAGTATAGGTGTAAGGAATGATACCATCTATTTTGTCACTCATAAAGATGGTGACTTGGATTTAGGTTATATGGAAAGTCATGCGGCTAAAGTTCCAGATGACTTGAAGGCTTATTCTCTTTATAAATATCACTATGAGGTATATAAGGATAGTATAGAAAGTTGTGTGGAAGATTTAAATAATGACTTAGTTGGATACCTGAATTATCATAATTATCTAGGTTATCTTGCTAATCTTCAAAAGAAGGCTCCTTATGGATATTTTGATGGGTGGTCATGGGATGATGAGTATGGAACAGTTACCTTTAATTGTACCTACCAGAATACCAATAAATGGACAATCAAGTACATTGATGTTTATTGGGTGGTCACAAATGATGTGAATGATGTACGTGGAAGCGGGCATTTCAAAGGCACTGGTCCCGTGGGGTATATGCATGGTGCTAGTTGGGACTGGGACAGCAGCTATTACTTTGTAAGTGGTGATGCTACCAATATGAGTATTAGCAAGGTCATCATAACTTACATGAATGGTAAGCAGAAGGTTTTGACTAAGAATATGCTTAGGTTCAATACCAGTGACGATGATTAAAGCTTGAAATCATAAAGGCAGATAGGTTACATGTGTTACCTACCTGCCTTTTAAAATTTCATTTTGATTATGGTTATGATTCTTATCTTCATTATTTGGTTACCTTTTCTAGTGTATTTCGCATGATGTGTGCGGACTTATTGCACAGCTAGTTCTAGGTTCGTACTTTAACTATGAGCATTTGCCTACCTCTTATAGATAGAGAAAGTTGGCATCCTTGAAAAATATCTTCATGTATGTCTCCAAATCCGAGTCTGTTTGTAGAATGTATAGTTTATCCTCCAGACGTTTAAGTGATTCAATTCTCTCCAGGGCATAGTATCCCATCTGGGAATATTGCTCAGTCCTTGCCATCATATACCACTTGTCATCATGCAGGCCTACATGGTAAGGGTCGCAAAAAATGTCGAACTCACGGTCATTGAAGGTATGGTAGTGTATCTTGAGAGGTTGGAAGCTAATGATGGATTCTACTATCTTTGCCAGGTGTTCCAACCCTTGAAGATTAAACTTCTGCTCTGGTAGGGAGGGATTCTCTTTACTTATCAGCCTATTTTCCAGATATGGGATAATCGTGTTGAGAAATTCACAGCTACGTGTACAGTTTTCATTCTGAAACCTTTGCAGGGTTAGGTAGAGTGAACTTAATGAAGAACAGAGTGTATTGATAGCTTCAAATGGCAGGGCGTTATGGAATATGCTATAGTTCTTTTTGCTGTATCTATACCAGCTTTTTCCGTTCTTTGTTGGGAATTCCTCGATAGGTGCTTGAAAAGCGGTAGCTTCTTTCATATACCTGATATCTCCCAAAACCAAACGAGGGTTTACCTGGGCTCCAGGTTCTCCCCAAATGGCTTCACCTACTTTCTTGGAAAGGTCTATAGCGGTGTATTTGTGTCTTGTATCTGCGAAGCATCTGTCCAAGACCAGGTATCTCAACTGATTCTGTTTTTCTCTAATCATGATGACGGATGGATTATGTTATGCTTTTTGGGGTGTGGTGGGTTAGATGGTCAGCACCTCTTGTTGCTCCAGTGTACAGTTACAAAGTCTGGTTCCTATTTCATGGAGCTTTTGAATAATGTGCTCACTCTGTTTGTCTCTTGGCTGTTTCAGCCGGTTGGCATAGTGGGAGAGGAGTCCTTTATTAATCTGTGTCGCCTTGGCAAGTGTTGCCAGAGGTACATACTGGCTGTATGCTTTCAGAAGAGAAGCCATATCAGAAAAATGATAGGTGAAGTCATATTCCCCGTTCTTATACCATTCCGGAAAATCGCCATCTGGGTCACTAAAGAATGGGTTCAAGACCTCCAGACTTCCTTCTGCCAGTTCAATGAACTCATTGAAGTCTGGGGAACTCAGTTTTTTTACTACAGGTACTCCACTGTCTTGCCATACAGAGCCGGTGAATTCAGAATCTTTCCATTGGATATTGATGATGAAATGTCTCATATTGTTTTTGGTCGCAAAGGTATGCAAATGAATACTATTACACAAATAAACAAGGTTAAAAGTATCTAAATGAATACTTTAATGCTGCAAAAGAGGTGTTTTTTATTTTAAACCTTAACGGAAGTTAAAGTTCTTGCGATTTTGTCAAAGATTATCCTCGCGTGTGTGTGCGCGCGTCTCTGTTAGAAATTTTGCAATTTTTCCAATTGTAAAGAAAAAGAAATCACGTTAATTTTGGCCTTGAAAAAAAGTGTGATTTTTGTTTGGAACTTAAGGAAGAAATTCATACCTTTGCCGCCGAGATGCAGAACAGCACTCAACGCTCATGGCTCTTTGGGATAACTGTGTTTAGGCCTTAATATATAACAGTTGGAGCTCCTACCCATTGGCTTTGTTCGTTCAAAGGATATTAAACCAATTAAATTGAAAAAGCAATGAAGAAGTTTTCGTTATTGATTATTGCGTGTGCTTTATTTATCAATGCGCATGCACAGAGGGTAGTAGCTCCAGAACCAGAGTTCATTGGTAGCTATTGTATGCTCACTAGCGATTCTACATACGCCGTTCTTCCAAAGGAAAACGGCAAGGTAGAAAAACACCAGAACAAGTTCTCTAAGTTTTCCAAGATTGCAGGTGCTGTAAGTGACCTCGGTTTTGCAGGTGGCATGGTAGGACTAAGCACAGGTAGCATGGCAGGACTGGAGACCGGTGTAAGAGTGATGGGTACGGCTGCCGGTGTAGGGCTTGCTGCAGATGCAGTGAACACTTTGGCTGGAGTGGAAGGAATGGATATTGCTTTTGCCGGAGGTAAGTCTGCTCATTCTATCAAAAAGGACGGAAAGGATATCCGATTACTTATCAAGGTTGAGAAGAATGATTATGACCCGATGGGCATCTACCGCATCGTGCGTTTCAAGGCTTCTAAAAAGGACAGAAGAATACAGTGGCTGACACTTCAACCTGCGGTGCTCGGAAGCTCTGATGCACAGAAAAAGGGATATCTCTCCTTCTCTGGACACAAATATGGCAGTCAGAGTTATCTGCTCACCATCCCGGCTTCAGAGCTTGAACCAGGAGAGTATGGAATCATCTATATGGCAGTAGCTTCTGCACAGGAGATTCCTTTTGGAACATTTGGTATAACTAAGTAAAACTACAAGATTATGGAGACATTATTAATGATGTTGTTTGTTGGTGCCTTGGCTAAGGGCACAACAAAGGCTGTGCTTGGTGGTGGCAAGGGAAGAAAGAAGAGAACCAACTGGGACCATCTTAGCTATGGTCAGAAGGCTTGGCTGCATGATCATTCGAAATAGTCAGGTTTTAAGTAGGAACAGAAATGAGTGAAATTTGCTTCATTTTAGCCGGATTCACCGCACTTGTTGGGGCTTGCCTGGTGCTTGACCGGGCAAAGAACCTTCAGGATGTGAAGATTCCGATTTTCTTAACGATGGCAGTTTGTACAATCCTCCTCGTAGCTGGTACCATCCTGGTTTGAAGAATAAAAAATCATGATTCCGTGATATTTTATTCATTGTTTTAGCGGTTGGCATATGATTGGCCATCTTGTTCAACGTGAAGTCTGGCAAGAGGTGGATAGACGAATTAAAAACTATAAGTTATGGTTCCAGAGCGTAAGATTGCATTATTGGTGGATGCTGAGAATGTCTCTCACCATCGCATTGACCAGGTGATGGCAGCTGTCAAGAACAACCTTGGTGGCTTGGTTACAGTCAAGCGTATATACGCAGATTGGACTAAGCCCAATCTTTCCGCATGGAAGGCTGTGCTTCAAAAGCATGCCTTCCTTCCTATCCAACAGTACTCTTTTACCTCTGGCAAGAACTCTACGGATTTTGCCTTAGTGATTGATGCGATGGATTTGCTGTATCAGAACGATATTGATGTGTTTTACATCGTATCAAGTGACAGTGATTTCACAAGGCTCGTCATGCGCATCAGGGAATCCGGAAAGATAGTGATTGGCATGGGAGAAAAGAAGGCTCTTGAGAGTTTTGTCTTGGCCTGCAATGATTATATTTTCTTTGAGGAGAGTGGGGATGCTTCTTCTACGGTTTCTGGAAGTTCCGATTTTTTGGAGAAGGTATCTTCTCAGGCTCCTTTTGTTCCATCGTTTTCCGATACCTCGTATAGCGTGAGTTCTGTGGCTGCCAGTTTTGTGGTCTCTTCCACAGCTTCCTCTGATTCTTTCTCTTTCTTGGATGGAGAGGGTAAGATTGTTGCGGAAGGTATGGAGGATAGTAAGGAGGACAGCATGAAAGTATCGGTGCCTTCTGGTGGTTCCCTGAAGTCTGAGTCTTTGAGTAGGGATACTGGGCAATATCCTGCCGGTATCAGCAAGAAGCTGCTCGCTTTGTTAAGGCAGGTGGTGAAGGAGGTTGCTGAGAATGATGGTTGGGCAGAGCTTGGGTGTGTAGCTAGCAGGCTTCATGTAAGAAGACCTGACTTCAAGGCTAAATCCTATGGCTACAGCAGGTTTTTGAAGCTCATTGAGGCTTGCGAGAGTTCTTTTCTCATCGACAGGAATCATCAGATCAAGAGGAAAACGAAGACTCTCAGGAAAGTTTGTTTGAAGAACAGATAGCTGCCTGCCTGTCTGTAGCTGCTGGGTGCAGCTTTTTGGGGAGGCATCTAACTGGAAAGAAATGGCTTGTTTGATACGGGTCATTTTTTTTGCGACTTTAAATACAACGATTGTGATTATGATTGATTCAAAAATGAATTAAGGCCCATGTGGAAGAGATCTTCAAGCAGCATATTCTTCCTTTTAAACTATTTCATATCTATGGGTTTCAAGGTTTCGGTTGCGGTTTAATGAAAGGTTCTGAAAATGAAAGGGTTAAAGCGTAACCCTAGCGCAACCAATTCTTATAGAATGGCAAAAATCCTTTTGAAGCTTGGTTGCGGCAGAAACTTCATCTATCTTCCTGGTAATAAGGAAGATAAAACCTGCAGCAACTGCAACCATGAAACTGAACATTTTCTTAGGGCCTTTTGGGGATAAGGCTACTTGATCATGTATTTTTCTTTGTACTACCCACAATCTAGAGACTTGTGGGTGTTTTATATGTGTTGTTTCTTTTTTTTTGTGTTTTTTGTTTCTGTGCAGATACACTGCACAGAAAGCTCGTAATTTTGTGGACGGTTTAAAATTATTTTGTATGAAAGATAAAAAGCAAGAACTGAGTGCCCATGTGGAGAAGATATTCAAGCAGTATGTTCATCCTGGGCTTTACATCTGTGACTTGGCTACTGGTGGTGGCAAGTCATATACCATTGGTAAGCTCACTTGTGAGTATTATCCCAAGCATTTTGAACGCATCATCATTCTGTGTGTTCAGAACAAGCTCATAGAGGGTATGAATCGCGAGATTGAGAAGTTTATCGATCAGCCTAGTTGTCTTAAGCTGAGTGAGAAGCTTGTAATAGAGAACAACACGGAGGTTATCTTGAAGGCAGTAAGGTCCGGAAGTCTTCAGGAATTGCTGGACGAAATGGGATATCAGATAGAGCAGCAGCGGAAGAAGAAGGTTTCTGTGGCTGTGTTGGAAAACAGATTGGCGCAGGTTGAGAAGTTGGCTAAGTGCATGAATGCTTTGGTGGCCATACTACAAGATGATTCTGAGAATGCTTCTCTGCTAGTGCAGATACAGGCAGAAGAGAGCCGGCTGAGATATGCTGTCAGGGATTTCTTTGCCAACTACAAGAAGCATTTGCTTATTACTGGAGAAGTGAAGAAAGTGGGTGTGAAGACTATACTGAGTCGTTTTCCTTCATTGGAGAGAGTCTATCCGCAGGTTAACTACGCCAGCAGGAAGGTATTTCTGATGACCGTTCATAAGGCGATGCTTGGTATTGATCCTATTTTGTCGGAAAGTGTCAGTATCAGGGATTTCTGTGACAAGAAGACCTTAATCCTGTTTGATGAATCTGATCAGGCAGCAGTAGCCATGCGTGATGTCATCATTGGTCAGGCTTGCAGAAAGTCTGCAGGCTTCAACAAATATGGCAAGGGATATCATGGCTATTTGCAGTATTTGGGCTTATTATCAGCCAAGGATACCCTTACAGAGAGATATGATGGGACTCTTTTGAAGGAAAGTTTGGAGAAGGCTCAGAAAATTTGTCAGGATAATTGGAAGCGGAAGATGGGGGATATACTGCCTTACAAGAACATCTTTCTGGCAGATACGAAGGATTACAGCAGTTATCGACGTGGTGTGTTCTTTGCCGGTCCTACCTTTAAGCTGGAGATTTGTGGTGGAGAGGAACACGCTCGGTCCTTCATTTGCTATCGGGCTGGTGAGAAGAATTTCATATTGGCTCATGCTGAGAATGAGGAAGAACTGTCTGGGAAGTATGACATGGTGATTTCCTTGGATAAGTTCCTCAAGTTCTCGGAAAGCAATACTGTGGCGGTGAAGAAGTTCCTGAGCGGTTGCGTCAGGGAGGCTTTCCAGAAGAGGCAGGATGCTTTCAGGAATGAGACCGATGACAGGGAACAATACTTGGGATGGCCTACGGTGGAAGGTGAAATCCATTCGCTCCTGGCTCGTTTTGAGGTGGTTTCAGAGAAGTTCTTTGAGCAGCAACTTCTGGATTACTACACCAATCGAAAGAATCTGACCGTCAAGATGGATGGCAAGAAGTACAAGGTGCAGGACGATTCCTTCTATATGCATGGTTGCCGGTTATATCAGGAGGAGCTTGATGAAAGAGACAGTCTTCACCGGGTAAGGCTCTCTTGCAGGGAGATTAGCTCCACGCCTGAGAAAATACTGTATGATCTGGTGGTTTCTGACAAGGTGGCTGTGGTACTCTGTTCTGCTACGGCTTCAAGTGAATCTGTGATCAGTAACTTTGATATAGAGTATCTGATGTCGGCTTTGGACAGGAAAGTTCATCTTTTGGACAGAGAGGATAGCAGGAAGTTTGAGGAGCTTGTTGAAGCTACGTATCCTAGCCGTCATCAGGTAGAGGTAGTGCCACTGGAGCATTATATGTTCAAGGACAGCCGCAAGGAACACATGACCCTACCTGAGAAATATAAGCAGATGTTCTGTGAAGATGCTGTTGAGGAAGGACTGGTTGACCGATGGTTCAAGCTGACTAGAAGAAAAATCTTCCGTGAGGCTTCCAATGCTGATGAAGCAGTTTTTGAGTTCTATCGTATCTTTCAGTTCATCGAGGCTTATCACTGGTTCCACGGGCATGATGACATTCACAGTATGCTCTTTTTCCAGAATAGAGCTGCTCAAGCCTACGAGAAGCAGATGAACGTTATCGCTTGTCTGATTGACGGATTCTACAAGCAGAAGATGAAAAATGATGATCATGTGGAGGATGTCTTTGAGAGCGGTTTACCTGATTGGCAGAATGAGCATCTGTTCATGTCCAACAGTTTAAAGGACGTGGAAGACAAGGTTTTGAAGAGATTGAGTGATGGCAGCATTTCCAAGGTGATGCTGGTGACGGCCTATGGTAGTTTCAAGGCGGGTGCCAATCTCCAGTATAAGATACCGGAAGGTATTGATTATGAGAGGGGTGACAACTGGGAGGAGGATGAACATGAACTGAAGAAGGACTGGGATGCTGTATATCTCCAGAGTCCCACCTCTTATCTCTCTTTCAATGATGATAGCCAGGAGCAGGCTTTTGATGCTGGTCTCTACCGGATTATGATGTCGCTCATGATGCTCAACGAGAGAAGTTGGCTGACTCAGAATCAGGTGGGGCACTGGCTGGAAGAGGCGATTTCCAAAAAGTCTATCCGTTTTAAGGAGGATGCTGTAGCCATGGACAAGGCTGCCTGGGCGCAGACGATGATTGAGCAGGCTGTGGGAAGAATATGTAGGACCAGGAATAAGCCGCTTTCTACCTACGTTCTGTATGATGAGGGGATGACGGAATTCTTTATGGGTGATTTGGGTGACAAGTCACACACCAAGGAATTCAAGGCTTTGAGCAGTTATATTCAGGGGCATACAGAGATCGGCGGTGATAGTCATGCTTCTGCTGAAGAGGTCAAACTGCATAATGATTCCCAGGCTGCTCAATGCAAATTGCGTAAAATGAGGGAGAAGGCTTTACTCTTCACTCCACATCCTTATGAGGTGGAATATGAGAATTTAGAGGATGGGAGTGAAGATTTGTCGATTCCTTATTACGTCAAGAGGGCTCAAATCATGAATCAGTACTACAAGCAGGCCATTATCCGTAATCCTGTGGTGGCATCCTTGCAGGAGCTTGATGAACAGGCCATGATGGTTCCTTTCCTGAGAAAGTGTTATGGCAATTGGGAAAGAGATGAGGATGGATCTTTCTGCCAGCATCCTGTATCTCCTTCATCTGTCAGATTGGATGTGTTGATGAAGAATCCGGTTATTCGTGAGCATTTTGAGCGGAATGGCTATGCTACAGGTTGGAGTTCTGATGGTCTTATCCTGCATCCGGAGATATTGATGGCTGATTATGCCGGCGAAATTGGTGAGGAAGCTTTCAAGGCACTTGTTCTTCGCTATACGGATTGCAGAGAGGAGCAGTTTGCGCATCTGGAGGACCGGGATTATGAGTTGGCCGATTTTGTGGTTCTGAATCCGGATGGTTCCTATAAGGTGGCATTTGATGTGAAAAATATGAATCCGTCCATAGAGCATTTGGACAGGGATGGAGACATGCCTACTGCAGAGAAGCGTCAGGAAAAGGTGAATCGTCTGGGGTGTCCGCTTTATACAATCAACATGCTCAAGATGCCATTTGAGTCGATGGACAGGTATGAGATCTGCGGAGTGATAGATGAGGATGGACATGTCCAGCATGATGCTATCATGCGAATTAAAGGTTTAATTGAAAGATAATTTTTTAATAAGTAGTTATATGGCAAAAAAGATAGAGCATATTTCAAAAGAAGAGATATTGAAGTTGCCTGTGACAACCAACAGGCTTATGGTGTCATGGAACAGAGAAGCATTCTTTGCCAAGTATGGCATTGTATCTTACAGGATGGAAACGAGAGATCGTGAGCGCAAGAATCTTTCTTACGAACAGCTCTCTGACACGCCATCTTTGTCGGTAGTAGGCATATATGCAAAGTATGAACCTTTTAGTAGCAGAGACGGCTATACGCGATTTTTCGTGCTGGTGGAGAAGGGCGATGAGAAGAAAGTGATGGAAAGCCTGAAAGTTCAGAAGGATGTGGCTTGCAAGTCAGATGATCTGCATGGGTATGATGAATTCCTGCAGCAGCGCATTATCGTGTCGCTTGCAATCAATGCCCTCGGAAAGAAGGGCAAGGGTGGCATGATGTACAACAATGGCATGTTGCTGGTTTGTGATGACCAGAACTTTGGGGTATCCAAAAGGTCGAAGGAACTGGTTTGCTTGAAGTTGGAGGTGAATAAGTATATGAATCTGGCTGCCAGAACTACCTCGTTTTCACATCCTAAGGATTTCAAGCAGTTGCAGGCGTATAGTAACTGTGTTTTCCAGGTGGGGAAGGAAATGGATGGTGAGTTATGGCTTGGAGAATATCTGAAGCCTGTTGTTCTCAAAAAGCTGAATGAAGGTGATTATCGTTTGGACCAGGTTTACATCAAGAAGAAGCGCTTCTCTTCTTCTCACAACACTGTTCCTTATTGGCCTTGGAACAAGGATACGTACAATCACAGCCGATTGTTTGTCATCTGCCAGGTAATTGAAAACGTGAATAAGCTCTTTGATGGTATGCTGACAGTTGATTTTTCCGACCATCAGGTTTTGGATTACTTTGAGAGTCATCCGAAGGAGAATGTTGAAAAGCTGTTGAAAGAATACTTCCAGGGAAAGACCATTCTTGTGGAGGATCCTTTTGGCACGGATGATTCAAAAAAGCAGGTTGATCAATTCAAGGCGAGTGTGCTTGCCACCATGGGGAACGTTGTGAGTGTTGTCAAGCGAGGTGGTAAGGTGGATATGCTGTTAAAGTTATGTGAGGAGATAGGTGATGAAACTCATTATTCGCAGTCTGTGAAGCGTATGTATGAGAGTGGTATTGCCTTCCAGCACATGATTCATCATGGTGGAGGCAAGGAGGATGATGTGCCAGAGGCTAAGGCTAAGAGGATCTTGATGGAACTACTGGTCAAGGATGGCATTGTCAAGGGCTGTATGCCATCAGAAATGGCAGCCATCGCAGGGAATTGGAAATTCTGGCTTTTTAAACAAAAAAAGGAGGTTGTATATGGAGCATCCTTGAAGTTGTGTGAGGGAAAAGCTATGGCATTTGAGCCTTATGGCTTTGATGATGGATTTGGAGAGGATTATGATACCTTTGTTGCCTCTATAATGGGCTTGTCTGCTCTTCTCAAAATGAAAGGTAATCATGATTATCATGTGATGGAGAAGGAGGAAAATGCTTATCTGATAATTGATACAGAAGAGATTCCTATCTTGGATGCCAAGCAAATTGATGGTACCTATGGCAAGATTATTGAAGGGACTGACCGTGAATGTGATTCTTTTAATATGTTTAAGAGAAAGGGGTCGGGTACGAACCACAAATTCTTGCGCGGTCTGATGGGATTTCATTTATGGAAGGAAGAAGGTCTTGATGGGGAGGAATCAGAGTCCTACTCTTACATATCTGGTTATAATTCCGATAATTTCAAGACTGGTGCTACCTTTAAGATAGGCAAGGTCCCTCGTGTTAGGCGTATTATCATTTTGAAGAAAGAGCATCCTGAACGGGTTTGGGATGATATTCAGGAGTTGAAGAAGATGCTGGCTGTGGGCTTTGGCCAATGGAATGAGCTGATGACTTATCCTTTCCCATTTAAGTTCTTGCAAGAGTATCTGGACAACCAGAGTGAAACGAGGTTCTCAAAGCATTGGAGTGAAATGTAGTATTTCTGGTGTTTCTTTTTAAATGGCTGGCAGGATAGTGAAAACTTTCCTGTCAGCTATTTTCCATTCTGCATTCATTTGCCATTTTTTGTGCTGAAAAGTTACATATTACAAGGTGGTATACTTTTGAATTATTAGGAGTTGTACACTTTTGAATTAGAATCTATTTACTGATGCATTTTTTGGCTGTTTGATAAGATTTTTATGGGGATTATTTTGATTAATGGATTCTCATTTCACATTAAAAATGTTGAGTTTTAGACATTGTGCATAGCAAGAAATATTTTCGTTTTTTACACGTTTTCTTGGCGGTTTCATTATTTTTTGTTACTTTTGTACCTTGTATAACGATTAGGAAAGTTACAAATATCCTGTAATACCCTGCATCCTTCGTTCCGTTCTTGACAGTTTGGAGTGAACCTTGCTTAGTGTCACTCGATTTATGCAGCAGTCCCATAATTTGATTGAACAAACTTAAAAACAGAAAATGTCAATAACAACTGAACAGAAGGAACTTCATTTGCTTCCTCACAACAGAAAAGCTTATGAAAAGGTGATGGATCATTTTGAGAATCACCAGCGTGCAGCCATTGTACATGCTACTGGTACAGGCAAGAGCTACTGTATAGCAGCTATAGCTTCCCATTTTTCAAAGGTACTGGTCATGGCACCCAATAATTTTGTATTGAATGAGACCCAAAAGGTGTGCAATGATGCTGTGGAATTCCGTACATATGCAAGCACTATATATGATGAAGATACACCCACGGGGTATGATCTGATAGTCCTTGATGAGTTTCATCGTGCTGGTGCGCCAGAATGGGGAAATGGTGTTAAAAGGATAATTGCATCAAATCCTTTGGCCAAGATTTTAGGTACGAGTGCCACCCATATCAGATATCTGGATCATGAACGGGATATGGCAGAAGAACTGTTTGATGGTAACATCATCAGTCATTTGAGTCTTGGTCGTGCTTTGAATTTAAAAATTCTCCCTACACCTATCTATGTTTCTTCTTTATATTCTGCTGAGGAAACTATAGAGAAGGCAAAAGGGGCTATCAGAACTTCCAAGTATATGGAAGATGGCGAGAAGAAGACCTATTTGCATCGCCTTGCAGGGATTTCACGCAGTTGGTCTGAGTCACATGGAGTACCTCCTATCATTAAAAAATATTTCGGCTCAGATGTCAAGCGAATTATTGTCTTTTGCTCTAAGGTTGCCAAAGCTGCTAAAGCCAGAAAACTTCTTGGGGAATGGTTGTCTTCTGCAGGTTTCAATCATATCCGTTTCTATCGGATTGATTACCAGGAGAAATTCCTCTCCAAAGAGATGGAGGATTTTGAATCGGACAATTATGACGGATTAAAGGTTGCCATTTCTGTAAATATGCTTAATGAAGGAATTCATGTGCCAAACGTGGATGGGATTGTCATGCTACGTTCAACCATATCCCGTCTTATCATTGAGCAACAAATTGGCCGTTGTCTTACGGCTGAGAACATTTTGAAGCGTCCTGTTGTTCTGGATTTGGTAAACAATATGGATACCATGTTGCTCGATTACAACAAAACTTATAGTTTTGGTGGAAGTAGTAATGGCAATAATGGAAGTTCTTCAAAGAATGAATTGGAACCATTTCCTTTTCAGGTAATTGACGAATGAAGAGATTTTCGTGAGTTTTATGAGGAAATCTCTAAATTTGATGATGTAGCAGAACTGAAGGACGACATTTGGTATAGTCAATATTTGCCACTTCTGTCCGATTTTTACGATAAAAATAGTCGCCTTCCCTATCCTTCAGAGGATTTAAAGGCTGTCAGATTTATAGAAAAACAGCGTTTCCCGATGAATCAGCGTAAATATCCTCATCGAATGAATTGGTTGGTGGCACATGGTTATTCAAAGGTACCTGTTAAGCGTACTGGTTTAGATGAACGTCTTGATATCCTTGAAGAAGCTATTAAAAAGAACAATGGTAAGTTACCAACACTGAAGGAAGATTCATATGTGAATGGAATTTATCAGGAGTTTCAGAAATTCTTGAAGGACAAGAAGAACAAGAGTTTGACACAGGCACATCTTGACAGATTCCAGCATATTTTACAGATGTATGTTACTCCTATGAAGGCAGTACAGGTTCGTTTTGAGAAAATCAAGAAACGTGTGGAGCAGGAAGGAATCATCCAGCGTGGTTCCGGTATAGCCAGTGATCTGGATTATATTTGGATTAGAAATCACATGAACCGTCCAGAAACATCGGAAGGTATGAAGGCTGAGTTGAGAAAAATGATAGGTTTAGAAGACAACGAACCTATATGTAAGGGAAATGAGGCTCTAAAGAAGTTTGTCATTGAACGTGGCTATTTGCCTACTCGTAAGGATACTCCCTACTACGGCATCATGATGAAATTTCACAAAAGAGGTGGTGCTGCTATTCGAAATGACCCTGAAACATATGCCTTCCTGCTTGAGCATGGTTTCCCACCATATAATGAAAAATAATTGATGATTTTTGATGTTATTCAAAAAAACTTTATATTTTTGCATTTGGAGGCGATATTTTTTCAGACAGTGCAGATAGATTGCATAGTGGCTTTCTACTTTTGCATCCTGTATATATAAACGAAATATTATAGAAGGATGAAAAGAAAGAACATTTATACAGATGAAGAGTGTTATTGGATGACAGGTGGAAATACGGGAACATTACCTACCAGTATCATCCCGTCTGTTATTTACTGCTTGGCACCAAACGAAATCTTTGTGTTTGGAAGTAATGCACTAGGTATGCATCATGCAGATGCTGCTTATTTGGAGAATGTGTATCTGCCTATCAGCTTCTGGAAGGTGCTGATGGGAAAATAAAGGAAATAACATTTAATCTTAAGAAATAGTAGTATGGGGCAGTTTAAAGTACATGTTCAGTATATCATATATGGTTGTTGTGCCATTGAGTTGTTTATTGGTGATAAGCTGATCAAATGTGATGCAGGTTATGGGGGGCCTAATCCATTGGGCTCCTTGATTGTAGCCTGCCTGGATTTTTTCACTGCTAAAAAACAGGGTTTTGAAACTGAAGATTACATCGAAGAGACGGAAACCACATGGGATGAAGAGCCGGGTGAGATGCATCTGGGGCTGAAATTATTAAAAAATGATATGGTCATCATGGATATACAGCAGAGGGACGATGAAAAAAACGTTCTTCAAGAATGGCATGAGACAGTTCCATATGAAGAATTCAAGGAGGCAATTGTCTCAGAGGGCTTTCGGGTGCTGAATGCATTTGGTATCTTTGGTTACTATGCGGCATGGTCGGCTCATGAAGATTTTCCTTTGGCTGCATTGCTCCGTCTTACCGGTAATATTGAGTTAAACTGGGATGGAGACAATTGCTTTACGGATTTGTCGAAGGAATTGGCATGTCTTTCAAGCTATATAGAGAAACTTCAAATCAAGGAAGAGACCCATTACGATAAGTGCAAGCTATATTGTGAAGCTTGGCAACTTCAATGCAGTGAGGATTGGTTTGCGGTGGGTGACAAGGTCGATTGGACATGCGTTATGCCCGCTGAGTATAAAAATGCTCATGGTATCATCATTGACTTTGAAGAAGAGCACCATGGCTTAACTAAGTATTCAATCAGTGGTATAGTTGCGCAAATCATAGCTGAACGCAGTGAGTTTCCTAAAGGGGAGCGAGTTGTATCTTACGCTCAGGCAAAAACCATTCAAGAGGAAATCCTCAGGGCTGATGGTCATGAAAAGGATATTAGCAATGACGAAGAAGCTAATAGAACTTTTTGGGGATACATTGTTACCCTCAAAAATGTAGTGGTGAAACCCTTGTCGGAAAAGGAATGCAGTATTTAATTAATGAGTCCACTTTAAAAAGGGACATATTTTGAATCCAGTCTGGCCAGTGTGGTCATT
>OHDI01000203.1_pt1 | contig 45662 bp, 43 predicted proteins | sample 1566981 | NCBI WGS metagenome assembly OHDI01 (sample SAMEA3879509, study PRJEB24766) | human gut metagenome | biome: human-associated habitat; feature: feces | place: USA | collected 1985/1987 | reverse complement strand
TTTTAAGGGGGCAGAATCGCTTGGTTTTAGGGGGCAGCTTACACTGGATTTTCCAACGTGGAACCAAGTCCCAGAAACAATACGTTTTGAAGCCGAAACACTTACGAACAACGCTTATGATATGTCCAATACTCCAAGAATATCCTTTGAGACATTGAAGGGTGTAGGCAAAGCATCAGGAACCGCTTTCCGTTTCATGTTCATGGGTGCCCATATGAGCGTAAGTAATCATGCGGAAGTGATAGGTGAGTTTTTACAGCGAAGGGTTAATTTCCTTGTTTCTGCTTTAGGCTCTATCAATCCAGCCGAGTTTAGCAAGGCATCGCAGACCATTGACATAGAAACAGAACTGGTTCCATATATGATTGATGATTTGAACGACAAGGTGACTACTGCTGTCTCCGCTGTCAGTGGTGGTGTATGGTCAAGGCGTGAGGGCATTATGTTTGCTGGGAACGCGGATCGCATTGATGAAGAGCTGAAGGAAATCGAAGAGGAACAGGCGGCAAAGAATGAAGGTGTAAGAAAAATGGAACAAAAAAATGCTCCTTAGTCAGAAAAATTGCGGGGGTTATAATTTGAATATATGAAAAATAGAACATTTAGCGGTAATTCTTCGCAGTTGCCACTATTTTTAATTTATAGTAAAATAATGAATAAATAATTTGATAGTATTCATATTACTACTATATTTGTATTGTAATTAAGTCCAAAGCGTTATGAGTTACAAATCAGTTAAAGACGTTGTAACTATGTTGCAAGAAAACGGTTTTGTTCTAAAGAGTCAGAAAGGTAGTCACATGAAGTTTGAGAAAGACGGCAAAGTGGTTATTGTACCGAATCATAACAGCAAAGGCGTTGAGAAAGGCACTTATTACAGCATTTTGAGACAAGCGGGGCTAAAGTAGCCCCCTTGTTCTCTTAATTAAAAAAGGAGGTAATATGAAAACAGTAGAAGTTATTGTAGAACACGCAGGAAAGAACTTGAGTGCTTATATCGAAGGTGCTCCCGTTATTACAGTCGGTAATGACATGAAGGAGTTGGAGGATAATATGAAGGAGGCGATCGAGTTATATTTGGAAGATAACGATAGTCCCTGCGAAGTGTTATCTGGGGAGTTTGAGTTGAAGTTTAAGATTGATGCTGCTACATTTATCAACTATTACAGTAATATCTTTACTAAGGCTGCATTGAGCCGTATTACAGGAATAAACGAACGCCAGTTGTGGCATTATGCTGCCGGAGTTCACAAACCTCGCAGGCAGCAGTTAGAGAAAATTCAGAGGGGCATTCAGTCTTTAACGAAGGAGTTAGCAGCAATAAACTTATTATAGCATGGTAGATGTTAGAGAATTGAAAATTGGTAATTATGTCTATTTACAGAATAACAAAACTCCATATAAGATAACAGAAATAGGATATAGTGAGATTGAATATCCAAGATACGAAGCGAGTAGAATATCATCAGGAGCGGTATTTCGTACCTATATAGAGAACCTTAATCCTATTCCTCTCACAGAGGCACTATTGTTGAAATGTGGATTTGAGAGGAAACATTTTGGTAGTGCTACGATTTTTTGTCATCTATCGATTGAACTTGATGTATATTTTTGTTTGAAAGGAGTTGATTACAATATACCAGTTAGGTCGCTTCATCAATTTCAGAATTTATATTTCGACTTAATAGGCAAAGAACTTCAAGTAAATATTTAAATATGGAAGAATTGATAAAGAAGTTTATTGGCTTCTTTGAAAGTGATAGGATTTCTGTATCTCGAAAGATTGCCATTCCACTATTGCTGGTGTTGGTAGTTTTAGCATTAGACAATATCTTGGGAATTTCATATTATTGGATAAATAAAATAGAAATTGATTATATAGTAAAAGTTGAAGAAGCAAAAGCTGTATGTGAATCAGACTCTATTATTTTGTCTCATCTTGATGATAAAATAGAGAAGGCTATCAATAGAAAAAATGTATTCCAGTGGTTTGCTTCGTTATTTGAGAATGCAAATGTAGAAAAGAATGCAGAAGTAAATATTACAAATTCAGATGGTAATGTATTTTCTGTGATAGGAAAATGGTTTCCTGAAGTTGAGAGAAATCAAATGTGGCACACTGTAACGTCATCTCTTCTATGGGTTATTCTATTGGCAATACTATTGTTATTTTTAATATTTGCTCCTTTTGTTATTGAAAAAGATAAGGTAGCCACTATTATTGGGGTTATATTCGGACTTGGGATTCTGGCTTTTTTTATTTGGATAACTCAATGGATTTTTGGTTTAATTCCAGTTATATTAAATCGAGCATATATAAATTATGTTCTGCAATTAGGATTAAATCTTGTGCCAATAGTGGCTTTAACTATTGGGTCTATTAAGGAGGCAAAGAGGAAAAAGTTATCATAGTACATGTAGGGATTTTAAATTCAAAAGAAAGGCGTGATTCATTCGGTTTCACGCCTTTTTTTATACCATTTTACGACAATCGTTTTATTGTCGTGTATCACCTATCTGATAATTTTTCATCTTCTTTATAAATAACGAAATTTACCGTAGAAATTTATAAATCAAATTCATACGGTATGACAATCTTAGAACAAATCTTGGCAGGACTGCAACAGAAATTCACTGGGGTGGACACTGCTATTCTTACCCGAATTGCCACTAAAAAGGCAGAGGGTGTAACGGACGAGACAAAGGTAAACTCCATTGTTGAGGGTATCAGTTTTTCGGACGTGTTAAATTCCTATGGCGATTTCCGCGCCGGGGATGCTACCCGTACTTCTGTATTGAACTACGAGAAAAGGCATAACCTTAAAGACGGTAAGCCAATTGAGAACCCTAATCCCAATCCTAACCCTAATCCGAAGCCGGAAGATAAGACGGACGACATGGCGGCTATTATTGCTAACGCAGTGAGTGCAGCCGTTAAACCTCTTTCTGATAAGCTCGCTCAATTCGAGACAGAGAAGTTACAAGCTACCCGGCAGGAGCAGATTATGGCAAAGGCAAAGGAGTATGGTATTCCCGAAAACTACGCCAAGAGGTGCGCCATCAAAGACGATGAGGACTTGGATACTTATTTCAAGGACTTGAAACAGGAGTTCGCAAATGACGGCTTCAAAGGCGTAACCCCTCCCGAATCAGCGGAAGCGAAGATTGAGAAAGAAGCTGAATCTATCGCCAAGATGATTGACGAGGGAACGAATGCTATTGTTGAACAAAACAAGAATTAATTATGTCAGCAGGATTTAAGTATGACTTGGTTCCGCCTGTTGAGCAAGAGGAACGTTACGATGTCCAGACAGGCATCCGTAGACGTGGCCCGTTCAAGCTCGACACGCAGAACCTTGTAGTGGGAAGTTTTCTTCCTGGATTTACACCGATTTGTGCGGACTTGAAAAACAAGTTCGCTTATGCGGTAATCAATGTGGAAGTAGTGGAAGCATACGCAACCGGTGATACTGCATTGTCCATTAAGGTAGCCAAGAACTCTTTGGCATACACGGGTATGTTCATCGGAAGCGGTACGAAAGGTGCGGAAGTAACGGCTATTGACAAGACCAACAAAGTGTATGATGTATTGACTATCAAGGCTGCTTTTGGTGAGGACATAGCCAGAGATGCGGTACTCTTTGAGGCGGTTACGGTTGATGGCTTGAAGCAGAAGCACGTGGCAAATTCGGCTCTGTACAACCGGACAAAGGTGGAGGATGGAATCACTTTGGTTTCATTGCTTCGTACAGCCGCAGAGATTGAGTCTTCAAAATTGGTTATGCCGTTCTCTGAGAATGATAAAGCCAACATGAAGGGATGGTTTGAATTTAACGAGTAAGGAGGTAAGATATGTTTTTAACGATTCAAACATTATTCGATGACGCGAACATTGTTTCCGCTATCATCAGACGTGTGAACCAGACACGTAAGGACACAATCTATTGGCAGCAGTATCTTACTTTCCGTAGAGTAACTACTCGTGTGTTCAAAGATTATATCGGTTCTGTAACTGGGGTAATGGCTGGTTCTATCAACTCACGTTTTGGAGAGAAACCTATTCGTGAACGTAGGAATATCGGTTCTGGCTATGGCGAGATTGCCTATTTGGGTGATGCTTATCAGATGTCTATTGACCGCCTTTCTGAATTGCAGGATTTGATTGACAAGTTCAATGCGGCTAAACCGGCAGACCAAAAGGCCGCAATGGAAGAGATTGTAAGCTTTCTGGCAGATGATTACCGTCAGATTACCCTTGCCGCCCACAAGCGTATGGATATTATTATCGGTGCGCTGTTGATGCTTGGTGAAGCCACAGTTTACAACAAGGATGCCGCAATCACTTCCGGTCAGACCAATAATAAACTGCTGGAGATTGCCCTTCCGTTCAACTTTATCAAGCCGACAAGTGGAGATGTGGTTGTGGACGGAAAGAATATGTTTATCTCTTATTTGAGAGAGAAGCTTCATTCTTTAGCTCCGGATTTTGGCGTTTATGCCAAAATGATTATGACTCGTGCATCTTTCAACAAGTTTATTCTCGGTTCATCCGAATTTGGTGAGCAGTACAAGATGATTCTTGGTACTAATGAAATGAAATTGAGTACGGGGTTGGTTTCCTCTTCTTTGGCTTCCGAAGTGTTCACCGGTATCGGTTTGCCACGTATCGAAATCAAGGAAGACTATGTGAAAGACCAGACAGGAAAGAACGTGCAGATTTACGTAGACAACCGCATTACTCTGTTGCCTTCTGACCAAATCGGTTATATGCGCCATCATACTCCGTATGAAGCGACCGATCCGGTACAGGGACGTACTTACATTCCGTCAGAGGGGCAGATGCTTATCTCCAACTATCGTGACAAGAATGGCCGTTACATGGAATATACGGCAGAGTGGATTCCGCAGATTACTAACCCGGACTTGATTACCAATTTCGACCTGAGCGAGATTGCTTCAATTCAATCAGCATAAGGAGGTAGTTATGAAAGTAAAGGTTATATCTGTTTTCCGAGACAAGTTCACCGGGAAGTATTATACCCCCGGTGAGGTGATTGAAGTCGGTGAAGAATCCCGTGTGTTGGATATGGAGAGCCGTAAACTCGCTGAACGGGTTGAGGTGAAAACTCCCGAAGTGAAGGTTCCCGAAGAAAAGAAAGAGGTTAAAATCTCCCTTTTTGAAAAAGAGTTTGATAAAAAGGTTTTGGTTGATGCTTTAAAGTCTATCGGCGTGCAGGCTTCCGGCAATATGAAAGAGGAAACTCTTTTGGCTAAGGTTGCAGAACTGGATGAAGAATCAACAGCCAAACTGAAAGAAGCATTAGGTATCGAGTAAAAGGATAGGGTAGTGCTTCTACCCTTCCATTGTCTAATTTTATAAATCAGAAAAGAAATGAAGAATTTTATTTTTGCCATGTGTGGCTTTTTGATGATGTCTTTGGTCTCGTTGGGCGTGCAGGCCTCAAGTGTGGAATCTCCCAAGTGTGAGTATGTGAATCCATCTGTTGATGTTGGTTTGCCAGACATTCAGTGTATCACTTTTGAAGCATCTTCTGTTGATTGTGTTGTGCTGATCACTCCGCAGCCAATATTTATGGTTGTGGATAGTCCGGTGAAGCAAACAGTAACTATTACGGCAATGCAAAGGAAACAGATTTCAGTTCCTAAATGCCCGTTCCGGTACGTCTATAAGCCGAAGTATTGCACACATTATAGCCATATAGCATATAGTAAACTGATTACACCATATTAAGATGACGGTAAACGACTACATACAACAGAAGTTTCAGACATTCGGCATTAACCTGTCGGAAGCTGACCTTTTGGATATGTGTCTTACCTCGAAGATAAGCGGAGAGGATGAGATGAACGAGGATTGCCAAACGCGGGTGTCGGTGGCAATTGCGAAGTTTATCCCCTCTCTATTGCTTCGTGCCACTTCTATCAGTGAAAGCGGTTTTTCTATGTCTTGGAATCTTGAAGGGATAAAGCAGTACTACTCTTTTATCTGCAGGATGTACGGATTGAAAGATGAATTAAGTAACAAACCTAAAGTGACCTTTTTATGATATTCGCTCCACACATATTACAGGTAAAGGTTATCACTCCGATGGATAAGGATGAGTTCGGAAGACCCATCCCTGATACTGGTGGTGAAAGTTGGCAAGATGTATGCAAATGCCGTTGTGATGATAACACAACTAAAGAGTTTACGTCTGATAACGGTTCTGTGTATCGTCCTAACTACCATGTGGTGTGCGAGAAGAGAATCACTGTCAAGGCAGGGGATGAAGTCCGTTGCATGGATGGCGATAATTTGAGAGGGCAAGGCGAGGTTTATACGGTGAAGAGTACGAACTACTTTAACTACTCGGAATTATGGATGTAGATTTCGATTTTTCCGATGTCGATTCCTTTTTCGATGAAGGCGAATGGGAAGTCGAAAAGAAGATGATTGATGTGGGCGATGAAGCCGTGAAGTACGCAGAGGAACACGGCGATTATCAAGATCGCACACTGATTTTGAGAACGTCCAATGATTACGATGTTGATGAAAGCGGTTTAACTCTGAAAAACGAAGCGGAATATGCTTCATTCGTGGAATCCAAGGGGGTTGATGTTTTGAGTGGTGCCGCTTTATATGCAGAGAAACGATTAAAAGAAGAATTTGAATGATAGTAACTACCGACATAGGAAACATTCTCTATCGGGATTGCAAGGCTTTCAGGATAGATATAGTACCAGTAGGGGAAACCCTGACGGGCGAATTGAAGTCTGAAAGAATTGTCATTCACACGAAGAAACAACAACCGGAAATATATTGGAAGAAGTCCTTTGCCGAGGTAAATATCTGTGTGCCTAATTTGAGTGAGAATGAAGCGAACTCTATCCGTCTGAATGAGCTTGAAAGGCAAGCCAACAAGTTATTCGACGATGTGGTAAGCACCTATGACGACACAGCCTATCGTTACTCAATCGAATCAATCGGTACGGAAGCGGACACAGCTTTGAAGTGTCATTATGTGAATGTGAGAATTTTATTTGAAGTGTTAAATGTAAATTAGAAAAATATGAAACCATTTATCGGAATTAAAAAGATTTGGTACGGTGCGGTTATTAATACTGCTGTTACACCTGCCTCTTTAAAAACATGGCTGGCTTCTGCTACAGAAGTGAAAAACTCCCATAATGACACTTGGGGATATACAGAAGATGATCCGACTACAACGGATTATGTTAATGAGTTGACCGGAAAGGTCTACTATAAGGATGTTACCGCCAAAGGTGCAAGCACCATGGCGTTTACTATGGGTGAATATTCATTTGAAGACAAGAAGGAATTGCAAGGCGGTGAACTTGTGAAAGACGGCCAGACTGTTGTCGGCTGGCATGAGCCGGATGTCGCAGAAGTTATCAACAAGGCTGTTGTCGGTATGACCAAAACAGGTAACTACATTGTGTTTACCAATGCTTCCGTAATCGGCAAGGGCAATTTCGTAGAGAAGAACATCGGTTTAGGTGTTTCAGCTGTTGCAATGGAAAATCCTACCGATAGCGTAGCAGGCGAGTACTGGCTTGATGGTGAAAAGGTAGATGCGCCTACGGCATAATCGAGGTAAAAAGTAATGTTTTAGGATGGCGGTGGGTGATTGCTCACCGCCTTTTTAGCTTATGGAAAAGAACGCATCAAAAATAGTAAATGCAGCCGTTTTAGGGAAAGACTTTGAAACGGTATTCGTAAATGGCAATGCCTATATGATTCATCCTCTTACGATTCATAAAATAGCAGGAGCGGGATATTACCTCTCTGACCTAAAAGAAGCTGTAACGGTCATGGATATGCTTCGTTCATTGAAAGATGTAGAAATGGCTTCTCGTGCGCTATCGTGGCTTATTCAGGGCGATGAGAACCTCCATGAAGAATTGTCGTGTGGTACATTCGATGAAGTAGTGGAAGCTTTAGCAACTGGGCTTTCGATGATTTCTGCTGAAAATTTTTACAAGCTGTTAGCTTTAGCCAAGAACGTAGCAATCCTGACAGCAAAACAGAAACAGTAGGAAACAATTGCCTACTGGGACAGATAGCATCGTTCATGGAGTCTCTGCATCTGTCTTATGATGAAGTGGTATACAAGATACCATATAGGAATTTACTTATTATGCAAAAGGACAAACTCCATACAGTTTATGGTGAAGTCCTGGAAGAAGTATCAGAAGAAGAGTTTTTTAAAGCTAAAGGTAAGAACCCATTTAAATAAGAGATATGTCGAAACTGTATTTCAAGGTAGGAAGTGACTGGGAGGAAGTTGTAAGACTTCGTAATGAAATAGCAAAATTGAAGCAAGAGTTAAAGGGTATGGATGGTACGCAGTCACCTGCCGCTTTCAAAACGCTCAATACCCAACTTGCGGCATCCACTCAACGGATGAATGAATTGGTGAATGAAGCCGCCAAAGCCGGAGTTGCAATGGAAGGTGATTTTAAGAAAAAAATCTTTGATGCCTCCCAATCAGTAAACAGCTTTACGGAGAAGATTATCGCCCAAAAGAATGCCATAGGTTCTCTTCAAACAACTATTCGTAAAAATAAGGAGTTATATAAGAATATTGTTTCAAGAGGCAACGAAGATAAAGAACTACTCAATCACATCAGAGAACAAGAAAGAGCGCTCGGTAAAGAACGGGATGCTTTATTTGGACTTACCCAAGAGCAAGCAAATGCTCGGCTATCTGTAAAGAAACTCCGCGATGAATATGCACTGTATAAAAACGATGGGAAGCAGGTCGTTGAAGTAAACAATGGGATTGCCATTTCATGGAAGAAAGCATTAGCGGTTATCGGTGGTGCCGGTGTTCTGAAAGCGTTAGGTTCTGAAATCATTCGTGTGCGTGGAGAATTTCAATCCATGCAAACCGCCATTGAGACGATGGTAGGCAAAGATGTAGCAGGGAAACTGATGCCACAAATCAAAGAATTGGCAAAGATATCACCTCTCGCCATGACCGATATGGTTGGGGCTGAAAAGATGATGCTTGGCTTCAATATCCAGGCGGAAGATACTATTAAGTATTTGAAAGCTTTGAGCGATATTTCAATGGGAGAATCAGGTAAATTCAATTCCTTGACTCTGGCATTCTCCCAGATGTCAGCTACTGGAAAACTCATGGGACAAGACCTGAATCAAATGATTAATGCTGGGTTTAATCCGTTACAAACTATTTCTGAAAAGACAGGTAAATCCATTGCCACACTCAAAGATGAAATGTCAAAAGGTGCAATCTCCGCAGAAATGGTACAGCAGGCCTTTATTGATGCAACTTCGGCAGGTGGCAAGTTCTACAATATGTCCGAGAACGCATCCCAAACTATCAATGGCCAAATGTCCATGATGCAGGATGCTTGGGATTCTGTGTTTAACGAATTGGGAACTAAGTCGGAAGGTGTTATCATGGACGGTATTCAGATGACGACTTCACTGATTGAGAACTATGAAACGGTGGGTAAAGTATTGACCGGATTGGTGGTTACTTATGGAACATATCGTACTGCTGTGATGCTTGTTGCTGCTGCTGAAAGCAAACATACACTTGTAGAGATAGGTTTGACTAATGTCCGGATATTGGCGAGAAAGGCTCAATTGGCTTTGAATGCTGCAATGCTCACTAATCCCTATGTAGCATTAGCTACGGTAGTAATCGGATTAACGACTGCTATGTGGGCAATGTCCGATAGTACTACAGCAGCAGAAAAGGCTACTCGCAAATATAATGAAGAACAAGAGTGTTTTCAGAAAGCAATTGATGAACGCAAGCAAAAGATAGAGCAACTTATTCGAGTAATTCAAGATGAGACTGAAACTGAGTATACACAGATAAAGGCTTATGAAGAGTTACAAAGGTTATCACCCGCATTAACAGAGGCATATACGCGGGAGCAACTTGCAACAGCTTCCCTAACCGATACCACTAAGAGGCTTAATGAAGAACTGGATAAAATTAATTATGATAATATCATAAAGCAAATAGAAAAGTATAAAAGGCTTGTTCATAGTTTAAGTAATGAGAATGATTGGAATAATGTTGATTTATTTACACGACAAGAGCATCCTACAGGTTCAATCAGTGATGCGTTAGAACAGGATAAAGCCAATTTGGAAAAGTGGCAAAATAATTTGGCTGAATATAATCGTTTGAAAAAACAAGCAGAAGAAGATGCAAAGCCTATTGAAGTGAAGTTACTTGAAGCACAAAATAACCGCGATGAAATTATACAAGAGTTTGCAGCTGCTAAGTTTCTGCTTGAAACAGAACAGCGCAAAATCCAAGAATCAGGCTTTGGCATTATTCCAATTGATGTACAGATACGCTTTGATAATGCACAAGGGGCACTACTTAACATTGATAATACCATTTCTTCTTTAAAACAAGAACAGACGAAACCTGAAACTACCAATAAAAAATATTGGGAAACGAAGAAAAAAGAGGCTCAGGAGCGTCTTGATGCCCTTACTGATATAGAAGCAGCCGGTAGTAAGGGTGCTGCATTGAAAGCAAAAATCAACGAGTATGACAAAAAGATAAATACCTTCTCTACCAATACAACTAAACAAGAAAACCAAGCCGAAAAGCTCCGTCAACAACGAGAAAAACTCACCCAAGAAATCGAGAAATCTGCCAAGGAACGCCAGGAAGCCATCATCAACTCTGAGTTCAATACCCAACAGATGAAAATCGACCTGATGGAAGAGGGGGCAGACAAAGAGCTTGCACAAATCCAGCTTAATTATGAAAGACAGTATAAGGAGATAGCTGACCGGGAACGCTGGCTATTGGAGAAGATACAAGAAGAGGAAAAAAAGCGTTGGGAAAAGGATAACCCGGATTATGAAAAGAAGGGGATGAAGTTCACCCCAACCACCACATCTTTGTCTCCTGAACAGCGAGAATCATTCGACAAGGAGTATTCTTTGGCTTATCAGAAGCAGGAGAAGGATACCCAGGAACTGCTTAATAAACTATTGGAGAAGTACCGTGACTATGACGCCCAGAGAACTGCCATCGAAAAGAGCGGTAACGCCGAGATTGCCTATCTTCAATCCAAGAGGACAGATGTCAATGCCAATGAAATAGACCGAGCTATTAAAGTGGCCAAGCAGAAAATTAAAGAAGGTGTCCAGGCGGTCAATGATGCTGAAGCCGAAGAAACATCGAAGGATAATAGTTTCTTGAGAAACCTATTCGGAGATACCTCTCAGATGGCTTTCAAGGATTTGCAGAACCTTATCGACCAAGCTAAACAGCTCCAATCGTATCTTTCCAGTAGCGGTGATTCCAAGGGACTTACCTTCATCTCTGCCGAGCAGTTGAAAACCATTGAGAGCAGCCCCGACGAACTCGACAAGTTAAAGAAAGCCCTTGACAAGCTATTGAAGGGTGGAAAAGGTAATGAATGGGATGAAATCTTCGACGGCTTCACGAAGGGATTCGCAAAACTGAAATCATCCAATGGGTTCAAGGAAACCTCCGAAGGTTTGCAGGATATCGAGGAAGCTGCCTCTAAGGCTTCATCCATGCTTGGAGGTGTCGCGGGTGACTTTGCTTCCATGTTCGAGGCGATGGGCAACACCGGGGCTGCCGATGCCATGACAGGTGTACAAGATGCCATGACCTCCATTACCAATATCGGGCAGGGGTTTGCCAAGGGCGGTATTGTCGGTGGCATTGCAGCCGCAGTAGGTGAAGCAGCCAACTGGATTGGCAAGGCTTTCGCTGCCAACGCGCGCCATAAAGCCGCCTTGAAGGAGATAATGAACGAGACTATCGCCCAGCAGCGTGAGTATAACTTATTACTCATGCAGCAGAATCTTGAGTACGAGAAAGCTTCAACCATCTTTGGCACCGATGTCTACGAGAAAGCGGCCAATGCCGTTACCGTAATGAAGGATGCCGTCGCCGGACTGAACGAGGAACTTCGTGGCTCCGGTGAATACGAAGGAGGGTACATCAAGATTGTAGGTAGAACGTTTGATATGCTGTCAAAGAGTACGAGGCAGCTTTATGACAGTTATGCCGGTCTTGCTAATATAGAAATAAAGACTGGGCACAAGAAGACGGGGTTGTTCGGATGGGGAAAGGGGAAAGACATCTACTCATCTATACTTGATGTATACCCAGAGTTGATAAAAGCTAATGGAGAGTTTGACGCTTCACTTGCCGAAACAATCATCAATACCAGAACTATGTCTGACGATAGCAAGAATGCCCTTCAGAACATGATTGACCTCGCCAATCAGGCAAAGGAGGCATACGAAGCTATTAACGACTATTTCACAGACATTTTCGGCGACTTAGGCGCTACCATGATGGATGCGCTTGTAGATGCCTTCAAGAGCGGAACTGATGCAGCGCAAAGCTTTACCGATTCCATCTCCGGTATGCTGGAGACACTTGCAAAGCAGATGATTTATTCTGCCACCCTTGCCCCTCTGCTGGAAAGTGCACAGAACAAGATGATGGAGGTTATGAAGAATGCGGGGTTGTCAGATGAGGAGAAGTTCGGGCAATGGACGGAAATACTCAACAACCTGACGGACGATGCCATCGTGCAACAGGAATTGGCTAACAAGCTACTTGAGGAATACAAGAAGATGGCAGCCGAGAAAGGTTTCGACATCTTCCAACCTGACGAATCTACGAAGGAGGCTTTTGATTCATTTATCAGTCAGATGAAGAGTACCTTTACTTCTTTGGAGCTAACCGCCAAAGATGTATCCGATAATATCTATGACTACTTCCACCAGGCTATGATAAATGCTCTGTACGAGAAAGAGTACAAGAGCAAGATGGAAGAGTTGTACAAGACCTTTGAGGAGCTTTCCAAAGACGGATTATCAGAGAGTGATATGGCGCAACTTGGCTCCCAAGTAGACCAGTACATTGAACAGATGATGAAGGGCGTTGAGAGCGTGAACAGTATCTTCGCTGACAAACTGAAGGATGCCGAAGACCTACAGTCATTCGTTGATAACGTGAAGTCTGCAATGTCCTCCATCGAAGCTACCGCCGAAGATGTGACAGATAATACCTTTGAATACATCCGTCAACAGATGGTTGACAAGATGTTTGCCGATACCTTCCAACCGCAGATAGAGGAATTCTATAAGAAGGTTCAGGAAGCCATGTTTGACGGTGATATAACCGATGCTGAACGTAACGCACTGAGAAGTGAAGCTGAGAAACTGGCTAACGACATTACGACCGCCAAAGACATTCTATCCGATACTCTCGGTATCACTGAGAGCAGCCTAAAGAAGGAGCTTGAAGAGGAATTCAAGTCTTTCTCTGATGGTATATTAAACTCCTTGTACAATGCAGAAGTGACAGCCGAGTCCGTCGCCAAGGACATTGCTGAATCCATGCGCAAAGAGCTTATCGAGGCAATGTATATCGAACAGTACGAACCTCGTATCAAAGCTATCTGGGAGAAATGGAAAGAGTATTCCGCCGATGGACTTGTAACTGATGAAGAGCGTGCCAATATCAAGACTGACATTGACGAGCTGAGCAAGGAAGTATCAGATGCAGCAAAAGAAATCAGCGATGCTTGGACGGATTCGGGCGAAGAAGTCAAGAAAGCCTTTGAATCTTTCTCTGACAGTATCAAGAACGTATTGTATGATGCGGAAGCCACTGCCGAGGATGTAGCCAACAATATTTATCAGTACATGCGTAACGCCTTGGTTGATTCTATGTTTACCGCTCAGCTCCAACCTCAGATTCAGGCTTGGTATGACAAATACACCGAGTTTATGAAGGACGGTGCCATAGATACCGCCGAGCGTAAGACCTTGGACGAAATGATAGCCGAGATTCAGAAAGCCGGTGTTGATATCGTGGATGCTGCTAATGCTTTGTTCCCATCTCTTGATACGGGTGCAATAAAGCGTGCCGAAGAAGCCGCACAAGAGGCTGAGAATGCAAGGAATGAGGCAGAGCAGGAATGGGAGTCATTCTCTGATGGCATACTAAACTCCCTCTATGATATTGAAGCCACCGCCGAGGATATCTCCGACGACATGAGCGAGTACATGCGTAAGGCTCTCATTAAAGCCATGTATGTGGAGAACTTCAAACCCCAGATGCAGAAGTGGTACAACGAATGGCAACGTGCCATGGGAGATGACAACCTGACTTCCGAAGAAAAGCAGCTCCTTGACTCCATGAAACAGACTATGGTTGATGACATGAAGAAGGAAGTGGATGCTATCAACCAGTTCTTTGGAACCATGTTTTCACAGCAGGCATCTTCCAAAGGCTTTGAAGCCATGTCACAAGACACCGGCGAAGAGCTTAACGGGCGTTTTACGGCTTTGCAGGTTGCCGGAGAAGAAATCAAGAATCAAGCTGTTCAACAAACTGGCTTATTATCATCCATCGACAAAAGACTGTCATTGATAGACATTACAAACGATGATATTCCTGCCTTAATGTCTGGTACGCCCAATTTCGTTGATAAGACAAGAGGAATCATCACTAATAGCTATCAGTCCCAGATAAATGTTGTATTTCCGACAGAAGATATAAAGGTATTGACTGAAAAGGTTTCCAGTATGGAAAGGATTGTAGACGAGATGAGGACATTCCAAGTGGAGGGTAATATTGCTCGTAGGGATATAGTGGAAAACTCAGCTATACTTGCGAAGAACAGCCCCAAGATACTTGCTGGCACCGATGAGATTAAACGGAACTTAAAGAACCTTTAAAAACTTATAGATATGGCCGAGTTGATAATTAACAACAAAGATGCTCTTAAAGAGTGGGGTGTGAGAATGGGTAATAGTTTCTTTGATGTACTGGGTGCACCGGTTTCTCTGAAGGAATTCATTGAAAATAAATCCCGACTGGAACATGGAAAAGAAGTGGTGGTAAAGTCGCCCAAGCTGGATGAACGCGAATTGGCTCTGACGTTTACAATACAAGGTAGCTCTCCAGAGGATTACCAAAGGAAGAAGAAGGCCTTTTCCGAGGAACTCTACAAAGGGGCGGTTGATATCCAAGTACCGGACAATAGCAGTGATATCTATCACCTAGTCTATCTTGGGAAAAGCGTATCTTATGCCCAAAGTCTTGACCGGACGTTCGGTAAGATAACAAGTAAGTTCTGCGAGCCGAATCCGAGCATTAGAGGCTAATTTACGACATTAAATTCATTGTCGTGTATGGAAGCTCTAAATTTTAGGGCTTCTTTTTTTTATCTCCGACATTTGTAGTTATGATAGATATTAAGGACATACAAGGCAATACTCGCTTTTCAACCGGTATCAATCCCGGTGCAAAAGGTAGGTTCTCTTTGATGAAGGAGGACTATGTTGTGCTTCCCTTTAATACTTTGCATCCAATCGATTTCCAAGTAGGTGATTACGTAGACCTGCGCGGTGTCTTCGATGCCTCTATGGGTGGGAAACTGGCTAAAATCTATCAGATAGTAGACTTGTCCTATCCGACCTACAACGCATCCACCGGAGGGTATGACTACGAGCTTCGTTTGGATGCTTACTATTGGCAATGGAAAACAAAGATATTCAAGTACACCCCGGAGAGTGGAGGGCAGGAAGCGTCTTGGTCCCTTACCGCTTCACTGGATATCCAGATGGGTGTATTTCTTCGTAATTTGAAAGCTCTTGGTTATAAGTACGAGGGAAAGGACTTTGAGTTTTCCATTGACAGCAGTGTAGAGAGGTCTTCCAAGCTGATGACCTATGAGAACATGAACCTCATTGATGCCATGTTCTCTATGGCTGACCAATGGGGCTGTGACTGCTGGGTAACGGACCATGTCATTAACTTTGGTAGGTGTGAGTTCTCCGACGCTGTTAAGATAGAACTGGATAAGGAAGCCAAGGACATGAGCCGGAGTGACAGCAAGGGTACTTATGCCACCCGTATCTACGCATTCGGTTCAACAAGAAATATCCCTACCAACTATCGCCCGGTAGACCAGAGTACTGTTGTTAATGGTATCGTTCAGAAGCGCCTTATGCTTCCGGCAGGCACTCCATACGTGGATGCCTATGAGGGCATGAGTGACTTTGAAGCCATTGAAGCTGTTGTTGTATTTGACGACATCTACCCTAAAAGAGTAGGTGAAATCACTGATGTAAGCTCCTACGAAAGCGAGGTAGACAATGAAGACGGTACTAAGACGAAAGCTACCTTTTACCGCTTTACCGATACCGGAATCAACTTCTCAAAGGAATACATCCTTGAAGGTCAGGAACTCAAAATCAGGTTCGAATCCGGCAAGCTCAATGGTATGGAATTCGGAGTTGCTTTCAATCCTCTTGGCTTGACCGAAAAGAACGACGACGGCACATTCAACCCGGACGCTCAGCTTTGGGAGATTGTACAGAACGAAGACTACGGCCGTCCCTTGCCGGATGAAATTCTTCTTCCTGAAGAAGGTGATAAATACGTCCTTAGTGGTTGGAATGCCGAGAAGATAGCCGAACTGGGTTTAGTTGCCACCGCCGAACAGGAACTACTTGCCGCCGCCAAGAAATATGTAGCAAAGACCTGCATTGACGATGGTACTTATACCGCTACCCTCAACTCCATTTGGGTGCATGATGACCAAATCAATCATAGCTTTGATATCGGTCAGAGAATTAACCTTGTCAACCCCGCCTACTTCAAGGACGGGCGCTTGTCCCGTGTCATCGGCTTTGAAATCAAGCTGGATTTACCTTACGACTCCCCACAATATACCATCGGTGAAAGTACTGCCTATTCCCGCCTTTCCGATATTGAAACGCAAGTCGAAGAGTTGACTTTCAAAGGGCAGACTTTCACCGGTTCTGGAGGGAGTAATATCTACGTTATTAAAACTAACGACGCTACGGCCGCAAGTAACTTCAATGTATTCTCTGCCTTGCGTACACTCAGGATGTTTCTGAGGAAGGACTTCCCCGATGTGGCGGAAGAGATTATCACGTTCCTCAAGGGACTATTGATTGGTAAGAACGGCAGTGGTATCACAGTACGCGAAGACGGCACTTCCCAAGCTGTTGTTGACCGTCTGTATGTGAAGATAAAGGCAGTCTTTGAAGAATTACAAGTTAAGAAAGCTACGCATGTCGGCGGTGAACAGATTATCACCCACGCTGGAATGAAGTGTATTCGTGTAGAAGAGCTGAAAGATGTCTACAGATGCTATTTTCTTGCCGAGCAGGAAGGGGAAGCAATTGCGAACGAATTCAGTGTTGGTTCGCTGGCGCAGGCCAAGGAATGCAACATTGTTGACGGTACCACCCTTAATGCATCCAACCGCTACTACTGGCGTGAGGTCATGGAGGTGGGGCGTGATTATATTGACCTTTCCAAGACTATTTGTGACGGGGGAAGCGATATCCCCCAAGCAGGTGATGACATTATCGGTTTAGGACACCGTACAGATGTGGACCTTCAAAGTGCGATTGTTCTGTCATCCACTAACGAGATATCCCCATCTATCACCTTCTACGCTGGTATCAATGATTTCAACCTGACAGAGAAGGACATCATTTCCTTCGGGCTTGACAAGTCCACCGGTCACGCCTACATGAAGGTGTATGGCACTTCTTATATCGGTGCCCGTGACGAAAGCACTTACATCAAATATACCCCGGAAGGTGGAGTCGAAATTAAGGGGCGTTTTCTTACCATGGCCGGTGAGGATATTCTAACGATGTTTACCGTCATTGAAGGTTTGATAAAGTCTGAAATCTCTTCCGTGCGCGATGAAATCAATGCCCTTGACAACTACCTGAACAATGCGTCTTTTGCCGCAGATATGCAGTATTGGACTGGTAGCAGCAACATACGTATCTTCCGTGTAGATGGTCGATTGCTGTACTTCAATAGCAACTTCTATGCGAACAAGGAGTCTTTCGCCGATATTGTAAGCGAGGGTGCAAAAAGTGTCTTGCGCTTAAAGAACAGCTATATCGAGCAGGTTAATTCAAACTTTTACCGCCATCCGGATTTTGAGACTTTCGACGAACTCAAGCGCCCCCGGCAGTTCACCGTCTCTTTCAAGTATCTGGTGAAGCGTCCCGGTATTCTTACCGTTCATTTCAATGATGAGAATGAGACGGGCTTCGAAGAATATACCCCGATTTCCTTCTCAAAGGACCTGTATCCCGGTACTGAATTCAAGCAGATGGAGATAACCGGCAAGTGGAACGGTACCGGTGATTTCTACATGTCTTTCACCGGTGACATCTATGTCTATTCACTGACTCTTACCGATGACGCTCTTGCCGACTTGCGCGAGGAGTTCAACATGCGTTTCGAACTCACAGACAAGAAGATTCAGGCGAACCTTGACGAAATCAGAAGCACGGCCGGCAAGCTTGAAGAGTATCACAGTGAATTCCTTCTGACTGCCCGTAATCTTGAAGCGAAGTTTACGGAAGACCTGACAAATACCGAGGGTCGTATAACGGAAGCTTATACTTCAGCCATTGATTTATCCGCCCGTGGATTACGTGCAGATTTCTCATCATCTATAGCTGACCTTGATGGTAAGCTGACAAAGCATCTTTCCAGCTTCCATGTGACTGCTGAAAAGATAGATGCAATGGTATCTGCTACCGATACTATCAATAATACCATCAAGTCGGCAGGTTGGATCACTACTGCTGACGGTAACAAGTTATGGGCTACCATCTCTACGGTGAATGCTATTGACGGCCGGTTAACTTCTCATGAAGCTTCTTTCCATGTGACTGCCCAGAAGATAGAGGGTATAGTTGCGGACATAACCGAACAGGGGACCAACTACTCAAAGCTCACCCAGACAGTCAGTGGTATTTCTGCTAACGTAACCGATATCACCGGTAAGTATTCTACTTTAAAGATAGAGGTTGATTCTATCAGAGGTATTGTCGGGGATGGTTCCGGTGGAACTTTCAGTGAGTTCCAGCAGTCCATCAGGGAGATAACACAGAGGGTAACAAGCGTAGAGGGTGGCTTGGACAAGCATGAAGGCAGCTTCCATGTGACGGCCGAAAAGATTGATAGTCTGGTTACTGCAACCAACAGTCTGAAAGGTACGGTAGAAGAACATTCATCCGCTATCAGCCAGACAAGTAACCGGATTGACCAGTTTGTACAGAAGATTACTTTCGATTCCAAAGGTAATATCACCAACATCGACAGAGCCGGTTTAGTGACAGAAAGCAATATTGCTACTGTGTTTGCCCAGAAGGTTGACCCGTATGGCGAAATAGTCAGACGGGCTGAAATAAGTGCGTTCATCACAGAGGATGAAGCTGGTAACCTGATTTCCAATGCTACGATTCAGGCTGATAAGATAAACTTTACCGGAAAGACCATCATCAACGGGAAGTTCATAGTCGATACAGATGGCAACCTTACCCTGAATACCATTTCAGTCAAGAATGTCAATAAGCCTACTGACCCTTTCTACATTGATAGTAATGGTGTTTTCCATGGTAAAGGAGGTACATTCAGTGGAAGTATAACCGCCACTGACGGCAATCTTGCAGGTTGGATCATAGACGTTGATTCTATTCATAAAAATAATGTTGTGCTCGGTGCTGACGGTTCAATATATAACCAAAACGGTTCTTGGTATTTAGGCAACAATAACTCTGGATACCTTGCCAACAGTAATATCACCTGGGATGCTTCCGGTGATGTTGTTGTGAATAACATGACTGCTAATAATGGAACCTTTAACGGCACTATCAACGCTTCCAGCGGTCGGATAGGCAGTGATTTGTATTTGCACAGTAGCGGTATATCTACCAATCCGAACAGCCAGTTAGTTGATTTTACCGATGAGACCAGCCAGTTCTCATTAAGCAAGCCTTATTATATGCATGGCGTCATGGAGAATAAATACTTGAACATGCTCACTATCAGGCCTTATTGCTTTAAGGAAGGTGAACCCGGGTATTCCACATCTCCTGCCGTCCTCAGTATCTCTGCTGCAATTGAAGGCCGCAACAAAGCCATACATGTATCTGCCGGTGAGTGCTACTTTGGTGACAAATGTAGTTTTGCCGGTGATATGATGATCTATGGAAAGTTGACTACTCCTTCTTCCCGTATTTTAGAGATAGATGCGCCTGTGTCGACACGTGGTGTCAATACACGCTTTATCACAGCATCCGGTAGTGTCAATGTGCATGATGACTTCCTGCGCTTTACCAGCAATGTGAATGTTACCATGACAATGCCTTCTCCTTCGTCTTGTCCCGGGAAGGTTTATTATGTCAAGCAGACTGCCGGTAGTGTCACTTTTACAAATGGACCGTTCGTAGCTCCTAACGGTTGGGAGATGAATAATACCTACAAACTTACAGGAACGTACTCCATGATGTTGGTTTCTGATGGTAGTAGCTGGTTCTTCTTTTATTGTGGATAGTTTAATTATAATTTATAGAATATGAAAATCAATTTTAGACAGATCGAGGCACAGACCTCTTTTGAAGGTGGAAAACAAACCTTCGATGCAGCCGAGACAGTCGGTAACGAGATGATGTATAACGGAAGTATTCTTCTGGATATCGGCTTTGAAGATTTGGCAAAGAAAATCTACTATTCGACTGATGCGGTGGAGATTCCGGACCAGTATTGCAGGGCTTTAGAACTTGTAGTCAAAAACTCCCGGCTAATAGCTGCGGTGAAGCGCAGTATAATTAACCAGCTGAGTGGTAATTAACCGTTTAAAATCAATTCAAACCATATGGTATTAGATTCAAATCAGTTTAACCAGCTTGTAGAAGAGGTAAAGAAAGCTCTCCTTACGGGTTCCCAAGGTGTTGGTGATGTCGAGGTAGTCGATTCACTGGATGACATAGTGAGCTTGCCCGCACTTCGTCTTTCTGGTATGGACGAGTCGGTTGTTGAAGCTCCTTTGGAACTGTTGTCTGCTCCTGCCAAGGAAGCTGCCGAAGAACTGCGTAAAGCCGAAGAAGGACGTGTCTCAGCGGAGAACCTGCGTAAGGATGCGGAAACAAAGCGTGTTTCTGCTGAAGGTACCCGCGCATCTGCTGAAGCTACGCGTATCAATTCGGAGAAAGATCGTGTGACGGCCGAAGGTACCCGGAAAACAGCCGAGACAGAACGGGGCAAGGCTGAAACTACCAGACAGGCTTCCGAGACTGCCCGAGCTACTGCTGAGTTCGGACGTGCTGATGCTGAATCCAAACGTATCAGTGCCGAAGATGAACGTAAAAATGCTGAGACTACGCGGGCTGGTGCTGAGTCTATCCGGCAGACAAATGAAACAGGCCGTGTCAATGCTGAAAAGAACCGCGTTACTGCAGAAGGTTCCCGTGTGACGGCTGAAAACGGGCGTGTTACTGTAGAGAATGCCCGCGTTACAGCTGAGGATGTGCGTAAGAGTGCAGAAACAAGCCGTCAGATAGCCGAGAGTGTACGCGTCAATGCTGAAAGCGGCCGTGTAACTGCAGAAGGTAACCGTGTTACTGAATTTGCTACCCTCAAGAAGAATTCGGAAACGGCCACTGCAAACGCTACTGACACGGCAGAACATCCTACCTATATCGGGACGGACCACTATGTATACCAATGGGAGAAGTCCACTAAAAAGTACGTAAAGACGGATATTTATGTTAAAGGTAAGCCGGGAGATACGTTCACTCCTCTTGGACAATATGATACACTTGCCGCCTTGAAAGCTGCTGTTCCTGATGGTTCCGGTAGTAGCGGTTTCTATGCTGTGGGTGCAGCTTTACCCTACACATATTACGCATGGTATAACGGTGACTGGCAAAGTCAGGGGCGATTACAAGGAGAGAAAGGCGATAAGGGAGAGAAAGGGGATACAGGAGCACGAGGTCCTCAAGGTGTACAAGGTCCACAGGGGATAAAAGGTGATACTGGTGCAACAGGACCGCAAGGAGTAAAGGGCGATACTGGTGCTACTGGCCCTAAGGGGGATACAGGAGCAACCGGTCTTCAAGGTCCCAAAGGGGATACTGGTCCGCAAGGGGCTACCGGTCCTATTGGTGCAAAAGGTGCAACTGGTGCGACAGGTCCTGCCGGAACGACACCTACGATTGGTTCGAATGGTAATTGGTATCTTGGGACTACCGATACAGGTAAACCTTCAAGAGGTGCAACAGGAGCTACTGGGGCAACCGGTGCCACTGGTGCACAGGGAATACAAGGTCCAAAGGGCGATAAAGGAGACAAGGGTGATACTGGTGCAAAAGGCGCAATCGGTGCCACTGGTCCTGCTGGAACAAACGCAACCATTACCGGTGCATCCGCTACAGTGGATGCCAATGTCGGTACTCCTGCAGTAACAGTTTCTCTTGGTGGTACTGCTTCTGCAAGAACCTTTGCCTTTGCCTTCAAAAACTTGAAAGGTGCCACTGGTGCAACCGGTCCTCAAGGCGCGACAGGTCCTGCCGGAGCTAAAGGAGCTACCGGTGCGACTGGTCCACAAGGTGCAACTGGACCTGCTGGGGTCAATGCCACTATTACGGGAGCGACTGCTACAGTTGATGCGAATATCGGTACTCCCTCTGTAACGGTCACTGCAGGTGGAACGGCATCTGCAAGAACCTTTGCTTTTGCTTTCAAGAATCTGAAGGGTGCAACCGGACCACAGGGGGCTACCGGTCCTGCTGGTGCGAAGGGTGCTACGGGTGCACAAGGTCCTCAGGGTGTTGGAGACCCGACCGTCACGGGTGTCAATACGGTTACAACCCTTGCTTCTTTGCCTGTATCAAAGAGAAGTATCGTTGCTACCCTTGCTTCTGCTACAAATCTGTCTGTCGCAAGTGGTATGTCAGTAGGGCAAGACTTATATATTAGATGTAAAGCAATGGCAACTTTTATTCAGCCTATACCTAATAGTGGTGCGTACACTTCGATGTCAGGCTCATCGCTAAGTGTTGCTTCGGGAGATGTTTTTGAGATTAGCATTTGGTGCTATGCAGCAGGTGCGTACTCTATATCCGTAAAAATGAAAGAATAACGATTATGAGTATTATACAAAGAAGAGCGGATTCAGGCGTTAAAAGTGGGAAATATGTAGCAGCCATATATATGGGTAAACAATTCTTTTCTACAGATTATGGTCTGAGCTTTACTGAGAAGAAATGTAATTTTATCTATCTGTCTGCATCAGTTGCTATATTAGAGGATACAGGTGATGTATTTGTAGCTACTCGCGGTAGTATAAATAATATATATGTTTCGAGAGATGGTTTGGTTACCACTAATCTCATTAAACCCAATACTTTATTTGAAGATATAACAGGGATGGATATTACTAAAGACGGAAACACCCTGTTTGTATTAGGTGAATATCAATATTTACGTAAAATTGATATTCAAACGAACACTATCATTGAGGGAAACTGGTTAAATGTTGATTATAAAATGCATAAATTAGCTGTATCAAGGAATGGCAGATATATAGTAATTGCCGGGGATTCATTTATGCATGGTTCTAATGATTATAGTTTGACTTTGAAACTGTCAAAACAAATAGAGTACCCATATTCAACTAGTAATAAATTAAATGATATGGTGATGAGTGGTGATGGTAAGTATATCTTCTATTCTTTTAAAAGTGCTTCTCTTGATTATAATGGCATCTTTAGGGTACATTGTGATGATTGGGATACAGTAGACCGGATTTCTGTAGCTGAGATTAATAACTACTATATACCCACTCAGATATGTGTGTCCCATACAGGAAAGTATATTATACTGATATATGGTAGTAGTCAAGGAAATTGGATATCCCGCGATTTTGGTAGGAGTTTTACCAGACTGGTTGGTATGGATGATGCAACCCAGTTTGTAATGTCCTCCAATGGTAAATATATTTATTGTATAAATGGTTCTGCATTATATAGGTCTGCTGATTATGGGAACACTTTTTCATTGGCACTATCTGGGATTAATAGTTCTTATATGATTGCAATAAGTAAGTAATTTAAAAACAGAGATTATGTTATATGTAAATATCGATTCAGTAAGTAAAGTTATTAACCTCGATTTTGAGCTTGATGATAACTATGAAGTAGGTACAACCTATGAAGATTACCTTGATGGTAAGTGGGTTAAACTAAACGAGGAACAAGAAGCGTTCTATAATGCTAATTCGTCAGCTTCTATAAAAGAAGTGTTTGATTGTGTGCTAAGGTCTCCCTATGAACCTACAATCGAAGAAGTGAAAAGCCTGAAAATCTCTCAGATAACCGAGTATGACCAATCGGATGCTGTGAATCAGTTCTCGTTGGGCGGAAAGCGGATGTGGCTTGATAAAGATACCCGTGTCGGTCTTGTAAATTCAATCAATATCGAGCAGACAGCCGGGAAAGAAACGACTGTGCTATGGTATGATGCGATGAAGTACGTGATACCTGTTTCTCTTGCCTTGCAAATGCTTGCTGCGCTTGAATTGTACGCTCTGGACTCCTACAATGCGACTCAGGAGCACATTGCATCTGTCAAAGCACTTGCGACAAAGGAAGAAGTAGAAGCCTATGACTATACTTCCGGCTATCCTGATAAATTAGTGTTCAACCTTTAATCAATAATGATATGATTTACTTATACCTTGTATCGTTGATATTCCTCACTATGTACATAGTGTATGCGGTGAGTGTGTGCGGAGTGCCTTGGAGTTTGTCAGATACTTACTATCAGCTAAAGAAGCGGAACCGTCCGGCATGGTTGTTCCAAATGGCGATGATTATTCCTGCTATGCTCTTGATGCCGGTGTGGTTGGAATGTTCAACAGACAATACTCAGTTCTTGGCTTTCCTTGCCTGTGGGGGATTGATTTTCGTGGGGACGGCACCGTTATTCAGGGAAGAGTTTCAGAGTAAAGTACACTATGCAGGGACCGCTATCGCGGGAATGGCGACAATACTATGGGTATGCTTCTCAGGGATGTGGTATCTTCCTGCTGTTACTTTTCCTATTGCCGGGATTATCATGTTGAGATATCGGAAGTGGTTATTCTGGGCGGAACTAGCGGCGTTTGTCTGCGCTTATGCAGGGGTATTAATTAGCTTGATATAAAAATTCCCGTCCTACTTTCTCAAGCTGGGCGGGATAACGACAAAACTACTATCTGACCTTAGGGGGTCATGTTGCAAAGGTAGTATTAATAAATTAGATAATGTCAATAATTATGGGATTAAATGAATGGCTGGCTATAATTGCTGCTTTAGGTGGGTGGGAAGCAGTAAGATGGGGCATAACTTTCTGGACAAATCGAAAGACGAATGCCCGGAAAGAAGATGCTACGGCAGACGGCATGGAGATACAGAACCTGCTGAATGTAATTAGTGCTCAATCGGCCCAAATAGACAACCAAGAAAAACGCATGACGGCTCGAGATGGGAAAGTTGACTTTCTCTATTCTGAGAATAATAAACTCCGCTCAGAGAATCTTGAAATGATACGTGAGAAACACGAACTTGAGTTGCGTCTTAAAGAGGCTGAGATAAAGAAATGTGATGTGCGTGGTTGTGTCAACCGCCAGCCACCAAGTGATTATTAATTAAATGAGGAGGAAAAGAAATGATTGATGGAATTAAAGGACCGGCAGGAGATAAAGGGGCAAGAGGGCATAGTGAAGGGGCTGAATTAATCGGCCATTCTTTAAAAGATAGGAACTATAATCGGTAAATTTTATATTTGATAAGTTGAAATTAAAGAGATATAATTGTTAACTTTTTGACGCTTAGTGGTTTGAAATATTGGGAGATTTTGGTGCATCCTTTTTATGTTTTATGAGATTTATTATAATTAAAGCTAGTGCAGTAATAAAAAATATTCCTAAGGGTACGTCTATAGAGAAGTTTGTTAGCATTCCCCAAAAAATGGATGTTGTGATTATCAGTAAACTTATGTATGTCATAGCTCTATATTGGAAATCAGATTTTTTTTCCTTTACAAAGTTTGTAAGGAAAAGTAATAGGAAATTTAATAATATATCAGCACCAGCAATGAGCGAAAACTGGGTACAAAAATCTAAAGACTGGAATGTTGGGATAAAGAGCTTGCCAGTTAAATATAAAGGGAAGAAAATAATTAATGCTGCTTTAAAGATACTTATTTCATTTTTATCGCATAGTTTTAAAATTAACTTAATAAGATTATCCATGTCATTTTTAGTTTTGATTACTTTAAGAGTGCAATATTAATAATAAATCAATAATAAACAAATAATAATGAAAACAATTGATTCAATAATTATCCATTGTTCGGCCACACATGCTGGGCAGGATTTACGTGCAAGGGACATTGACCGCATGCACAAACAAAGAGGCTTTTCTCAGATCGGCTATAACTTTGTGATTGATCTTGACGGTACTGTAGAGAACGGGCGTCCATTATCCATTGATGGAGCACATTGCAATACGAAAGGATTTAGCGGGGTGTCATACAATAAACACTCAGTTGGTATCTGTTATATTGGTGGTCTGGATGCAAATGGAAAACCTGCCGACACACGGACGCCTGAACAGAAAGCCGCACTTCGAGAACTGGTTGCCAAACTTTGTAAGGAATACCAGATTATTGAGCTTCTTGGTCATCGGGACACTTCGCCAGACCTTGATGGTAGTGGCGAAGTTGAGCCGGTAGAGTATATCAAGGCGTGTCCATGTTTCGATGTTAGAAGTGAGTTTTCTAATTTTCTGCGTAATGTAGTGATTAAGCCATGAAGAAACTGCCTTGGATATTAGTTGTATTGCTGGTGATAGCTTGTGTGGTTGCTTGGTTCCGTCCGCACGAGCCTCTCCCGGCAGAAATTAGGATCGAGACGAAAGTTAAGACCGTTGTAAAGGTTGATACACTACTTATCTCTGCACCTATGGCGCCTCTGTTAGTTTTCCAGCTAACAGATACGATGCGTATCGGTGATACGGTAGTTTATCGTGAGCAAGCGTATTATGAGGATAGTCTTTATCGTGTATGGGTTAGCGGATATCGACCGAGATTGGATAGCTTGCAGATATTTCCACGTACAGTGTATCAGACGGTGACGAATGATATCTATCATACCATCACACTGAAGAAAAAGCGTTGGGGATTGGGCTTGCAGGCTGGATATGGTTATCCGGGTGGGTTTTATGTTGGTGCCGGGGTAAGCTACAACCTTTTTCAGTGGTAACATGTTATAAAGAAGTAGAAGTAATTCATCATTGATGAATTTGAGCCTCGGCTGGTGACGGTCGGGGCTTTTTGTTTTTGATTTTCAAAGTTTATCCGTATTTTTACCTCAAAATATAATGCCATGAATAAATCGAAAGAAATTTTAGAGAAAAGTGAAAGTGTATTAAGGGAGGCCAATTCAAATTGGGACCCTAAAAACGATTGGTTTTATGAAGGAAATGTCAGCCGGGTTCTTGTGGAATATCTGAAGTCTCAAGCGTATGAATGTGAACAAGATAACTCTGAAGATATTCATACTCGTGGAGAAGATATCATAGTTTCTAAAAACGGGATAAAAGAGATTATAGAAGTCAAAGGATACCCTTCAGATAAATATGTGAGTGGAGATAGAAAGGGACAAATTAAACCTACTCAACCCTCTTTGCAAGCGAGCCATTGGTTTGCAGGTTGCCTGCATTCTACGCTTTCTAATTATGAAAAGCACAAGGATAGAGGGTATAAGTTTCAGTTGGCGATGTGTTTCCCTGATGATGCTAAAGGAAATTATCGTAAACATATAGATAAAATAAAGTCTTTTTTCTCTGATGGTAATTTAGGGATTAAAATTTACTTTGTTGGTAAAGATGGTAAAGTAAGTATTGACAATTTAAATTCAAATTTATAACTAACTATGGCTAATTACAATTATGATGAAGAGAGCGTGAAAGCCCTAATTAGCTGGACCGAGAACGCGCAATTACTCCAAGAAGTAACTCTTAGCGAGGCCGAGCATATTACGGACACCAAAATCTATGCTCGTGCGAATATTAACGATATTAAGCAGCATTATCCGGATGCGTTTTACAATCCGGCAATTGACCGGCTGTATCGGTTAAAGGAAGCTGTAGAATCAATAAAATAGAAAGAGAAAAAAATGAAAGGTATTGTATTGAAGTATATTAATGAATTAAAGAATGACCATCACCGTTATAAATCGTGGGAACATTGTTTTGAAGCATTTGAGGGTATTGATAAAACTGATGAGAAGTTTTTATCACTTCATCTTGCATTTTATCTTGCAAGCTGGGGGATGTATAGAGGGTCATCAGGGTTACTCCAAAAGGATTATTTAGTGCATGAACCCGTCCTTGATGTAATTGAAGAATATAAATTTCTAAGAAAAGATTCTATCACTCTTGCTGATGTCAAACTAATAAACAAGGCAGTAAACAATATAAAAACAGCGTATAAAGGTATAAATGTTAGTCGCACTCTGGCTACAAAAATATTACTTGGAACCTTAGGCTGTATGCCAGCATTGGATAGATATTTTAGTATTGGATGGAAAAAATGCGAAGAAACCAAGGATTGGCAAATTACTACATATAATATAGTGAGATTTGCCAATAACCACAAGTCTGATATAGAAGAGTGCAGAAAAGAAATTGAAAGTCAAGTCGAGTATCCTCCCATGAAAATCATTGATATGTATTTTTGGCAAATTGGATATGAAGAGGAAGAAAGGAAGAAGAATGGAAGAAGAAAGAAATAGCCTTCCTTTCTTGTTTCAGGCTCTTTGCAATATACCTTCATCCGTAGACGCCTTCTTCATAAAGTCGTTCCTTATTACATATGCATCCATCAGATCCGCATCGTATGGTTTTAGTAAAGAAGATATCTCCGATTTAGATAAGTCTGATTTCAACCATTTTTCTTCATCCTCTGGAGATAAGATTGCCGGCATACGGTGCTTGGAGTTGTGGATATAATCAGTCAAAGGATTGGTATCAGTCGTAATGATGGAAAATGTTGTATGTTCCTTTCCAGTCACTTTATCCAACCAGGTATCGTATATTCCTGCCATAGAGAAAATAGGCTCGTCTTTCAGATAGATATAGTAGGGTATCTTCTTACTTCCCTCATGTCTCCATTCAAAGTAACCAGTTGATGGCACGATACAACGTTTCTTCATAATCGGCTCTCGAAATGAGGGCTTATTGAATATTGTGTCGGCCCGGGCATTAAGTGTCATTCTCCGGATCTCGTCAGCATTAGCTTCACCCTTCGTCCAGAAAGGTATTAATCCCCAATTGAAAACCTGAACTTCATCATTCTTTGTGATAATTGGATATTTCGGAAAGTTGAATGCATTAACATGATATTGCTCATTGAGAATGTCTTGGTATATCTCAACTACATCCGACTTCCGGCCATATCGAGCAGCCAGTTTGATTGCTTTAGCTGACATTGAATTATGGAAACACATAGCTTACTTACATTTGACGATTATTATTTCATTGATATCAGTAGTATAACATTGGGAAAGCTGTTCTTGTTTAAGTTTCCAATCTCTTCCTGAACCCTGTACTGCAAGTTTGACATGATGCTGAAACTTTCCATTAATCTTATCTACTACCTGCATTAGTCTTTCTCGTTTTTCTCGATCAACAGAATCAAAGAGTCCCAATTGTGCATTATCAGTTATTTCAGTAATGATAACCCCTGCTTTTTTGTATTGGTATCCAGGAAGGAAAATTCTTCTTAATCCCTCCAGCGCATAATGCACTATTTCTAAAGTATCAGAGGTAGGAATTGGCAGTTGTACAATTGTATTCTTCCAATATTGGGGAAGATCCTCCCGGAAGTTATTTGTATGAATGAAAACCATGAGTGACTGGGCGAAAGATTTCTGTTCCCGAAGCTTTCGCGCACAAGTGGAGGCATGAGTTGCTATAGCCTCTGATATGGTATCAATATCTTCTACCATTTTACCAAAAGAGCGGCTGGTACATATTTGTTTCTTGGCAGGCGGTGCACTTTCCATATCAATGCAGGATATTCCACGAAGCTCTTTCCATGTACGTTCACCAGTAACAGTCATGTTTTTGCGAACCCAAGATCCCGGCAGTTGTGTAAAATCAAAAGCTGTTTTTACGCCTCGTTTTTCCAGTTTTGTCGCTTGCCGGCGACCAATTCCCCATACATCGCCAATTTCAAACAGTTTTAATGCCTTAATTCTCTTTTCTTCGGTGTCAATGATACACAGCCGGTTGTAAGCCGGGTACTTCTTTGCAAATTTGTTTGCCATCTTTGCAAGTGTTTTAGTTGGTGCAATGCCAATACTTACAGGTATACCGGTACCACGAGATACTTTCCGTACAATGTTTGTTCCGAGTGATTGCAGGTCTTTAATCCCCGCCAGATTGAGAAATGCTTCGTCAATGGAATAGACTTCAATTTCAGGCGTCATGTCAGCTAACAGTGACATAACACGCCCAGACATGTCACCATATAGGACATAATTTGAAGAGAACACGGCAATATCATATTGCTTTACCAAGTCCTTTATCTGATAAGCCGGAACTCCCATCTTAATACCTAATGCTTTTGCTTCGTTAGAGCGTGCAATAACACATCCATCATTATTACTTAGTACAATGACGGGCTTTCCATTCAATGAGGGATTGAAAGCTCTCTCGCATGATGCGTAAAAGTTGTTGCAGTCTACAAGACCGTACATCAACGTTTCCTCCGATTTTTCTTTATTGTGTGAGTTACAATTCCCCAAACTACAAATTCGTTTTCGGGAGTGACTTTAATTAGGGGATAGTTGGAATTTGAAGGGACAAGCCAAGCGGCATCTTTTTCTAATCGTACCCGCTTGAGGGTATATTCGCCATCAACATAGCAAATAGCAAGGTCATCGTCCAGCAATTCCAACGATCTATCTACAACAAGAATGTCACCGTCTTCTATACCTTCATCACGCATAGAATCGCCTGCTACACGTGCATAGAAAGTTGTTGCTGGATGATTAACTATTTCTTTATTTAGGTCTATAGCTTCTTTGAGATAGTCTTGTGCTGGACTGGGAAATCCTGCACGAACCCCTTCGTCTGCATAGGGTAGGGGCAGACTTGAAGAAATGTCAATCTTATGTATCTCTATGTTCCTTTTCATCGTGGCAAATAAACAAAGATATATTGTATATAGTTGCCTGTATTTGTATTTTTTAGGTTAAAGAAGAAGGCAACCTTCCGACTACCTTCAAATACCAAGCTCATCAGCACGTATCAACATCTCTTGCTTGGTCTTCATGTGTTATTACTAATGAGCTTTGAAATAGTTTAGTCCAGATACAAAAAAAGTGAGGGGAACCACCCCCTCACTCAAAGTCAAACCAAAAACTCGAATTATGGCCGAGTTATAAAGTTTTCGTTTTTGCCAAACATGTAATCTAGCAACTTAAAATTTGCTTCATTGATTGGAGCGAAATCTTTTTGTATATAAAGCTCTGTTATCTTCATGGAGGCATCCACATGGTTTAGCATGTCATTCACTAGGTATTTGCTTATGCCTACTTTGTTTATTGCAATTGTCGCCATTGAGTGTCTGGCCGCATAGAATTGCAAGTTTTCAAAACCAAGTTCTTTACTGATTTCTTTTAAGCCGATATTGATAGCACGGTTTAAATCAGCCATAGAAGAAAAACGCTCATAGAAGTTGAATACTCTATCTTTGCCTCTATATTTATTAACCAAGTTTTTGATAATAGGGTGGATTTCTACTATCATTTTTGCTTGATCGTGCCTTCTGTCTTTTGTTTTTGTTCTGTGGTAGGTTATGTACTTTCCATCAAATTCTGTTGCATTATATAGATCGGCAGAGTTCATTCCCATCAGGCAAAATGATAGTATAAAACAATCTTTAGCCAAGTCATGCCTACTGGTATATCCCTTAATCTTTTTGTTATCGTAAGGAAGAGTAAATAAAGTTTTTATAGTTTCTTCCGGTAAAGCTCTTTTCTCTGCTACATTCTGCTGTTTTGGCTTATATTTGGAGAGATTCTGCTTAATTCTTATAATGTCATTGTCTTCGTCATTGTAGTACTCCCTTGCCTCTGTAAATAGACGCAGGATGACGCTGGGGTATAGTGATTGTGCCCGTTTCTTTTCAGACAGGTATTCTTCAAATTCCTTTAGTTTCTGAACTGTTATTTCGTTACAAAGAATAGATTCTCTTCCAAAGAAAGTACAAAATGAGTTTAAAGCTGTTGTGTAATTCTTCATGCCTTTTATTTCAGGATGTGAAGCGCACCACTTTTTTGCGAATGAGATAAAATCAATACCGCTTTTGTCATCCTTGGATGATTTAAGATATTCGGCTATGGTGTCTATGTCTATGGCATTCAATTCTAGATTCAGTTTGTATATTTTCTCCCGATAAATTTTGATTAACTCTTCACATCTATCGATTATTTGCTGATTCTTTATTTTGAAGCCGGAGGTAATATCTTTCTTGGTGACATACATGGTAGTGGAGATATATCTTATCTTTCTCTCATGTGTTAACCTGATAAGAACATTCCATGTCTTATCGGAACGCATTTTTTCTTTTTTGATGATTGCTTTAAATGTTGCCATAATCTTAGGGTAAACAATGGGTAAACAAATTCTATCTACTTGTAGGTTTAAAACGTTACTTGTAATGTGGTTCTTTATGACATCTTTTTGGAATAATCCTCCCAAAAGCCTGATATATAGCAAAAAAAAGGAAAATCATTACTGAAATTCCTCTTTCTTTTGGGGTGACTGATGGGACTCGAACCCACGACATTCAGAACCACAATCTGACGCTCTAACCAACTGAACTACAGTCACCATGTTTGCGTCATTTCTCAAACGCGGTGCAAAGATAGGTATTATCTTTGATACTGCAAATATTTGGCGGAATATTTTATTGAAATCTGCATTATTTTTTATTCTCCTTAATTCCTACATTGTGCTGTTGGAGGAGCTTTCGGGAGTTTTTGACGAAGATATTCAGATGGTTACGTGCAGCTTCCGGGAGCTTTGAAACTGATGTGGAATCAGTTGGATAGATGATATAATTCTTTTCTTTGGTGAGAGTAGGACGTGCCGTCCATACTAAATTATATCCGCAATGGCGGGTGCGAATATTGGGAATAGATGGAGTAACTGTGTCTTTTTCCAACTCTAATGTAAATACGAGACCACCGTCAGTATTTACATTACTCATATTAGATATGAAATTCCCTAAAGAATAGACTATGGCATGTTGCGTTCCGGTAAGAGTATCGGTACGTAACTCCATTGGCTGTATGACATGGGGGTGTGAGCCGATGATATGCGTTACTCCTTGTTCCAATAACCAATCTGCCAACTGCCGCTGTTCCCGGCTGGGGAGTGACTGGTATTCGTTTCCCCAATGCATGCAGGCAATGATAGCATCGGGCTGCCATGTCCGCGCGGTATCAATGTCCTGTTGCATGATTTTCTTATCTATATAGTTCACTATATTGGGAGAGGTGGGCTTGACCCCGTTTGTGTCATAAGTATAATTGAGAAAGACGATACGAAATCCGTTTTTATGAATAAGCAGGGGATAGTGTTGGCGACGTTCCTCTTTATTCCGATAAGTGCCTATATATGGAATATGTAAAGAATCCAACATCAGGATAGTACGTTCCAGCCCCTTCTTTCCGCGATCCAGACAATGATTGTTTGCAGTTAATAGTATGTCGAATCCAACATCTCGAATAGCATATAAAAACTCATCTGGTGCCGAAAAAGCAGGATAGCCTGCATATGGCTTTCCGCCGAGGGTGACTTCAAGATTTCCAATAGCGATGTCTGCTCTACTTATCTGCTCTTTCACAAGAGAGAAACAAAGAGAGTAATCATGAGTCCCCTGACTTGTACGCGCAGCTTCAAGTTGTGCATTGTGTTGCATCAAGTCACCGACAAATAATAATGTGACTTTAGCAGAAGGAATGGTGTCAGATGCTCCTGATACTACTTGTTCTTGTGCCGCACTGTTGCATGACACAAGAAAGAAAAGTAGTGTGAGGGGAGATATTCTTCTCATAAATGTTTAAGGAGTTAAAAGTTCCTTTTGAAGAATACTTTCTATTTCTTCAACTGTGGGATTTATAGCAAGAATGATTCCCTCAGCATTCACAAGAAAAGTACCTCCGGCAGCATTCGGTATCCGGTATTTCGTCCATATCTGATTGGTGTCATTGAGCTCAATAAGATTTAACCAAGGATAGCCATCTTTTTTGATAGCTTCTTTCATGCGGGCATCACTTCCTTGTTCACGTGCCACACCGATGACAGTGAATCCCTTATTCTTATATTTTTCATATATGGGAATAACTTGCTTGGAGTTTATACGACATGGACCGCACCAAGATGCCCATAAATCAATTAACGCTACCTTTCCCTGAATATATTTTGATATTTGTACTTTGTTTCCATCTAGGTCAGGAGCTGAGAAATCGACATATGGTTTTCCAATTTCCGGTTGTCCGTTTTTAATGAGCATTTGCATTTGCTGACTATAAGGGTGCTCCGGATAGAGAGAGGCAAAAGTTTCCTGATAGGCATTCAGAAATGGAGTAACGTCTTCGCCTTTGCGTGCCATTTCTGCCTTACTTGTCAGAACATATAGTCCGGGTAAGGAAGGATTCTGTTTAATATGCTTTATAGTCCATTGATTCATTTCTTCGTTTAATTGCTTAATTTTTACCAAAAGAGCTTTTCCTTCTTCCGTGTATGCTTCTCCGCTCTCCTCAAGACGGTCTCTTTCTCTGTAGATATTATTTCGTTCTTCATTGTTGTCCTTAACTTGCTCGATTCTTTTCCAAAGAGTTTGCAGTGCTTCACTTTCGAAACGGTTTTCTTCGTATAATTTATTCATTTGAGCGTATAAAGAGTCAAAATTGAATTTGGCTTTTCTTTCACTCTCCAATTGTTGTAACTCACAGGTTAATGGGTTACTTGTGCTCACTAGTCCCGGTTTTCTGGTACTGGCCGGGTATAGGGTGAAAGAAACAGGACCATTTTCTGCAAAGAAGAGAGAAGGGAGCCAGCTACCGGTAAGCATATCATTCCAGATAAAGACTTCGTATACTTCTTCATGATCAACGTAGAAATCATATTGAAATTCTCCATTGCGTATAGGTATCGATAGCCATGGGCTGCTACTGGGATTCTTATGAGCTTTCATCAATACGAGTCGGCTGGATTGCGGACTATCAATTATTTTGCCTGAAATGTGGCAATGAATCTTTCCTTTCTTTTCTTGCTTGTTGAGGCTTATGTCTTTAATTTGAAAATCTCCTTTATTAGTTCCCTCAATGAAATCAATCGTCTCTTCCTGGGGGGCAAGAGGAGCAAATTGCAAGATGAAAGTTATATTTCCCGAGGCAGGCATATAGACTTCTTTGTTCAACTCGAAACCTTGCGAACGGATGATAGGATAGTTCTTTCCGGTTTGATTTCCATGGAGTGATAGTCCCGAAGCCAGACGTAGCCAATAGTCAGGGCGCGAATAGGCATCCATATATAAAATAGTGGCTGTATCATTACGGACGATCCGGCTGATTTCAAGTGCATCGCTATTTCTGTTTTGATAGGATGGATAGTCGATTGAAAAGTTCTGCGCAGTTCCCCGTAGGGTACAGACAAGAAAAAGGAAAACAAAAATAGTTTTTAGCTGTGTGTTCATGAGTATTATAGATTAAACAAAATACCGGAAGAAGCCTAATGGAGATAATTGTCTTCTTCCGGTATTCGAGGTTATTGGTAAATTGCTTTCTTACCAGCCAGTAATGTATTCTTCATTAAAGAAACGATAGTCATCGGTCCTACGCCGCCCGGTACGGGAGTGATGAATGAACACTTAGAAGCAACTTCGTCAAACTTTACGTCACCGGTCAGTTTAAATCCTGATTTCTTTCTGGCATCCGGTACGCGAGTAGTACCTACATCAATAACTACGGCACCTTCTTTCACCATCTTGGCTTTTACAAAATTGGGTTGCCCCAATGCAGCAATGATAATATCAGCTTCCTGACACTCTTTCACCAAGTCTTTACTGCGGCTGTGGCATACGGTTACGGTTGCGTCTCCCGGATAAGCCTTTTGCATCATGAGCGCTGCCATCGGTTTGCCGACGATATTGCTACGTCCCAATACTACGCACTTCTTTCCGGAAGTCTCTATCTGATAGCGTTTCAATAATTCTAGGATTCCGTTGGGAGTTGCCGATACATAGCAAGGCAATCCTATGGACATGCGTCCTACATTGATGGGATGGAAACCATCTACATCTTTGCGATAATCAATGGTCTCGATCACTTTCTGTTCGGAGATGTGCTTGGGTAATGGAAGCTGTACTATGAACCCGTCTATGTCTGCATCTTCGTTTAGCTCACGTACTTTAGCAAGAAGTTCTTCTTCCGTCACATCTGCCTCGTAACGGATGAGGCTGGATTTGAACCCGCAAACTTCGCATGCTTTTACTTTTGCAGCAACATACGTTTCACTACCACCATCGTGGCCTACGAGAATTGCTGCAAGATGAGGACGTTTACCACCTTTCGCCACCATTTCTGCTACTTCTGCAGCAATCTCCTGTTTTACTTGTTCCGAAATTGCTTTTCCGTCAATTAGTGTCATATCAGTATTTTTTTTATTTCATCTTAGGCATCATTTTACCCATCTTGCTACCTGTTACCATCTTCATCATCTTACGAGTTTGATCGAATTGTTTTAACAAGCGGTTTACTTCCTGAATATTCGTACCACTACCTTTAGCAATACGTTGTCTGCGTGAACCGTTCAGAAGGGCCGGATTACTACGTTCTGCAGGGGTCATAGAATAAATAATAGCTTCAATACTCTTGAAAGCATTGTCGTCAATATCGATGTCCTTTATAGCCTTACCTACACCCGGAATCATAGAAGCCAGGTCTTTCAGGTTACCCATCTTTTTGATTTGCGCTATCTGACTCAAGAAGTCGTTGAAGTCGAACTGGTTCTTAGCAATCTTCTTTTGTAGGCGTTTGGCCTCTTCCTCGTCATATTGCTCTTGGGCACGTTCCACCAATGAAACAATATCACCCATACCGAGGATACGGTCTGACATACGCGAAGGGTGGAATTGGTCGATGGCATCCAGTTTCTCACCTGTACCTACAAATTTGATCGGCTTGTTTACTACTGAACGGATAGAAAGAGCGGCACCACCCCGGGTATCACCATCCAACTTAGTCAGTACAACACCGTTAAAGTCAAGGCGTTCGTTAAACTCTTTTGCTGTGTTTACAGCATCCTGACCGGTCATAGAGTCTACAACGAAAAGAATCTCATTCGGATTGATTGCTTTTTTAATAGCAGCAATCTCATTCATCATCTCTTCATCCACAGCCAGACGTCCGGCGGTATCGACGATTACAACATCATATCCTTTGGCTTTTGCTTCCTGAATTGCATTTTCTGCAATTTTCACCGGATTCTTACTATCCGGTTCAGAGTACATTGGAACTCCTATTTGCTCTGCTAATACGCGCAACTGTTCGACAGCGGCAGGGCGGTATACGTCACAAGCCACCAACAACGGTTTCTTGTTCTTTTTCGTTTTTAGCATTCGTGCCAACTTACCGGAGAAAGTAGTCTTACCGGAACCTTGCAGACCAGACATTAAGATGACAGCAGGTTTTCCTTCCAAATCAATTTCTGCAGTTTCGCCACCCATTAATTGAGTTAGCTCGTCGTGCACGATCTTCACCATTAATTGGCTGGGCTTTACGGCTGTCAATACGTTTTGTCCCAATGCCTTTTCCTTAACCGTATCTGTAAAAGTTTTGGCTACTTTGTAGTTAACGTCGGCGTCTAACAGTGCTTTGCGCACATCTTTCAGGGTTTCCGCAACATTGATCTCGGTGATTTTTCCTTCACCTTTCAGAATTTTAAACGACCTTTCCAGTCTTTCGCTTAAATTATCGAACATGATGATATAATTACTATTTATAAATTACAAATTACTCTTATTGAGGCGCAAAAGTACAAAAAATCCCTGTATCTACCTTCTTTTGAGGCAAGAATATTATTCAGTTGAGGTAGCAGGATAAGTGAAAAGAATAGTCGGTCCTTCCTTACCGTCATGAATCACCTGATAAGTACCGCCGAAGTGTTTCAGTAATAAAAGGTTGACATCGTTACGCAAAGCAGAGTCCTGATTAGCATAATTGAGGTCTGCCAATGGAGAGTTCGTAACTTTGAAGCATAATATTTCTCCATTTTTATCTAAAGTGAATTGGAGATCACGTTCTTCTTTGAAAGATGGAGAGGGGCAAGTAAGAATACTGACGATGAGTTGCATCATCCGGTTTGTATCAGTATAAACAATATACTCGTCAATGTCACTGTAGAAATGAATATGCAAGGTTGGATTCTGCATTTGTGCCATTCCTACGGCATCTTTGCAAAGTTGTACAATGTCATAGTCACTTAATTGGAACCTCATCATACCAGCCTCCAAACGGGATAGATCAAGGACATTGTTTACCAGGCGCATTAATTGTTCAGTGTTTTGTTGAATGATGTCTGCATACTCTTTGCGAGTAGGTTCGTCAATTTCCACTTCGTTTGCTATGATTTGTGAGAAACCTAATACTCCGTTCAGAGGAACCCGGATGGCATGACTCATGTTGGACAAGAAACGGTTTTTCATTTCATTGGCCCGCTCTGTTTGACGAGTAGCTTTCTGGGTCTCTTTTTTTGAAATTTTCAATGCTTTTCGTATCCGGTTGATGCGAAGCATATAAGTGATACATAGCACTAGTATGATTCCAAGGCTCAGGAGAATACTGGTTTGTACACGATTCCTGAGTTTCCCGCGTTCCCATACTAGCTGATTAAGATGGTATATTTCTTTGATTTCTTCCAATTGTTTGGCTGATATGGCAGCAGTCAATGAATCTTGAATGTGATTAGATTTTTCGTATAATGGTAATGCTTCTGCATATTGACCAATTTCCAGCAGGATGTCAGCTTTGCGGGATAATTGTTTGGCGTACTCCGTTAATGCTGACTTAGATTGTTGCATATATATCAGGGCAGAATCCATGTGTACTAATGCATTTTGATAATTTTTAGTGTGGTGATAGTATTTGGCATAGGCATCATGATACATGGTTATGTAAGGGAGATAGCTTTGAGGAGTTATGAAATCTTGTGCCTTCTTTATATAATATTGTGCAGAGTCAGTTTTTCCTATACCTGTATAGTAGTAGGACTGGAATACTGTTGAAAATAGGTAGAGGTTGAAATAAGACTCATACATGTCAGGGTCCCAGGCTAACATTTCCTCTATTAGCTGCTTATTTTCATCTAAATATACTTTCAGGTTTTTATAATCATTTTGGTCATTGCTGAACATGATCAGTTGTTCCAAAACATTGATTTGCGTACTGCTTGTCTTTTGCTCGGAAGCATATTCATGGGCCTTACGTAGCGCTTCTCCTTCTTCTTTCTTGCGATTGGTTTCATGATAGGCACTTGCCAGGCATGAATATGCAGCTATGCATCCATCTACATTATCCAACTCTTCTGCTATCTTGAGCATTTCCAATGCTTCATTGATGGCATATTCATATTTTTCGCTATAAATATAGGTATATATGAGCAGTTTTTGTACGTTGAAGTACAAACGGTAGTATTTCATGCGTTCAGCAATGGGTTTTACATAATCGACCAATTTACTGACGCTGTCTATTTTTTCTTTATTATAGTAATATAGAATTTTAAAATAGGTACTGCTGCAGATGTATTTAGCATTTTTTTGACGCTGAGCTTCGTTGAACATTTCTTCTGCATATTCTATGTAATGCGGAGAATTCTGCTCCGTAAGCACAAGCTTTTCGAGTAGTTTTAGTCTGGTGGTGTCATGTGGAAGTGTTTGCAACTCTGTTATAAGACTATCGGTAACAGGTGACCGTTTGATGGGTCTGTTTGCAAATATGAAAAAGATTTGAAGTAAAAGAACTACTATAAATAAGAGACGTTTCATTCTGATACCTCCTTTCTGCTAGTTGAGACAATAGGATGGGTAAACAGGAAACGGGAACCATTCTTGTATTCGGGGTCAATCCATATTTTTCCACCGAAACGTTCCACAATCAGTTGGCAAATGGAAAGTCCCAATCCACTACCTTGTGCATTTTCATTCAGCTTTTCGAAACGATTGAATATTGCACCCTGCTTTTCTGGGGCTATGCCACAACCTGTATCTGATACAGCAAACAGAGCAACTCCTTCTGGCTGTTTTTCTAATGAAAGAGTAATACTTCCTTCTGTGGTAAATTTAGTGGCATTAATCAGTAAGTTAATTAGTAATTGTTGAAGACGTGCTTCATCTGTATAGATTTCCAAGTTCTCTAAAGAAGTTTGGAACAGTACAGAAGCGGATGTTTGTTTTATCTTTTCTACCGTATCCACTACATTCCGGCATATAGCCACAGCATTATTGTTAGCGAAAAGAAATTGCATTTTGCCGATTTCCAGACTAGAAAGATCTACGACATCATCTATGAGTTTCAACAGTAAATCTGAATTCTGCTGAATGATTTCATTGCATTGTTGCCGGGTGCTGATATCAATATTTGCATCCGTCAGAATAGTAGAGAAACCGGACAAGGCATTTAGAGGCGTGCGTATTTCATGACTCATATTCGATAGAAAAATGCTCTTGGTACGGATGGAATTTTCTGCAATTTGCCGTGCTTTTTCCAGTTTTAGCCTGGATGCTATCAGTCGTTTATTGATCTTACGGATATAGAGTACCGATGCAATGGATATGCTTAAAATAAGGATGCACCCCATGATAGAATAAAACAATAATCGGTTACGTTCATTTTGATTATCCATTTCAAGGCGGTCTACCTGATATATGGTTCGCAGCAGATTAATTTGCGAGGAGTAGTTGCGTGCATTGATAGAATCTCGTGCAGCATTGATATCTTGAAATATTTCGCATGCCTCTTTGGCTCTTCCACGTTTGGTATACAGCCGTGCCAATGAATTCTTCATTTTCAGATATCTATTGTAGACATTGGCGCTACTGGTGCTAACGGTCAGTTCATTATATAATTTTATGGCTTGCTCGTCATCTTCGACTTGCTTGGCATATTCGGCTTGGATATATTTCAAAATAGAACTGTGAAAAAAGAAAGGATAATACTCATACCATTCTTCTGCTTCCTGAATATATTCCCGGGCTTGTTCCAGGTTATTAGTATGAAGATAATAGTAGGCTTGAAAGATATTTTCTATGAAGCGGCTATGTCGATAGTCTTTTACTTGTTCTATCTGTTCCAAATAGTCTTTAGCTTCATTTAATCGTCCCAGTCTGATAAGTGTGGGGATTAATTGGATAAGTACTTTTTCCTGTAATTTTTCGGAGTCTGCAATTTTATATAGCTTCTGCATGGCTATTTCATATTCCTCGATAGCTTCATTAGTCATGTTGGCATTGAGGTAAGTATCGCCAATGGCATAGTGTGATATGGCTATTCCTATATCATATCTCATTAAGGTAGCTTGCTGTAGCATGGCATTTGCTTTTTCCAATGCTTCATTGATGTGTCCATCAGATACAAGTGCATAAGCAGCCATTTGCTGCATGAGGAACATGTGTTTATAATCCTTCTTGTTACGAAATGCGTCAACAAGCTCATCTTCCCACTGGGCGATATCATGTAATCTGACTTCTTGAGAATAGGCCAGATTGTTATCCATCAGGTACTCCATCAGGTGTATACGCTCATTTACCAAATCCAGATTTGTCGATTGGATGTAGGAAGTACTGTAAAATAGCATCAACAAAAATAGTATGATCGTTTTACTGAGCCTCACCTGATTAATTAAATGTTTATATAATGAAATCTGATTACTTGCGACAAAAATAAATAAAAAGGGCGAGATATCCGAAAATGTCCCGCCCTTTTTGTATATATAATCCTATTTATTGTTGATTTTGTCTTTTTAGCTATGGTTTTAGCTATTCATGCTCATTAGGAACTCATCGTTATCTTTGGTTTTTTCCATGCGGTCTTTCACAAAATCCATAGCTTCAATCGGATTCATGTCAGCCAGATATTTGCGGAGTATCCACATACGATCCAAAGTTTGCTTGTCTTGCAGCAAGTCGTCACGACGGGTGCTGGAAGCAACAATATTGACAGCTGGGAAGATACGTTTGTTAGACAGGTTGCGGTCGAGCTGCAATTCCATGTTACCTGTACCCTTGAATTCTTCGAAGATAACTTCATCCATCTTGGAACCTGTATCAATCAAGGCAGTAGCAAGAATAGTGAGCGAACCACCGTTTTCAATATTACGGGCAGCTCCGAAGAAACGTTTGGGCTTATGAAGTGCATTTGCGTCCACACCACCGGAAAGTACTTTACCGGAAGCCGGAGATACTGTATTGTAAGCACGTGCCAAACGTGTAATTGAGTCCAGGAAGATCACTACGTCATGACCGCATTCTACCAGTCTCTTGGCTTTTTCCAGCACAATACCGGCGATTTTCACATGGCGTTCGGCAGGTTCGTCAAAAGTAGAAGCAATGACTTCAGCATTTACGGTGCGTGCCATGTCGGTTACTTCTTCCGGGCGTTCGTCGATAAGTAACATAATCATGTAGACTTCCGGATGATTTGCTGCGATGGCATTGGCTATATCTTTCATCAAGATGGTCTTACCGGTTTTAGGTTGTGCCACGATCAATGCACGCTGGCCTTTACCGATAGGAGCGAAAAGGTCTACTACACGAGCTGACATAGAGTCTGAATAGCCACCTTTGCACAATCTGAATTTTTCGTCGGGGAATAATGGTGTGAGATGCTCAAATGGTACGCGGTCACGTACGAAAGCCGGGTCACGTCCATTGATTTTTTCCACTTTTACTAGTGGGAAATATTTCTCACCTTCTTTAGGAGGACGGATTACACCTTCTACAACATCACCGGTTTTCAGGCCAAACAGTTTGATTTGAGATTGCGATACATAAATATCATCTGGTGAAGAAAGGTAATTATAGTCGGAAGAACGAAGGAATCCGTAACCATCCTGCATGATTTCCAGTACGCCTGTACCGGTCAGGATATCGTCGAATTCGTATACTTTTTCACGTTCAATTACAGGTCTGCGTTCGGGGACAGGAGAATAATTCTCATTGTTGGCATTCGGTTGTGCCGGACGCTGCTGTTGTACGGGACGTGGGTTGTTGTTCCGGTTATTATTATTGTTGTTATTATTGTAAGGAGTATTATTATTGTTGTCTCGGGGACGAAGGCGTGGACGTTGATTAGCAGGAATAGATTCAACTACAGGAACTGCGGGTGTTTCAGCTTTAGTTGCTTCAAACTTACCGAGAAGTTCAGAAGGCAGTTCTACTTTTTCGGTCGGAAGGTCTTCGATAGGGATGAAGTCATCTTCGGGTTCAGCCAGGATAGGGCTGTCTTCCACTACGACTTTCTTGATAACTTTAGGCACTTCTGTTTCAAAATTCAATTCGGGCTCAGCTTTCTTAGGTTCTTCCTTCTTTGCAACAGGTACAGGTGCGGGTATGGGAGTTTTTTCTTCTACCTTAGCTTTACGCGGACGTCCTGGTTTACGCTTTGTTGAGTTAGGCGTTTCAGTATTTTCAGGAGCTGCTGTAGCTGCTACAGCTACTTCTTTTTCCGCTACCGGCGCTTTAGGTGCCTCTGCTACCGGTGTTTTTACTGCTTCTGCTACCGGTTGTACTTTAGCGACTGCTACTGAAGCTTCAGCTTTTGCCTTAGTGAGATCGCCGTTTTTGTTGGCGGTAAAGACTTTGTCAGTACTCTCTTTTTTTACGGTTACGCGGGTACGTTTCTGTTGTCTGTCCACTTTACGCTCTTCTTTCAGCTTTTCAGCAGCAACTTTTTTGGTAGCACCTGCGATGGCTTGTTCATCAAGTATCTTGTAAACAAGTTCTTCTTTTTTTAGTGAGTCTGTCTTTTTAATACCCAGTTCTTGGGCAATAGATTGAAGTTCCGACAAATTTTTGTCGTTCAATTGAATGATATTATACATACAGTATATATGTGAATGGTTTAAAATTTCTTTTGTTATTGGACAGATATGTTCACACGGTTGCGGTTGTCGTCACAAGCAACATGGCAAATATACCTTTATTTAATATAATGATTATGGGATATTTATTATTGAACCGGAAAACTGTTAGCTACCCGCACTTAGGAGTTTACAGAATGTTTCAACGGTGCAAAGGTAATAAATATTTTTGGTTTCATAAACAATTCGTCTTTTTTTTAATTTTAAAACTTTATCTTTGCTTGATAAACCAAGAAAAAGCGCATATATTTATGGATATAAACGAAGTTCATTTCATCTATTTTTCGCCTACTCGTACTTCTAAACAAGTTGGTGAGGCAATTGTTCGCGGAACAGGACTAACAAATGTTGTTATTACGAATTTAACACTACATGCTGCTGAGGTAGATATTCCGGAGAATATACTGACTGTTATTGCTGTGCCGGTGTATGGCGGCAAGGTAGCTCCTTTGGCTATGGAGCGGTTGCAGGGTATTCGTGCATCGGGATCTCCGGTTGTGCTGGTAGTAGTTTATGGTAACCGTGCGTATGAAAAGGCTTTGATAGAATTGGATGCATTTGCTTCTGCCCAAGGTTTCAAAGTTATTGCCGGGGCTACTTTTGTGGGAGAACATTCGTATAGTACGGAACAAAATCCAATAGCCCCAGGGCGTCCGGATGCAAATGATTTGCAATATGCGGAGGAATTTGGTGCGAAGATACGGACGAAAATAAATGCCGCCGTTGATATGGAACACTTGTATCCGGTGGATGTGAACCGTATTCAGCGCCCGCGCCAGCCTTTTCTGCCTTTGTTCAAGTTTCTGCGCCGGGTGATAAAGTTGCGTAAAAGTGGTGTTCCTTTGCCGCGTGTACCGGAAGTGAATGCGGAACTTTGCACGCATTGTGGCGTTTGCGCTGTACATTGTCCTTCGGGAGCTATTCTGAAAGGTGACGAATGTAATACGATTGCCGAAAAGTGTATCAAGTGTTGCGCATGCGTCAAAGGATGTTCGTTCAAGGCGCGGACGTATGATACTCCGTTTGCTTCATTGCTTTCAGACTGCTTTGTGCGGCAGAAAGAGGATCGGATTATTTTATAGCTTTAATCCTACATGCAATAAACTCCTTATCATTCAGAATTTCTATAGAATTCTCTGATACATTTGTGTCTGTATTTATATTATTAAGGCGGTACCTCAAAACTCGTCAGTAACGCTTAAAAGACAATACATACGGTATAAATGGGCGTTTTATTTTCCCAACCGGAGAAAAGTTTTTTCCCAACTGGAAAGATGTTTTTTCCTAACTGGAGAAAAATAGCTTAGTAATAGCTGATTGTAGCGCAACCCTTTATTCGCGTAATTTGTGTTCTATTATAATGTTTTGTTCATATCTGAGAAGAAAGGAATTATTTCACCACAGAGTAACACGGAGTATCACGGAATTCTATTCTTTTGATTTCAAATCGATAAAACTCCGTGATACCATGTGTTGAAATAATTCATAACCCTGAGAAAGATTATGTACCAAGTTGTTTTTTAATGATTAC
>OHDI01000180.1_pt1 | contig 52674 bp, 46 predicted proteins | sample 1566981 | NCBI WGS metagenome assembly OHDI01 (sample SAMEA3879509, study PRJEB24766) | human gut metagenome | biome: human-associated habitat; feature: feces | place: USA | collected 1985/1987 | reverse complement strand
ATCCTGGCACCGCACGACGGCACTGTTGCACAGGTCGTTGTCTCCAAGGGAACAACTGTAGAGACTGGTTCTCCGCTGATCGTCCTGGCGTAAAGGAGGGGTGTATTCATGAATATGCTTGAAACCCTCCAGAACCTGCTGAATGACTCCGGTTTTGTCAGCTTTTTCGCCGACGGCGGCTGGAAGAACCTGGTCATGATCGCAGTCTCCTGCCTGCTGCTGTACCTGGGCATCAAGAAACAGTTTGAGCCGCTGCTGCTGGTGGGCATCGCTTTCGGCTGCCTGCTGGTCAACGTCTCCAACTTCTTTGTAGATGGCGCAAGCTCCGCCAACGCCCTGTACCATCCGGAATTGTGGAATGCGTTCCTGGAAGAAGGCGGCGAGTATTACCACAGCTACGGACACATCATGGCGAACGGCGGACTGCTGGATATCCTGTATATCGGCGTAAAGTCCGGTCTGTATCCGTCTCTGATCTTCCTGGGCATCGGTGCGATGACCGACTTCGGTCCGCTGCTGTCCAGCCCGAAGAACCTGCTGCTGGGTGCAGCCGCACAGATGGGTGTATTCCTGGCGTTCTTCGGCGCAGTTTGCCTGGGCTTTGACGGCAACCAGGCAGCGTCCATCGGTATCATCGGCGGTGCCGACGGCCCGACGGCAATCTTCCTGACCAGTAAGCTGGCACCGGAACTGCTGGGACCGATCGCTATTGCAGCATACTCCTATATGGCGCTGATCCCGATGATCCAGCCGCCTCTGATGAAGCTGCTGACCACCAAGAAGGAACGGGAAGTCAAGATGGAAATGACCCGCCAGGTCTCCAAGACCGAAAAGATCATTTTCCCGATCGTCGTTTCTCTGGTCGTTATCCTGCTGCTGCCGTCCACCGCTCCGCTGATCGGCTGCCTGATGCTGGGCAACCTGTGGCGTGAATGCGGCGTGACAGAGCGTCTGTCCGATACCGTACAGAATGCGCTGATGAACATTGTCACCGTATTCCTGGGCATCTCCGTTGGTGCAACCACCGTTGCATCTTCGTTCCTCACACTGAACACACTGAAAATCGTTGTTCTGGGTCTGCTGGCATTCTGCTTCTCCACCGTTGGCGGCCTGCTCGGCGGTAAGGTTATGTATATCGTTACCGGCGGCAAGGTAAATCCGCTGATCGGTTCTGCCGGTGTATCCGCAGTGCCGATGGCAGCCCGTGTTTCCCAGAAGGTTGGTCAGAAAGCAAATCCGGCTAACTTCCTGCTGATGCACGCAATGGGTCCGAACGTAGCTGGTGTTATCGGTTCTGCAATCGCAGCCGGTTTCCTGCTGGCAGTATTTAAGTAAACTTCCTCGTTTGCATATCATTTCCCGTTCCGTATCCTTTCGCACAACAGATAACGGAACAGGTTCTAAAAACAAAACGCCCGATACAAGCAATATACGGCTTGTATCGGGCGTTTTTGTGTTAGCAGGAGAAAGAGCACCGGAAATCATGGGAAATCGCTCACAGCAGGCTTTCCGTGGATTCTGAGCGATATGCAGTCTGGCAGTTCCACATCGCTGTGCAGGAAAGCTTTGCATTGGCTCTGTCCGGCGCAGCGATTTACCATAACAAACAAAAATCCCCGCAGGCAAACACGCTGCGAGGAACAATGCAAATATTCATTGTTGTGTCAAAATCAAGATGTATGGTCACTTCCGAACCGGAAGCTCGTCACCCCTGTGGTGACGGCGAATCAAAAGAAAAGATAAATTGTAGATCGAAATTTCAGAATCAAAAACTAATAGATGAGTTTATAAAGATTGGGGAACAATGCCAGGTATTCGCTCAGCTTTGTACGCTTGCTGGAACCCGGATCGTTGATGATAAAGTTTTCTGCGGAGAACGCAGTGCCTTTTGAACCAGTGTAACCGGTAATCAGCACGTAATGCTGGCTGCCGTTGGACTTCTTTGCACCGATCACAACCGGTGTGTTGTTCAGCAGCTGATCGTAGATCTTCTGCATCACCTTCTGTGAAATGCTGCCACTGACATCCTCTACCTGGTATCCCAGCTTGGTGCAGGACGACCAGATCAGATTGTCACTGCTGTAGGTCAGCTTGGACACCATCTTATCCGGTGTAGTATTCGTGCCGGTCTGGTAAGAATACTTCATCGCCAGCGCTGTGGTCACACAGCCTACCTTTCCGATGGTAGAATAGTTGATAACCTTGTTGCTCCACTTGGAGTCGAACTGTTTATAGTCCACCACGTTCAGCTGTACTGCCTGGTGACCAGTCTCTGTCATGATGCCGGTCGTCGGATCGAAGTAACGGGAAGTGTCCCCTACGGTCACCCAGCCAGTCTGCATGAAAAATGTGGACGGGTTAAAGTAATAAACGTCTCCGTTAATGGTAATGAGTCCGGATGCTGCGCCGTTCTCTGTCATATAGAGCTTGCCGCCGTCCTTTGCAGTCCAGCCGGTATATGCCGCGCCGCTCTCCGAATTGAAGTAATACAGTTTTCCGCCGATCTCCTGCCAATCTGTAAGACGAACGCCTGTCGCAGCGTCAAACCCGTAAACCTTTCCGTCAATGGTCTGTACGCCAGTTGCCACGCCGTGGGTGGTCAGATACAGCATGCCATCCTCTGTCTCCAGCCATCCTGTGTGCAGGGCACTGGTAGAAGGGTCAAAATAGAACCGTGCGCCGGCGATTTCCACCCAACCGGTCTGAAGTGCGCCGGTCTCTTCGTTGAAGTAATAATAGCTACCGTTGATCTCCTGAAGTCCGGTCTGCATTACGCCGTTGGCGTCCGCATAATAGGTCACGCCGTCAATGGCGCATATGCCGGTCATCAGATAACCCTTTTCACTAAAGCAATAGGTCTTTCCGTCGATCTGTGTCAGTCCGGCAGCGAGAACGCCGCTAGCATCTGCCCACATGGCAGAAGAGCCGTCTTTGATCCAGCCGGTCTGCATCAGCTTGTCTGCGGAGAAGTAGTAGTCCTTGCCGTTAATGGTATAACGTCCGGAAACTGCGCCCTTGTCCGCTGTGAGGTAATAGGTTCCGGCATCTGTCACTGCCCAGCCGGCAGCCACGGTAGCATCCTCGTTGTAGCAGTACAGCGAGCCGTCATCATACGTGATCCAGCCGGTCTGCACACAGCCGTATTCATCGAAGGTATACGGTGTGCCGTTGATGCTCTGCACGCCGGTCAGCTTTCCGGCATCCTGGTCAATGTAGTACAGGGAATCCTGATAGTTCATCCAGCCGAACACCGGTGTGCCGACCTCTGCGTCATAATAATAACGCTTTCCCTCGACCGTCTGCCAGCCTGTCCGCAGTGCGCCGTCCGAGGCGAACAAATAAGTATATCCGTCGTCCAGCGTGGTCTCTTCCTGGGCACAGCTGCCGTCGTTGTAATAATAATAAAGGCTGTCGTCATCCGAAACATACCAGCCTGTCTGTGTGATCTGGTCTGCGTCACAGCTGCCCGTCAATACACGGTTGCCGCTGTCTGTCACAATAAAACGGTTCAGGTGCAGTGTCGTTTCCTGCACATCCGTCTCCTCTGCCGAAGCAGAAACTGCACCGATCAAAAGCGATGCGAGCAGTCCGCTGGCTGCGGCAAGGAGTATTTTGCGCATCGGTTGCGCCATTGGTTTCACGTCCTTTCGTGTCAAAGGAACACACGCCCGCCCGGGCAGCATTCCTTTCTAGCGACCGCTGTTTCCATTTTGCAATCGCTGTCGTCTGCGTTCGTATCCAATTGACAAAAATTCGCCGTCAATTGTAATCGATTTGTCATGAATCCACTATTTATTATACCGATGTTTGATGCTGCTGTCAATCAATTTGCCGCACAGATTGAAAAAAGTGTCGAATTTTCGGCGCACTGCACAAAAAGCAGATGACACGCTCGCCCATTCTGCACAATTTTTCAAGCTAATAAAACCCATTATCTGGAATATTCAAAATGAAATATTGGTAACAAAACAGTTATTTCGGCAAAACTATCGCTGCCGGACTGCTGATCGCACCGTAATATTCCGGCCGTCTGTCCCGGAATACGCCCCAGCTCATACGCATTTCTGCCATTTCATCCAGGTCATAGGTCTGCATGGCAATGCCTGCCTCGTCCCGTCCCAGCTGCTGCATCACAGCGCCGGTGCAGTCCGTCAGAAACGATGTGCCGTAGAACGACAGTGCCGAGGACTGCTGCTGGTTCTCTTCGTCCGGTGTGACCGTCTCTGTGCCGATGCGGTTTGCTGCAATGACCGGCATCAGATTTGCTGCAGCGTGTCCCTGCATACAGCGCTGCCAGTGGGGCGCACTGTCCACCTCCAGGATCGGCTCAGAGCCGATGGCAGTGGGATAGAACAGCAGTTCTGCGCCGGCAAGCGCCATACAGCGTGCCGCCTCCGGAAACCACTGATCCCAGCAGATGCCCACGCCGATCTTGGCATACCGGGTGTTCCACACCTTAAATCCGGTATCCCCCGGCGTGAAATAGAACTTTTCCTGGTAGAAGTGGTCGTCCGGGATATGGGTCTTGCGGTAGATGCCCAGGACGGTGCCGTCCGCATCAATAATGGCAACGGAATTGTACAGCACATTGCCTGCCTTTTCATAAAAGCTGACCGGCAGCACCACGTTTAATTCCGCAGCCACCCGACGCAGCTGCTGAATCGCCGGATTTTCTGCCGGCGTGGTCGCCAGGTCATAGGACGCATAGCGGCGTTCCTGGCAGAAATAAGGGTTTTCGAACAGTTCGGGCAGCAGAATGATCTGTGCGCCGTCTGCCGCCGCCCGGCGCACCATAGTTTCAGCGGTGCGGCGGTTTTCTGCGGCATCGGGGACGCACGCCATCTGTACAGCGGCAACAGTTACTTTACGCATGAGAATTGCTCCTTCCTTCCGGTATCTGCTGTGTGATACAGTGAATATTGCCGCCGCCCAGCAGAATTTCTCTGGCGGCAATGGGAATGATCTTTCGTGTGGGGAACTGCGCCGCCAGGATCTCGCAGGCAGTCTTGTCCATCGGGTCGCCGAACTGCGGCACAAGAACGCTGTCGTTGGCGATATAGAAATTTACATAGGATGCCGCCAGACGCTCATCCACGCTCCGGGTCGGCTCGCCGTCCCAGAGATCCAGCGCATCGCATTCCTCCTGGGTGACGCAGACCGGCGTCTGCGGAATGGGCAGCTGTGTCACTTCCAGCTTTCTGCCCTTTGCGTCCGTCTGCTGTTCCAGATAGTCGGCACAGGCTTTGGAAAGGGCATACTGCGGGTCGTTTTCGTTGTCCGTCCACGCCAGAACCACCTTGCCGGGCGCAGTGAACGCACAGACGTTGTCCACGTGTTCGTTGGTCTCATCTCCGTAGATGCCTCTGGGCAGCCACAGCACCTTTTCCGCACCCAGCATGACGCAGAGTTTTTCGGTGATCTCCGCCTTTGTCATCTGCGGATTGCGTCCGGCGCTGCACAGGCAGCTTTCCGTGGTGAGGATAGTTCCCTCGCCGTCGCTGTGGATGCTGCCGCCTTCCAGGATAAAGTCCCGGCTGTCGTAGGTGTCCGTCCAGAACAAGTCGCAGACCTTCCGTGCCACATGGTTGTCCTTGTCCCACGGAAAATACAGCCCGTCCTCCAGACCGCCCCAGGCGTTGAAACCCCAGTCGATGCCACGAATGCCTCCGGCAGCGCTGCGGACAAAGGTGGGACAGACATCTCTCGCCCAGGAGTCGTCCGTCTCCATTTCCACCAGACGGATCTCCGGCGGCAGCATGGCACGTGCCGTCTCGTACTGTGCCGGAGAGACCAGCATGGTGACGGTCTCTGACTGTGCAATGGCAGACGCCACCGCCACGAATGCCTTTCGTGGCCAGCCGCCGCTGCGCCAAGAGTCGCCCCGTTCGGGCCAGATGAGCAGACAGCCTGCGTGCCGTTCAAATTCCGCCGGCATGGAAAAACCATCCGTTTTTGGTGTTGTATGTAAAATGTGCATGGGATCGCTCCTCTCTGAATTGCAAGGAATATTATAACATATTTTCTTTGGGAATGCAATCGAATTCTATGGGCGGTTTTTCACGAGATTGTGGAAATGGTGTAGATTTCGTGGAAGGCAGGCTCTGAATCCTGTATAAAATCTTTTCGGCGGCACACAATACGTTGGGAGGTGATGCAAAATGACAAGCAAAGAATTGCTATACGTGGAGGATGCACTGGGACATGAAAAGTATTTTCAGACCAAGTGCAATGAGGCTGCGCAGCAGATCCAGGACGAAACGCTGAAACAGTGCGTGATGCAGATGGCAGAAAAACACCGCCAGCTGTTCCGGACATTCTACGGACTGCTGTAGCGTGTGTTCCCATAAAATGGAGGAAACAAAAATGGACGACAAAAACGTAATGGAAAACATTCTGCTGCTGGAAAAGGGCGTGTGTGACCTGTATATGCACGGCACCATCGAATCCTGCACCAGCAACGTACACCAGGCGTTCAGCCATGCGCTGAGCGACTCTCTCGCCATGCAGGATACGCTGTATGACCAGATGGCTGCAAAGGGCTGGTATCCCACCGACCGTGCCGAGATGACAAAGATCCAGGCGGTCAAGAAAAAGTTCCAGTCCATGCAGGGCTGACCCAGACGCAAAAAAGCTGCCGTATTTCTGCGGCAGCTTTTTTCATTACGGAATCAAAAGGTTCTCCCATTTCAGCGAAAACACCGGCACGTCCTGCATCCCGGCATAGGAGACCATGCTCCGGTTTGCACTTCTCGTCCCGAATATCACAAGCAGATCGCTGGCGCTGCACATGATGCGGTCTGCCGCCTCATAGCAGTCCGCCGTTTCCTCCGGCTCGGCGCAAAAGACTTCGTCCGCCTTTTCCAGAATCTGTTGAAAACGTTCCCGGAGTTCCGGTTTCCACCCGGCGTTGTGTTCCGGATAGGGCTGCACCAGATGCAGGCGCAGCGCCGGATGGTAGAGTTTCAGCGCACAGATCATCTCCGCCGACCAGAACGGGATACCGTATGCGCCGTTGACATAGAAGTCTGTATATCCCTTTTCCACCAGGGCGCAGAGGATCTCCAGCAGATTGCACTTGAGAATGGACAGCGCATTTTTCGGAAAGCGCTCCGGCGGAGCGATCTGCAGTGCCAGCAGCAATTCAAATCCACGTGATGTAATGGTACAGGTCATCGCAGCACTCCCCTTCTGTCGATTTGCACCCGTTTTTTCAGAACAGGTCTGCATCTGTCAAGCCGTGAATAACAGTTTCCATTTAACTATACCACAAAATTCCCTTTTTGTCAACTCAGCTGAGTTAACCTTTCATACGCCAGATTTCTTATAATGAACAATGAGGGATTCGCTGGAAAGTGCCGTAAGCGCCGGTTTCAGCGATTTTCTTTCCACATCGTTACTAGGAGATTCAATACATGACGTTAACGGAAGCGATCCAACAGCGTATCCGGGAACTCTGCCGGGAACGGAATATAACGCTGAACCACTTGTCCATGCTCTGCGGAATGACCCAGTCTACCGTGCATAATATTTTCGCACGCCCCAACAACAGCCCCACCATATCTACCATTAAAAAGATCTGCGACGGACTGGATATCACCCTGGGTGAGTTTTTTCAGACAGAGTATTTCGACACGCTGGAACAGGAATTGCAGTAGAGCAGCAGGAATGCTGCTCTTTTTTTGCAATGATTTTTGCAGGCAATATCAAAAATTGACGTTTGATACAAAGCATGATACAATAAAGACAACACTACACAAGTCTGACAGGCTGACTTTGTACGATGTCGTCTTAAACATGAAATATCATATAAAGGGGATACTATGAAACGGACTTTTTTATGCAACATATTGTTGACTTCTGCACTTATTGCAATCTGCATGGCTAGTTTTACCGGTTGCTTTCATGAAAACATACGTAAAGATACCTCGCATATCTCTGAAACTGAACTGAAACAACTTGAGGGAAATGCAGAGGATGTTGTAAAAGCATATTTTGAAGAGAAATATGACGTACAGGCTGCGGTTACCCATCAAGCTATTGCCGGAGGCGTTTTTTTAGGACCAGATTCGTCAGCAGAACAATATTATAATTTGACTGTCAGCATTACAGACGGCGAGTACTACACGGAATGTAGCGCAGAGGTATACGGAAAACGAGTCAATAAAGAAATAGAATTATATGTAAAAAACGAATCTTATTACGGAAAATTGATGAAGGATAAAATGATTCAGTGGATAGATCCGTATATCTTACAAGCCGGTTTAGATGATTATATCATAGAATATAGCTGCACAGAAGTATGCTTTCCGTCAGAATATGCTACAGACCTCACTGCGGATACGTTTATTTCATTAACTTCGAAAAACAGGAAATTATCTGCTTGTTTTAATTTGTTGATTTCAAAATCAGAATATATGCAGCATGAAAATCTATCAGAGGAATTTAATGACTTAAAAAGCCATCTAAAACAAATCGACGGTGAAATCACATTGCACTTGTATGTGTATGAGGATAAGGATTATACCCAAATAAAAAACGGAAACACTTCTCACTTTAACAGCATCCTATCATCAAAAATTCTTAGCTATACAGAATAAAAGAATTACAGCAGCACAAAGCTTATTCGCAAAATGCGTGTTTGATTCTTCGACAGCTTTTTTCGGCGGTAGTTTTGACAAGTTACACAAAAAATCTTGACATCCCATGTAAGATATGATACAATAAAAATAATTGGACAATTTCTCGTGTACAAAGCGTACCAGTATTTTTGGAAAGGAAGGATGATTGTCTATGAAGAAGTGGATTGCCGGGATTTCCGCCGCTGTGCTGGCGTTTACCGGGGTCGCATCCGCTGTTCCTGGCGCCGTGGTCACTGCTGCGGACAGCAACAGCAAATACAATTACGGAGAAGCACTCCAGAAGTCGATGTTTTTCTACGAGGTACAGCAGAGCGGCGTCAAGCCGGACTGGAACGAGGTCAGCTGGCGCTCTGACTGTATGACAAACGACTATGTGCCGGGCGGCTGGTTCGACGCCGGCGACCATCTGAAGTTTACGCTGACCAATGCGTATTCCGCAGCGCTCCTGGGCTGGGGTCTGCTGAACTACGGCGACGGCGTAGACAAGGCTGGTCAGCGCACCATGTACGAGAACAACCTCCAGTTTGCGCTGGATTATCTGGTGGGCTGCGACCAGGGCGACAACATCGTATACATGATCGGCGAAGGTTCCTTCGACCACGTCTGGTGGGGTTCTGCGGAAGTGTATATGGATAAGTACGAGCTGATGAAGGGCGAGACCCAGCGCCCGTACTACACCTGTGAGGACAGCTGCATCGAGGCAGACATGGCGGCTGCGCTTGCCACCGGCTATCTGAATTTCAAGGATTCCCAGCCGGAAAAGGCAAAGGAATACCTGGAACACGCCGTTGACCTGTTCGACCGTGCCGACAAGCTGCGTTCCATCGGCGACGACCCGGAGGAACAGTCCTACTACAAGATCACCACATTCTACGATGACCTGTTCTATGCTGCAAACTGGCTGTATATGGCAACCGGCGAGCAGAAGTACCTGGATCTCTGCAAGACCGACTATATCCCGAACCTGGGCAAGGAAGAGCAGTCCAGCGAAATGAAGTACACCTGGGGTATGTGCTGGGACGATGTGATGCAGGGCGGTATGCTGCTGTATGCCATCAACACCGGGGAATCCCAGTGGAAGGATCAGTTCACCAAGCATCTGGAATACTGGACCACCGGTTACGGCGGCAAGCAGATCACCTATACGCCGGACGGTCTGCCGTGGCTGTTCCAGTGGGGTTCGCTCCGCCACGCCACCACCACCGCTTTCCTGGCATATGTGGCAGTGGATCAGCTGTATCAGGATGACACCGCTAAGGCTGAAAAGTACACCAAGTTCGCCGACAAGGTCATGAACTACTGCTTCGGCGACAACTCCAAGAATTTCAGTTATGTGGTCGGCATGGGTGAGGATTATCCCCAGGCATGGCATCACAGAACCTCCAGCGGCGCATGGAACGACAAGTGGAGCAACATCGGTCAGACCGAGGGCGAGGATGCAAAGCCTCATGCACACATTCTGTACGGCGCTCTGGTGGGCGGCCCGGATCAGAAGGACGGCTATTCCGACAAGATCGGCGACTATCAGTATACCGAAGTTGCCATCGACTACAACGCAGGCTACACCGCAGCGCTGTGCGCTATGGTAGACAAATACGGCGGCACATCCGACCCGGACTTCCCGCCGACGGAAACACCGAAGTGGGATGAATTCTTCATGAAGGCATCCATCAACCAGTCCGCATCCAGCTATACCGAGCTGAAAGTATTCGCCATGAACCACAGCGCATGGCCGGCAAGAACCATCAAGAACCTGTCCTACAACTACTATTTCGACATCAGCGAACTGGTAGACGCAGGCTATTCCATCAATGACGTCTCTGTCAAGGTTGGCTATGACCAGCACAGCGGCGACAAGGGCAAGATCTCCATTTCTGACCCGATCCAGTATGACGGCAACATCTATTATGTCAAGCTGTCCTTTGCGGACGGCAGCGTAGTGATGCCTACCGGTCAGTCGGAACACCGCAGCGAATGCCAGTTCCGCATCTCCATCCCGGACAACATCCAGGGCGTATGGGATCCCACAAACGACTATTCTTATGCCGGTCTGGAACAGGGCGGCGAAGATGCAATGGTGGCGACCGACCATATCACCATGTATGACGGCGACACACTGATCTGGGGCGTAGAGCCGGACGGCACCAAGCCGGACGTTACCACACCCACCACAACCAAGCCGTCTACCACGACGACCACGGAGACGACAACAACTACCACGGCGACAACAAAAGCTACAATGACGACCACTTCAGACGATATTATCTATGAATCCGAGGGCGCACTTCTGCTGGATGACGAGCCGGAGAAGCTGACCTATCGTGTTGGGGAGGATCTGGATCTCACCGGACTGCGAATTTCCCTGAAGTACTATTACGGAAAAGACAGCTGTGATGTGATCTATGACAAGGTATCGCCTGCCGATTATCCGGATAAATTTACCATAGACACTTCGGAATTTGACAGTTCCAAGCCGGGCACATATACCATTCGTGTGAAAGCAAGCTCGGATTTGATCTTGAACTATCGGTTGTCCTTTGCCGAGGTTTCTTTCAAGGTTACTGTTGAAGATCATGAGAACACAACAGAAACTTCATCCGTCACTACAACCACAACCACGACAACCTCTTCCACCGGCGTGATGGGCGATGTCCTCTACGGTGACGTCAACCTGGACGGCAGAGTGGATATCACAGACGCTGTCCTGCTGAACAAGGCAGTCGCAGGCGCAGTGGCACTGGATGACACCGCAAAGCGGAACGCAGACTGCGACGGCAGCAACGAGGTCGGCGCAAACGATGCTGTGGTACTGCTGAAGTTCCTGGTACACATCATCAACTCCATTCCGAGCGCAGACTAAACCAAAATATTTGGAAAGGCAATACCGCACAAAGCTTGTGCGTAAGATGCGCAGTCGGATTTTTCGACAGATTGCATAGAAATTCCGCAGGCAGACTTTGTGGTCGCAATCAATCCTAGTGCGACACTCCTTTGTTCTCGGGCAGAATCCTGCCTCGAACGCAGTCGTCTGGCAAGGGATTTCTGGGCAATATGGCGGAAAATCAGCAAGCAGATTGCGTGCAAAGCCGTCAGGCGGGCTTTGTACGGTATTGCCTTTAGAGCAGATGCCGTTTCGTGCGGTGTCTGCTCTTTTTCTTCGCTGTGGTTTGACTTTTCCGATAAAATATGGTATATTGAAGAAAGAGTATTTTGTGCGGAAGGAGGCGGCGCTATGCCGGATATCATGGATCTGATTGCAGAGATCCTGGACAACCCCAAACTGAAAAATGTGGCATCGAAGATACAGAGCGAATATCACGACGAACCCATCCTGCGGACGGCGGCGCAGATGGCACGCCGCCTGCCCAAACCGCTGGCAGATGCCAAAAAGCTGGCGCAGCGTCCGAACCAGTATCACTATTCCTACAACGAATTGTTTCTGCGACAGGCAAAGCTGCTGGAGGACTTCACCGACAACGCACCCGAAAGCGCAGATTTCTTCTCCTACTACCCCACCTACCGGGACATGAGCGACCGCCAGCTGCGCACCTATTTCACCTGGCGGACAAAGGTACGCCGGGGCATTGTGGAACACATTCCCCTTTCCTACGCTGAGGTGTACTGCTTTGAACTGCTGAACCAGATCGGCGTACCCGACCCGGAGACCGGCTTTCAGATGCTGCGGCAGTTCTACTACGACTACGGAAAGGTCGATCCGCACAACGGCTTGTGCTATTTTTCCAGCTGGATGCACGACTATGTGATCTACTACGGCATGGACGCCGCACTGCTGGAAGAATTCGACGCCGGTCACGGCACGGCGTTTGACACTTACTTCCCCGTACTGCTGGACGAGTCCGAACACAGCAAGGAGGAGATCTTTTCTGCGCTGTCTGCCCTGTCCGGGCAAAGCATTGTCCGTTCCCGATTCTACCGGGACGAGACCCGGCTGATGGAACAAGGGGCTGTTTTCTGTTTCCACGCCCTGTGCGTCTACTTCGAGAAACACAAAAAGACTTCCTTCCTGGAATATCTCTTCGGCAGGCAGAGCGAACTGCCCTATCATATGTTCACCAACGCCGTATTTTTCGAACAAGACCCGCACAAGAACTGCGACTTTGTTCTCAGCCCCTGCCACGCCTATCACTGCCGGAACGGTGAGTGGACGTGTGAGACCTATTTCGACTACAGCAAGGGCAGCAAACGCCTGGGGCTGTTTCTGAAAACCATCGACCAAAAGCTGCGCATTCTGACGGACTACGGGCATCCGCTGAAAGAGACAGAACTGCCCAAGTATATCCAGCAGGCACTGGACAAGGCGCTGGCGGAATTTCTGGAAGAGCGCCGGAGAGCAGCAGCGCCGAAACCCAAGCCGATACAGTTCGACCTTTCCCGGCTGCAAAACATCCGCCAGGCGGCAGATACCACACGGGACAAGCTGCTGGTGGATGAAGATGTGACCCAGGAACCCGAACCGCCCGTTATTGCCGCACCGACCCCTGCGCCAGAGTCGGAACACACGCCGGCTCAGGACAGCCGGCTCAGCGAGACTGAGACTGCATTCCTGCGCTGTCTCCTGGACGGGACACCCTACGCCGACCTGCTCCGGCAGCGCAATGTGATGCTGTCCGTCCTGGTAGACCACATCAACGAGACTTTGTTCGATGATTTCGGCGACACGGTGATCCTCTTTGACGGTGACACGCCGGAACTGATCGAGGATTACGCCGAAGACGTTGCAGCATTGCTGGAAACGTCTGTCTGAAACCGCATAGAAAGGAACGATCACTATGAAAATACCAAAACGAATCGCATCTGCGGTCATCAATTCGCTGAAAGGCGGCGTAGTTCCCCGCATCGGACTGCCCTATATTACCGTAGGCAGAGAACAGGAGATCAACGCCCTGCTCCACGACGTTGAAATTATCGCAGACGGCGGCGCATCGTTCCGGTTTATCGTGGGCAAATACGGCAGCGGCAAAAGCTTTCTGCTCCAGACCATCCGCAGCTATGTGATGGACCGGAACTTCGTGGTAGTGGATGCCGACCTTTCCCCGGAGCGGCGGCTCCAGGGAACGAAGGGACAGGGACTGGCGACCTATAAGGAACTGATCCGGAATATGTCCACCAAGACCCGTCCGGACGGCGGCGCACTGACGCTGATCCTCGACCGCTGGATCAGCAGCGTACAGAGCGAGACCGCAGCGGAGTCCGGGCTTTCCGCAGACGATCCCCTGTTCCGGAAAGCTGTGGAGCGAAAGATCTACGAGGTCATCGGCACGCTCCATGAAATGGTACACGGATTCGACTTTGCCAAGCTGCTGACACTCTATTATAATGCCTACTGGGACGGCGACGACGAAAGCAAGGCAAAGGTCGTCAAGTGGTTCCGGGGCGAATACACCACCAAGACCGAGGCGAAGTCGGAACTGGGCGTGAATATCATTATCAGTGACGACGACTGGTACGAGTATATCAAACTGTTTGCCATGTTCCTGAAAAAGGCGGGCTACAGCGGTATGCTGGTGCTGATCGACGAACTGGTGAACATCTACAAGGTTCCCAACAGCATCACCCGGCAGTATAACTACGAGAAGATCCTCACCATGTACAACGACACGCTCCAGGGCAAGGCGCAGTATCTGGGCATCATCATGGGCGGCACACCCCAGTGCATCGAGGACACACGCCGTGGCGTATACAGCTATGAGGCGCTGCGCTCCCGGCTGGCGGAAGGCCGTTTCGGACGAGAGGGCGTAAAGGATATGCTTGCCCCGGTGATCCATCTGACGGCGCTGACCAACGAGGAACTGCTGGTGCTGACCGAAAAGCTGACGGATATCCATGCCCAGCTGTTCGGCTATACGCCGACGCTGACCCAGGAAGAACGCATCCAGTTCCTGCAGATCGAATTCGGACGCATCGGCGCAGACTCCCACATCACGCCCCGTGAGGTGATCCGGGACTTTATCGAATTGCTGGACATCGTCTATCAGAATCCGCAGCTGAACGTCTCCGAACTGCTCCGGTCCGACAGCTTTTCCTATGCCCAGGCACAGCCGGAGGGCGACAACACAGTCGCACCGGAATTCGCCGAGTTTGACATTTAAGAGGTTTCCCCATGTCCATTTTCGAACGCTATGCCCCATTTATCCAGGACTTTATCTACCAGAACGACTGGGAATCCCTGCGTGCCATCCAGGTCGCAGCAGGCGATGCCATTTTCAACACGGATGAAAACGTCCTGCTCTCCGCCTCCACCGCCTCCGGTAAGACCGAGGCGGCGTTTTTTCCCATCCTCACTCAGTTTTACGAAGACCCGCCCACCTCTGTGGGCGCTATCTACATCGGACCGCTGAAAGCGCTTATCAACGACCAGTTTCTCCGGCTGAACGACCTCTGCGCCGAGGCTGGCATCCCTGTCTGGCACTGGCACGGCGACGTTTCCCAGTCCCACAAGGCAAAGATGCTGAAACATCCCTCTGGCATTTTGCAGATCACGCCGGAGTCTCTGGAGGCGATGCTGCTCCACAAACACGCCGCACTCACCAAGCTGTTTCACGACCTGCGGTACATAGTCATTGACGAGGTGCATTCGCTGATGCGTGGCGACCGTGGCGGTCAGACGATTTGTCTGATGGAACGGCTCTGCCGCATGGCTGGGGTGAATCCACGGCGCATCGGGCTTTCTGCCACCATTGGCGATCTGGAGGCGACCGGCGCATTTCTGGCTGCCGGGACGGGCAGAGGCACGGTGATCCCACGCATCGAAAGCAAGGGCGTGCGCTGGCGGCTGTCCATGGAACATTTCTATGTGCAGGATCAGCAGGCAGCGGCAGAGCATCTGCCGGAACAGGCACTGCCGGAGCTTGCCCCCAAAACGGACACTGCCCCGGCACACGCAGACCCCGGCATCGGCTACATCTTCGAGCATACCCGTGGGAAAAAGTGTCTGGTCTTTGTCAATTCCAGAGAGGAATGCGAGGCGGTCACCACGACCCTGCGGCAGTACTGCGAGGCACGCCACGAACCGGATCGGTTTCTCATCCACCACGGCAACCTGTCTTCTGCCTACCGGGAGACGGCGGAAACTGCCATGAAGGACGACGACCTGTTTCTGACTACAGTCACCACTGCCACCCTAGAACTCGGAATCGTAACGGGCGCAACCGTGACGCTGGAACTCGGCATCGACATCGGCAGACTGGAACGGGCATTCCAGGTGGATGCGCCCTTTACGGTCTCCTCATTCTTACAGCGCATGGGACGCACCGGACGGCGTGATCTGCCGCCGGAGATGTGGTTCGTCATACGGGAAGATCCGCCGGAGGCACGGGCGCTTTTGCCCACCACCATCCCGTGGAAACTCTTACAGGGCATTGCCCTGGTACAGGTCTATCTGGAAGAGCGCTGGGTCGAACCGCCACGGCTGGACCGGCTGCCCTACAGCCTGCTCTACCACCAGACCATGTGTACCCTGGCATCCTGCGGCGAAATGACACCGGCGGCGCTGGCATCCCGTGTGCTGACGCTCAGCTATTTCCACCGGGTCTCCCAGGAGGATTTCAAGCTCCTGCTGCGGCATCTGCTGGAGATCGACCACATCCAGCGCACTGAGACCGGCGGTCTCATCGTGGGCATTGCCGGCGAACGGCTCACCAGTTCCTATAAGTTCTACGCCGTGTTCCAGGAAAATGTGGAATACACCGTGCGTTGGAACTCCCAGGAGCTGGGAACGATCGTTCAGCCGCCGCCGGTGGGCGAAAAGATCGCCATTGCCGGTCATGTCTGGGTGGTGGACGAGATCGACCACAAGCGGCACACGGTATACTGCGAACAGATCAAGGGCAAAGTGCCGGCGTACTTCGGCGAATGCCCCGGCGATATCCACACCCACATTCTGGAACGCATGAAACGGGTGCTGCTGGAATCCAGGCAGTATCCCTATCTCATGCAGAATGCGGCAGCACGATTACAGCTGGCACGGCACACGGCGCAGAACTCCGGGCTGACGGAAGAGCCGCTGATCTGTCTGGGCGGCGATATGTGGTGCCTGTTCCCCTGGCTGGGGACGTACGCCTTTCTCGCCATGGAGCGCTTTCTCAAGATACGCTGCGCCGAATCCCTCACCCTCACCGGGCTGTCCCCGTCCAGACCTTATTTCATCCAGTTCAAGATGAAAGCGGACAAGCGTACCTTTTTCCAGGTGCTGCTGGAACAGGAGCGCAAGCCCCTTGATCCCATGGAGCTGGTCTATCCCAAGGAGATTCCCATGTTCGAAAAGTATGACGAATACCTGCCGGATATCCTTATCAAAAAGGGATTTGCCTGCGGCGTGCTGGGCATCGACGAAATGCGGGAGCGCATCCGCAGCTGGGAAAAGTATACATAATCGCCGATGATGCAGTGTATCCGGTAAAGTTTTCAAAAAATACACATTCCCACTGCATTCCTATGCTATAATTTTCTTCATAGAAACAAAACAGAACCGCTACAATAGGAGGAATCCATATGGCAAAAAAGAAATCCAAACCGACAGCAGACGCTGCTCCGGAAAAAAAGGCGAAACCGGCGAAACAACCGTCCCGTGCCGGCGCAGTGTTCGGCTCGATCCTGCTGTTTCTGCTGACACTGCTTTTCAGCATTGCCCTGCTTTGCAGCAGCATCCTGCACAGCCTTTTGCCCCAGCACACCCTTTCCGGCTCCATTTCCCAGATGGATCTGTCTCAGGTACAGCTGAAAGACAACGGCAAAACCGAACAGCTGGGAAAGTGTCTCTATGACTGGTACTTCTGGGATGCGCCGAATCTGACGGAAGAATACGCCGATGTGCTGGTACAGCAGCCGGAGTTCAACGCCCTTTTCTGCAACTATCTGGATGACCTCAGCGATTATCTGACCGGCGACAGTTCCGAACTGCCGAAAGCGAGCGTGGAGGATATCGCCGATCTGATGCAGAACGACCTGGGCAGCACCATGCGGAAAGAGACCGGCGTTGTTTTTGCCGAGGCAGACCGCCAGTCTCTGGAATGGACCATGGGCGATGATATAAACGCCTGGAACGATGCCCTGGACAGCGCCGTCGGCAGCGGTTTCAAGCAGTTCGCCGCACGGATGCTGTGCGGAATGTCCGGCATGATTACCTTTGGCGTTCTGACCATCGGCTGCTTTGTTCTGTGGCTGATCCTTGCAGTGAAAAAGCACTGGCGCAAGGGCAGGATGCTTGCCGGCTACGGCTGGGCTGCGGCGATTCCCGGACTACTGGTACTGGCAGGCTGCGGCGTGACCCTGCTTTTGGTTGAGGCGTTCCATGTGCCGGATGCCCTGCTCTTCACGAAAAAGGGACTCCCGACGCTGGTACAGCCCACAGTTCTGGCAACACTGATCCCCGCCGGATACGGCGTGATCTTTGCGCTCATCGGCATTTTCACCAACGCCGCCGTCAAGAAAAAGCAAAAGAAAGCGGCACTGCAAAAGAGCACCGACAAGCCGGCTGCACCTGTGGAAACACCGGCAGCGGAACAGCCGGAATTCCACTACACAGAAATGACCGGCGACAGCAAGAAAGACAACACAGATGCCTCTGCAACTGCAAAGTTCTGTCCGCACTGCGGCGCACCCAATGCGCTGAACAGCCAGTTCTGCGGTTCCTGCGGTCAGAAAATGAAGTAAACCGGAATCTTCAAAAACGAATCCATACAAAAACGCCATGGCAGCAATACCATGGCGTTTTCTTGTACAATTAAATTTTCTTTAGCCCTCTTCTGCCTCTACCAGAACTTCATTTTTCGTCTGACAGTAGCTGTCCAGATATGCCAGCATTCCAAAGGCGATCAGCGTCAGAACTGCACCATGAAGGTACAGTATTCCTGCCATCCAGCCGCTGGGCAGCACCCGGAGCGCCTGCGTCAGCAATGCCGCCAATGCCGACAGGAAAAAGACAACGGCATAGAACAGACAAAGGAGTTTTGCTGCCTGTTGAAAGCGAGACGGCACATAGACATATTCTCCGTCGGGCAGTTTCGGATCACCAGCCATCAGAAACGCCCACGGCTCACCGTTCAGTTTCCACGCAAATACAGCATCTGTGATTCCCAGAAGAAGAAAGCAGCCAAATGCGATCCATCCACTCACGTTTCAGCACCTCCTGTGCAGTACGGTCTCTGTCAGTCCACCTTGACCGGCTGGATGTCCCAGATGTTTTCCGCATAGTCCGCAATGGTACGGTCAGAGCTGAACTTTCCGGCATTGCAGATGTTCAGCCACTGTTTCTTGGCGAATGCCATGCGGTCGGTGTAGTCGACGTTGCAGCGCAGCTTGGCTGCCACATAGGATTCCAGGTCACCCAGCAGATAGTAGTTATCCGGTGTGTGCCAGCTTGCGCCGTCCAGGAGCGAGTAATACAGCTCCCGGAAATCGCCGCTGCCGCCGTCACAGCAGGTGCCGTCGATCAGCGTCTCTACCACACGGCGGATCTTTGCATTCTCAGAGAACAGCTTGCGGCTGTCATAGGTCGGCATGATCTTTTCCAGTTCTTCTACCTTTGCGCCGAAGATATAGTTGTTCTCTTCCCCTGCCTCTTCCACAATCTCAATGTTTGCGCCGTCATAGGTACCCAGGGTAACTGCACCATTGAGCATCAGCTTCATGTTGCCGGTGCCGGATGCCTCTGTGCCGGCAGTGGAGATCTGCTCGGAAACATCAGCCGCAGCCACCAGTTTTTCTGCATAGGAAACATTATAGTTGGAGACAAATACCACCTTGATCTTCTGTGAAACTACCGGGTCTGCCTCTACCAGCTTTGCCACCTCGTGGATAAACTTGATGATTGCCTTGGCACGGCGATAGCCCGGCGCAGACTTTGCACCGAACAGGAAGGTCACCGGTGTGATATCCGCAATGCTGCCGTCCTTGAGTCCGAAGTACAGGTACAGGATGGAGAATGCGTTCAGCAGCTGGCGCTTGTACTCATGCAGGCGCTTGATCTGAATGTCGAAGATGGAATTCGGGTCGATCTGTACGCCCTCTTTTTCTGCGATATATGCGGCAAGCTGTTCCTTTTTGGTCTGCTTGATTGCCAGGAAACGCTCCAGCACAGCGGTGTCATCGGCATAGCGCTCCAGCTTTTTCAGCTCGTCCAGACGAATCTTCCAGTCGTCAGAGCCCAGCAGCTCGGTGAGCAGTCCGGACAGTTCCGGGTTGCACAGTGCCAGCCAGCGGCGCTGGGTGATGCCGTTGGTCTTGTTCTGGAAACGCTCCGGATAAACCTGGTACCAGTCTTTCAGCACGGAGTCTTTCAGAATCTCGGTGTGGATCGCCGCAACGCCGTTGGTGTGCGCAGACGCATACACAGCGATATGTGCCATATGCACCATGCCGTTCTGCACCAGTTTCATGCGGTTTGCCTGCGCCTTGTCCACGCCCTTCTGGTACATCTCGGTCATAAACTGCTCTTCGATGCGCAGAATGATATCATAGACTGCCGGCAGCAGCTGCTGCACCAGATTGCAGTCCCACTTTTCCAGTGCCTCCGGCATAACGGTGTGGTTGGTGTAGTGGAAGATCTTTCTTGCCATGCCGAATGCCTGGTCGAAGGTATAGCCGTTTTCCGGCAGCATCAGCTGGCGCACCAGTTCCGGCACGGAGATGACCGGATGGGTGTCGTTCAGCTGGATGGCAAGCTTGTCTGCCAGGTTGTCCAGCGTGCCGTAAACTGCCTTGTGCTTTTTCAGAATGTCCTGGAGCGATGCGGCGCAGAAGAAATACTGCTGTTTCAGCCGCAGCTTTTTGCCTTCCCAGGTGTCGTCGTTCGGATAGAGAACACGGGAGATATCCTCTGCATAGACGGTCTCAGCGGCAGCCTCCAGGTACTTCTGCTGATTGAACAGGTCGAAGTCGAATGTATGCACCGGCTCTGCCTGCCAGAGGCGGAGATTGCCGATGTGCCTGGTCTTGCAGCCGATCACCGGCATATCATACGGCACGGCACGAACGGTCTGTCCCTCGAATTCCACCAGAACAGCATCCTCGTCCCGGCGCACCGACCAGGCATCGCCGTAGCGCATCCAGTCGTCCGGCACTTCCTTCTGGAATCCGTCCTCGAAGTACTGCTTGAACAGACCGTACTTGTAGCGGATGCCATAGCCATCCAGCGGCAGATCCAGCGTTGCTGCGCTGTCCAGGAAGCAGGCAGCCAGTCTGCCCAGACCGCCGTTGCCCAGAGCGGCATCTTCGATAACTTCCAGGTCTGCCAGCGAAACGCCCAGTTCTGCAAAAGCGGCCTCAGCCTCTTTCATCACATCCAGCACCAGCAGGTTGTTGTAAACGGCACGACCCACCAGGAACTCCATGGAGAAGTAGCAGGCACGGCGGCTGCGCTCGTGTGCGTCCATGCTCTTGTTCCAGTCCGGTGCGATTGCCTCCATAATGGTTTCACCCAGCGCCTGGTGCAGCTGCTGCGGAGTTGCCGTCTTGGGGTCGATTCCGTGCAGGGCGTTCAGAATTCCGCTTTTCAGTTCTTCCTTATTCATCATGACTTCTTCTCCTTCTTCAGTTTCATGGATTCGTTTACCGCAGCAGCTTTCTCTGCTGCCTTTTCTGCTGCTTTCTGCCGTTTTTTCGACAGCGGCTTGGGCGCTGTCTCCTCCGGCAGGCGGTTGTACAGTTCATTCAGCTGGTAGATCCGCTTTGCCAGTCTGGGGTTAAAGTCGCTGGTCAGTGTGCGGTACTGCCAGTTGCCGCCGGTAGTGGACGGTGTGTTCATTCTGCCCTCCGGTCCGGCATCCAGGAAATCCTGCATCTGTGCCACCGCAAGCTTTGCCGTGCTGCTCCAGGTGAGCCGCAGGATGGCTGCCGGCAGATCGTTTGCGCTCCGGCAGTGGAGATAGCGCTTGGCGAAAGCGATGGTCTTTGACGGCGAACCGTGGATCCAGCCACGGAGCGTCATATTATCATGTGTTCCCGTATAGGCGATACAGTTGGAAGTCTCAAAGTTCTGGGGCAGATAGGTACTCTTGGGGTCGTCGTCAAAGGCGAACTGGAGTACTTTCATGCCCGGATAGCCGGAGTCTTTCAGCAGCTTGCGCACTTCCGGCGTCACAAAGCCCAGGTCTTCGGCGATGATGGACAGATCGCCCAGCGATGCCTTGACCGCATCGAACAGCGCCATGCCCGGACCCTTTCGCCACTCGCCGATCTCTGCGGTCTTGTTGCCGTAGGGGATGGCATAATAGCTTTCGAATCCACGGAAATGGTCGATGCGCACGGTGTTGTACAGCGTGGATGCGCTCTTCAGGCGGTCGATCCACCAGGCAAAGCCGGTCTCCTTGTGATATGCCCAGTCATACAGCGGATTGCCCCACAGCTGACCGGTGGGCGAAAAGACATCCGGCGGACAGCCGGCAACGTCGATGGGCTTTCGCTCTTTGTCCAGGAGGAAAAGCTCCGGATTTGCCCAGACATCCACACTGTCATATGCCACATAAATGGGAATATCTCCCACAATGGAAATGCCGTTCAGATTGCAGTAGGTCTTGAGTTCGCCCCACTGCTGGTAGAACCAGTATTGCAGCACGCTGTAGAAGTCGATCTGGTCGGAATAGGTCTCCTTCGCCTTTCCCAGTGCTTTAGGATCACGCTGCGCCAGTTCCGGTTCCCACTGATGCCAGGGCTTTCCCTCATGGGCATCTTTCAGCGCCATAAACAGGGCGTATTCCGGCAGCCATGCCTTTTGTGCCTCGCAGAAGGTCAGATAGCCCGGATCGTCCTTCCGGAAACGGCTGTATGCGGTCCGGAGTACGTGGAAACAGTAGTTATACACTCTGGCGTAGTCGACCCGGCGGGGATCATCGCCCCAGTTAATATCCGCATAGTCCGGCGGCGCAAGATAGCCCTTTTTCTCCAGGCGCTGGAAGTCGATAAAGTAGGGGTTTCCGGCGTGGACGGAGAAGGACTGGTACGGAGAATCGCCGTAGCTGGTAGGCGAAAGCGGCAGGATCTGCCACACCTGGACACCGCAGTCCCGCAGGAAGTTGGCAAACATATAAGCCGAATCGCCCAGCTTGCCGATGCCGAACTCAGACGGCAGACTGGAAATGTGCATCAAAATACCACTTTTTCGCATTGTGATACCTCCTCAGATAGTTACAGCATCGTTTTTTCGGTTGCAGGCGATGCCGCTTTGTATATTTTTTGGTTTTCAGCGCAGACTACAGACAGCATCAAAACAAAGAGGTGATCCCTTGAAACTGCATCACAAGCCCTATGAACTCTGCTGGTTCTTTCTGCTGGGGGCTTTTACCTATAGTCTGCTGGAAATTGTATGCCGTGGATATACCCACTGGACCATGACCCTCACCGGCGGTGCCGCCGCCGTGGGACTCTATCTGATCCGTGCCGCTGCGCCGCCAAAGACCCGGCTGCTCCAGTGTCTCTGCGGCGCTCTGCTCATCACGGCGCTGGAATTCACCGTGGGCGTTGCGGACAATCTTGTCATGGGATGGAACGTGTGGGACTACAGCGATATGCCGCTAAACCTCTATGGGCAGATCTGTCTGCCGTTCACCGGACTGTGGTTTCTGCTGTGTATTCCGGCGTTCGGCATCTGCCGCATCGCCGAAAGGCGGTTCCATCCGGCAGGGTGACCTCTGCCGTTCCACAGGAAGTTTCTACCCTTTTAGTATAGCACAAACCAAATTTTTGTGCAAGGGGAATCACAGAAAATAAACCGGATTCGTGAAGAATTTGTACAATTCAATCATGAAACAGCCATATATTTGTGCAAAAAAAGCATCGTTCCCCGACTGCCGCACGCCAGTCCAATCGTGTATGCAGTCGGGAAATGATGCTTTTCGCTTATTCAGAAATTCAGTGTTCCATCAGCAGGCGCTCGTTGCAGAACTCGCATTCCAGCAGAGAATTGCCCAGCGGAATAAAGCTTTTCGGGAGATATGTCTCTGTACAGGTGATGCAGTTGGGGTTCTTGCAGGCTGCGCCGGGGAAGGTCTTGCCGTGCAGCAGTGTGGTGTGGGTGTCCAGGTTCAGCATAGTGATGATAAGCGCCATGCGGACGTACATACCATACTTTGCCTGCTTGAAGTACATGGCACGAGGATCATCGTCCAGAGCCACTTCAATTTCGTCTACACGGGGCAGCGGATGCAGTACGATCAGATCCTTTTTCGCTGCCTGCATCTTCTTGACGGTGAGGATATAGGTGTCCTTCTGTGCCAGATATTCCTCACGGCTGGCAAAGCGCTCCTGCTGGATCCGGGTCATGTACAGCACATCCAGCTGCGGCAGTGCCTCTTCCAGAGAAGAGATCTCCTCATACTCGCAGTTGCTGGCGTTGAGAATATCCTTGACATAGGACGGCAGACCCAGTTCCGGTGTGGAGATCAGAATGAAACGGTTGCCCTCAAAGCAGGACATTGCTTTCAGCAGAGAGTGTACCGTTCTGCCGTTGATGAGATCGCCGCAGAGACCGATGGTCAGATGATCCAGTCTGCCCTTTTCGCATTTCAGGGTCAGCAGGTCGGTCAGCGTCTGGGTCGGGTGGAGGTGACCGCTGTCACCGGCGTTGATGACCGGACAGTCTGCGGACAGCGCCGCAGCCTTTGCCGCACCGGCAACCGGATGGCGCATGACCAGGATATCCGCATAGCCGCTGACGATCTTTGTGGTGTCCTTCAAGGTCTCTCCCTTGGAGACGGACGAGTTTGCCGGGTTATCGAAACCGATCAGTCTGCCGCCCAGACGCAGCATTGCAGTCTGGAACGACATCTGGGTACGGGTGGACGGCTCATAGAATAGGGTCGCCATGATCTTGTTGCTGCAGGCGCCTGCGTAGATCTCCGGGTGATTCTTGATCTGCTCTCCCAGGTCTACCACCTGTTTCCACCAGGAAACAGGATAATCGTTCAGGTCGATCAAATGCGGATACGGTGAAATCATGATATTGTACCTCCGTTGTTTTCTCCGAAACCGTACATTGATTCCGGGAATCTATGGCAATGCCGCCGGTTTTCGGCGGTCTTGTCGTCTTATAAAATATTGCTGCCGTTAATGTACATCTTGAATTTCTTGTCAAAGAACAGCGCTGCACGCTTGGACAGCAGCATTCGCTCCATGAAGATCTCGAAATATTCCAGCACGGAAGAAATCTCGGTGTCAATGGTCAGATCCAGTACGATGGACTTCTGGTCATCGCTGAAATGCAGGTTGGAATATTCCACCGCATAGTTGACACGGTCATGGATATCGAACGTCATGAAATCGGTATTGCGCACACGGCTGCGGCGCACATCGGTTTTATCGGCGATAATCAGCGCTGCCGAAATGGCATCCACCGGCTGTGCCGTTCCCTCATCGTGGTTGCCGATGGCGGAAATGATGGAACAGATCTCATCCACCGGCATTTCCAGACGGTCCAGGAGACGAAACGCCATGACTGCGCCGCTCTGGGCGTGGTCGTTCCGGTTGATGACGTTGCCGATATCGTGGAGAAATCCGGCGATCTTTGCCAGTTCCACCTGGCGTGCCGGATATTGCAGCGTCTCCAGGATCATGGCAGCATTATGCGCTGCCTTTTCCACATGGGCAAAGGAATGCTCCGTATAGCCGATCGCTGCCAGGGACATATCGGCACGGCGGATATACTCCCGGATATCGGGATTCTGCCGGATATAGGCATAGGTTACATGGCTTGGCATAGGTCTATCCCTCCTTTATCCAGCGCTTATGCGCCGCAAGCCTCCGGGAAGTAGATCTGATACCATACCAGGAACATATACAGCGTCCAGATCTTCCGGCTGTTGTCTGCCTTTCCGGCACGGTGATCGTCCAGCAGGCGCACCAGCTTTTCCGTGTGGAAAAAGCGGTTTGCCTCGTCGCTCTCAAAGCGTTCCCGGACGATGCTGTAGTACTTGTCTTCCTTTAGCCATACACGGATCGGCACCGGGAATCCCAGCTTTTTCTTGGCTGCGGTCTTGGCAGTCTGCGGCGGTGTATCCTTCTTGGCAGCCAGACGCATGGCATACTTGGTGATATACGGGGTCTTTTCGTCGGTGACAGCCTCCCGTGTCACACGATAGCGTGTGGGAATCTGTTCTGCCAGTTCCATGACTTTTTTATCCAGGAACGGCACACGCAGCTCCAGGGAATTCGCCATGCTCATCTTGTCGGCTTTCAGCAGGATGTCGCCCGCCATCCACATATGGAGATCCAGGTACTGCATCTTGGTCACGTCGTCCTGATCCTGCACCTTGTCGTAGAACGGCTTGGTGATCGCCATGGGATCCGGCGCATTAGTGCGAATCTTCAGCAGTGCCTTGCGCTCTTCCGGGGTGAACATATAGGCGTTGCCGATAAAGCGCTCTTCCAGATCCTTGCCCTTGCGTACCAGGAAGTTTCTGCCACGGTGCGCCGGCATTTTCTCTGCAATGTGACCGATGCCACGGCGCAGTCCACGGGGCAGCTTGTCATAGGCAGACCCGCCCGGTTCGCTGTAGACATTATAGCCGCCGAAGATCTCGTCTGCGCCCTCGCCGGACAGCACGACTTTCAGCGACTGGGATGCCAGATTGCACACGAAGTACAGGGCAATGGCTGCCGGGTCTGCCAGCGGTTCATCCATGTGGTACTGGATCATGGGCAGCTTTTCCCAGTATTCCTCCGGGGAAATGACCTTGTTGTAATTCTTCTTGCCGATCGCCTCAGAAAAGCCCTTTGCCCAGCCGATCTCGTTGTAGCGCTCTTCCGTGCCGAATCCCACAGTAAAGGTCTTATCCACATCGGCGATAGCTGCCACATAGCTGGAATCCACGCCGCTGGACAGGAAAGAGCCAACTTCTACATCGGCGATCTTATGCGCCTTTACGCTGTCGTGGAAGGTATCGGAAATGCGGTTGACCCAGGTATCCAGGTCGGGTTTCTGGTCTGCCTTGAAATGCACATCCCAGTAGCGTTTCATCTCGAACTTGCCGTTCTGATAGGTGAAATAGTGTGCCGGCGGCAGCTTATACACGCCCTGGAAAAAGGTCTCGTCACAGGGCGAATACTGGAAGGTCAGATAGTTTTCCAGTGCGGCGGTGTTCAGCACCTTTTTGAAGTGCGGATGGCACAGAAAGCTCTTGATTTCCGAGCCGAACAGGAATGTCTCTCCCATCTGTGCATAGTACATGGGCTTGATGCCAAAGAAATCTCTTGCGCCGAAGAGTTTTTTCTCACGCTTATCCCAGATCACGAAGGAGAACATTCCACGCAGCTGCTGGAGCAGTTCTGCGCCGTACTCCTGGTAGCCGTAGATCAGCACCTCGGAGTCGGTCTGGGTGGCAAAGTGATAGCCTGCCTCCATCAGACGGGAGCGGATCTCCTGGTAGTTATAGATCTCGCCGTTGAACAGCAGCGCCAGATTGCCGTCCTCGCTGTACAGCGGCTGTGTGCCGGCATCCGAAACATCGATGATGCTCAGGCGGCGGTGTCCCAGTGCAATATCCTCGTCAATATAAGTACCCTCAGCGTCCGGGCCACGGTGCTTGATCTTATCCAGCATCTCGCCCAGGACCACGTTTGAGTTGTCAATATGATTGGTGAATCCTACAAAACCACACATAGAAGTAACTCCTTCCCATCTCTACTTTTTAGATGTATCTACGGTTATATTTTGAATATATCGGCACTTCGGATAATTTTCACAACCATAAAACGAATTGCCGATATATATACCTTTCTTTGCTTTACGAACCACTAGCTTTCCGCCACAACGTGGACAAATTTTTATATCTTGTTCAGTACCCTGTGTTTCTTCTTTATCATTTTCGCTTTTTGGAACACTTTTCTCAAAAGCAGTTTGCCACGCATCCGCTTTTTCCACATTCCATTCCATAAAGTTTTCCGCAATTTTCAAGCAATCCTTCTGATTGTAAGAATCAATCTTTGCATTACGATTCATTTTTTTAATTGTAGAAATTAACTGGTCTGCACGAATAACTTGTTGCGAAATCTGCTTATCCTTACTGTAATTTCGAATACAATTTTTAGGATTTGCTAAAACAACAAGAGATTGATAGTAATCCGAAAACCAATGGTCAAATGCAAGTCGCATAATTGCATTTTTCTTATGATTCATGACAACATCATGAATCAACTGCAAGTGTCGCTGATTTTGTGTAACTGGGGAATAAAAGCCCTCTTTTATTTTCTTTCCATAATATTCATAACTTCTAATAAAGCCATTATTCTCGTCAATTTCAATATCTCCAATCAAATGTTTACTTTCAATGACAAAAATCAATTTTCTCGTCACTACAAGAAAGTCAATTTGAGCAGAGCGGTCGCCATCCTCTAAACGAATGTCATGCAGAATATACATATCAATTCCGCTGTTTTTCAACTCAAAAAGAATATTTTTCTCGCCAGTCTCTCCCTCCTGCAACAATTTTAACTGACTTTTCAATTTTATTTTTTCTGGTTCAGATGCCATATCAACTTGTTTTTTTACTGCATCAATTTGCTTTGAAAGCTCTCCGTCTTCTTTTAAAACAATTGGACCGAATTTTCTCTGAAATAGCATTTCTTAATTCCCTTCACTAAATTATCCCTACATACTGATTAGCACTTGCAAAATTTCATTTTATCATTTATAATAGTAGCATAAGTTTCAAACCTACTGGTTGAAAGGAGTCCTGTATCATGCGCAAAAGACAAAAGCAGCTGCACCGAATTGATGATATCCACAAGCCGAAACCGTTTCTGCGTTTCCGGCTGCGTGTTGTGATCGCTTTTTTCATTATATGTATGCTTGCCTGTCTGGTGTACTATATGATCCTCGCAAACGCAGACGCAAGCCATGTCATCACAGGCTGAGCATTCGCTCCGCCCGCTTTGTCAGATCTCCGTCGGCACGTCCTCCGGGTATACGGTGGGACGGCGCAAGTTTCGGCTCGATCTCCAGCGCACGTGCCACAGAGACCAGCAGGCTGTTTCCGGGATTGGACAGTTCCAGCCCGGTCTCGCTGCCCTGGAGCAGCTGCCAGCCGGTATCTTTTTCCGCACAGACATTGTCCGTGCGGAGCAGCAGCCGGATCTCTCCGGTCTCATAGGCACGGCGTGTCAGATAGACCAGCCGGCAGTTCTCCGAAGATGGTTCTTGTCTCATGTTTGTTGCCTCCCGTTCCTGCGTGACCGCAGAGTCCTGTCGATACCGGCAAAACCGTACAAAGCCGGCCGACGGGTTTTGTGCGGAATTGCCTATACTATTATATCGCAGTTCTGTGGAAATTGCAAGCCGGCAAAAGGGGTTGCCGGGCAAAATGGCAATATGCACAAAATTCACAGCCGATTTCCTCTGAAAATCGAAAAAAAACTGCGGATTTCGGCTTGACATTTCGCCCGATTCTGTGGTATAATAATTCTTGTACTGTCAGAGAGACCGGTTATAATCTTGCGAAATGCCGGCAGTGCAGTCTAACCCAACTGCCCTCTGCCTGATCCCGTTTTTCCGGGATCGAGATTATTTTTGATAGAAGTTTCAATGGAGGAATTGACTATGGCAACAACTATGCCGAAGGCTGGCGAAGTAGATCGCAAGTGGTATGTGCTGGACGCTGCCGGCAAGCCGCTGGGCCGTGTGGCTGCAAAGGCTGCACACCTGCTGCGTGGTAAGCACAAGCCCACATTCGCACCGCACGTTGACTGCGGCGATAACGTAATCATCATCAACTGTGACAAGGCAGTTCTGACCGGCAACAAGCTGGAGAAGAAGTACTATTACTGGCACACCGGTTGGATCGGTGGTCTGAAGAAGACACAGTATAAGGTTATGATGGAAGAAAAAGCAGATGAAGCAATGATGATCGCTGTCAAGGGAATGCTCCCCCACAATACCCAGGGCGCAAACCAGCTGAAGCGTCTGCGTACTTATAAGGGCGCAGAACACAAGCAGGCGGCTCAGAAGCCGGAAGTTTGCGAGTTCTAAGGGAAAGGAGCAGAAAAGATGTACGAATCTAAGGTTAAATACTATTATGGCACCGGCAGACGGAAGCACTCTGTAGCAAGAGTTCGTCTGTATCCGGGCAACGGCAGCATCACCATCAACGGCAGAAGCATCGACGAATACTTCGGTCTGGATACTCTGAAGCTGATCGTTCGTCAGCCGCTGAATCTGACAGAAAATATGGACAAGATGGATGTTGTCTGCACTGTTGCAGGCGGCGGTGTTACCGGTCAGGCTGGTGCGATCCGTCACGGCATCTCCCGTGCGCTGCTGGTTTACAGCCCGGAACTGCGTCCGGTCCTGAAGAAGGCTGGATTCCTCACTCGTGACCCGAGAATGAAGGAACGTAAGAAGTACGGTCTGAAGGCTGCACGTCGTGCACCGCAGTTCTCAAAGAGATAATCAGATACCTCAAAACTTGCGTATTTACGCACTTTGCGAGTGGTCAAAAACTCTTTGGTCAACATTTGGTCAATTCAAAACCTCTCTGTTCGCGCAGGGAGGTTTTTTGTTTGCCTTTATGCAAGGCACAGCTCGATCTGTTCGGCAGTTCTTGCTTTTGTTTTACGCAAAACATCAGCGTAAATCTCTGCGGTGATGTTCACATCACAGTGACCAAGATGCTCAGACACGACTTTCAGGTCGATACCGCTGTTTAAGAGCATTGTAGCGTTGCAATGACGGAGCTGATGAAGAGTCATATCTTCAAATTCCGTTCCTTTGGTGAAGCGTTTAAGGGACTGATACACCGAATTACGGTCACGATAGTTTCCTCTTGCCGAAACGAACACCATTTCAGGGTGAGCGAAGTCATCACCGAGGGCATATTTCAGCTTTTCGATATACTCTTTCTGTGCAAGAAGTACCTTTTTCAGCTCCTGCCCCATACCGATGATGCGGATACTGCTCTCGGTCTTAGGATCAGTCAGTTCATGCTTTCCGCCTATGTCGGTCAACGTGTGGTTTATCGAGATAGTGTTGTTCTCAAAGTCGATATCCTCCCAAGCAAGTCCAAGGCACTCTCCCGAACGCATACCCGTGTACAGCAGAACCTTGATGATACGCTTGAAGTCCTCGTCCCACGGCTTACTTTCGAGGTATTCCATGAACCTTTTGAGCTTGTCTTCCTCTAAAGCCTTGTTTTTACGACTTTTCTTACGTTTCGGCAGTATCACGTTACGGCAGGGAGTGTCACGAATGAAGCCCTGCTCTGCTCCTCTGCGGAAGATGCTCTGCACTATGACGTACAGTTTCTTAACTGTTGCAGGGTTCAGGTCATAGGACTGCATTATCTGCGTCAGCCTGGGAGCATTGATGTCCTTTACCTTGATGTTGCCAAGAACAGGCTCGATGTGGTTCTTGTACTGCCCCTTGTAGGTGTAGATCGTGCTTTCTTTCAGCTCCTGCGGAGCGTAGTTTGTGAAATACCAATCTGCAAGCTCGGAAAAACGCATATTTTCGTTCAGCTGAGAGTAACCTTTGCAGTGTCTCTCGAACTCGAAAGCGTACTCCTGGGCGAGCTTTTCGGCTTTCTTTGGTGTCACTCCGTCGGGCGGAGTGTAGGTTGTTGATTTTACAAGCTGTTTGCCGTTCATATCGCAGCCGACAAACACCCTGATGCGGAATGTGTTTCCGCGTTTTGTTATATTCGCCAATGTAAATCCTCCTAAATTTACACTACGGCATATCTCTGTATTTAGCATTGTAGCGCACTATTCTATCTTTGTCAAGTGCTTTCGGAGATATGCCGTAGCTTTTTTTCTTTTATTCTAACTCTGCATTTCTTGTTTTGTTAAACTTATACCGGGCAAAATCCTCCGCAAGTCCACAAGCGGATATGAACGCCCTTGCTTTCTGTAGATCACGGGATAGCTGATCTTCACGCTTGATGCGCTGTGCTTCGGCGTTCAGCTTCTTACGGCTAAGGTAATGAGCGTTCTCCTCTTTCTTCTTGTACTCCGAAAGCTCCGAGGACACCGCTTCAAACTTCTGCATCACAGCCCCAAGTTCCTGCACGGCAGTGTCACGTTCTTTTTTGAGCTTTTTGATGTTCTTCTCCATAGCAACATACTTCTTAGCGGTGTCGCTGAGCTTGTCATAGTCCTCTTTGGAAAGTGTGACCTTTTTGCCAAATACGGACTCCTTGGCTTCGATGCTTTCGATCTCACCTATGTTCACCTTTTTCTTTGCCAGTTTCTCAAACTCGGCAACTGTCTCATCACGCTCGGCGGTGAGCCTTTCGATCTCAGCATTGAGAGCATTTATCTTGTCCTGATGTTCGCCGTACTCCTCGACCTTATAACTGTAACCCCTGGACTTCTTCGGTTCGGAAATTTCAATGCCGTGAGCATTGCAGATATTCTTTAAAATATCCCACTCATTGCGTCTCCAACGGTCATTCGCTTTCGCATCATTTCCGAAGCCCATTTCCTCCATTGCTTTGTTCTTCGCATCGCGGACTTCAAGTCCACGAGTGAAGTGACCTACGGGGATATAATTGATGTGCAGGTGCGGAGTTGATTCATCAAGATGCAGCACCGCATTGAACACATAGAAGTTAGGATTTCTCGCCTGAAATCCCTCCATATATTCACGCAGACATTCAGTCGTTATCTCGGCATCAGGAGTGCCGACGCCAGTGTCTTTTCTTGTTCCGATATAAACGAGATGTTCGTAGAAGCTTTTTTGCTTGTTCGTGCCTGTAATAACACTCTTGCTCGGCAGGCGATTGAACAGGTGTTCAAAGTAGTTACCGATCTTACGATCCTTTCTTTTCTGATTAGCGTTGTATCTCTCAACCGCTTCATCGAAAAGCTGATGATAAGCATCACTCAGAGCCTGCTGAACGAACACAACATTGTTCGGTGTTCTGGAGCTGTCGATATTCTTGGCAGAGAACTCTCTGTTGTTATGTGAAAGGCTGCCTTTACCCTCGCACATCGAGATAGATTTTGTACTCATGTTATAGTCTCTCTTTCATAAAATTTTTTCATCATGTAAGCCCTGACGGGCTTGAAGAATTACGCACAAGACAGAGCTTGTGCTACTAAGAACATTTACGCCCTGTCGGGCTTTGAAGAATTTCGCATAAGACGGAGCTTATGCTCCATATAGCCCTGATGGGCAAATTGGATTGCAACGATACGGAGATCGGCAACCCAAACGGTGCGAAGCACCGGATTTTACTTGCGGTGCGCCGCCAGTAACCCCAAAGCACTTTTGACAGCCGCCTACACGACTATCAAAAATGCCGGGGCTCTGCGAGGCTCTTATCGGCTGGCGGAGCAGCCGAAATTGTGGGTACGGTTATTCTGAATCGTACCCATGAGAACTGCGGAAATCCGCATTACAATTTTGAAAAATCAGCTCTCATTTTTTCTGAAAATCTGCTATCTCAGCAACGATATTTTTCATGGAAAGCCGACCAGCTTTGTTGCAGTTTATGAACTCAAAACAAAGGTACTCTGCGTAGTCCAGATGATGCAAGGAATATACAAAACGCTCGTCACATTCTTCATTGGGAGAAGCAGGAGCAAATTCTCTCCATTCACGCATCCGCCACAGATAATCATTGAGTGTTCGCCACGCTGACTTCTCCCATTCTTCATAGGCTCGTTTTTCTCGGACTCGCTTCTGATATTCGGACACTTTTTCCGCAGTCGGAGCTTTGCCGATTTCGATATGTAGAGCGTAATCATCGTTGAGCTTTTTCACAGCATCAATAGGCTTGTCCAATCCGAACATTTTCTGCGTGAAACCGATAACGTCAACGTGCGTTCCGCAGCCGAAGCAATGAAGAGCATCGGGATAAATTTTTGCAGAGGGAGTACGCTCGTTATGAAACGGGCAAAGTGCCATACCACCACGGGATATTTCAAGACCATATCCCTCCGCTACCGTTCTCATATCAATAGCAGATTTTACTTGCTCGAATACCGTCAATTCTGGAAATAGTTAAGCAGGTCAGCCTTGTTGACAAGTATCTTTCCACGAACACCTTCGCCTGTGCGGATATACTTGATCTTGTTCTGAGCTACAAGCATACGGACAGTGTGTTCGGAAAGCCCGTCAATAAGCTCGGTGCATTCCTTGACAGTCAGCATCTTCACCTTTTCGGGTGCAGGAGCTTTGGTTGTTTCGGGGACTGCGACCTCATTCGGCTCTCTGTCGTAAGCGACAGCGGTCATGAGTTCAAGTATCTGGTCGAGAAGCTGTTCTTTTCTTTCGTTTGTCATAATTAAAATCCTCATCTTTCTATCTAAGAGTTTTGTGTTTTATGAACTTTGAACATTTTGAGCATTTTGCAGTTTCAAAGTGTGCAAAATGCGGAAAGTTCAGATTTCATCATCTGTAAATGTTCGGGTTGATGATAACGTCTGTTATCGTTTTGTTGTTTGCACCCTTGCTTGTGTTGCGGACAATATACCTGTATTCCTCCAGCATATCCATTGTCTCAGCAAAGTCGGCGGCGTTCTTAAATAGTGTGCATCTGCACAGCTTGTACAGGTCATTCTGCCTGATATTTGTGATGTGCTTGGAGCGTATCTTGTTTATCACACGTTCTGCCTTTATCGTTCCGTGGTCAACGTCACCGAGACTGTACGCATATATCGCCTGTTCACGGAAATACTCACCGATCTCGATAGCGTTACAGAACGTATCAAGCGTGACAAGGTTCTCCGCTGGCTCAACACCATTCAAAGCACACTTGATACAGTGAATGATACCGCACAGGCGGAGCAGTTCGCCGTGATACTTACCGCCCCAGTCTTTGCAGAATGCCATATCCGTGAGGAGCATCGGCTCAATACGCCTGTTGTAGTAATCTACGAACTCACCGTATGTCTTTTCATCGAAATGGAGATAAAGCTCCTTTTCGTCGTGATAAGCAAACTTCTTACTGAGGAGTTTGTATATCAGCTTCTTGTAATTCTCTGCAACAGTTTCGGGAACAGCCTGTGTATCGTACTTACGATGACCGATATTGCTTACGGGGAAACAATACAGAAAACGTGCTATCAGTCCGCTGCCACGAAACACAGGATTATTTATCATGCTATCGAACATATAGGGCTGACACGCAAGACAGATGCTCATGTACGGCTTTTTCAGCACTATACTCGCCCTGGTCACTCTGTCGCTGATATACGTTTCACCGTTCCACGATTTCAGCAAGAGATCAAGGTTCGGGATATTGTTGCTGTATCGCCCGCTGAAATTACCGAGCATTCCTGATTCATCGGATATCATCAGGAGTGTGCCGTTTTCTTCAAGCAGATTTACAAGAGATTCGGGCGTAACATCGTCAACAGCTATCCTGCGGAAATTGCTCGGTGGCATATTGCTCAGCTCTGTTCGGAGCTTGGCTATCTCCTCGGCGGTAACGTCTTTCTTCTTTTCAAGTGCTTCGAGCTTGCTCTCTAACAGCTTGTATTCTGCCTGCGCCGTGAAGATGTCCTGCTTGTTATGCTCGTTCCAGTCGTGAGCGAACTGTATATACGGTCGCTTGATAAGAGAGATAACAGGAGACTTCTTGAAGCTCGGCTCTGCTATCGTCAGGGTGTCGAGTACCAGCGGCTCAGTATGGTCACGCTTGGCCGACATACGGTACACGCCCGAAAAGCAGTAGCTCACCGCCGAGAGTATTGAAGTGCCTGCCATAGCAACATCCGTTGAAGTGGTAGTCGCTATTGCGTCCGCCATATCACCTATAATAGGTGGGAGGGCGTTCACAGGGAACGGCAGGAGGTTTGTCCCGTCGGGACGGAGTGGTGTGGGCTGCACCCACGTTGTTTCGTTGTTCAAATATCCTCTTCCTTTCAGATGTATTTATAAAAGTGCTTTTATATGTATAGCGGTCAGCATCTCGTATGCAATACCGCTGTCAGCCGACCTTTGCCTGCTGACATGACCATTGTAACATTTCTTTCGGAGGTCCCGTGCGTGTATTGCGTATTTACGCAAAAGAATACGCATAATATTTTTGAATACGCTGTATATTACGCTATAATACGCATTATAATTGACATTTTGCGTATGATATGTTATAATATCAGAAGATACCGAAAGCGAGGAGAGCGTATGGGAACTACGACAATTTACCGTATAAACGAAACAGACCGCACGATAAATATCGCACAGTCTGTTAATGATACCGATGAAAGCTTACACGGCGCAGTTTTGAATACGAGAATGTACACTTTCGATGAGCTGATGAATCAGCATAAAGTGTTCTGCGAACATACCGAGCCTTATGACGCTTTCAAGGACAGGCTCAACAGCGCCCTGCGTATTGACAAGAGCATTGAAGTCAGCACCGATGATATGATAGCAAGGTTTATAGCTGAATATGGGGAGAATATCTTTTTCAGAGGATATGTCGGCTCTGTTATTGAGTTCTATGACAAGGAGAGGCACGTCCTACTGAAACCGAATGACGTTGTTATCGCCAAGCTCAACAGAAGAAAGATACAGGACGAGGTTTCCCGAAAGCTAATGGAGTTCATGGATACGCAGTTCGCCCTGATGTGCAGTGATGCGTATTTCGGCCATAAGTCTACTATGGAGCATTTTATGATACAGTCCGGAAGAACGATAGTTGCTGCCGATGATTATACATTCAATGTGTTCCGTGAAAGCGACAATTGCCTGCTTACCATCCTTGCAGAGATCGGACAGCTCGTTCATCATAACAAGTGGATTGTCTGCGAGTGCGGTTTCTGTCATAAGCTGTTTCTCGGAACGGAAAGAGAAGTCTGCTGTCACTCCGCCGAGTGCATCGAAGCACAGAAACAGCAGAAGGAAGCCATATACAAGGAAAATACAAAGGCATACTCAGCCGTGAAGCGAGATTATGATGCCTATGTCCGCAGATATAAGAAGGTTCTTGTTGAAGCTGGCATCGAGAAGTACCACCCTGCCGAATTCGACGATTTTATGCAGGCGAAACAGGAGCGTATGGACGATATGGATAAGCTCAAAAAGCGACTGATACGCAACGGTCTCCCTACCAAGGAGCTTGAAAAACTCAGTACTAAGTATAAGGCTGAGATGAAGGCTATTGCAGAAGAGCTTGTTGAGAGGTTTGGGAAGAAGGAGTGAACTTTGAATCCACTGGCGTCAAAGTTGTGGATAATCACATTAACAAAATGTAGTAAAATTGTTTCTGAATAAGTATTGAAGCCTTTTCGGAAATATGTTATCATGTATAATATAGTGTGTTATGCCCATTTGGAATAGATATACCGAAAGGTGGTAAAACAATGGCTGATAATAAGATTATTTCTATACCTGACGGAAAAATATGTGACTACGTTGACGGTAAGTTCCGTAACGATACACCCGAAGAATACGTCCGCCAGACTATTGAGAAAAGATTGATAAACGAGCATAAATACGGTGCTTCACAGATAAAGATAGAATACACTCTTCAGCTCGGTTCAAGAAAGCCAAGAGCTGATATTGTTATATTCAAAAAGGATTGCACTGAGCAAAAGCAGGAGAATGTGTATATAATTATTGAGTGCAAGAAGGAAACTGTTGATGCAAGAAACGCTAAAGATGGCGTTGAGCAGTTGAAGTCCTATATGTCTGCCTGCCCTAATTGCGAATGGGGAATGTGGACAAACGGCAAGCAAAAGGAAGTTTTTAAGAAATACGTTAATGATCAGGGTCAGATTGACTTCATGGATTATAACGATATTCCTTCTGCTGACGGGAACCTCGACGATATCAACCGTCCAAAGCGTACTTCTCTCAAAAACGCTTACGATGACAATCTGCTTTTTGTATTCAAAACCTGTCATAACCATATTCATGTGAATGATGGTTTGCAGAAGCAGCCTGCTTTCTTTGAGCTTTTAAAGGTTATTTTCTGTAAGATAGAAGACGAGCGTAATATCCCTAACCCTCTGGAATTCTATACAACTTCCGAGGAACGTTCAAATCCTGATGGGCAGCTAACGGTTAAGAAGCGTATTAGCAAGATTTTTGAGCGTGTTAAGAAGAAACACGGCAAGATATTTGATTCTAATGACGAAATAAAGCTGGCACCGAGAAGTCTTGCTTATATTGTAAGCGAATTGCAGAAATACAGTCTTCTCAATACCAATATTGATATTAAGGGTAAAGCCTATGAAGAAATAGTAGGTGCGAACCTGCGTGGCGATCGTGGTGAGTTCTTTACCCCTCGAAATGTCATGAAAATGACTGTTGAGATGGTTAATCCGAAGGTTGATGAAAAAGTATTGGACAGCTCTTGCGGAACGGGAGGATTTCTTGTTACTGCAATGACTCATGTTATAGCTCAGCTTGAAGCTGAATTTTCTGAGCAGATCGGACTTCCTCAGAAAGATTGGGACTATGATACCAAGAAGCTGTTTCAGGAGAAAATATCCGACATGGCAGCTCACAACTATTTTGGCTTTGATATTAACCCTGATCTTGTAAAAGCCACAAAGATGAACATGGTCATGAACAATGACGGCAGCGGTAATATATTACAGACCAACTCTCTCCTGCCTCCTCACGAATGGACTGATGAATTCCGTACTAAGCTGGCAGAGGCTCTTGGTGTTGAAAAATCAAGCATACGCAATCATAAGACATTAGAGTTCTTTGATGTTATAGTAACTAATCCGCCATTCGGCAGCAAAATACCCGTTAAGGATAAGAATATCCTTGAGCAGTTTGAGCTTGCTCATATCTGGGAGTGCGACAAGAAAACTAACGTTTGGACTATGTCTGACCGTTTGCAGTCATCTGTTCCTCCTGAGATACTCTTTATTGAGCGCTGCACACAGCTGCTTACTCCCGGTGGTCGTATGGGCATCGTTCTGCCTGACTCTATTCTTGGTTCTCCCGGACTTGGTTATATCAGAGAATGGCTTATCCATAATCATCGTATAGTTGCAAGCATAGACCTTCACGCTGACACTTTCCAGCCGAGAAATGGCACTCAGACTTCTGTTCTGTTCCTGCAAAAGAAAACTCAGGAGCAGAAGGATAAGGAAGAAAAAAGCGGAAGTATGGCTGATTACAACATCTTCATGGCTATGGTTGAGAAAATCGGTCATGATAAGAGAGGAACACCTATCTTCAAGCGTGATAAGGAAGGCAACGAAATACTCATTCCTGAGAAGAATAATGTGTATGTGCTTGATGAAACAAGTGCAGGCGACAGAACTGTTGCTCATGAGCGCAAGACAAAGATAGAAGATGATCAGACACCTGATGTTCCTGAGATATTTGCTCAGTGGAAGAAACAGGAGGGATTATCATGGTAGACAATTTAGCCAGAAAACTTGATAATGCCCCGAAGGCTGAAATAGAAATCAGCGAAGCACCTGTAAAATGGTGTTCTGTTTCTCTTGCCGAAATAGTTGAACGTGGTAAAAGACTTGAAGCCAGCGTTTTTGATGTCGAGGCAAGGCAAGCTTTTGATATAATTCATCATTCCGTTTTTGATACAAAGCCGCTAATTGGTGATGATGGTTTTGTAAATAATGCTCATTATGGGAACAGACTTAAGCGAAGATATGTTTCCAAATGTGATAATAATGCCATTGGATTCATAGGTAGCTCTGAAATGTTAGACGTTTATCCTCATCCGGTTAAACACATGATTGATGATGATAATAATAAATGTCTTAAAGTTAAAAGAAATACTGTACTTATTTCTCGCTCTGGAACAATTGGAAATGTTACTTTTGTAAGTAAAACTCTTGAAAAACTATTAGTAAGTGAACACGCTATTAGATTAGAATGTGCTGAAAGTCCGGGATATGTTTACTGCTATTTAAAATCAAAAGTAGGTCAGAAGCTGATTCAATCTAAGGTATATGGAGCTGTAGTATCGCAAATTGAACCAGAACACTTATCTGATATTCCCGTCCCGAACGCTCCTGATGCAATCAAAAGCAAGATTAATGATCTGATTATACAGTCTTATGCATTAAGAGACGAATCCAATGCTCTTATTGATCAGGCACAGGCATTACTTGTAAAGGAACTCAATCTGCCGCCTATCAGTGAAATAAAGGTTGACACTCTTGATAAAAGCAAAAGCGTTCAGACTTTTAATGTTAAGCTGAGCGAAATGGCAGGCAGAGCTGATGCTTCTTACCATGTGCCGATAGTTGACGCTATTGTTGATATTCTGAAAAAGAATGCAGCAGAAGTTACTACTGTGGGAGATGAAAGAATTAGCTCAGATATTATTCTTCCCGGTAGATTTAAGAGAGTATATGTTGAGGAAGGTTATGGTAGAGTTTTCATAGGTGGAAAACAACTTTATGAACTCGACCCATCGAATAAAAAATATCTTTCGTTAGTACATCATGGAGATAGAATTGCAAAGCAGTTAGAGCTACATGAAAACATGACTCTTATTACGTGTAGCGGCACTATTGGAAAAGTTACATTAGTTGGAAAGCAATGGGAAAACTGGACGGCTAATCAGCATATTATTCGTGTTGTACCTGCAAACAATGATGTTGCTGGCTATATTTCTATATTCTTATCATCAGATTACGGTTATGAGCTTATTAAGCGCTTTACTTATGGCTCGGTTGTGGACGAAATCGATGATAATCATGTACGTCAGATACAAATACCTATCTTGAAAAATCAAGATATTCAGAAGCAGATCAATGATCTTGCCCTGCAAGCAAATGAAAAACGTTATCAGGCTTATCTGCTTGAACAGGAAGCGTTGAAGGTGCTGGATGAGGAAGTTATTTATGCGGAGTGAAGAAAGGAGAGTGATAAAATGAGCTTTAATTTTAGATTAGGACATGGACAGTTGAGCAAAGTTGCAATAAAAGGATATAAATCCATAAAAGAATGCAGCCTAACGCTTAACAGCATTAACGTTCTAATTGGCAGCAACGGTGCCGGAAAATCAAATTTTATTTCTGCGTTCACCCTCCTACAAAGTATATTAAAGAAGGAATTGCAGCTCTATACTCAACAGTGTGGTGTCAATTCACTCTTTTATAATGGCCGCTCAACAACTGATCAGATATACTTTGAAGTATTCTTTGAGAATAATTCTTATGGCTTCTATCTTATGCCAACTGATGATAACAGGATTATTTTCAAAAGGGAATTCTATGGTTGGGGAGATATAAAAAGTAAAGTTGCATCAGCTCACGAAGAATCACAATGGGAAAAAGGTGTTCCGAACGGAATAGACAAATACGTCAGACCTATTCTTCAAAAGAAAATGTGGCGTGTTTACCATTTTCACGACACAAGCCGAACTGCTAAAGTTAAACAAGAGCATAATATTTCAAATAATCAGTCTCTGTTGTTTGACGCATCGAATCTTGCAGCTTTTTTATATAGGCTTAAGCATAATTATGAGAAAAGCTACAATGAGATAGTTGAGACAATCAGATTGATCGCTCCATATTTTGATGATTTCATGCTTGAACCCAAGGAGAGTAATGATGAGCTTATAGTGCTCAGATGGCATCAAAAAGGATGCGAAGATGTATTTAATGCTTCACAGTTATCAGATGGTACTCTTCGTTTTATTTGCCTTACAGCCCTTTTGTTACAGCCATCAGAACTCCAACCGGCTACTATTATCGTAGATGAACCTGAACTTGGTCTCCACCCTTACGCAATTACAATGTTTGCTGAGATGGTAAAACAAGTATCTTCAAAAAAGCAGATTATCATATCAACGCAGTCTGTTGAATTACTGAACGAATTTGATGTAGAAGATGTTGTTGTCGTTAATAAGGACAATGACGGTTCATCAAAGTTCAGTAGGTTAAACGAAGATGAACTGAAAGATTGGCTCGATGATTATTCATTAGGTGATCTGTGGCAAAAAAATATTTTGGGAGGTAGGCTCTCAAAATGAAGAATGTATTTATTTACTGTGAAGGGCAAACTGAGGAAAGTTTTGTAAATGCTGTTTTATATCCTTATTTTGCTAATATGGATATTTACGTAACGCCTATTATTCACAAAACCAAACGAACTCCCACCAAATCATATAAGGGTGGAGTAATAGATTATAAGCCTATTAAAGATGAACTAAGAATACTTTGTAAAAATCCAAATGTATTTGTTACTACTATGTTTGACTACTACGGAATGCCGAATAACACACCTGCTATTGATCACACAGACACAGATTTATATAAGCGAATAGAATATATAGAGCAAGCAATAACAAATGATATTGGTTGCAATAATTTGTCATTTAATTTGCTTGTCCATGAATTTGAAGGTTTATTATTTTCAGATACCCAGGCATTCAGTACCATTGCAAACGATAAAGCTGTTGAAAAGCTACAAGCAATGAGAGCCTCTGCTGAAACACCAGAGCATATTAATAATTCTGTAAGCACTGCCCCTTCAAAAAGAATAGAAAGTGTAATTAGCGATTATACGAAAGTCAGGCAAGGTATAATTGTAGCAAAGAATATCGGTATAAATAAAATGCTCTCTGAATGTAAGCATTTTGCTGACTGGATTGACAGAATCAAGAGTTTATAATACGAAAAAATCTTCATTCTTTGGAGGACTAATGAGTACAAGTATTAAAGTCATAAAGTTCACAAGTATACTATCTACTATATTTTTAATAATCACTTACTTGATTACTGTAAATATTGAAAGCAATTTTATCTCGTTAAACTCAATTTGGATTTCAAACAATTTCTTATTAACTGTTTTTGGTGGAGTATTTGCAAGTACTTTAGTGGTATTGTTCTGTGAAATAAACAAATATCTTATTGACAAGAAAAATACTGAAAATCAATTGTTCTATCAAACATTATATCTTTATCAAGCTTTATTCTTGATGCAGCACAATATTCTTGATTATCAGTCTCATCCTGATATACAAATTCCAGAGAATGTTTTTGATAATACAACTCATATGATTAAATCACAGGTGAGTTATTTAAGAGGTGTAGATTATTCTTGCTTCAAAAAGGAAAACATGATTGAGCAAAGGCATACGTTGTTTAAAAAAGATACATTTATCAAATTTACCTCTGTTGAGAATGGACTAAATCTAATAAGATGTGCTATTTTAGAAGAAAGAATATATAATCATAAACAAAATAGACTTAATCCAGATTATATAACATCATCAAACACACGAGTTGCAAAGGTATTATCAGATCAAACAGGCAATCTTGTACCATTATTAGAAGAAATCGGTGAGTTTTTAAAAACAATCGATGATAATTGTAATAAAAGGTATGATTGGAACAAGATTCATGAAATGACTCAGAATAGTTACATAAGTCTGTTTCAAATAAACTCAAAAGGAATGGCTGCACCCGAAGGCACAGCCGTTGATCCTCAAATATAAACCATACACTCAAACACCGCTTCTCTCGCCATACTTATGAAGCAGTTTTCAAGACCGAGCATTTTCTCAGCATCATTTGCGAAAACAGCTTTCTGATAACAACTGTCGGTCTGCTTCCAAAGCTCCACCTGACGGGAGATAGCATCATTGACTTTCAGTTCCATACCATCAAGGTACTTCATGATCTTGCCCTCGTTGACAAGCCTGCGAAGCCTGTCGGGACAATGGCTGTCAGAGAAATGAAGATGATACCTGATGAAGTCGGTGTTGTAGGTCTTGCTCTCCTCGGTCTGCGTATCGGCGTTGAAGTGGGTGACGGTAACAGTGTTAGTGTCAAGCTTCCACAGCGGAACGTATTTCTTTTTCAGTGGGCTGTATGCGGTATGTTCGCTCTTGTATCTGCTCATAACTCACACCTCCCATTTCCGCTGAAATAAGACAGCAGGCTTTCCTTGTTGACGAGATACTTGCCACGGACACCCTCACCTGTTCGGAACGCTTTGATCTTGCCTTGTGCTATCAGCATACGGATAGAATGCTCGGAGATACCTTCGATCAGCGCGGTACACTCCTTGATAGTCAGCATTCTGACCGACTGTGCAGGAGCTTTGACAGGCTTTGATGATGTTGCAGGCTGTTCCTGCACTTCTTCCTCGGCGGTCAGTTGAAGCAAGAGGTTAATGATTGTGTTTACGATCTCACGTTTTTCTGCTATTGTCATAATGATTTTCCTTTCGTGGGCGGAGTTCTCAAAGGCTCTCACCACAGTTCTCAAATTTAGTACAGAGATATGCAATAGCGTGGTCAATTAAGGTCAAGTAGTGGTCAACTTGGTTACAAGAGGACGGCAGAGACTTTGAAATCCAGCAGAACCGCAGTTCTTGTAACTCAATCCAAACGCCGTATTTACGACATTTTCTAAAGATAATAATAATTTAATGCAAGATGCCTGAATACCCGTTCCGGGTTAGTTGAACATTCGGGGTTAACTCAAAGAGATAATTTTGTCCCGTTTGGGAGTACTGAAAACCACCTGTTTTGCGTTGTTTTTGTCGTTTCGATTTTGCCTAAAATAGGGTGTTATTTAGGCGGTAACTAACACGTAACTAACAGGTAACTAACAAAAAATTAAGGCATCTGTTCTTTGAACGGATGCCTTTTTTGATAAAAACATTGTCAAACCTGTAGGCGATATTGAACTGTATATTGTATAAAAAAGCTGAGACCGAAGTCTCAGCTTTTTCTTATATCTTATTGATCGCCTCCAAAAGCTCTTCCACATTTACGTGTGTATAGACCTTTTCAGTAACCGACATTGCGCCTGAATGTCCTACAATCTTCTTTATCAGTGTAGGATTGACATTCTTTGCTGCCATCATAGAAATACAAGTATGGCGTGTATCGTGGGGCTTGTGCGTGCATCCGATGCGTTTCATGATAGGAGTCCAATAGGAATCGTAGTAGTTGCGATATGTAAAGTGACCTCCATCGGGTGTGTGCAGCAAATACTCACAGCCCTCTTCATACCACTTTTGGAATATGGGATAGGTCTTGTCATGTATCGGAACCATTCTGATGCCACTGCTGGTCTTGCTATGCACAACGTTGAAACAATGCTCGTCTATGTGAACATCCTCACGTTTCAAGTCGAGCAGTTCTGACACACGCACACCGCTGTAGATCAGCATCAGTACGATCTGCGCATAGATATCGTCCTTCTGCATCCAAAGAGCCTGGATCTCGCCTTCTGTGAACGGCGTGCGATCCATTTTGTTTGGATTCTTGTTCTTGAATTTCTGGATATTCACGTACTGTGAATAGTCCTTGCTGCAAAGCTCGTACTTCATAGCATAGTCGTACATCTGGTTCAGCAGCACCTTCAATTTACGAAGTGTGGGATAATTCTTTCCGCAGGTGTCTACAACGCTCTGCAGATCCATCAGTTTCAGATCCTTGAACACTCGGTTATGCAGCGGCTGGCAAGCCTTATAGGATGCCTGATAGCCCTTTACATTCGATTCCGAAATCGTCGGAAATTTCTCTGATGCCCATTTGTCGAACACCTCAGAAAAAGTGATCTTTGATACCGCAATGTCATATGGATTTTTGTTGTACTCCATAAGCATTTCAAGACCCTTTGCTCTTGTCGGAGCATAACCGATGGTAACGCAGACCTGTTTGCACTTGCCGGTTTCCACATCGATCTCCCAACCGACTGTTTTGCGTACGATGTACGGATTACGTCTTTTGCCGGACAGCTTATAAACTGTACCAACGCCGTTTCCCAGTTTCATTGGCATCATCTCCCTTCTTTGCCTTAAACAACTTTATACTACGTCGTCATTGCTCATATCCTTAAAATAGCCGGTCTCCTCCCATACCTTTTTGTCTGGGCAGAAGTAATTGTATTCGCTGGATCCTTCTTGTTTGAGGGCATATCCAAATTGAAGGATACGTTTCTGAATGCCAATGCGTATAAACTGCTGGCTCTTGCCGGTTGCTTTTGCGATTTCGGTGATAGGGACGTTTCGTCCAGTAAATTTAGGTGTTTCCATGTTAAATTCCTCCTTTTAGATATAGCCAGATTATTCTGTCATAACTATAGTATACAACTGAAATAATAGTGCCTGTCAATAGAAAAATCATTCTCCCCTATTGACAAGTGCTTATAGGTAATGGTATAATTAGACAGAGCTAATGTTGAAAACTTCAACTTTTGCCTTTATTTCGTACGCAATTCCTGCTGCCTTCAGTATGTCATTGACCGTACTGATTTGAATGTTGCTAGTGAGCTGTTTGCCATCATTGTAAACCTTGGTGCTGTTGCAGGCAACCTTCAGCTTTGCTTTGAGGCTGTCAAGGCACTCGGCGTTCTTCTCAGAGTTCTTGTATGTATCAAAAGCCTCTGCAGCCTTCGTCTTGAAGTCAAGGATTCTGTCATAGTACAGGAACATATCGTCTGAGATGACTGGCTTTTTGCCATAGAGTTCAAGGACAGCCTGGGCAAAGGCATGAGGCTTTTCGGGGTCTTTTCGCAAGCCTCTGAGGAAGGCAATCTGATACGCAAGCGCCTTTTCTGCCATTGTATTTACAACAGGGTGCTTTACTTTACTGTCGTAATATACGAGCGCAGGATACTTCGCTGCATACTCCAATGCCAGATCCGGATCTGCTTTGACCTCTTTGACCATTTTCATTTGCTGCTCTGCACTTGCAATCGCATTGCCGATGTCGGTCATAGAGTAGTCAGGAATAAGAACCGTGATCTCTCTGGGATTCTTGCGGTTGACTCTCGCTCTGCCAATCACCTGCTTTAGTGTGATTGGATCCAGTGTTTCGACAACGATCAGATTCAATTCATCGTCGTGCAAGGACACTCCGTTCTCAGCCACCTTGGTGGTGATCAGGTTTCGATCTGAAAATTTCTCATTTTGAGCGATCTCTGCAATTTCTGCACGTTTGTCTTCATCTGAGTAGATGTGCTGGGTATTGCCTAACACTTCTTGAAGCACTTTTCCCTTGCTGATATCATTTACATAGATCAGGCTTTTGGTGCCCTGCTCATTTTCTCGTTTGATATAATCAGCAAGTTCCTTTGTGTCGTCTGGGGTGTATAGCTTGAAGTTGATATAGTTCCAATTGCTTTCCATCGAGTAAACCATCTTCAATCTTGTTTTGTACGAAGCATACGCATGGAAAACAGATTTTACATTGGTATCCCAGTCCATTGCAAAAAGCGCCTGCTCTTGTCCTGATTCACATTCTATTTCCGCTATCACAGGAGTAACCGCATCTGGTGTTGCCGTGAGGTAAATTCTTGCGATATTGTCACGATTTGCTTTCAGATACCGAATGATTTTCTCTGCGTACACTGAGAAATTCGCATCTTCCAGCAGACAATGGACTTCGTCAAGTATAAGGAGGTGTTTTTTGCCTTTATACTTATACGTTGTCTCAGCAAGTTCTTGATAGGTAATGGCGATGATGTTCTCTCCCAAGGAAATGCTGTCAAGCAACTCTGCAGGAACATCTAGTCCTTTCGATGCCTTGATATCGTCCTTTTTGAACTGACAAAGCGCCATCTTTCTGTTGGTCACATAGATGACCGGCATTGAGGTGTGCTTGATCATCTTGATTACTGCGCTTGTCTTGCCAGAACCAGTTGGAGAGGCGATAAGCATTGACTCTCCCAAGTTTGGAATATCGTTCGAATCAATGATCTGACTGATATACTGCTTTGAGGTGCCAACTTTATAATCGCCAATCAAACATAAGAATCGTAGAGCAACGCTCGGTTGCTCCTCTACTACTTTCAGCATTCTTTCTTCAAGTTCATCTTTTTCATACTTCGGATTGAACGGCATGATATACACACCGTCGGACTCCATTGAAGATGTTTTTGATTTCAAGTCTTTAATCGTTCTCATCATAACATTTTACTCCTTTCGGTTTATGAATTAGAAATGGCTATGCCTTCATATCCGTTTCCCTGATGCTTTTTGACTTTTTTCACAACGTATCCATTCGAGAGAAGGTAATTGTTTAATGCCTGTGAAAAGCCTGTCACATCTTTGAATACATCGCAGTTAAAGTCGAGGCAATGCTGGAAAACATCGTACAAGTCTTTTGTCAGCACGAAATTACCGGGCATAGATCTCACATGACACTGCACAAAACGTTCTATGTTGTGATACTGCGCATTGATCGGCGTGAATTGCAGAGCGTAGTCATCCAGACCGGCATCGTCACCGGCAAAGTGATAGCCATTTGCTTTCAGTCTGAAAAACGCATTCAAAGCCTCTGTTGTGACCGCATTCAATTCAGACCCCAGTATCTCTGAAACAATGTTCGGATTTTGCTGACTTTTCGGGATCTTCACATCAAATGGCAGTGTGCAGATTCTGCGAGCAATGGCGCTGTCACTGCTGCTGTACGCCATACCAATATTGTGATTACTTGCGATAATGACCTTACAAGTAGACGTAAAGCTGACCTGATTCGAATTTTTCTTGTCAACCGTAAGCCGGTCATGTCCAGAGATGCTCTTTAGCTTTGCCAGCTGATCTGTATTGAGTTCCAAGGCGCCTTCATCAGAGCTAACGTTGATCCGTGCCTCCTGAATCTCTGACATTGCAAAATTGCCGCCAAGCAGATTTTTCATGGATAAGCCTTTGACTGCAGAAGGACTTAGCAAACTGCGTATCAGGTGGATAAAGGTAGATTTACCGTTATCTCCAGAAGCACCAGGGAAAACAAAAAAGCGTTTCGCATGAGCGTCACTGCTGATACAGTAGCCAATGATCTGGTATGCTCTCTCTTCAAGCGTCTTATCTCCAGCAAACAGAGTTGACATGAAACGGTCCATGTTAGGATGATACTGCGGGCCAGATCCCAGATACGCCCCGGTAAGCTGAATGGTCGGAAAGTAATCAGAAACAATATCAAACAATCCTGTGCGGTTATTCAGAAAGCCGTTCGAGCAATAGGTATAGCGTTCGTCATTTGGCTCTCCTTGGTACAGATCAGCTCGCATTTCCAACTCATTTGTAATACTGCAAATGGCAGGCTGTGTGAACTCATAGCCAAGCGCTGTAACATCAAAATACACTCTGCATATGAAGACCTTCTTATTGTAAGGAACATATACATTGTTCTCCTTCATGTAAAAGTGGTTTTGGTACCGCCATAGAGGTTTTTGCTGATTGAGTGTGTTTACCACCAGATAAAATATCTCACTAGCATTTGCACAATTCAGTCTCTGGACTTTTGGCTCAGTCACAGCGTTTTGCAGTTCTTGAGGAACGACAGGTGGAGTTTCTGCCACTTCTGAACACACTGCGCCTGCTCTTCCAAAGATTTCAGGACTTTTTGCCATCTCTTCAAGTGTGATTGGTACAAACAATCCGTTTCCACCCTGCACAGGGGGTAAATGAGAATTTGTTTCATTCATCTTGATTTCCTCCTTTATTCAATTTTAAAGCTGCCAGCTGCTTGAGCTGTAAGTGTATTATAACAGAACTCAATTATTCTTGCAACACTTTTACACAAACAATGATAAATCTCTGGTTTTTTATTGTGCATTTTGTACAATGAGAATCACTTTTTTATCTAAACCATAAAAATATACGGTTAGAAAGGATTAAACATGAGACAATTTGATGTAGTTAATACAATCGTTGATATTGTATTTTCAGGTAAAACGACAGGTAACTATGTAGAATCTCAAACAGAAACGACACTTGACTGCAAACCGAAAATTTATATTGTTCATGGAGGTACACTACGTGATCACCTAAAAACTAAAAAGGAGACAGCAAGATTAACCGCAAGAGTAATAAATGCAATACTGTGCCGTATAAAATTTTACCTCTACCCTGACTTACAAACTATTGACCCAGGTAAAACTGAAAAATCACCTGAAAAGTTAACCATTGAACCACACGACTTTGCAAATAGATGCGTCGCCGCTTTGATGACTTTATTTGATTATAATCTGTTAATGCTGAAAGTAAAAGAAAATGACAAAAACGCTGGTGAAAAGATAGATAAAATATATGATATAATCGAAAAATTGCTGCACATATTCGAAGGTGAAAGTGAAATAGGAGATGCAATTGTAAATAAAGTGTTTATGAAAATAATCATATCTTCTGTTGATAATATAACAAATAACACCTTACTAATTTACTATTTTGATTTTATCTGGGAATTCAACAGATATACAGCCAAATTATTTCAATATTATAATGAACTAAAATGTCAAGATTCTTACTTTTCAAAAGAAGATGTAGAAATTAGTGAAACAACAGAGAAATACGCAGAAGAAAGTTGCGAAAACTTGCGTAAAATTGTAGAATTATTAGATCATGCAGAACAAGTAGACCTCGTACATGAAAGAGAAGACTTAATAAATAAAAATTACATATCATCTGATGATATTGTTACAGATATATATGATGCTATAAACATTCGTATTAAAAAAGGCTCCCAAACTTTCTCTGATAATCTTAAAATGACTATGGCAGATCTAATTGCCGCAAATATAATCTATAAGTGGAGATATAGGAAGACAGTAAAATGTAACAATGACAATAAGACAAAATATGAGCTTCTCGTCAAGACCCTTGAAATGGTTTCTAAGACAATTAAAAAAACGCATGAGTTCCAAGAGTATTCTGCTATTCACCTCGACTTATTCACTGATTTTTTTGAAAATTTAAAATCATGTATAGATTACCTAGAATTTTATTCAGCCGTCTTACATCAGTTTGGTTTGTGTGTTTTAAATGAAAATACACGTCTCGATATAAATAAACAGTATGTAACCATGCTTACTAAAGATGAACTTGATGAAATTGATAAAAAAAGGCAAAAAATTTATTTGCTTTGTAAAAAAATAGGAGTAGAGATTTCCCCTTTCCACACGGAATCAGAGAAAGATCTCTGATTCCACCAAGCAAGCCTGCGGTTCTTTGAACCTTGCTTGCTTTCAACACGAGAATTGTCTCCGATCTCATTGAAATTATTTTTTGTAAAAGTACTTTTTCATTCGGCTTATATAGAGAGAAAGCAGAAAATATAGTATTTGAAAATAAAATTTAGGGTATGATAGTGGTATAACTGTTCCAGGTTCCAAGTCTTAATCAAGTTTGATCGTAGAATTGGGACAGGACACAGCAATAAGACAGTCTGCAAGAGGAAAACCTGTTTTGTCTTCAAATGCAAAAAACACCTGGAACGTGGAACAAAAATATAGTGTATCCCACTCAATTGTATTATGGCAGAATTATCATCGCAGCCAATTCTTTCTGTAGAGGAATTGACAAGGCTTGCAAAGCCGCAGTCAAGGGCGTGGTGGGGTTTAAGGGGAGGGCAGGCGCCAAGCTCTCCCCTTATCATCAAATAATTTTTTGAAAAAATAATTGTCAGAAGTTCACAAGGAGCCTCTGACAATAAATGTTACACCAGATCATTTTATTGATGTTGCTTTAGCCGATAGTAAGAAGAACGGGAGATATGCAGTTGACCAAGGGCTTGGGATACGGTGATTTGCTTTGCCTCAACAGCCTGCATCACGATTTCCAAGTTTTCAGGCAGTTCCAGCGTTGGTCGCCCAAACTTGATGTCTTTCTTTTTCGCCGCATCAATCCCCTCACGTTGTCTGCGTCTGATTTTCAGGCGTTCATTTTCCGCAATGCTCCCAAGCACCTCAATCAGAATCGCATTGATCATATCCATGACCCACATTTGTTCTGGTGGAAAATCAGTTAATGTAGTGGGAATGTCAAGGATTTTGACATGAATGCCGTTGCACTTGAAAAACTCCAGCTCCTGCTTGATGTCAGATTTACTTCTGCTGAGTCTGTCCAATTCCTTAATCACCAGCGTATCGCCGTTTCTGAGCATCTGCTTTTTCAGATATTGGTAGCCCTCACGCTCGGTATCTTTGCCGGAGCACTTATCCACAATGATATTATCTCTGTTGACGCCATAATTTGTGAGAGCCTCGATCTGCCTGTCCTCATGCTGTTCTCTGCTGGAAACACGGGCATAGCCAAATGTTCTGTTGTCCATAAAAACACCTCTGAATTGTCTCAAAAAGTCCTGCCGCTTTTGGAACGTCCCAAAAGTCAAAAACGGACCTTTTGGCACAGGTTTTTGAGAAAAAAGGAACCGTCCCAGAAAGTACACTTTTTGGAACGGTTCTTCTTGTAATTACTGCTGTGCAAAAATTTCTTCACTTTGAACGGCGTTGATCGTCTCCAAAAGCAAATTGCTGTCACACAGCATCTCTTCGATCTCACCTGCAGAGTAGCCGTAGTCCAACAGCAGGAGAACGTCATCTTCTGTCACGCCGTAGCAGCTACACATCTCCAACAGCAACTCCTCTTGCTGGGTATAGTATTCTTCCTCCAACTCGTCATACCAGTTATACCACTTGCCGAACCGAAAATTTTCCTGCACCTCAAATGTAGAACAGGTCAGAAAGCCGTAGCGGTCAATCTTCAAGATCGTGCCTTCATCTACATTCAACACTTCAAACCGATACTTGTGGAAACCAGATTTCTGCAACGCTTTTTTCAGGATACTTTCCGTCGAGGCATAAATGTAAAGTCCCAGCTGTGCAAAGTGGAGCAGACACATTGGGTTTGAACCTTTGATGATGTAGAGCGTGTTGTTTTCGTCCAGAGCCGTAAAGCAAAAACTGCCCTGCACAGATTCCGCCATACTTTTGAGTGAGTCAAAGTTCAGCTTACCCTGCTGTTCCAACAACTGTACTGCAATGTATGAATCCGTTTCGATCTGCGTATTCGGCAGGTGCTTTTCCATACGTAGTTCCTTGTCGTTGTACAGTACGCCGTTATGGGCAAAGGCAAAGTCCACATCGGCATGGCCATAGAACGGATGATTGTTGTAGTTGAACTTTTCGTTGCCCTGTGTGGTCATTCTTGTGTGTCCCATAACCGCCCTTGTATTGTTAGGTGCGTTGAATCGCAGTTTATGAGCTGGCTTTGGTCTTTTGTAGATAGTGACCTTACCGCCTTTCACATAGGCAATACCAGACGCATCTGTCCCTCGTTCCTCCGCCGCATTTGCCAACGCTTGTGTCAGTTTTTTCAGCAACTTGTCCGACACGATGCCTCTATAGTCCAGCCAACCAAATAATGCACACATGATTAAAACTCCTCCGTTTCTTCTACTCT